>Ga0187893_10000741_pt1 | contig 83729 bp, 81 predicted proteins | sample MA1701074metaG_FD_139574 | JGI IMG/M metagenome (GOLD analysis project Ga0187893, IMG submission 139574) | White microbial mat communities from a basaltic lava cave in the Kipuka Kanohina Cave System on the Island of Hawaii, USA - MA170107-4 metaG ... | reverse complement strand
TACTGGGGCTACTCGATGCAGCGGGACGGAAGCACCTACGAATACCATGTGAAGCATCCTCCATGGCGAGTCGCGGCCGCCACTCATGCCGAGCTCGACTGCGATGTCGGCCGCGTCTACGGTGAGGCATTCGCCCCGTTTCTGGGGACAAGGCCCGTCTCCGCATTCCTGGCCGACGGTTCCGAGGTGGCGGTGTCCCACGGGGTTCGTCTTGACGGTTGAGGGCATCGCCGGCGGTGTCCGAGGCTGGGTCCTCTACGATGACTCATGCGGCTTCTGCCGGCGTTGGATCCCTTTCTGGGAGTCCACGCTGCGTCGACGTGGGTTTGCCATTTCGGCCCTTCAGGCACGACGGGTCTCTTCCGCATTTCGCCTTCGGGACGAGGACCTGCTGAGCGACCTTCGCCTGGTTCTTCGCGATGGCCGCCAAATCAGTGGCGCCGACGTGTACAGGTACTTGATGAGGCGAATCTGGTGGGCCTACCCCCTTTATCTACTCTCAGTTGCACCTCTTCTCCGGCGAGCCTTTGACTGGGGCTACCGCACTTTTGCCGAGAATCGCTACCGGATCTCGGGTGCTTGCCGGCTCGGGCCGGCCCAGAGCGGCGAAGGAGGGGACAACGACCAGATGCAGCTGACGGCACCCGACAGGACGGAGCGCCGCAGCTGATCTGGGGTGTTAGCCACACTCGAAGAGAAACCGGTTCCCGCGTGGCCAACCGGGTACTTGGGGGAGTCATCTGATGTCGCGCCGCGTGCTGCTCTCCTGGAGTTCGGGCAAGGACAGCGCATGGACTTTGCACATGCTCCGGAAGGATCCGGAAGTCGAGGTCGTGGGTCTGCTGACGACCGTCAATACCACCCACGGGCGAGTCGCGATGCATTCGACTCGCCTCACAATCCTCGAGGCGCAAGCGCGCGCGGCCGGACTCCCGCTCCACGTGATTCCCCTCCCGTGGCCCTGTTCCAACGAAGTGTACGAGGGCGCGATGCGCGGCGCAGTCGAGGACGGGCTCAAGGCGGGCGCAACGCATGTCGCCTTCGGCGACCTGTTCCTGGAGGACATCCGCGCCTACCGGATCAAGCAGCTCGAAGGCTCCGGCCTCGAGCCGCTGTTTCCGATCTGGCACGAGCCAACCGAGCCGCTTGCTCGGCGCATGATCGCCGCAGGCTTGGAGGCGGTCCTCACGTGCGTCGATCCCAGGAAGCTCTCCCGGTCGTTCGCCGGTCGCAAGTTTGATCACGCATTCCTGGACGACCTGCCGGAAGGTGTCGATCCGTGCGGCGAGAACGGTGAGTTCCACACCTGTGTCCTCGCCGGGCCGATGTTCCGCGAGCCGCTGCGGGCGACGGTAGGCGAGGTCGTGGAACGCGACGGATTTTGCTTTGCCGATGTGGTGCCGGTTTGAAGAATGGTCGATGCTCCTAGCAGAACACCACCCGTCCCGGCGCCTTCGTCCTCGAGTGCCACTAATCCGCGATCCTACGATCGCGAGCCCGTCGTTCCAGAAGGTCTGATCCCCGATGTTCTACGCCCGAGAGATGAGGAACTGACTTGCGACTTCCCGGCGCCGAGCAGGTCAGGATCGAGGACCGCAAGGTGAGGGCCTACCTGCTCTCGAAGGTTCACCCGGTTGGCCGCTTCAAGGCCAGTGTCTTCGCTTCAGCCGGCTTCACGGACTCCACGCTCGATGATTTTGTTGCTCAGATCCGCCGGCTTGCCGCGGCTGGGGAGGTCTCAGTGATTCAAGACACCGAGTTCGGACGGAAGTACACTGTTCCTGGTACCTTGACTGGCCCCATGAAGGCTCTCGACGTCCTCACGGTCTGGATCCAGGAGCCGGGGCAGCCGGCGGTCAGGCTTGTTACGGTGCAGCCGAGGTAGTGATGACCTACCAGCCTCTCGATACCGTCGTTCTAGCCCGGGATCTGCCAGAGCACGGCCTTCGGGTGGGTGATCTGGGCGCGGTCGTTGAGGTTTACGGCGGTGGCGGGTTCGAAGTTGAGTTTGTGCAGGCCTCCGGCCACACCAAGGCTCTCGTCACCTTGAAGGCCTCAGATCTCCGGGCCGTCGCCGATCGCGACATACTTGCCGTTCGCGCCTCCTAAGGAATCACCGGGGCGTAGAACGAGCGGATGGAGCTGACGAGGTCGGCGCGCTGCAGGGCGGCTCGCGCCGCCCTCGCTGCTGATCCGCCGCGGCCCCTTAGTTGCTCACGGTTCTCCGCTTTTCACCCTGTTCGCGTTCAGGATCCCAATGGCTGCTTCATTGCGTTAGGGAGCTTCAACAATTAGGAGGTCTCATGGCACGCGTGGTACGAGCCTTTCCGATCTTGCCGGGGAAGCGCGAGGCGTTTACGAGCTGGCTGGCGGAGCTGAAGACGCGCCAAGCCGAAACCGACTCGTTCTATCGGGCCTACGGAGTCACCCGAGAAAGCGCTCACCTGCAAAACACGCCACAGGGCGATCTCGTGATCGTCTGCACCGATCTCGCGGACGCGCAGACGACAGCGGCCTCGTATGCGGCGGCCACCGAGCCCTTCCACGCCTGGTTCAAGTCGAAGGTGCTCGAGATGAGCGGCATCGACCCAGACAAGCAGCCGCTTGGCCCTGAGTGCAACTGCGTGTTTGACTGGCAGGACGCGCGTTAGCTCACGGCTGCGCAACCGAGCAGCCGACGAAGCGGGCGCCGGGCCTCAAGAGGGGCCTGCAGGGCTGACGTCCACCAAAAACTGAGGGAAGATCCCGAAGCACTGCTGGTGCCACGCACGGGGCGGGGGCCCAGCCTACCCCCGGTCCTGGGCAGGCGCGGGGCGCCAGGCACGAAGAGGTGATGATGGAGAGAGACGCCGATTCCGGGTTCGACGCGCGAAGGGCGGAGGCGTTCGCGGGCCGACTCCTGGATGTCCTCAACGACGGCGCGTTGTGCCTGATGACGTCGATCGGCCACCGGACGGGGCTCTTCGATGCGATGCGGGATCAGCCGCCGATGACTTCCGAGCAGATCGCGGCCCGTACCGGTCTGAATGAGCGTTATGTGCGCGAATGGCTTGGGGCAATGGTCACCGGCGGTGTCGTCGACGTGGATCCGCCGACGCTGGCTTTCAGCCTGCCGCCCGAGCATGCCGCGTTCCTGACGCGGGTTGCCGCGCCGGACAACATCGCCGTCTTCACGCAGTACGTGTCGCTCCTGGGTGGCGTGGAAGACGACATCGTCGAGTGTTTCAGGAACGGCGGTGGTGTCCCCTACGAGAGATACCCGCGTTTCCACGCAGTGATGGCAGAGGACAGCGGCCAGTCCGTCTTGTCCTCGCTCACCTCACACATCCTTCCACTGGTGCCCGGCCTGGCGGACCGCCTCGCCTCGGGCATCCAGGCGCTCGACGTCGGATGCGGCGCGGGCCGCATCGCCATTCGCCTGGCAGAGATCTTTCCCGGAAGCCGATTCACCGGGATCGATCTGTCCGGAGAGGCCATCGCCGCCGCGCGGGCAGAAGCGGCGAGCAGAGGGCTGAAGAACGCCGAGTTCGTCCGCGCCGATCTCAGCGACTTCGACCAGACGGCGCAGCCGGACTCCTTCGACTTCATCACGACGTTCGACGCGGTGCACGATCAAGCGAAACCGTTCAATGTCCTCAAGGGCATCCGTCGAGCCCTCAGGAACGACGGCTGGTATCTCATGCAGGACATCAAGGGATCCAGCCACGTTCACAAGAACAAGTCGCATCCCATCGGCACCTTCCTCTACACGGTGTCGTGTTTGCACTGCATGACCGTGTCCCTGGCACAGGGGGGCGAGGGACTGGGAGCGATGTGGGGCGAGGAGAAGACACGCGAGTACCTAGCACGCGCCGGCTTCAGGTCCGTCGAGAAACACGAGCTCACGCATGACATTCAGAACAACTGGTACGTGGTCACGAAGTGACACTGAGTCACGGGCCTCCATCCCGCGGGCCAATCGGATCAACGCGTTCACCATGGCGGCGTGTTCGAGACGCTGGCCTCACAATCGACGAGTAGTGCGGGCATGCGCGGCCGATCAACCGCCTGCGGCTGACGTTGGACCGAGCCGCATCCTCGTTGAATTGGCTATAATCTGGCCAGAGTGGCGTTCAAGATCATCTTGGCTCCCAGCGCTGTGAAGGAGCTTGGCGCCCTACGGGCAGACATCCGGTCTCGTGTCCGGGATGCCATCGAGTTGCACCTCCAGCACGAGCCGGCGAAGGTGAGCAAGAGTCGGATCAAGCGGTTGCGGGGACTCGATCGGCCGCAGTACCGCTTGAGAGTGGACGAAGTGAGGGTGTTCTATGACGTCAGCGAGACGAGCGTTGAAGTCCTCGCCATCGTCTCCAAGGCGAAGGCGCAGAAGTGGCTCAAGCAGGAGGGCACCCCGAGCTCGCCGCGTGGCTCTGGCGAAGGTGAAGGATGACCTGTCCCGATACCTGAGGTTGGCGGCTGGTGAGGAGATCGTCATCACTCGGCACGGCCGCCCTGCCGGCGTCCTGATCGGCTTTGCCACTGAGGACGACTGGTTCGAGTACCGTCTTGAGAACCATCCCGAGTTCCTACGCAGAATCCGTGAGGCACGGACCGCAATTCAGGCCGGCCGCGGTGTACGTCTTGAGGACGTGCCCAGATAGGGGCTTGAGCGGCATCTGACGCGGCTGTCATCACGGTCGGCTCGGGAGCCGCGCAGCTTGGCGCCAGTATTCAGCGGACCTGTCCTGGACAGCCGACGCTCAACCCCTGTTTTTCGTCGTTTCGCAGTCGCGGATCTGCTGTCATGGGTGTGTCGATGACCTTTCTTCAGCTTGTAGCGATCGTGGTCCATGACTATGACCCTGCGATCCGATTCTTCGTCGAGATCCTGGGGTTCGAGCTCGTGGAGGACTCGCCCGCCGTGACCACCGACGGCCGCCCGAAGCGCTGGGTCGTCGTGCGTCCGCCGGGCGCCCAGACGGGTGTGCTCCTGGCCCGTGCAGATGGTGAGCGCCAGGCCGCCGTCGTTGGAAACCAGCACGCCGGCCGCGTGGGCTTCTTCCTGCACGTGGACGACTTCGATGCCCACTACCAGCGAATGGTCGCAGCGGGCGTCGAGTTCGTGAGGCCGCCTCGCAGGGAGCCTTACGGCCAGGTCGCCGTGTTCTTGGACATCGCCGGCAATCGCTGGGACCTGCTGGGTCGCTGAAGGCGTGGACGAGATGTTGACGAAGCGCGGGAGCCGAATCACACGGCGGTCAGTGCTCCGCGGTGTGTTGGCGACCGCAGCGGTAGCGGCAACACGACGGCTACGGGCCCAGCAGACGCCTGCGTCCTTCCGCGGCAGGAAGGCCGGCGAGGAACGTGAAGTCGGACGCGGGTCCAGGGCGGGGATCTTGCGAGGCCGTTAGGGTCTGCTGGTGTCCTCCGGGCCGCTTCGTCATGGGAAGCCCGCCCGGAGAACCCGAGAGGCGACCGGGGGAAGATCAGGTCGAGGTGACCCTGACCAGAGGGTACTGGATGGGCAAGTACGAGGCGACGCAGGGTCAATGGAAACGGGTCATCGGAAAGCTGTCGGGCGAACTCACAGCGGAGTTGCCCGCGGGAGACGACCTCCCGGTCGGCAACGTCAACTTCGCCGAGGGGGAGGCGTTCTGCCGGAGACTGACGGAACTCGGCCGTCAGTCCGGTGTCCTCCCGATGGACTGGGAGTTCCGTCTGCCGACCGAAGCACAGTGGGAATATGCCTGCCGGGCGGGCACGACCACGGCCACCTCGTTTGGCGATACGCTCAGCAGCACGCAGGCGAACTTCAAGGGGAAGCCATACAACGGCGCCGGGCCGGGGCCGTCGCTGGGTCGGGCCGCCAGGGTCGGCAGTTACCCCGCCAATCCCTGGGGACTACACGACATGCACGGCAACAGCTTCGAGTGGTGCCGGGACTGGTACCACTCGAAGCTGCCGGGAGGCACGGACCCCGACCTGTACGACGCGAGGGACTCGGCGACGCGAAGTGAACACGGCGACGTCTCGCGGGTTCGCCGCGGTGGGTGCTGGGCCGACGCAGGCTGGCCCTGCCGGTCGGCCTTCCGTTTGCGCTTCGAGCCCGAGCGGCGCTACGACCACATCGGCTTTCGCGTGGTCGCCGTTCAGCCTTGAAGCGTCGACGGCCCACGCAGGCTCCCACGGTCGCCTGTATCGGCTGCGGAGGGCTCGTCCCCGCCGTGGAAGGGCCCACCCACCGTTACATGGAGTCCTCTCCGGGATGCTGGCAGCTTTACGGCGAGGTCCTGGCTCGGGAATACAGCGACCGCGCCTTCTGGATCTCGCATCGCCTCACGGTGGACGCCTACGCCGTCCAGCACCCCGGCCAGCCATCTCCGCAGTCCATTCAGTCCGTGGCCGTGCACCTGATCAGCCTGCACCTGCTCCTCGATCGGAAGGTCGCGCCCGGCTACGCGATCCGCGCCATTCGCGCCGCAGTCACGGTCAGCGGGCGATTCACCTGGCTGCCCCCGCCCGCTTCGATGGGAGCCGTGACCGTGGTCGACGTGCACGCGGCCCGAGACGCGCCCGATCACGCAGACCGGGTTCGGGCGTGGGCCGCGGCTGCGTGGCTGGCGTGGTCCCCGTACCATGCGACCATCCGATCCTGGACGCCACAGAACGCTTGAGGGAGCTCTTCAAGGGGGCGCGTGATGTTGACGCTTGTCATCCCGGGGACTTCCGTACGCTGGCCACAGGCGTGCGCCTGCTGTCTGGCCTCGTTCACGCACACCGTGGCAGCCACGAAGACCAAACGCTTGTTTCTAGGCGTCGCGACCGTGAAACGCACGCTCACCGTGTCGGTCCCGTACTGCGAGGAGTGCAGCCGCCACGCCATGTGGGCCTCGAGCCTGCGTTACTCGGGCATCCTGCTCCGCGTGTTTCTGGTGTTCATGTGCACGCCCTTTCTCGGCGCGGCCGTGGCCTCCCTGCTGCCCGAGGGCCCATTTCAAAACGCGGCCGCCCTGCTGCTGGGCTGCGGCATGCCGTTCATCCTTGCCGGCGCCCTGGGCGTGCACGAATACAAGAAGATCCCACGCGGTCTGGACGCCCGCCATGCGAGCAAGGGGCTCGCGGTCGAGGTGGTGGACTTCGACAAGGACAGCATCACGATCCGAGCCCACAACGACCAGTACGGAAAGGACATCGTGGCAGCAAATGGTGCGGCCATCTCATAGGGCGAAGCGTGAACTAGAACCTCTGGGTCTTCTTGTTATATGCCCTGAAGATGAGCCACAGCACTCCTTCGATCACCGCAACCGTAACAAGGAAAAGCGAGACCCACCCAAGTTCCGCTACGACATCTATTTCTGAGGGTTTCTCGAACACGAAATGATCAACCACATCCGCGAGGAACCCCAAGGCCAGCAGTCCCCCCACGACCCACATGACAGCCGTCTGGTACTTTCCCATCTCTCGAGGCTTCCCGTGATCTTCGATCCTTGGCCTCCTCCCGTCCATCCTTTCCGGGGCGGAGCGGCCCGACCATTTCCCCGGGCGGTTGTGTAACCTATGTCCCTGGACCGTACCCTCGCCGGAGCTGTCAGGAGGAACGGGATGCCCTGGTTCCGCGCGTCGTCCCTGATCTTTGGCGCCTGGGCGGTGGTGTTCCTCTTCTTCCCGCGGTACAGCAACGAGCTCGGCGGGATTGGGTACGTCACCAGCAAACATGCCGAAGACTGGACCCAGATCGTGGGCCTGTTCTCGGTTGCCTTCGCGGTGCTCCTGCACCAGGCGCATCGTTCCGCGAATGCCGAAGCACGGCGGATCGTGGCTCGCAGCGTGTTTTCCCTGACCCTTCCCTGCGCGCTCCTGATGAGCTACTGGCAGCTCATTCCCGAGCGACGCTGGATCCGCCTCGACCTCGCCAACATCGCGCTACTCTGCTTCATCTCGTACGGGATGTTCGTGCAAGCCGAGTTCTCGCGGCGGCGGGCGTGACCTGCTCGACGTGACGGCTCAGTCGCCGGCGGCGTGCGCCAGGGCCGAGGGCGTCCGACAGCCGACGATCGCCGGGGCTTCCCGGACCAGCTCGTCGTTCGTGAGGGCCTCCACCATGAACAGGGCGAAGTCCACCCTGCGGGTGAGGTTGCTCTCGAGGATGGGGTCGCCCACGTGCCGGCTCCACACCGGCAAGCCCTGGCTCTCGCCCTCTTCGAGGCCGCTCCCCCGCACCACCGTCCAGCGGGTGTCGCTGGCAAAGATCCGCCGGCAGGCCTCCACCTGGTCGTCGAGCTCCACCAGGCGGGTGAGTCGCCCCAGGCCGCCGACGATCTTCACCAGCGCCTTGAGCTTCCAGGAGTACACGTCCTGGCCGTCGCGCGTGATGTGCCACCCGCAGGAGAACACGAGGCGCGCCGCCGGAGGCGCGTGGTCGAGCACCGCCTGCGCCGTTCCCGACGCGTACTGTTGGACCCCCCACGGGACCAGCACCGTGAGCACGCCGTCGCACCCCGCCACCGCGCGCTTGATGACCTCGCGGTCGTTCGTCGCTCCAGGGATCAGGCTGATGCGCCCCTTGAAGGCGTCGAGCTTGCCCACGCTGCGCTCCCGGCACACGCCAGTGACCTGGTCGCCCCGATCCAGGGCGTGTTGCACCATGTACCGCCCGAGTTTCCCCGACGCCCCCACGATGCACACCTTCATCGCCGGCACTATACGCGTGAGGGCCCGCGCCCGTCGTTGGGGCCGGAATCGAGGACGCCATGACCAAGACCGACTCCAGGTCCGTGAACGAGTACAGGCGAAGGTGAGTCGACGCCTTCGACGCGGGCTGTGTGGCGCTCAACCGGGCCACGGACGTTGCGGCTTTCGGCGCGCGAGCCAGGCAACTTCAGGCAGAGGCCCAGGTCTGTCGCCACTGCAGCCTCGCCTGTCCGATGCCGGCCTGTGTCGCCACCGGCTCTCTGGCCGCGAGGTGCGATACTGCCCTTGGCCGTTGCACGACCGTTCTCAGGTGAGCTGCGGCGCGAGGAGGGGCCGATGAGTCTCGACGGGCTCGTGATGTACGTCAGCTCCACGGACGCGCGGGGCGTGGTGGGCGCCGACACCCGCGTCCGCTTCGTGCAGAAGGGGGCCAGGGTCCTCGGGCGCTATAGCGGCGGCAGGGTCAGGCGTGGCTGCCTCGCCGGCACGCTCTCCGGGCCGGAGCTGGTGTTTCGCTATGCGCAAGCCGAGGCCTCGGGCGAGATTCACGGGGGAGCCTCGGTCTGCACGGTGGAGCGCCGGCCCGACGGCCGGGTTCGCATCCTGGAGCACTTCACCTGGCGGACCCGCCGCGGGTCCGGCACCAACGTGTTCGACGAGGTCGCAGCGCGCTGAGGATCGCAGGTTGAATCAGCGTTCGGACGAGGAGCGCGTGGACGAGGAGGCGGCTGTCCGTGAGGTCATCCGCGCGCTGGTCGCCGCCTGGAACGGAGGCGACGCGCACGCCTTCGCAGAACTCTTCGCGCCCTCCGCCGAATACGTGACCGGCCAGGGCCGATGCATTCGTGGCCGGGACGCGATTGCGGCGCTCGTCGGCGCGGCTCGACCGGGCCCGCAGGTCCGCGTCGTACGCGGACCGTCGGCCGAGAGCCGTGGACCTGACTGGACAGTGAGGTTCGGCTGGGTGGCGGGGGTGCCGGGCCGGGCTGTCCGGCAGGGCGGCGTCACCTGCACCCTGGCCGAGTATGGCGACAGGTGGCTGATCGAGACCCTGCGGAACGAAGAGGGAACCTGACGTAGAGTACGGCGAACGGACATGGCGCAACGAACGGCGCAGACCCAGGCGGTCCGAGCGTGGCTTGCGGTGCCGGCGCGCATCGAGAGGGCCGTCCAGAACCTCCCGGAGCGCGCGCTCGACCGGCGCGGCGGATCCGAGGGCTGGTCGATCCGGGAGACCGTGCATCACCTGGTGGAGGCCAACCTGGTGGCCTCGAACATCATGCTCGCGGCCCTCGCCAAGAGTGGTGCGACCTACGACTGGTCCTGGGTCATGCCCGACGGCGTCTGGATGCGCCGCGTCGGCTACACCACCGCACCGGTCGGCCCCGCCTTGTCCCTGCTGCGGGCGCTGGGCGAGTTTTTCGCGGCGGTGTTGAGCAGCGCCACCGGCGGCCTCGAGCGCCACGTGCGCCTGCTCGATGCGCCCGGGGCGGCGACCTACAAGCGAACCGTCAAGCAGATCCTGGCGCAGGAGGTGGCACACGCCGGGAAACACCTGCGCGACATTGCCGCGACGCGCGCGGCCTCTGCGAAGCGAGGCCCGCGCCGGAGGCGATGATCCCGCGGCCTCGTGTTCACACCAGACCAGACCGCCCGATGAGCCTACGCGCCAGTGTCGTCGAGCAGCTCCGGCGCCACGGGATCGAGCCCGACGCCCCGCCGGCCGAGCTGCACGAGCGGCTGAACGAGCTCTACCTCCAGGAGGTGCGCCGCCTCCGCGAACGCCAACGCGCGGGCGAGATCGCGCTGCGCGACTACGCCTTCCATGTCGAGCGGCTCAAGCGACGTTATCCGCTGCTCGGCCTGCCGCTCCAGGCCTGGACCGAGTGAGACGTTCCCGGGAGTGCGCCGTCAGGCCTCGAACCAGGCCTTGGCGGCCTCGAACACGGCGCTCGCCGCTTCCCGGCTGACCCCCTCGCGCAGCCGCCCGCAGGAGACGCGCCGCTCGGTCCCGCCGGCGAGATGCAGCGCCACCTCCCACTGCTCGCTGCCGTCGAACTCGACCGAGGCGCCGGGCGCGGGCAGGAACACGCCGGGCCGGGCCGCCTGGGCCACGACGCCGCCGTTCAGCAGCAGCCGGGCGCCGTGCAGCTCGCGCCTGGCGACCTGGTCCCCGCCCCAGTAGAATCCCGCCGCGTCTTCGAGGAAGAGGATGACGCCGTCCTCGAGCGGCAGCTCGGCCACCACGCGCCGGCCGCGGGCCGCCTCGGCGGCCCGCTCCTCCTCCCGGGCGCGCATCTGGGCGCGCAGGCCCATCGCAAAACGCAGCAGCCGGACCACGAACACCAGGAACACGAGGCCGGCCAGGAGCTTCACCAGCATGCCGAGGGGATTGTAGTGGCGTTGCGGGCCGTGATCTTCGACTTCGACGGCGTGATCGTGGACAGCGAGCCGCTGCACTTCGGCTCCCTGCGCGACGCCCTGGCGCCCGAGGGCATCCGACTCGACGAGGACGAATACAAGAGCGCCTATCTCGCCTACGACGACCGCGGGGCGATCCGGCTCGCCCTGGAGCGCCACGGGATCGCCTGGGACGCGGCGCGCCTGGAGGCGATCGCGAAACGCAAGGCGGCCGATTTCGAGCGGCTGCTGCCGGCGGTTCCGTTCCTGCCGGGCTCTCGGGAGCTGGTGCGGGCCCTGGCGGCGGAGATCCCGGTGGGCATCGCCTCGGGCGCGCTGCGGGCCGAGATCCAGGCGATCCTGCGGGCGGGTGGCCTGCTCGAGGCGTTCAGCGCCATCGTGGGCGCGGACGACGTGCTCCACGGCAAACCCGACCCGGAGCCCTACCTGGTGGCCATGCAGCGGCTGCCTGTGCCGGACCTGCGGCCCGAGCAGTGCCTCGTCTTCGAGGACGCGGTTCCCGGGATCCTGGCCGCGCGCGCCGCCGGCATGACCGTGGTGGCCGTCACGAACTCGTATCCCGCCGCCAAGCTCTCGCTGGCGCACCGGGTGCTGGACTCGCTCGCCGGCCTGACGCCGGGTATGCTGCGCCAGCTCCTCTGATGCCCTCCAAGTTCCTCGACGCGGACCTCGCCAGGAAACACGCCGAGCACCGGTACGAGTTCGGCCGCAAGCCGCTGGGCGGCAAGGTCGTGTTGCTGCCGGGCGGGGCGGGCGGCCTGGGCTCGGCCATCACCGCGCTGCTGCTCTCCGAGGGCGCGTTGCCCGTGGTGGGCTACCGCTCCCAGCGCGGGCGCGCCCTGGCCTTTCAACAGAAGATGCAGGACCTGTACGGCGGACCGATCCGGCTGGTCGAGGGGGACATCCAGGACGCGGACGCGCGCGACGCGTACCTGCGCGAGGCGCTCGACGTGAAGGGCGAGCTCTACGGGCTGGTGGCGCTGCCGGGGGATCCGGCGCGCGTCAAGCCCGAGCAACTCGACTCGGGGGCGCTGCTCGACTCCTTCGACGCGAACTACGCGGCCCCCGTGCTGCTGGCCCGCGCGGCGGCCGAGCTGATGCGCGGCAAGGGCACCAAGGGCGCGATCGTGCTGGTCTCCAGCATGCAGGGCGTGTTTCCCTTCGAGGGCAGCCTGGCCTACGCCGGACCCAAGGCCGCGCTCGTCCACGCCGGGCGTGTGCTCGCCAAGGAGTACGGCGGCGCGGCGGACATCCGGGTCAACGTCGTGGCGCCCGGCGCGACCGGCGTCGGCATGGCGCGGGCCTCGATCGAAGCCGGGAAATACGACCCGTACCTGGAGAAGGGTGTCGTCCCCCGTTTCGGCCGCCCCGAGGACGTCGCCAAGGTGGTGCGCCTGCTCCTGGAGCCGGACTCCTACCTCACGGGCCAGGTGATCACGGTGGACGGCGGCCTCACCCTGCGCCGCGACCGTCTGCTGTGAGCCCCTTGACGGAAGCGGCCCCTGGCCCCTAATCTGGGTGGATGAAGCCTGTGTGGCGGTTCGCCCTGCTGCCCCTCGTGCCCCTGGTCCTGGCGGGCTGCGCCCGGACCGACGCCCAGACCACCTCGAAGCCCCGCGAGGCCCAGGGCCCCGGCTCCGTGGTGGCCGAGGTGGACGGCGTCCCGGTCACCTTCGAGGAGATGGAAAAACGCGCGGCCCAGGCCCTGCACGCCGTGCGCCAGGAGGAGTACGACGCGCGGCGCCAGGCCATCGAGGAGATCGTGTACGAGCGGCTGCTCGAGAAGGAGGCCAAGCGGCGCGGCCTGAGCGTCCCGGAGCTGCAGAAGGCCGAGATCGACGAGAAGGTCGCCTTGGTGACCCCGGCCGAGGTGGCGGCGACCTACGAGCGGGCCAAACCCCGCCTGGGCGGCAAGACCCTGGAGCAGGTGCGCGGCGACATCGAGACCGCACTGGCCCAGCAGCGCACGGTCCAGCGCCGCGCCGCGCTGCGCGACGAGTTGCTGGCGGCCTCCAAGGTCAAGCTGAAGCTCGAGGCGCCACGGGTGGCGATCGAGATCCCGGCCAAGACGCCGGTGGTGGGACCCGCGGACGCCCCGATCACCCTGGTCGAGTACTCGGACTACCAGTGCCCGTATTGCCACAAGGCCCAACAGAGCATCGACCAGGTGATGGAGCGCTACGCCGGCAAGGTGCGCTTCGTCCACCAGGAGTACCCGCTGTCCTTCCACCCGCGCGCCTTCGCGGCCTCCCTGGCCGCGCGCTGCGCCGACGAGCAGGGCAAGTTCTGGGAGTTCCACCGCAGCCTGATGCTGAGCCCCGGCAACTTCGAGGACGCCGACCTGCACAGCCGCGCCCAGAGCCTGGGCCTCGACGCGGAGAAGCTCCAGGCCTGCGTCGGCTCGGGCCGTTACGACGGCGTGGTCCGGACCGCCATGAACGCGGGCAACGCCGTGGGCGTCAACTCCACGCCGACCTTCTTCATCAACGGCCGGCGCGTGACGGGCGCGGTGCCCTTCGAGACCTTCCAGCAGCTGATCGACGAAGAGCTGGCCGGCGGCAAGAGCTAGGCACATTTCTCTGGACACTCGGGACCGGGGCGCTACAATGCGCCCCCAAGGGATGCAAACCGAGCTTCGCGCCTGGACGGTCAAGGACGCGATCGAGCACTACAACGTCCACGGCTGGGGCCGGGACTTCTTCACCATCAACGAGGCCGGCCACGTCGAGGTGACGCCGGGCGGCCCCGGCTCCGCGCGGATCGACCTCAAGGAGCTGGTGGACGACCTGCGCAGCCGGGGCATCAACCTGCCGGTGCTGATCCGCTTCTCCGACATCCTGCGCACGCGGGTGCAGCAGCTGTGCGGCTCCTTCCAGCAGGCGATCGCCGAGAACGACTACCGCGGCATCTACCGGGGCGTCTACCCGATCAAGGTCAACCAGCAGCGCCACGTGGTGGAGGAGCTGATCGAGCACGGCCGGCCCTACAACCTCGGCCTGGAGGCCGGCTCCAAGCCCGAGCTGCTGGTGGCGCTGGCCCTTCAGGACAACCCCGAGGCGCTGATCCTCTGCAACGGGTACAAGGACAAGGCGTACATCGAGACCGCGCTTCTGGCCCGCAAGCTGGGACGCCAGGTGGTGATCACGATGGACCGGCTGGGGGAGCTCGACACCCTCCTGGCCGCCTCCCGCGAGCTCGACATCCGCCCGCTGATCGGCGTGCGCGCCCGGCTCTCCACCAAGGGCGCCGGCAAGTGGGTCGAGTCCACGGGCGACCGCTCCAAGTTCGGACTGACCACCAGCGAGATGGTGGCGGCGGTCGAGAAGCTGCGGGAGCACGAGATGCTCGACTGCCTGCAGCTCCTGCACTTCCACATCGGGTCCCAGATCACCGCGATCCGCGCCATCAAGGACGCGCTCCAGGAGGCCAGCCGCATCTACGTCGAGCTCCACGCCCTGGGCGCCAACATGCGCTACATCGACTGCGGCGGCGGCCTGGGCGTCGACTACGACGGCAGCCAGACCAACTTCCACTCCTCGGTCAACTACACACTCCAGGAGTACGCCGGCGACGTGGTGAGCCAGGTGGCCGAGGCGTGTAACGCCAAGGGCGTGCCCCACCCCGACATCGTCACCGAGTCGGGCCGGGCGCTGACCGCGCACCACTCGGTGCTGGTCTTCAACGTGCTGGGGTCGAACGAGATCCTGCTGGGGCAGGTGCCCGAGCGCCTGGATCCCGGCGAGCACAGGATCCTGCAGTCGCTGTACGAGACCTACGCCTCCGTCACCCGCAAGAACTTCCTGGAGGCCTGGCACGACGCCCTGCAGCGCAAGGAGGAGGGCACCACCGCCTTCAACCTGGGGGTGCTCGACCTGCGGGCGCGGGCCCGGCTCGAGCAGCTGTTCTGGGCCACCTGCGAGAAGATCCTGAAGATCGTGCGGGAGCTGCCCTACGTTCCCGACGATCTGGAGGGCCTGGAGAAGCAGCTCACCGACACCTTCTACTGCAACTTCTCGTTGTTCCAGTCCCTGCCCGACCACTGGGCGGTGCGCCAGCTGTTCCCCACCATGCCGATCGACCGGCTCAACAAGGCCCCCACTCGGCGCGCGGTGCTGGCCGACCTGACCTGCGACAGCGACGGCAAGATGTCGGAGTTCATCGACCTCAAGGACGTGCGCCACTTCCTGGACCTGCACCCCGCCAACGGCGAGCCCTACTACATCGCGAGTTTCCTGGTGGGCGCCTACCAGGAGATCCTGGGCGACCTGCACAACCTGTTCGGCGACACCGACGCGGTCCACGTGCGCCTGGACGGCGACGACTACCGGGTGGACCACGTGGTGGAGGGCGATTCGGTGCGGGAGGTGTTGTCCTACGTGCAGTACGCCAAGGACGACCTGATCGCCAGGGTGCGGCGCGCGGTGGAGGACGCCGTGCGCGACAAGCGCCTGAGCGTCGCCGAGTCGGGCCGCTTCATGAGGCGCTACGAAGAGGCCCTGGCGGGCTACACCTACCTCACCGTCAACGACTGACCCGGCCGCGCGCCGCGCGCGCGTTTCGGCGCCGTGCTCAGAGCCAGCCCATCCGTTGACGCAACGAGGCGATCTGCGCCACGTGGTGCCGTCCATGCCAGCCGTACAGCGCCAGGTTCCCCTGCAGGGTGACCAGCCCCCGCTCCGGGTGGCGGAACACCCGCGTCCACTGCTGCGGCTCGATGGCGTGCAGCAGCAACGCCCAGCGCCGGTGCAGCGCCTCCAGCAGGTCCAGCGACACGCCGACCGGCGCGCCGCTCGCGTCCGGGAGTGTCGCCCAGCGGTCTTCGAAATAGGGCCGGATGGTGGGCTCCTCCTCGGTCAACGCCAGCCGCATGCGGACGTAGCTGTTCATGTGGCTGTCGGGAACGTGGTGCACGACCTGCCGCACGGTCCAGCCGCCCGGCCGATAGGGCGTGTCGAGCCGCGCCTCGTCGAGGCCGGAGACCACGCCGCGCATCTCCCCCGGCAGTCGCTCGATCTCGCGGATGTAGCGCGCGCGGTCCTCGACCTGGATCTCGGCGGGCTCCTCGAAGGGGCCGATCGGATACCTGGGATCACTCACGCGGGGCCTCCTTGCAAGCCCGGCTCCCGGGCCTCGAGCTGGGACCGGATCCTGCCGGGGATCGGCAACGAGCGCTGGCCCTCGAAGTCGTAGAACACGCACACCTTCTTCGCCTCGGCCAGCAGGCGTCCCGACGCCTGCTCCTCCACGCGCAGCTCCAGGCCGAAGGACGAGCGGCGCAGCCAGGCGCAACGCACGCCCACGCGCACGGCCTCCCCGAAAAAAGCCGGCGCACGGTAGTCGATCTCGGTACGGGCCAGGATCATGTCCAGGGCGTCGAGGCCGTCGCGCTGCGTGACGTCGAGCCACCAGGCCAGGCGCGCCGATTCCAGGTACCGGACGAAGCTGGCGTTGTTGACGTGGCGCATCGCGTCGAGGTCGGAGAATCGGACCCGGGTCTCGTACACGAAGCCGAAACCCGTCAACAGCGCTCCTTCTCGGACTCGGCCAGCTCCTCCTCCACCACCCCCGCCCACTGGGCCAGGATCGCGTCGGGGCAACGCTCCAGGCCCTCGTCGGCCAGGGCCAGCGCCTCGTGGTAGCGGCGCATCTCGCGCAGGCACCAGACGAGCGTCAGGTACACCGCGGAGGCGTGGCGGAAGTTGTCGCCCAGGGGCAGCAGCTCCCTGGCGCGTTGGGCCGCCGCCAGCGCCTCCTGGTCGCGGGCCAGGGCGTGCAGCCCGCGCCCGAGCCCGTTCCAGGCCTCCGAGGACTGCGGGGCGGCCCGGGTGGCGCTCTCGAACAGCCGCAGCGCCTGGTCACCCTCGCGCGCCTCCAGCAGCAGCGAGCCGCACAACAGCAGGGCGCCCAGGTGGTCGGGCTGGGAGCGCAGCAGCGTCTCGAGGGCCTGCTGGGCGTCACTCGAGCGCCCCTGCGCCGCCAGCAGCCGCGCGGCGTCGAAGGCGGCGTCGCCCACGTTCAGCGCGGCACCCGCACGCGCGGGAAGAAGCGGCGCAGGTAGTCGCGCAGCGCCGCCTGGGTGCTCTGGAACGCGAGCTCGTCCCAGGGGATCTCTTCCGGGGCGAAGGCCTTCACGTCCTCGGCCTCGTCGCCGACCCGCAACTCGCCGCCCGCGACCTCGGCCGCGTACACGGCCACCGCCACCTCGTCGCCCGGGAACGAGTAGACGTCGAGGATGCCCGTGAGCGTGACCCGCAGGCCGACCTCCTCCCAGAACTCGCGCACCGCGGCGTCGTGGACGGTCTCGCCGCGGTCCACGAAGCCCCCCGGGAACACCCACCTGCCCTTCTGGGGCTCGATGCCGCGGCGCAACATCACGATGCCGCCGCCCAGGATGGCGATCGCGCAGGAGGCGAGTTTCGGATCCAGGTAGAAGACGAAGCCGCAGGCCGCGCAGACCAGGCGCGGAGGATCCGGCTGCTTGACGTGCCTCTCCTCCAGCGACCCGCCGCAGCGCGGGCAGAAGCGGAAGCTGGAGTTGCCGTGGGCGTGCGCCATCTGGGTGCGGATTATAGCGGGCATCGAGTAGACTGCCGGCCATGATCGCGGGCGTGCCGAAGGAGTCCCTGGCCGGGGAGCGCCGCGTGGCGCTCGCGCCCGGCAACGTCACCCAACTGAAGAAGCTGGGCCTCGAGGTGCTGCTGGAGAAGGACGCGGGGCTGGCGGCCGGTTTCCTCGACGCGGCCTACCTCGAGAAGGGCGCGCAGATCGCGCCGGACGCGGCCAGCGTCTTCGAGCGGGCCGAGCTTTTGTTGCGGGTGCGGGCCGTGGCCGGCGACGCGGTCAAGGACTTCGAGAAACTGCGTCGGGGGCAGATCGTGGTGGGTTTCCTGGAGCCCCTGGTCGAGGCGCAGGCCGTCGCGCGCCTGGCCGAACGCGGCGTGACGGCCTTCGCCCTGGAGCTGGTGCCGCGCATCACCCGGGCCCAGGCCATGGACGTGTTGTCCTCCCTGGCCACGGTGGTGGGCTACAAGGCGGTGCTGCTGGCGGCCGACGCGCTGCCGCGGATGTTCCCGCTCCTGATGACGGCGGGCGGCACGGTGCCGGCCGCACGCGCCTTCGTGATCGGCGCGGGTGTGGCGGGGCTGCAGGCGATCGCCACCGCGAAGCGGCTGGGCGCGTTGGTCGAGGCCTACGACGTGCGACCCGCGGTCAAGGAGCAGGTCGAGTCCCTGGGGGCGAAGTTCGTGGAGTTGCCCCTGGAGACGAAGGACAGCCAGGACCAGGGCGGCTACGCCAAGGCGATGGACGAGGACTTCTACCGGCGCCAGCGCGAGACCATGGCGCGGGTGGTGGCCGCCAGCGACGTCGTGATCGCCACCGCGGCCGTGCCCGGCAAGAAGGCGCCGGTGCTGATCACCTCGGAGATGGTGGCGGGCATGCGCGCGGGCTCGGTGATCGTGGACGTCGCCGCCGAGCAGGGCGGCAACTGCGAGGTGACCCGGGCGGGCGAGGTGGTGGTGCACCAGGGCGTGACGGTGATCGGGCCCGTGAACGCAGGCTCCACGGTTCCGAACCCCGCCAGCCAGATGTACGGCAAGAACCTCTCGAACTTCCTGGGCCTGCTGGTCAAGGACGGGACACTCACGCTGAACCTCGGCGACGAGATCCTGCGCGACACGCTGGTGGCCAAGGACGGCGAGGTGGTCTCGCCGCGGGTGCGCGAGGCCCTGGGCCTGCCGGCCCTGGCCAACGCCTGACCCGCGGCGACGCCCACGCCCTTGGAGGTCTTCGTCCGTGTCCACGAGATCGCCCTCAAGGGCCGCAACCGCGCGTTTTTCATCGACAAGCTGGTCGACCATCTGCGGCGCGCCACCGCCGACCTGGGTGGCGTGCGCGCCCGGAGCTACGCCGGCCGGGTCGCCCTGGAGGCGGCCGAGGGCGTGTCCTGGCCCGCCCTGCGCGAGCGCCTCGAGCGCTGCTTCGGGGTCGCCAACTTCTCCCGGGTGGAGGGCGCGCCGCGGGAGCTGGGCGCGTTGCGGCGGGCGGTCCTGGCGCGGCTGGCGGGCGAGCGTTTCGAGTCGTTCCGCGTGCGCACCCGGCGCTCCGACAAGGCCTTCGCGCTGCGTTCGGCCCAGATCGACCGCGAGCTGGGGGCGGCCGTGGCGCAAGCCACCGGCGCCCGGGTCGATCTCGGCGCCGCGGAGCGCACCGTCTACGTCGAGGTGCTCCACGACCGCATCGTGTTCTCCTTCGAGCGCCTGGCGGGGCCCGGCGGCTTTCCGGTCGGGTCGTCGGGCAAGGTGCTGGCGCTGCTCTCGGGCGGCATCGACTCCCCGGTGGCGGCCTGGCGCATGATGAAGCGCGGCTGCAACGTCCAGCTCGTGAACTTCCACGCCTTCCCGCTCCAGGACCGGACCATGATCGACAAGGTCCAGGAGCTGGCGCGGATCCTGGCCCGCTGGCAGCTCCGCTCGCGCCTGTTCCTGGTGCCCTTCGCGCGCGTGCAGCAGACGATCGTCGCCTCCTGCCCGGCTCCGCTGCGGGTGGTGTTGTACCGCCGCTTCATGTTGCGCATCGCCCAGGCCCACGCTCGCCGTGTCAAGGCCAAGGCCCTGGTGACCGGGGAGAGCCTGGGCCAGGTGGCGAGCCAGACCCTCGACAACATCGCGGCCATCGACGCCGCCACCAGCCTGCCGGTGTTGCGCCCGCTGATCGGCATGGACAAGCAGGAGATCACCTCCGAGGCCTGCGCCATCGGCAGCTTCGAGGTCAGCACCCTGCCCGACCAGGACTGCTGCCAGCTCTTCGTGCCCAGGAGTCCGGCGGTGGCGGCCAAACTCGCCGAGCTGCAGGCCGCCGAGGCGGCCCTCGACGTGGACGGCCTCGTGGACGCGGCCCTGCGCGCGGGCGAGGAGCGGCGCTTCGACTTCCCGGCGCTATAATCGCGGCCAGCCGTGGGCCCACAGGAGCTCTTCGCGGAACTCGTGTCGCGCCCGGACGAGCAGGTCGACCTCGCGCGCTCCGCCCTGCTCATCGCCCAGGCGGAGTACTCCGACCTGGACAGCGAGCGCTACCTGATGCGTCTGGACGAGTTGGGACGCTCGGTGGGCCGGCGCCTGCTCCCGACCGGGCGCCTCGAGGACGCCCGCACGGCCCTGAACCGCCTGCTCTACGAGGACGAGGGCTTCCGGGGCAACACCCGCGACTACTACGACCCGCGCAACAGCTTCCTGAACGAGGTGCTGGACCGGCGCATCGGGATCCCGATCTCGCTCTCGGCGGTCTACATCGAGGTCGCGCGCCGCGCCGGCGTGACGGTGGAGGGCGTGTCCCTGCCGGGCCACTTCGTGGTGCGCCTGGTGGGGCCCGAGGGCGCGCTCCTGGTGGACCCGTTCCACTCGGGGATGCGCCTGACCGAGGCCGACTGCCAGCGCCGCCTGGACCGGATCTACGACGGCAAGATGAAGCTCGACGGCGCGATGCTGGCCACCTGCGGGCCGCGGGCGATGCTGGCCAGGATGTTGCGCAACCTCAAGGTGATCTACCTGAAGCGTGGCGACCTGCGCCGCGCCTTGCGCGTGGTGGAGATGCTGCTTTTGACCGTGCCGGAGGCCACTGAGGAGCTCCGGGACCGGGGGCTGCTCCACGGCGCCCTCGACTGCTACGCCTGGGCCGCACGCGACCTCGAGGCTTACCTCGAGGGTTGCCCCGGCGCCAAGGACAAGGCCGCCGTCCAGGCCAAGATCGCGGACATGGGCCGCAAGGCCGCCCTTCTCAATTAACGATACCCGTAGGAGCCCGAAGACCGATGAGCCAGCTCAAGCCGATCCAGGACCTGCTCGGAGCCGACGCCGACTCGCTCCTCGCGTACGCCTGCAAGGGCGTGCCCAAGCAGAGGCTGCACCTGCCCGGACCGGACTTCGTGGATCGGGTGCTGGCGCCCAGCGACCGGCCCCCGGCCGTGTTGCGCAACGTGCAGCAGATCCTGGGCCACGGGCGCCTGTCCGGCACCGGCTACATCTCGATCCTGCCCGTGGACCAGGGCATCGAGCACTCGGCGGGCGCGTCCTTCGCCAAGAACCCCGAGTACTTCGATCCCGAGAACATCGTGCAGCTGGCCATCGAGGGCGGCTGCAACGCCGTGGCCTCGACCCTGGGCGGGCTGGGGATGGTGGCGCGGCGTTACGCGCACCAGATTCCCTTCATCGTCAAGTTCAACCACAACGAGTTCCTGACCTATCCCAACAAGTTCGACCAGATCTTCTTCGCCCGCGTCAAGCAGGCCTTCGATATGGGCGCCGTCGCCGTCGGAGCCACGGTCTACTTCGGCTCGGCCGAGTCCGCGCGCCAGATCGTGGAGGTCGGCGAGGCCTTCCAGGCCGCCCACGAGCTGGGGATGGCCACCATCCTGTGGTGTTACCTGCGCAACAGCGCCTTCAAGACCAAGGAGAAGGACTACCACCTGTCGGCCGACCTGACCGGCCAGGCCAACCACCTGGGCGTCACCCTGCAGGCGGACATCATCAAGCAGAAGCTGCCCGAGAACAACGGCGGCTACAACGCTCTCTCCTCGAAGGAGAACCCCTACGGCAAGATCGACAAGCGCGTCTACACCGAGTTGACCAGCGACCACCCCATCGACCTGTGCCGGTACCAGGTCGTCAACTGCTTCATGGGCCGCGCCGGCCTCATCAACTCGGGCGGCGCCTCGGGCGACAACGACCTCGCCGACGCGGTGCGCACCGCGGTGATCAACAAACGTGCGGGGGGCATGGGCCTGATCTCCGGCCGCAAGGCCTTCCAGCGCCCGCGGGCCGAAGGCGTGAAGCTCCTCAACCAGATCCAGGACGTGTACCTGTGCAAGGAGGTCGATGTCGCCTGAGCCGGCCGGGCCGCTCAGCGCGGCGTGAGCTCGAAGCTGCCCAGGTCCCCCGTGCCGGAGGCCTCCGATGAGATGCGGCCCGCGACGCGAGAGCCGTCCCAGCGGCCGAGGTAGTGGCGGCTGCGGCCGCCGGTCTGCAGCACGAAGCTGAGCTCGGTCTTCCTCTGCTGGACGCCGGAGAGCTGCAGGCTGACCTGCACCCCGCCGCTGTAGGAGTAGGTGCCGCCGCCGCCACGCAGGCTGAGGCTGATCAGCTTGCGCAGGCCCTCCACGATCTCGAAGCCGTGCCAGGTGCGGTCGGTGGGCAGCGGCGGGCCGCCCGCAGGCGCGGCCACGGCCGTCGCGGACGCTGCGGCCCCGGCGGGTGTGGGCACCGAGGCGGGCACCCGCAGGGCGAAGGCGCGCAACACGGCGAGCTGGGACGTCGTGGCCGCCGCCAGCACCGCCGCCGAGACGCCCGCCGCGCCCGACTTCTGGGCGGCGGCGAAGAGCTCGGCCAGCACCCGCCCGTCGGCGGCGGAAAACGACGCCACCTGGTCCGGCTTCTCGCCGCGAGCCAGCAGCTTCACCAGGTCGCGGGCCACGATCTCCCACCACACGGCGAGGCGCGCCGGGTTCACCGGCGGCCGGCCTCCGCCGCGCTGGTCGTAGAGCGCCGCGTCGGCGCCGGTCGCGGTGAGCAGGGCGTCGTTGCCGCCGGCCACGGCGAGCATCGGGCTGGCGTCGAAGCCGCGCGCCACGAAGTCCGTGTCGCTCGACGCACGGATCAGGGGCACCGCCGCGTTCAGACGCTGCACCGCCTCGGCGGCGCGCTCCCCCGCGCTCTTGCCGCTGGCCGCGGCCAGCAGGAACGCCGGCCCCAGGGCGGTGGTGACGGCCGCCAGGCTCGCATCGGCGTCGAAAGGCTCCGCGGAGAAACGCAGCTCCAGCGGATCGGGCGCGGCGTTCACGGTCAACGTCGCTCGGCCCACCGCGTCGCTCCCCGGGACCCGCAGCTCGACCTGGGTCTCGCCGCCGGTGTCGAGAAACGGCACCAGCAGCTTCAGCGAGTCGTGGGCCGCCGAGACGACCAGGGCCCGCCGGCCGCCGAGGCGCACGTCGTTGCCCGGGCCTCCCTCGCGAAAGCCCAGGCCCGCCAGGGTCACGACGTCGCCGGGGCCGGCGGCGCTCGGCGTCACGCTCCGCAGCAGCGGCAACCTGCCGATCACGAAGGCCGCGGAGTTCGAAGGATCGGCGCCCATGTTGACCGTGACCTTCACCTCGGACCCCGGCGCGACCTGCAGGGCCGGCACGCGCACCTTCATCGAGGCCGACGACATCTCGACCACCTGGGCCGGTGTGGTGTCGAACAGGACTTTCGCCCCGCTGCCCCAGGCAGTGCCCGCCAACCCCACCTCGTCACCCGGCATCCCGATGTTGGGAGACAGGGCGTGGATGCGCGGGGCCTGGAAGACGGCCAGCGCCACGGCTCTCGTCTCCCGGCCCTTGACTCCGACCTTGACCTCGACGTTCACGTCCTTGCCCGGCGCGGTGCTGAGCACCGGAACCTCGACCCGCAGCTCGGTCGGCGAGGCGGAGATCACGCGACCGGGTTTGCCGGAGAAGGTCACGGTGTTCGCCGCAGCGCTGGCGGAGAAGTCCTTGCCGCGCAGGACCACCGCATCACCGGCCCGGACACGCGTCGGGCCGATGCTCACCAGCTGCGGTCCGCTGAGGAAACGCAGGGCGGCCACGGCGCCGCCGCCCAGGACCAGCGCCACGAGGGCGGCCACGGCCACGATCCGGGAGGCGCCGCCGCTCCGGGGCCGCGCCGGCGCGGGTCGCGCCGCGTGTGGCGCCGCGGGCCGCGTCGCTGCCGGTCGGGGCGCCGTGCGCGTTTCGGGCGCCGGACGGGCGCTGACAACGGCCTGCGCCGCCGCGACGGCCGCAGCGTCGACCACAAAGACGTCGTCGCCGGCCGCCGGCTTGGCCGGGGTAGCCGGAGCCGGCGGCTTGGGCGGCGCGGGGGGCACCGACACCTTCACCGCCACGGCCGGGGCTGCGGGCACGGCCGGAGCGGCGGGTGGTTTGGGCGCCGCTGGAGCGGCGGGTGGCCTGGCGACGACGGGCGTCGGGACCACCGCCGTGGGCGGCGGCGGCGGCGCGGGCTCGACCAGGAACTCCTCCACCAGCGGGGCGTCCTCGATGAAGAACACCTCCTCGGGCGGCGCGGGGATCTCCGGCTGCGGCTCGGCGGCGGGCACCACGGCCGGCGCAGAACCACCGGCCGTCTCGAGCTCGAAGACCAGGCCGTCGACGGACGCCAGCTGGATCGGCGGTGGCTCTGCGGCGGACGCGTCCGCGCCTATGAACCCGACCTCGGCTTCGGCTCCGACCTCGAGGACGGAGCTGGCGGGGGCCGTGAGGCGCACCTGGATCATCACGCTGTCGGGTGCCCCCGGTGCGCCCAGCCACAAGATGTCGCCGTCCCGGACCGGCATCCTTCCCGTCACCGCGTCGTCGTTGACGAAGAGGCCCTGTGGGCTGTGCGTGTCGGAGACCGTGACGCCACTCGGGTCGCGCCACAGCCGCGCGTGGATGGGGCTGACGCCGGGCAACTCGAGCCTCAACCCGCAGTCGGGGTCGGACCCGATCAGGACCTCGTCCGTGTCCTCGAGGATCACACGCGTGCCGTTGAGCGGGCCGCCGAGGACGCTGAGAGACGAACGCGGTACTTCGGACAAGCTGGCCGATTCTAGCGCTTTTGTTATACTCCGGCGCGTTCAGATGGCCCTGGTCCAGTTCGCCTTCATCCTGCTGGTGCCCGTGGTGCTGGTGGCGGGCGCGCTCGTCAGCTTGTTCGCCGTGGGCGCGCTTTTCGACGCCCTCGACCACCCCGAAGAGTTGCGCGGCCGCATCGAGGCCGCCTTCCGGCGTCCCCCGCAACCGCCGCGCACGCCCGGCGAGGAGCACTACTACAAGCCCTACTGGGCCCAACGCAGCTAGATCTTGGCGCGTAGCGCGATCCTCGCCGTGGGCGGGGCCGAGGACAAGGTCGATCGCCGCGAGGTGCTGGAGCGTTTCGTCCGCGAGGCGGGTGGCCCCCGCGCCCGCATCGCGATCCTGCCCACGGCGTCGGCGGTGCCGGAGGAGACGGCGGCCTTCTACCAGAAGGTGTTCGCGGAGATCGGCGTGGAGGCCTCGGCCCACGTGCCGATCGTCAGCCGCGAGGACGCCGACGCCGGGTCCCACGCGGCGGCCATCGCCGGCGCCACCGGCGTGTTCCTCACCGGCGGCGACCAGTCGCGGCTGGTGGACGTGTTGTCCGGGACGGCGTCGTTCAGGGCGCTGCGCGAGCGCCTGGTCGAGGGCGGCGTCCTGGCGGGCACCTCGGCCGGCGCGTCGGCCTTCTCCTCGACCATGATCGTGGGCGGGGAGACGGGGCTCCAGGTCCGCCGCGACGGCGTGCGCCTGGCGCCGGGCCTCGGCATCATCACCCGCCTCATCATCGACCAGCACTTCTCCCAGCGTAAACGCTTCGGCCGCCTGCTCGCGGCCGCGGCCCTCGAGCCCAAGCGCCTCGGCGTCGGCATCGACGAGAACACCGCCATCGTGTACTACGGCGACGGCCGGCTGGAGGTGATCGGCAGCGGCCAGGTGTTCGTGCTCGACGCCAGCCAGGCCTCGGCCGGAGCCCACGACCGGCCCGCCGACGCGGCCCCCCTGACCCTCTCCGGCGTGGTTCTCCACGTGTTGGCGCCGGGCGACTGCTTCGACGTGGCCGCACGGCGGCTGCTGCCCCCGAGTTAGGCGGGCCGCCCGGCCGTATACTTCACGCGACCACCTGTGGGAGGTGCCCTCGTGGCCGCCCCAGCCATCCGGATCCTCGAGACCCTCGTGCTGAAGGGACCGAACTACTGGTCCTACCGGCCGAGCGTCTGGATGCGCATCGACCTCGGCCCCTTCCAGGACCGGCCCTCGAACCAGATCGCCGGCTTCGCGGAGCGCCTGATCGAGTTGTTGCCCAGCCTCGAGGAGCACCACTGCTCGGAAGGCCGGCCGGGCGGCTTCCTGTTCCGGGTGCGCGAGGGAACCTGGCTCGGGCACGTCGCCGAGCACGTGGCCATCGAGGCCCAGAACCTGATCGGCATCCCGGTCTCCTTCGGTCGCACCCGCGAGACGCGGACACCCGGCGTCTACAGCCTGGTCTACGAGATGGAGGAGGAGCGGGTCGGCATCCGGGCGGGCAAGCTGGCCCTCGACGTGGTCGAGTGGTGCGCGGGCCTCGACTTCGACCTCGAGCTGCCGGAACGCCTGGACGATCTCAAGCGCCTGCGCGAGAAGTGGGCGCTCGGGCCCTCGACCAAGTCCATCGTGGACGCCGCGGCGGCCCGGGGCATCCCGCACCTGCGCCTCAACCAGCGCTCGCTCGTTCAGCTCGGAACCGGGGTCCACCAGCGACGTATCCAGGCCACCATCGCCTCCACCACGGCCCAGCTCGGGGTCGAGATCGCGGGCGACAAGGACCTGACCAAGAGCCTGCTGGCCGAACACGGCGTGCCGGTGCCCAAGGGGTACGTGGTCGAAAGCGAGGAGGAAGCCACCTCCCTGGCCCAGCGGCTGGGCTGGCCGGTGGTGGTCAAGCCCCTGGACGCCTCCCACGGTCGCGGCGTCCTCACCAACATCGGCAGCGAGGAGGAGCTGCGCCTCGCCTACCGGGACGCGCGGAAGTTCCGCGACGGGATCATCGTCGAGCGTTTTCTCGACGGCCACGACTTCCGGTTCCTGGTGATCGCCGGCAAGTTCATCTGCGCGGCCCAGCGCGTGCCCGGCTTCGTGGTGGGGGACGGGAGCCACACCATCGCCGAGCTGGTGGCCGAAACCAACACCGACCCCCGCCGCGGCATCGGCCACGAGAAGGTCCTGACGCGGATCGAGATCGACGATCAGACCCTGGCGCTGCTGGCGCGCCGCCAGATGACCCCCAGGACCGTGCCCCCCCCGGGGGAGACCGTGTATCTCAAGTCCACCGCCAACCTCTCCACCGGCGGCATCGCCCGCGACGTCACCGACCTCGTGCACCCCTCGAACGTGCACCTGATGGAGCGGGTGGCGCGGATCGTGGGCCTCGACATCGCCGGCATCGACGTGATCTCCCCCACCGTGGAGAAGCCGCTGGCCGAGGTCGGGGGCGGGATCCTGGAGGTCAACGCCGCGCCGGGCTTCCGCATGCACGTGGCGCCCGCGGAGGGCACGCCCCGCGACGTCGCCGGGGCCGTGGTGGACATGTTGTTCCCGCCCGGCCAGGCCTCGCGGGTGCCGATCGTCTCCGTCACCGGGACCAACGGCAAAACCACCACCACGCGCCTGATCGCCCACATCGCGCGTTACGCCGGCCACCACGTGGGGCTCACCACCACGGAGGGCGTGTACATCGGCAGCGAGACGGTGGCGCGCGGCGACTGCACGGGGCCCGCCTCGGCCCAGACCGTGTTGCGCGACCCGACCGTGACCTTCGCGGCGCTCGAGACCGCCCGCGGCGGCCTGCTGCGGGCGGGCCTGGGTTACGACTGGGCCAACGTCGGGGTCGTCACCAACATCGCGGCCGACCACCTGGGCATGCGGGACATCGACAACGTCGAGGACCTGGCCCGGGTCAAGTCCCTGGTGACCGAACGCGTGTTCCCCGAGGGTTACGCGGTCTTCGACGCCGAGGACGCCATGACCCCCTGGCTGTCGGCGCGCACCAACGCGCGGCTGGCGTATTTCACCCTCGACCCCACGAACGAGCCGTTCCGGAAACACGTGGCGGCGGGCGGCTGGGGCGCCGTCATGGACCGCCACGACACGTTGTGCCTCTACCGCTCCACCTTGCGTTTGCCCCTCGTCCATGCCCGCCAGATCCCCATCACCTTCGACGGCAAGGCCCGCTTCAACATCGCCAACTCCCTGGCCGCGGCTCTGGCCGCGTTCTGCGCGGGCATCGAGCTCGACGACATCCGGGGCGGCCTGACCACCTTCCACTCCACGCCCTTCCAGGCGCCGGGGCGCGCCAACGTCTACGAGTTCCGCGAGTTCAAGGTGATGCTGGACTACTGCCACAACACCCACGCCATGCAGCAGCTCGGCCCCTTCGTGCGGGCCCTGGGCAGGGCGCGGGTGATCGGCGTCGTCAACACCCCGGGGGATCGCCGCGACGAGGACATCCGGGGCTTCGCGGCAGCGGCGGCCCCGTTTTTCGACGTCTTCCTGCTCAGGGACGACGAGGACCTGCGCCGGCGCGGGCCGGGCGAGGTGGTCGCGTTGCTCCAGTCCGGACTCCAGGCCGCGGGCGTGGCGCCCGAACGCATCGAGATCATCAAGAACGAGGCCGAGGCGGTGCGCCGGGCGCTGGCCCTGGCCCAACGCGACGACCTGGTGGTGATCCTCGCCGAGAAGATCGCCAAGGTCGCGGCACAGATCGACTTCGAACGCCAGAAGGAACAACGCTGAGCGGCCCGGCGCCCAAACGACCGGTGGGGCCGATCCAGCTCCTGGCCCTGGCGGTCAACGGCGTGGTGGGCGTCGGCATCTTCTTCGTGCCGTCCCAGATCGCCGCCCAGGCGCCCGGCTGGAGCAGCGTGGCCGTCCTGGCCCTCACGGGCCTGTGCCTGGTCCCGGTCGCCGCCGCCTTCGCCAACGTGGGCCGGCGCTTCGACGTCGACGGAGGGCCGGTGGTGTTCGCGCGGGCGGCCTTTGGCGAGTTCCCCGCGTTCCTGGTCGGCTGGATCGCCTATGTCAGCGCGGTCGCCAGCACCACCGCGGTCACCTCGGGCCTCACCGCTGCCGTGGCGCCGACCTTGGGCGTGCCCACCGGCCTGCCGACCCGGATCACCGCGGTGCTGCTGGTGCTCACGCTCGCCGGCGTGTGCGTCTTGGGGCTGCGGCTGTCGGCCGGGCTCTGGACCCTGCTCACGGTGCTCAAGCTGGTGCCGCTGGCGCTCCTGCTGGGCGCCTTCGCCGCGGCGGGAGCCACGGTCACGGGGACGCCGGAGCCCGTCGCCCCCGGCCTCGGCTGGCTGCGCGCGGGCCTGCTGGCGACGTTCGCCTTCCAGGGCTTCGAGATCGCGCCCGTGATCGCGGGCCGGGTGGTGAACCCGGAGCGCTCGATCCCGCTGGCCCTGTTCGGCTGCGTGGCCCTGGTCAGCGTGCTCTATCTCGCGCTGCAGAGCGCGTGCGTGGCGGCGCTCCCGGAGCTGGCCGGTTCGGCCACACCGCTGGCCGACGCCGCCCGCGTGTTCGGCGGGCCGCTGCTGTCGCAACTCGTCGCGCTGGGCACGAGCGTGTCGGCCCTCGGCATCAGCTTCGGCATGGTGGTGATGACGCCCTGGTACCTCGCGACCCTGGCCCAGAACGCCGGGCCGCTGCCCCTGGGCTTCGATCGGCTGTCGGAGAAGCAGGTCCCCGTGCGCGCGCTCGCGATCACGGTGGTCCTGGTCTCGCTCCTGCTGCTGGCGGGCGGGACCTTGAGCGAGTTCTTCGCGTTGTCGGGAGCCACGGTGCTGATGCAATACGGCGTGACCGCCCTCTCGCTGCTGGCGCTCTCGCGCCGACGCCTGCGCGGCTTCGAGCCTCGGGACGCGTGGCCCGCGATCCCCGCGCTGGCCGTGACGCTCGCCCTGGTCTCGGGAGCGCAGGCCCGCGAGGCCGCGGTCGCCGCCGGCGCGATCGTGTTGGGCCTGGCGCTGCGCCGCGCGGGGAGATCACACGCGGCGTCGTGAAACGCCCCCGGGCTCAGCTCTTCGCCGGCTCGTCCGCAGCCGGCGTGCTCTTGCGGTCGTGCAAAAGCGACAACTCCGGGTGGTCGTAGTACACGGAGCGCCGGATCACCTCGGCGGCGCCGACCGGCTCCAGGACGTAGACGCGGCGCAACCCCGCCTCGGTTGCCCGGTCGGCCACCTCGGCGATGCGGTACCAGCGGTCGGTCGTGACGACGAACACCCCCCGGTCCCAGCCGGGCTTGGTCCGGGACGCGATCACGGTCCACAGGGCGTCAGGGTGCTCCGGGGTCGGCCCGCGATCGAGCACGTCGGGCGCTGCCGGACCCTCCAGGGCCTGCCGCGCAGCCTGGGCCCGCTCCGCCTCGCTGCGCCGGCGGTAACGCCGGTACAGCACGCGGCCCGCCGCCAGCAGCGGGTCGCCGGGCGTGGGGCCAACGGCGGAGGCGATGGCGCGGAAGGTCCCCGCCAGGAAGAGGTAGGCCGACAGCAGGCCCTGCGGCGTGAACATCACGTAAGCGAAGAGCGAGAGCCCGGACACGCCGATCGAGAACCCGACCGCGTCGGTCAGGCGGCTGGTCCCCTCGGCGACCTGGCCCGCATAACGCAGGTAGCCGTCGAGGCCGAGGAGAAACCCGACGGCGGCCTGCGCCACCGCGGACGGAAACCCGAGGCGCCGGCCCAGGCTCAGACGACCCCCAGGCTCTTGCCCACCTTCGTGAAGGCCGCCACGGCGCGCTCGATGTGCTCGGGGCGATGGCCGGCCGAGATCTGGACCCGGATCCGCGACTGGCCCTTCGGCACCACGGGGTAGAAGAAGCCCTTCACGTAGATCCCCTCCTCGAGCAGGGCTCGGGCGAACCGCTGCGCCAGCGGCGCGTCCTCCGGCGCGAAACGCGTGAACATGATCGGGCAGATCGGATGCACGCCGGGGCGCAGCTCGAAACCGGCGGCGGCCATACGCTGGCGGAAGTCCCGCGTGTTCGACTCCAGCCGGTCGCGCAGCTCGGTGCTGGCGCTCAGCAGCTCCAGTGCGCGTTGCGTCGCGCCCGCCACCACGGGCGGCAACGTGTTGGAGAACAGGTAGGGACGGCTGCGCTGCCGCAGCAGGTCGATCACCTCCTGGCGCGCGGCCGTGCAGCCGCCGGCCGCGCCGCCCAGGGCCTTGCCGAAGGTGGTGGTCAGGATGTCGACGCGCCCCTGAACCCCGCAGTGTTCGGGCGTGCCGCGGCCCGTTCGCCCCATGAAACCCGTGGCGTGGGAGTCGTCGACCATCACCAGGGCCTGGTGGCGATCGGCCAGCGTGCAGATGTCCGCCAGCGGCGCGATGTCGCCGTCCATCGAGAACACGCCGTCGGTCACGATCAGCCGGAAACGCGAGGCCCGCGCCTCGACCAGCTTGGCCTCCAGGTCCTTCATGTCCGCGTGTTCGTAGAGGAGGCGCTTGGCCTTGCACAGGCGCACGCCGTCGATGATCGAGGCGTGGTTGAGCTTGTCGGTCAGGATCGCGTCCTCGGCGCCGAGCAGGGGCTCGAAGACGCCGCCGTTGGCGTCGAAGCAGGCGACGTACAGGATGGCGTCCTGCATCCCCAGGAACGCCGCCACCCTCTGCTCGAGCTGCCGGTGCAGCGCCTGGGTGCCACAGATGAACCGCACGCTCGACAGGCCGTAACCCCACGCGTCGATGGCGGCGTGGGCCGCCTTCAGCAGCTCCGGGTGGCCGGACAGGCCGAGGTAGTTGTTGGCGCAGAAGTTGAGCACGGGCGCCGCGCGCCCCTCGACGCGGATCTCGGCGCCCTGGTGGCCCAGGATCGGCCACTCCTCCTTCCACAGGCCCTGCTCGCGGATCGCCTGCAGCTCGCGTCCGAGGTGCTGGTGGTAACTCGTGTCCATGCCGGGGATTCTAGTGCGCCCCGACGGGCTTTTTGCCGGTTTCGCGGGTCCGAAATCGCGGACGCGCGACCGCTACAGGAACTCCAGCGGCCCGTAGTACACGACGTAACACACGCAGTCCTCGCCCGGCGGCACCTCTTCGCTGTGCACGAAACCCTCGCGGCTCCGGCACAACTCGCCGGCGCGATACTCCCCGCGCTCGTCCCGGAGCGTGCCCTTCAGCACCAGGATGCACTCGTCGCCGCCGTGGCGGTGCGTCGCGTTGCGTGCCCCGGGCGACGCCCACACCAGGCACTTGCGGACCCCCCGCTCGGGCTCCTCCCTCAGCGTGTGCAGGCGGATCCCGGGCGCCAGCTCCTGCCAGGCGATCGCTCCCAGATCGAAGGGCCAGCGCGGGGCCTCGGCGAGGTCCAGGAGCTGGGAGCGGAGCACGTTCCGGGGCGGCACCGGGGCCAGCTCCGAGGCCACGCCGACGAGGGCCTGAGCCGCGTCCTGGGCCGCCTGGCGGCACGGCGGACAGCCCTCGTGATGGCGCTCGAAGGACACGCGGTCCTCGGGCTCCAGCACGCCGAGGGCGTACGGCTCGGCCAGCGGCCGGAACTCGTCTTGAGACACGTCGGCCATTCTATCCCTGTGAAACTACGCAGCTCGAGCCGTCGACGGATTGCCCGGGAAGGAAGCGGGCCCGCGGCGCGTTTCTCACTCAGCCCATGCTCGCCCGGGTGCTCGACACCATGCCCCCCCGGTTGGACGAATCCGGAGCGCTACCACCCTCCGTAGACGCCACATGACGCCCGCCCTGCTCGCGTTGCTCCTGACGGTCGCCACCCCGGCGGCGGCCGGGATTCCCTGGCAGGACTGGACCGACGACGTGTTCGCCCGCGCCGCGGCCGGTGAGCGCTTCGTCCTGCTCGACCTGGGTGCGGTCTGGTGCCACTGGTGCCACGTGATGGAGGAGACGACCTACCGCGATCCCGAGGTGGTCCGCCTCGTCGGCGAGCGTTTCCTGGCCGTGCGCGTGGACCAGGACCTGCGTCCAGACCTCTCGAACCGCTACGAAGACTACGGTTGGCCGGCAACCGTGATCTTCGACGCCCAGGGGCGAGAGGTCGCAAAGTTCTCCGGCTACATCCCCCCGCCACGTATGCGCTCGCTGCTCCAGGGCGTCATCGACGACCCCAGCCCGGGGCCCTCGGTGCGACCCGAGAGCGCGCTCGTGGCGCCGGAGAGCGGCGGCCTGACGGACGCCCAACGCGCCGAGCTGGAGTCGCTGCTGGTGACGCGTTACGACGTTGAACACGGCGGCTGGGGCTTCGCCAAGAAGTTCCTGGACTGGGACGGTGTCGAGTGGAGCCTGCTGCGCGCGCGCGAGGGCGACCGCGGGGCGGAGCGACGCGCCCGCGAGACCCTGGATCGCCAGTTGCAGCTCTTCGACTCGGTCTGGGGCGGCGTCTACCAGTACTCCGACGGCGGGGTCTGGGAGAACCCCCACTTCGAGAAGATCATGCAGTTCCAGACCGAGAACCTGCGGATCTACTCCCTCGCCTACGCCCAGACCCGCGAGGAGCGCTACGGGCAGGCGGCGCGCGACATCGTGCGCTTTTTGCGCGGCTTCCTCCGCAGCCCCGAGGGCGCCTTCTACGTCAGCCAGGACGCCGACCTGGTGCCGGGTGAACACTCGGCCGACTACTACGCCCTGCCCGACGCCGCGCGCCGGGCGCGCGGCGTGCCGCGGGTCGACACGCACCTGTACACGCGGGAGAACGCCTGGGCGGCTTCGGCCCTGGTCGCCTACTGGGCGGCCTCCGGGGAAGAGTCCGCCCTCGACGACGCCCTCGCGGCGGCGCGTTTCATCGTCGCAGAGCGCGCCTTGCCCGGCGGCGGTTACCGCCACGACGCTCGCGATGAAGCGGGACCGTACCTGGGAGACAACGTGGCCGCGTTGCGCGCGTTCCTCTCCCTCTACGCCGCCACCGGCGATCGGGCCTGGCTCGCCCGCGCCGACCAGGTCGTGGCCTTCATCACGCGGCGTTTCCGCCACGAGGCGCAGCCGGGCTTCGTCACCGCCGCGGCCACCGCGGGGCTCAGCCCCAGGCCCCAACGCGACGAGAACGTGCTGATGGCCCGGCTGGCGAACCTGCTCTGGCGCTACACGGGCAGCGCCGAGGCGCGCGAGGCCGCGGAGCACGCGCTGCGACTGCTGGCGATCCCGGAGCTGGCGCGGCGTTTCTCGACGGCGGCGGTGCTGCTGGCGGATCACGAGCAACGCGGCGAGCCGCTGCACGTCACGGTGGTGGGTCGGCGCAACGACCCGCGCGCCCGTGAGCTGCTGCGGATCGCCCTGGCGCACCCGGTCGCGTTCAAGCGCGTCGAGTTGTGGGACCGGCGCGACGGGCCGTTGCCTCGGCCCGACGTGGACTACCCCGTGCTGGACTTTCCGGCGGCCTTCGTGTGTCGGGACGGCCGCTGCTCGCCACCCCTGGCCAGCCCATCCGAGCTGGACCGGCGCCTGTCGCCCTGACCGGTCCCCGCTATGATTCGGTCATGGCGGGTGAGACGCCCAAGCTGGCGCAAATGCTGATGGTCGCGGGCGTGCTGCTGTTTCTGCTCGGTCTGGCCCTGCTTCTGAGCGGCAAACTTCCCTGGCTGGGCCGGCTGCCGGGCGACATCGTCTGGCGCCGCGGGAACACCACGGTCCACCTCCCGATCGTGACCTGCCTGCTGTTGAGCCTGCTGCTGACGGCGCTGCTGTCGTTGTGGCGGCGCTGACTCCGCTAGTAGATGCGCAGGCCCAGCACCCGCCTCCACACCGTCTCGTGCCGCACCTCGTCGACGAGGATGAAGGCCGCCGTCAGCAGGTAATCCCGGGTGCGGATCTGGCTGTTGAGGGCCTGGTAGGCCCGTTGCGCCGCGATCTCGATCTCCAGGCAGCGCCGCAGGGCGTCGTCGCCGCTGCGCATCGCGCCGAGCTGGTAGTCCTCGAGGGGCGACGCCGGACGAGCCCCGCGCTCCTCGGCCAGGCCGATCTGGGTGTCGCGATGGCCCTGGTGGTCACCGACGAACTCGACGGCGTAGGCGCGCAGGCCAGGCGGAAACAGCTTCCTGCGTAACGCGCTCTCGTAGATCGCGATGGCCTCGTGTTCGAGAGCCAGCGACGCGTCGAGGATCGCCAGGTCCGTGTCCTCGCCCTTCGGCAGGGCGCGCACGCTGCCGTCGAGCAGGCCCAGCAGGGCCGCGCTCCAGCCGGCTCCCGCGGCCAGGCGGTAGGCGAAGTGGCGGCGCGTCTCAGGCACGGGCGTCCTCCGCCTCGATCCAGAGGTCGATCACGGTGAGGTGTCGGGCCAGGTCCACGAGGTCGCCCAGCAGCAGCGCGACCGAAACGGAGTCGTTGAGGGTGGGCAGGGCCTCGGCGTGGGCATACACGAGGCGGGACTGCGCTTCGCGCAGCGCCGGCAAGGGGGCCACCCCGGCCTCGCCGGCCGGCGCGACCTGGGCGGGCGGCAGCCCGAGCCGGCGCCGGACACGCGCGCGCCGGCGGTGATGGCGCTCCCGGTCGCGCCGGAAGCCGTCGAGCATCGCGCGCGCCGCCGGGACGCTGCTGCGCAGCCGCTGCAGGTAGCCGTCGACCTCGGCCTCGAAGCCCTCGATGGCCGCCAGGGCCTCGGACGCGGAGGCGTAGTCCGCGGCGCGCGCTCGGGGCGCGAAGAGGGCGAGCGCCGCGGCGCCGCCCAGAAGCTCCCGCCTGGACAGCCGCGTCACCAGTGAAACCCCAGGGCGCCGCTGACCGCGTGGAGGACGTGGTCGCCGCCATCCAGGCCCGAGAACCTGTAGTCGGCGTTCAGGGACAACCCCTTCGAGAGGCGCAACTCGAAGCCGCCGTTGGCATGGAAGCCGAAGGAGACGTTGCCCTGGCCGGTCGGATACCCGCGCGCGGCCAGCTCGGGGGCCTGGGCGACCAGGCCGCCGATCAGGGGGTCGTCAAAGGGCGGCTGGCCGGTGAAGATCAGGCTCTCGTCACGCTCGGGATCCTGGCGGCTGATCACGACGACCAGGTCGAGACCGGCGCCGAGGTACGGGCGGATCCGGGCGTCATCAAAACGGGTCAGCGTGTATTTCAGCGCGAAGGGCGATACCTGGAGCACGCGCAGTCGGGTGGTCACCTCGCGTTGCACCGGGAAGGGCGCGGCCGGCGGGCCCTGCAGGGCTGCGGAGAAGCTGGCCCCCGCCGCCAGGTTCGCCACCACCGCCACCGGGTTCGTGATGCGGAACGGATCGCTGGTGGCGTCGGACAACGTGATCAGGATCTCGTACGAGAGCTTGCCCCCCGGCGCGCGGCGCAGCGGCAGGTCGATGAAGCCGCCACCCGCGAATCCTGGCCCCACCCCGTACGGGTTCCACGACCCGCCACCGAGCAGCCCCACCTGGGCGCCGATGGTGCCGATGTCGGGCAGGAGCTCGCGGGGCGTGCCGCCCAGCTCCACCGCGGTGCCGGAGGGCGGAGGCCCTCCCGCGGGTTCCTGGGCCAGGAGGCTCGGTGAGGCCAACGCCAGCAGCAGGGCGAGCACGCGTGTCATGCGGTTTCGTCTCCTCCCCGCGGATGTTAACGGAATCCGGTCCCCGGCCCCATTACGTAGACACGGCGAGCCAGGGTTTGCCAGAGAGTAAGATGGACTTGGCCTTTCCGCGGCGCCTTTCCCCGATGACCGTATCTCGCGACGTCCTGCAGCGACTCGCCGCTGGAGATCCGGCGGCCCTGGCCGAGTTTTACGACCGCTACGCGCCCCTGGTGAACGCCATCGCGCTTCGCATCCTGCGCGCGGCCGCGGATGCCGAAGACGTCGTCCAGGAGGTTTTCCTGCAGGCCTGGCGCCAGGCGGACCGCTTCGACCCCGGGCGGGGCACCCCCGAGGCCTGGTTGTGCACCATCGCCCGCACGCGGTCCCTCGACCGGCTGCGCCGACGTTCGTCCAGGCGCGAGGACCCGGAGCAGGTGGCCCCCGCCCCAGCCAACGCGCCGCGCAACGTCGAGGCCTTGGCCGTGCGCGAGGCGCTGCAGGGGCTCTCGCTGGATCAGCGCCGCGCCCTGGAGCTGGCCTATTACGAGGGCCTCACACAAACCGAGATCGCCGCCCGCCTCGACGAGCCCCTGGGCACGATCAAGACGCGCATCCGCACGGCCATGCTGCGGCTGCGTGAGGCGTTGGGGCCGCTGACGCCATGACCGAGGATCTTTTCCTCGAGCTGGCTCCGCTCCAGGCCCTGGGCGCCCTCGACGCGGAGGACCGCGTGCGTTTCGAGGGCCACGTCGGGTCCTGTGTCGCCTGCGCGGCCGAGCTCCGGGCCCACGAGCGCGTCGCGGCGGTGATCGCCCTGGGCCTGCCCGGCGTCCGCCCGTCCCCCGCGCTCCGACGCCGCCTGATCGCAGGCCAAGGGGGTCAGGGGAGCCCGGCTGCGGCGGCGAGGGCGCCGCTCCCGTGGTTCGGGGCGCTCGCGGCTGCCGCGAGCCTGGTGTTGGCCGTGTCGCTGGGCGTCGTGCGCAACCAACGGGACGGGGCGCGCCGCGAGGCGGCCTCCGCGCGGGCCGAGGCCGAGCGCGCGGTCGCGGCGCTCACCGCGGCCGAGCGGGATCTGGCCGAGGCTCAGGCGTTCCGCGCGTTGGTGCAGCGCGGCAGCTCGCGGATCGCGACCCTGGCGGGCCTCTCCCCCGCCCTGGGCGCTCACGCGCGTGTCGTCTTCGATCCGGCGACCCGGGAGGCGGTGCTGGTGGCGTCGGGCCTCGCGCCCGCCCCTCCGAGCAAGACCTACGAAGCCTGGGTGATCGCATCGGGCGCCCCTGAGCCGGCGGGTGTGTTCCGGCCCGACGCGCAGGGCCGAGCGGTGTTGCGGCTCCCGTTGGTCGAAGGCACCCGCGCCGCCAAGACCTTCGCGGTGACGCTCGAGCCCGAGGCGGGCTCCAGCGCCCCGACCGGTCCGATGGTCCTGGCGGGCGCCGCCTCGTAAACCGCGCTCCGGTCCGGGGAAACCGATGGGCGCGACCGCGCCGCCGCCCGGCCGACGCTTCGCGCTCGTTCGTCCGTGGCTCCCGGGGATGCGTTGTACGATGCGGGAGTGAAGCGCATCGTGGTCGGGATCACGGGCTCGACGGGGTCGATCTACGGGATCCGGCTGCTGGAGGCGCTCCGACGTTTGCCCGACGTCGAGATCCACCTGGTGCTGAGCGCGCCGGGCAAACGCACCCTGGTCGAGGAGACCGACCACGCGGTCAAGGACGTGGAGGCCCTGGCCCACGTAGTCCACGACAACCGCGACATCGGCGCCTCGATCGCCAGCGGCTCCTTCCGCACCCACGGCATGGTGGTGGCCCCGTGCAGCGTCAAGACCTTGTCGGACCTGGCCACCTGCCACGCGGACACCCTGATCGCGCGGGCCGGGGACGTGACGCTCAAGGAGGGCCGCACGTTGATCGCCGTGGTGCGGGAGACGCCGCTGCATGCCGGGCACCTGAGGCAGCTGCTGGCCCTGGCCGAGTTGGGCGGCGTGGTGCTTCCGCCGATGCCGGCCTTCTACCAGCGGCCGAAAACCATCGACGAGCTGGTGAACCACACGGTGGGCCGGATCCTCGACCGCCTGGGCCTGGAGCACGAGTTCGTCCCGGAGTGGAAGGGCACCCGGGGGGCGCGGGAGTAGCGCGTCATGGACGCCCTGGCCCTCGGCACCGGCTTTTTCCTCGGGCTGCGCCACTCGCTGGACCCGGACCACGTGGCGGCGCTGGCCCAGTTCGCGTCCGTGGATCCCACCGGACGCCGGGGGCTGCGGTTCGGCTTGCGCTGGGGCCTGGGCCACGCGGCGGCGGTCCTGGTGCTCGGCGCGTGGCTGGTGCCGACTGGCTTCGGTACGGGCTACGAGGCCGCCGCCGAGAGGCTGGTCGGCTCCATGCTGATCGGCCTCGCCCTGTGGCGGCTGGCGGCGCTCCTGGCGACGGAGCATCTGCACGAGCATCGTCACGCCGACGGCACCGTGCACGCCCACCTGCACCGGCACGGGCGTGGCCACGCCGGCGTCGGCCACCTCCACGCCCACGCCGCCACGGCGACGGGTTTCGTCCACGGAGCCGCCGGGATGGTGACGGTGCTGGCGCTGCTGCCGCTCGCCGATGGCGGCGCGCCGGCCCGCGCGCTCCTGCTCTCGTGTTTCGCCGCGGGCAGCGTGTTGTCGATGGGCCTGTTCGGCGCCCTGGCCGGACGCCTCTACGCGGCGCTGGGCGCGCGCCCCCGCCTGCTCCGGTTCGGTGCCTCCCTGACGGCCCTCTCCGGCCTCGCCCTCGGCGTGGTCTGGCTCCTGCGCAGCGTGTAGCGCCGGGACTCTGGCGCGGCGTCCCGCGCGCTCAGCGGGCGGCGGGTTTGGCGGCCGCTCCCCGCTGGATCACGTTCATCGCCACCGCCAGCAGCGACGCCGGGTCGCTGAGGTTCGAGGGGATCACCAGGCTGTTGCCCGCCTTGGCCAGGTGTCCGAACTGGGTGATGTACTGCTCGGCGACCCGGAGCTGAACGGCCTCGAAGCCGCCCTCGGAGCCGATCGCCTGGGCCACGGACCGGATGCCCTCCGCCGTCGCCTTGGCCACCGCCAGGATCGCCGCGGCCTGGCCCTCGGCCTCGTTGATCTGCTGCTGCTTCTTGGCTTCCGAGGCCTTGATCACCTGCTGCTTCTGTCCCTCGGCCGAGTTGATGGCCGCGTCGCGCTCGCCCTCGGACTGCAGGATCACCGCGCGTTTCTCCCGCTCGGCGCGCATCTGCTTCTCCATGGCGGCGATCACGTCCTGGGGCGGCGTGATGTTCTTGATCTCGTAACGCAGCACCTTCACGCCCCAGGCCTCCGAGGCCTTGTCCACCTCGGTGACCACCTGGATGTTGATGGCGGTGCGCTCCTCGAAGGTGCGGTCGAGCTCGATCTTGCCCATCTCGCTGCGCAGGGTGGTCTGGGCGAGCTGGGTGATGGCGAAGATGTAGTTGTTGATGCCGTAGGAGGCCCGCTCGGGGTCCATGATCTTGAGATACAGGATGCCGTCGACGGCGACCTGCACGTTGTCCTTGGTGATGCAGACCTGCTCCGGGATGTCGATCGCCTGCTCCTTCAGGACGTGCCGGTACCGGATCACGTCCATGAAGGGCACCAGGATGTGCATGCCGGCGTCGAGCACGCCCGAGAACTTGCCCAGGCGCTCGACGACGTAGGCGTGCTGCTGCGGCACGACCACCACGATCTTGAAGAAGATCCACAACGCGAAGATCGCGCTGAAGAACGCGACGATGAAAAGGCCGCCCCACATCTCACACCTCCTGAAGCTTCGCCCTCCGACCCCCTACGCGGGCCGCACCCAGAGGGTGAGGCCGTCCACGCGCTCGACCCGGCAGCGTTGCCCCTTCGCGATCACCACCTCGCCCCCGTTGCGGCCGCTCCAGGTGGAGCCCCGCAGCTCCAGCTTGCCGATCCCTCCCGGCGCCAGGTCCTCGAGCGCCACGGCCTCCTGCTCGGAGAGCTGGTCCACCGGCCTGTGTTTGCCGTCGACGTTCAGCTTCGCCTTCAAGGGCCCGCGCAGCGCCACCAGGGCCAGCAGCGCGAGGGCCGTGAACAGCAGCCATTGGACCGCCACGGGCCCGCCGATTCCCAGTGCGACCAGGCCGCCCACGAGCAGCCCGGACAACCCGAAGAACAGGAAGAAGAAGCCGCCGGGTGTAGCCGCCTCCAGGGCGAGCAGGAAGAGTCCGATCAGGACCCAGATCCACCAGGCCATGCGCGCGCTCCTTGTCAGAGAAACGGACGCGCGAAGGCTAGCAGATTTCCCGAGTCGAATGGGGGCGAGCCGAAGCGCCGCCCGCGCGGCGGCTTGCATTACATCAGGTCAGCCACCCGAGTCTGGGACCGCGGGCAGCGCTAGAGTCAGCTCCCCGCCTGGGACGAGGGTGCCGGAGACGCAGCGACTCCGGGGCAGACCCCCGAAAACGAGTGCCGCTACCTCGTTCATGTGCGCCCAGCACACAACGTACTCACCAGCGGCCAGGTTCGGTATCACCATCCTGCCGTCGGGGCTTTTCGCACCGCCGTTCGCGCCTGCCCAGCGTAGAAGACTATTCAGTGCCTCAAATGAGCCTTCGCGCAGGAGGTACGCGGTTGTGCCGACCTGGCCGGCCGGATCCTTGAAGTCCTCCAGCAACAGCGTACCGCCGTCCCTCTCAAGGCTGACGACCACCGACAGGTCGTCGTCGCGCACGCTGCGCCGGAGGATCTTGTATGCGAAGCCCGGCGCGCCGACACTCAAACAAAGATCTCGCGTGCCCTGGACCACGGGCAAGCGGAATCGGCCGTCGGCGTCCGTGCGCTGCGGGCTCACCAGGGATCCGGGCAGATTGGCTGGAAACGCCAGGACCTCGGCGCCGGGCACTCCAGTCCCGCCTGGAGAGATCACGCGCCCATCGAGGGTGTTCTGTTCACGCATCACAAGGCGAACCGGGGAGGGGTCGGAGTCTTCCGGGAGAACCACCGAGACCCGGTCGGATTCCGCCCGGTCGCCTTCCGCAGAGACCCAGTAGGCCCCGGGCGTGAGGCCCTCCAGTCGGAAGCGGCCCGCGTCCTCGGGTCGGACCAGTCCCTGCGCGATGGAGATGGAGCCCTCCGTGAGCTGCGCGCTCACGATCGCCTTGCGGCCGTATGGCTGGCCGTCGAGCCCAACCAGCCTGCCCTCGAGCCGCGTATCGGGGAGGGTCACCTCCACCCAGGCTTCCGTTCCGTCATGTGAAGAGACCTCGACGCCCTCCACGCTTCGACGCATCAAGGGAGTCCTGGAGGTCACCGAGACGCTCCAAGAGCGTGTTTCCGTGGCGAGCTGAGGCAGAGAGCCTCGGAACGCACCGTTCTCGTCCGTCTCGAGGGCGACGCGGGCTCCATCGTCGTTTCGAAAGACCAGGCTGCCGTGTATGGGCGCGTCGCCGGAGCGTGCCCTTCCCCGGATGCGGAGCACCGGGATCCGCGCGTGCAGCGACTCCAGACCCGTCTTGAGATCGAACCGCGTCGTGAACCACTTGGCGCGGGCTGTGGAGACGATCAGACGATACGAGCCCGGTGACAGTCCGTCCTTCCGCCAGTGTCCGGTCGTTGCGATACTCTCTTCCCGGACGATGAAGCTCGGATGTGGTGGGTCTCCGGCGAGAAGCGAAACCAGCCAAGGAGTCTCCGAAGGATCCATCGGAGGATCCACGGTCACCTCGAGCGAGAGTGGTTCGCCGACGACAATGGGCGTCGTGAGCCGTGTCTCCTGATCCTTGAGGATGCGTACCTCTACGGCCTGGCTCGAGACATCGACACCTCGAGCGACCAAGCGATAGTCCGCGGGGGGTACGGACACGACTTGGAAAAACCCAAGGCTGTTTGTGGAGACGACGTAGGGACGCTGCCTGGGCCCCGTCGCAGAGAGGATGGGGTCGCCGTCCGGGTTCAGCAACTCGACGCTGGCCCCGTCTACAGGACTTCCCCCCTCTGTTTTGACCCAGCCAACGATCGAAGAGCCGGCTTCAAAGGCGATGGTCGGGAGGGTGGTTTCGGCGCCCGCTTCCACGTCGACTCCCCAGCGATAGTGGGAGGCGAAGCCTGGGGCGCGAAACTCAAGGTCGAGCAGGCCCGATGGAACCTCACACCGGACCACGCTGTCGTCGGAAGAACACCTCACGCTCGACGACGGCACCGCCGGTCCCGAAGAATCGCCCCCAAGACGAGCCGAAGACGACTGGAATGCCAGCTCGATATTCCGCGGTAGCTCCTCGCGAGCAGCGCGTCCTGCAACGGTTCCCGTCGCCCAGAGCTTCAATCTGATCTCAAGCGGCACCTGGGCTTCGCCTCGCTGCTGCTCTGCCACGAACACGCTCTCCGGCGCTCCCCACATGCCGGTTGCCCGGGCCTCGAGGATCCAGACGCCTGGCGTGAGTTCGATGAGGGCCTGACCCTCACTCACCGGCACGACCAGGCCTTCGGCGCCCTGTTCGGAGGAGGCAGCGACGGCGCGGCGCGCCAGCACCTCAATGGAAGTCGTGGGTTGTCCCGCTCGCCCGAAACCAGCTACGAAGACGCGAACGGGCGCTCCCCAACACCACGGAGCGAGAGCGACGAGGACGCTGCATACGCCAAGGCGTAGTCGGCCGCGCTCGTTACTATTCATCCGAACTGTTCATCCGAAAGGCTCCTAGAGCCAAAATGGGCTTCACGTATCCGTTTGTCAATGCCGGTTGGTACATGATGGAGCCCGCCCAGCTGAAAGCGAGGCAACCCTGGGCAGCTCGTCGGCGTCTCAGGGACGACCGAACCTGAGGAGGAGCCCCGTGCGCCTGTTGCTGGCCTCGATCACCCTCGTCCCCGCGCTCTCGGCGACCGCCGAGGTGACCAGGACGCTCCGCACCGAGCTGACGGCGGCCGAGGCGGCCCATTTCAGCGTCGAGAACCTGGTGGGCTCGATCCGTGTCACGCCAGGGCCTGGACCGAGCGTGGTCGTCGTCGCCACGGTGTTTGCCGAGACCCAGGCCCTGGCGGACACGCTGAGCTTCGAGCGCCGCACCTGGGAGGACGGCGCTCCCGTGGTGCGCCTCAGCTGGCCGATCGCCGCACACCGGGAGTACCGGCATCCGGGCAGCCCCGGCCGCACCAGCCTCAGCTACGCCGAGGACGGCTCCACCAACGGAGCAGGCCTCAGTCGCGTGCGCGTGTCGCGCGACCACGGCGTGTTGCTTTACGCCGACCTTCAGGTCGAGGTGCCGAGACGAGAGCTGCACGCGGCCTTCTACAACCGCGTCGGTCCCGTCAGGGCGAGCGGGGTGGCGGGAGCCCTGCGGTTCGACACGGCCGGCGGCGACATCAGCCTCGACCACGTGTCGGGCGACGTCTTGGCCGACTCCGGTTCGGGTGATGTCGTGGCCGAGGCGATCTCCGGCTCCTTCCGATGCGACACGGGCTCGGGCAACTGCGAGGTGCTCGGCTTCCAGGGCGACCGGCTCAGCCTGGATACGGGCTCCGGCAACCTGCACCTGCGCGACGTCAAGGCCCGCGTGATCGAGGCCGACACCGGTTCGGGGAACGTGGAGGCCGAGTTGGGGCGGATCGAGCGCCTCAGGGCCGACACGGGTTCGGGAGACGTGAGGCTGCGGCTGCCCCGCGACTTGTCCTTCGAGCTGCGCGCCGACACCGGGTCCGGCGAGGTGGAGAGCCGATTCCCAGACTCGGAGCCGATCCTGCGCCGTCGCGAGGTGGTCGGCTTCCGGCGTGGCGACGGCGCCGCCCGGATCGACGTGGACACGGGCAGCGGAGACGTCAGCGTCGAGCCCCACTGAGGCCTGGCCCCCGCCGTAGGGGCGGCGTGCCGGCTGGGCTAGACTTCTGGCCGGTCTCTCGTGAAACGGTTGCGCCTGCGCGTCACGCCGCCCTCGGGTGCCCCCTTCGCCCACGAGTGCACCGAGCCCGTGATCGTGCTGGGACGCTCACGGTCGACCGACATCACGATCCCGGACCAGTACCTGTCCCGGCTCCACGCGCGCCTGTTCTGGGAGGGCGACGCCTGGCTGCTCGAGGACCTCGGCTCCCACAACCCGACGCTGCTGAACGGCCGCCCGGTGGCCGGCCGTGCCGGGGTGGGCCCGGGGGACGTGTTGCGGCTGGGGGCCACGCTCGTGTCCATCGAAGCGGTCACGCCCGAGCCCATCGCAGAAGCGGCGCCCGAGGCGTCGCCGTCCGGGATCTTCAAGTCCGCCGCGGCCTTGCAGCCCGAGGCCGCGGTCTGGGACCAGCAGGACGGCGAGGCCGCTCGGCGCGTGACGGAGCGCCTCAAGCTCGTCAACGAGGTGCACCGCGCCCTGGCGGAGTCGACCCATCGCGAGGCCTTGCTGGAGCGGATCCTGGACAGCGCCTTCACCCATCTCGGGCCCGAGGAGGGCGCGGTGTTCCTGAGGACGCCGGCGGGCGAGCTGGAGCGCGTCGCGATCCGGCGCCTCCCCGGAACACCCGGCGATTTCCTCTACTCGAGGAGCCTAGTGCGCGAGGTGGGCGAACGTCGGATGGCGGCCCTGGTCGACGACGTCGGCGCCGACGAGCGCTTCGCCGGCACCGAGAGCATCGCGATCGCGGGGATTCGGAGCCTGATCGCGGCGCCGCTGCTGGACGGTGACGACTGCCTGGGCATGATCGCCCTCAACTCCCGGCTCCACGTGCGGCGCTTCTCGGAGGAGGACCTGGAGCTGCTGGTGCTGCTGGCATCGGCCGCCGCCCTGCGGCTGCGCAACCTGGCCCTGGTCGAGGAGGCCGCCCGGCACCTGCTCCTGGAGAAGGAGCTGAACCTGGCGCGCGACGTCCAGATGACGATGTTGCCGGCCCGGTTCCCGCGCCGGCCCGAGTTCGAGCTTGCAGCGGCACTCCGGCCCGCCCACACGGTGGGCGGAGACCTTTACGACTTCGCTGACGACGAGCACCACCTCTGGCTCCTGATCGGCGACGTGTCGGGCAAGGGTTTTCCGGCGGCGCTGCTGATGGCCGTGACCCGGACGCTGTTCCGCACCCTGATCCGAATCGAGTCCACCCCGGCGGCGGTGCTCGGCGCCATGAACCGAGAATTGGCCCGCGACAACGAGAGCGGCATGTTCGTCACCGCCTTCGCCGCTCGCCTGGACCTGGCGAATGGTGAGCTGACCTTCGCCAACGCGGGGCACAACCGTCCCTACGTGATCGGCGGCGACGGCCAGCTGTTTCGCCTCGAGGAGGCGGCGGGGATCGCCCTGGGCGTGGTGGAGACGCATCACTACGAGTCCGGCCGCCGGGCCCTGGTCCGGGGCGAGGCGCTTTACCTCTACACGGACGGCGTCACGGAGGCCCTGGAGCCGGGCCGGCGACAGTACTCCGAGGAACGGCTCGAGACCTGCCTGCGCCGGCTGGCGGGTGCTCCCGCGGAGGGCATCGTGGCCGCGTCGCTGGCCGCCGTGCAGGAGTTCTCCGGCCAGGCCCCCCAGTCGGACGACATCGCGATCCTGACCTTGCGTTACCTGCGGCCCTGAGCCTGGAGCCGCTCCAGCGCCTCCCCGCGCGATGCCTCGACGTTGAAGAGGGGCAGGAAACCCGCCAGCTCGAACACCTGGCGCACCGAGTCTCCGAGCCCGCACAACACCAGCTGGCCCTGGGCGACCTGCATCTTCTTGGCCAGCCGCAGCAACACGCGCAGGCCGGCGCTGCTGATGTACTCGACTCCGGCCAGGTCCAGGAGGAGGCGCCGCTCGCCGGCCGACACGCCGCGCAGGAGGCGCTCCTCCAGCCCGGCCGAGGTGGTGGTGTCCACCCGCCCGACGGGCGCCAGCACCAGGATGTCCCCAGGCCTGTCTTCGTGGATCTTCATCTCGCTCCAGGTCGCGGCCGGCGTTGGATCTTAACGCGGATCTGTTATCCTCGACGCAACCACAAAACGTCCGCCGCGGGGTATTGGCGCACGCCCCGGCCAACTTTTCCGGCCGCGGGGTGTACTTATGGTCGATGACGGGGATCGGGAGCTCGTTCAAAGGTGCTTGCGGGGTGACTGCGAGGCCTTCGAGCCACTGGTGGCCCGCTACCAACACGTGCTCTTCAACGTGGCCTTGCGCATGGTCGGCGACCCTGAGGACGCCAGGGACGTGGCGCAGACGGCCTTCGTCAAGGCCTTCGAGAAACTCGGCAGCTTCGATCTCCGGCACCGGTTCTTCAGCTGGCTGTATCGGATCATGCTGAACGAGGCCCTCAACCTCGTCGAGCGCCGCCGCCCCACCGTGCCCCTGACGTCGGAAGTGGCCCTGGGCCTGGATCCCGGCGCGGTCCTCGAAGCCACGGAGTGTGCGGAACTGGTGCAGGCGGCCCTGGGCGAGTTGCCTTTCGATTCGCGGCAGGTGTTGGTGCTGCGGCACTTCGGCGAGCTGAGCTACCAGGAGATGTCCGAGGCCCTCGGGATACCGGAGAAGACGGTCAAGTCACGCCTGTTCACGGCTCGCCAGCGCCTCGGGGAGATACTGCAGGCGAGAGGCGTGCGATGACCCGCCCCGACTTCGAGCTCGAAGAGCTGCTGCGCCGGGACCTCGACGGCGAGTTGAGCGCCGCGGAGGCTGCGGCGCTTGAGGCCCGAATCGCCCAGGATCCCGAGGCGGGGAAGGACGCGCAGCGGCTGCGCAGCGCGGCGGCGGCGCTCGCAGCCGCAGGCCAGGTCGAGGTGCCCACGGGAATGGCGGCCCGGGTCATGCGCCAGGTACGAGCGATGAGGCGGCCGCGGCCGGCGTGGCGACGAGCCCTCGACCAACTTCTCGGCCCGGCCGGTGTCATTGGTACTGAACCCACAACGCAGGACGGAGGCAGGCTGCGGACCCTGGTTCGCGAAGGAGGTGTCATGTCGAAGAGGACGGTCGTTCTGGCGGCGATAGGGCTGGCAGCCGTGGCGGCTATCGGCTACTTCGCTATCCACGGTTACCCGCCCGTCGGCGGGGGCACCGAGGCCACTGTCGGCGCGGCCAAACGTTACCAGGCCGAGCAGGTGAAACCGTCCGACGTGATCCTGGAGGACGCGGAACGCCAGGCGTTCCTGCAAAGCGAGACCTTCGACCACATCGTGCGGGACCCCGACCTGCGCAAGGCCGTGACCAACGCCGCGTTCCAGAGACTCGTGGCCGACCCGGCGACTTACAAGCTCATGGCCGATCCGGCCACCTACAAACTCGTGGCCGATCCGGCCTTCGGCAAACTCGTGGCCGATCCGGCCTTCGACAAACTCATGGCCGATCCGGCCTTCGGCAAACTCGTGGCCGATCCGGCCTTCGACAAGCTCATGGCCGATCCGGCCACCTACAAACTCGTGGCCGATCCGGCCTTCGGCAAACTCGTGGCCGATCCGGCCTTCGACAAACTCATGGCTGATCCTGCCTTCGGCAAACTCGTGGCCGATCCGGCCTTCGACAAGCTCATCGCCGATCCCGCCTTCGACAAACTCATGGCTGATCCGGCCTTCGACAAACTCATGGCCGATCCGGCCTTCGGCAAACTCATGGCTGATCCGGCCTTCGGCAAACTCGTGGCCAATCCGGCCTTCGACAAACTCATGGCCGATCCGGCCACCTACAAGCTCGTGGCCGACCCGGCCTTCGGCAAACTCGTGGCCGATCCGGCCTTCGGCAGACTCGTGGCCGACCCGGCCTTCGACAAACTCATGGCCGATCCAGCCTTCGACAAACTGATCGCCGATCCGGCCTTCGACAAACTCATGGCCGATCCGGCCACCTACAAACTCGTGGCCGACCCGGCCTTCGGCAAACTCGTGGCCGATCCGGCCTTCGACAAACTCATGGCCGATCCGGCCACCTACAAGCTAATGGCCGATCCAGCGATAGCGGCGGCACTCGCCGAGGGGCGCGGGAAGCGCTGAAAACCAAGCACCCAGGTTCACGGCGGGACGCCGCAGAGTAGACTGCGGCGTCCCGCTCGTGTTTTGCCTCGGAGGTCGAAGGGTGCGGCTGGCCAGAGGCCTGGTGTGGATGGTGGTGCTGGCGGCCCTGCCGGGCACGGCCTTCGCCCAGCGACAGGCTCTCGAGACCCGAGATCTGCGCCTGATCTATCTCGACCCCCTGCAGACATACGTCGCCCCCCACGTGGCGCGTTGCTTCGAGAACGCCCTCGCCTTCCAGCGCAAGCTCTGGGATTACGAGCCCTGGGACGACAAGATGACGGTGCTGCTGCTCGACCTCTCGGACAACGGCAACGCCGCGGCCGGCGCGGTGCCCCGCGACCTCCTGATGTTCGAGATGTCGCCGCTGAGCCTCGCCTACGAGACCCTGTCGCCGAACGAGCGGATGAACTGGCTCGTGAACCACGAGTTGACCCACGTGGTCGCCATGGACCAGGCGGCCAGTGGCGACCGATTCTTCCGCCGCCTGTTCTCCGGCAAGGTGATCCCGATCCCGGAGCACCCGGAGTCGATCGTGTACTTCTACCTGACGAGCCCGCGCGCGGCGGCGCCGCGCTGGTACCAGGAGGGCATCGCGGTTTTCGTCGAAACCTGGATGGCGGGCGGGCTGGGGCGCGCCCAAGGGGCCTGGGACGAGATGGTGTTCCGTTCCATGGTGCGCGACGGCAGCCGCATCTACGACCCCTTGGGGTTGTCCTCGGAGGGCACCCAGGTCGACTTCCAGGTGGGCGTGAACAGCTACCTCTACGGCACGCGCTTCATGACCTACCTGGCCCACCAGTACTCGCCCGACGCCCTGGTGCGCTGGGTGGCGCGCAAGGACGGCAGCCGGCGCTACTTCGCCAGCCAGTTTCGCGAGGTGTTCGGCAAGTCCCTCGAGGACGCCTGGCGGGAATGGATCAGCTTCGAGCGCGAGTTCCAGGAGCGGAACCTCGCCGAGATCCGCCGCTATCCGACGACGCCGCTTCAGGACATCTCGCCCCGCGCCCTGGGCTCCGTCTCCCGCACCTATTACGACGACAAGACGAATCGTCTCTACGCTGCCCTGAACTACCCCGGCACCGTGGGCCACGTCGCCGCCATCAGCCTGGAGGACGGCCAGAGCGAGAGGCTCGCGGACATCAAGCAACCCTCGCTGTTCACGGTCACCTCGCTGGCCTGGAATCCGCAGGACCGGACGCTCTTCTACACGGCCGACAACCACGCCAAACGTGACCTCATGGCCCTCGACCCCGACACGGGCCGCCGCCGCCTGCTGATCAAGGACGCCCGCGTCGGTGACCTCGCCTTCAACCCAGCGGACCGCTCGCTCTGGGGCGTGCGCCACTTCAACGGATTCGCCAGCCTGGTGCGCATCCCGCATCCCTGGCAGGAGTGGCAGCTGGTTCGCTCCTGGCCCTACGGCGAGGTGTTGTACGACCTCGACATCTCTCCCGACGGCCGCCTGCTCTCGGCGTCGACCGGCGACGTCAGCGGCCGTCACCGGCTCCAGGTCTTCGGCACGGAGGTGTTGCTGGCCGCCAAGGCCGAGGCCTCGGAGCCGGTGCTGGCTTTCGACTTCGGCACGGCGTTGCCCCTGAACTTCGTGTTCTCCTCCGACGGGCGTTTCCTCTACGGCAGCTCGTACTACACGGGAGTCTCCAACATCTACCGCTACGACATCGAGGCCCGCAAGCTGGACGCGGTGAGCAACTGCGAAACCGGCTGCTTCCGGCCGCTGGCGCTGGGCGACGACACGCTGGTGGTGTTCCGCTATTCCGGCGCGGGTTTCGTGCCCGCGCGGCTCGAGGCTCGGCCGGTCGAGGACATCGCCCCCATCCAGTTCCTGGGCGAGCGCACGGTCGAGCGCCATCCGGCCCTCAAGGAGTGGAAGCTGGGCTCGCCGGCTGCGGTGCCCCTCGACTCCCTCGTCACCGGACGCCGTCCCTACAGCTCCCTGGGCAGCGTCGGCCTGGAGTCCCTGTACCCGGTGGTCCAGGGCTACAAGGACTTCGCGGCCTTCGGCCTGCGCGCCAACCTCTCCGACCCGGCCGGGCTCAGCCGCTTCGGCCTGACGGCTTCGTACACCCCGTCCACAGAGCTGCCGAGCGACGAACGCTTCCACCTGGGGGCGGAGTTCCGCCGTTACGACTGGAAGGCGAACCTGCGCTGGAACGGCGCGGACTTCTACGACCTGTTCGGCCCCACGAAGCGCAGCCGCAAGGGCTGGGCCGCAGGCCTGGGACACCTCAAGACCCTGATCTGGGACGAGCCACGCAGCTTGGAGCTGGGTCTCGACGCCACCTACTACGCGGGCCTGGAGCAGTTGCCGGACTACCAGAACGTGGCGGTGAGCTTCGACCGCTTCTTCACGCTGGGTGCGCGGCTCAGCTACAGCGACCTGCGCTCGTCCCTCGGCCACGTCGACGACGAGAAAGGCCTGCGCTGGGAGCTGCTGGCCAGCGCGGACGTGGTCACGGGAGACGTCTTCCCCAAAATCGTGGGGAACCTGGATCTCGGCCGGCAGCTGCCGATCGGCCACTCCTCGGTCTGGATGCGCAGCTCGGCCGGTTGGTCTCCCGGGCCGCGCGACGAGGCCTTCGCCAACTTCTTCTTCGGCGGCTTCGGAAACAACTACGTGGACTACCGGCCGGAGAAGCGCTACCACGAGTTCTACAGCTTCCCGGGCGTGGAGCTGAACGAGATCGGCGGCACCAACCACGTGAAGTCCACACTCGAGTGGAACCTGCCGCCGCTGCGCTTCCGAGGCGTCGGCCGCGAGGGCTTCTACGCGCCCTGGCTCAGGGCGTCGTTGTTCGGCGGCGGCCTCGGCACAAACGTCGACCGGGGCGACAGGCGCCGCGTGTTGTGGAACGCGGGGGCCCAACTCGACCTGCGGCTGATGGCCCTGTCGCGGCTGGAGCTGACGCTCTCCGCGGGTTATGCCCGCGCCTTCGAGGACGGCGCGCGGCCGCGCGACGAGGGGATGATCTCCCTGAAAGTGCTCAAATAGGCGGCGTGCTCGACGCCGCCGCCGCCCTGCTGCCGGTGCTCGGCTTCCTGGGCCTGCTGCAGCTCCTCGACTCCTTCAAGCTGGTCCGGCTCGGCGGCGTGTTGCGGGCGATCGCCTCCGGCGCGGTGGCCGCGCTGCTGGCGACGCAGCTGCACGCCGCCCTGCTCGACGCCACCGGCCTCTCGGCGACGAGTTTCTCCCGCTACGTCGCGCCGGCGACCGAGGAGACCCTGAAGGCCGTCTACGTCCTGGTCCTGATCCATCGCCGCCGCGTCGGGTTCCTGGTGGACGCCGCGATCCAGGGTTTCGCGGTCGGAACGGGATTTGCCCTGGTCGAGAACGTCGAGTACCTGAGGGCCCTGAAGGACGCGGCTTTCGGCCTGTGGCTGGTGCGGGGCCTGGGGACCGCCATCCTCCACGGCGCGACCACGACCATCCTGGCCCTCCTGGCCAAGAGCTTCGGCGACCGCTATTCCGAGAAGGGCGCCCTCGCCTTCCTGCCCGGCCTCGGCGTCGCCATCGTCCTGCACTCGTTGTTCAACCACGCGCTGCTCCACCCGTTCCTGGCTGCGGCGGTCCTGCTCGTGGTGCTGCCGGCGCTGGTGGTGCTCGTGTTCGAGGCTTCGGAGAAGGCCACCCACGAGTGGCTGGGGGCCGGCTTCGACCTCGACCTCGAACTGTTGAAGCTCGTCCTGTCGGGCGTCTTCCCCCACACCCGCCTGGGCGCCTACCTCCAGGACCTGAAGTCCCGCTTCCCGGGGGAGGTGGTGGCCGACATGTTCTGCCTGCTGCGCATCGAGCTGGAGCTGTCGATCCGCGCCAAGGGCATGCTGATGGCCCGCGAGGCGGGCCTGGAAGCGCCCATCGGCAATGACGTCCACGCCAACCTCACCGAGTTGCGCTACCTGGAGAGATCCATCGGGGCCACGGGACGCCTCGCCTTGAAGCCCCTCGCGGTCACCAGCGGCCGCGACTTGTGGCACCACTTTCTGCTGGAGGACGGCGGCGCCCGCCCCTGACCGCCGCCGGGCCCGTGCCGGCCGTCTCAAGCTAACATTCGGCCCGGCGATGCGCGGGAGCTCGGCGTGAGCCAGCGATTCGTGCCCCTGGATTTCGAGCGCCTGTCGCCCGAGGAGTCGCGGCGACGCGCGCGCGAGTGGCTGCAACACATCCGCCGGCGGCGCACCGTCCGCGACTTCTCCCCGGACCCGATACCACTGGATGCCGTGGACGCCGCCATCGAAGCGGCCGCCAGCGCGCCGTCCGGAGCCAACCGCCAGCCGTGGCGTTTCGTGGTCGTGACCGACCTGGCCGCCAAACGGCGCATCCGCGAGGCCGCCGAGGCCGAGGAGCGGGAGTTCTACGAGCGGCGCGCGACGCCCGAGTGGCTGGCCGACCTCGCGCCGCTCGGCACCGACTGGAGAAAACCCTTCCTCGAGACGGCGCCCTGCCTGATCGTGATCTTCGGGCTGGACTACGAGCCCGTGCGTCTGGCCGACGGCAGCGAGCTCCGCCACAAGAACTACTACGTGCAGGAATCGGTCGGCATCGCCGCCGGCTTCCTGCTCCAGGCCCTGCACCATGCCGGCTTCGCGACCTTGACCCACACCCCGAGCCCGATGGGCTTCCTGTGCGAGATCCTGGGCCGGCCGAAACACGAGCGGCCGTTCCTGCTGATCCCGGTCGGCTATCCGGCGCCGGACGCGCGGGTGCCGGACCTCACGAAGAAGAGCCTGGGCGAGGTCCGCGAGGTCGTCTGAGCCCTCGTTTCAGCATCGTCGTCCCCACCTACAGGCGGCCCGAGCGCCTGGCTCGTTGCCTGCGTTCGCTGGCCGAGGTCGCGCCCCCCGCCGGCGGGTTCGAGGTGGTGGTGGTGGACGACGGCGGCGGGCTGCTCCTTGGGGATACGATCACCAAGGCGGGCGGGCGGCTCGACGTCCGCCTCCTCGAAACCCCGCACGGCGGGCCGGCCGCGGCGAGGGACGCGGGGGCCGCCGCCGCCCGCGGCGCCATGCTCGCCTTCACCGACGACGACTGCCTGGTGGACCCTGGATGGCTCCGCGCTTTCGAGGGGCCACTCGGCGCCGACCCCTCGCGCCTGCTCGGCGGGCGCACCCTGAACGGCTGTCCCCACAACGCCTTCAGCAGCGCCAGCCAACTCCTGATCGACTACCTCTACGCTTACTACAACGCGAGCCCAGGGGATGCGCGGTTTTTCGCCTCCAACAACATCGCCATCGGCCGCGAGCGTTTCGTCGAGATCGGGGGGTTCGATACCGGCTTCACCCTGGCCGCGGGCGAGGATCGCGATCTGTGCGACCGCCAGCGCTACGCCGGCGGCCGGCTCGCATTCATCCCGCACGCCCTCGTCACCCATCGTCACGACCTGACGGCGGACGGCTTCCTCTGGCAACACTTCAATTACGGACGCGGCGCCCGTCGTTTTCACGAGCGCCGGGCCGCGCGCCGGGGCGAACGTTTCCACGTCGAGCCCCCGCGTTTCTATCTCGACCTGCTGCGTTACCCGTGGCGGCGCGCCGGCGGCGCACGCGCGCTGCGGCTCCTGGTCCTCACGTTGCTGGCACAGGCGGCCAACGCGGCCGGCTTCCTGCGTGGGGCGCCGTGAATGACACAAGCTTTTGCACAAATCCCTTGACCCGCGGGGCCACAGCCTCGTATAACTGTAGCGTGACCTTGGCGCCGAGCTACTGTTGTTGTCGCATCACCCGGGAGTCCCGGTGTACTTGGTCGTCGCCTTCGAGGTGTCCGTGAGCCAGTAGCTCCGAATCGAGCGAGGGTCGATCGAAAGCCCGGGATGAAGATCCCGGGCTTTTTTCTTTTTACCGAAGGAGTTGGGGAGATTGAGCAGCGCGCCACAAGTCGAGCCGGACCCCTTCGAGGACCGCCCGCCGGGGGAGGTCCTGGCCTGGGCGGCCGAACGTTTCGCGGGCCGCATCGTGTTCACGACCGGTTTCGGCGCCGAGGGCTGCCTGTTGATCGACGTGATCGTCCGGCAGGGCCTCGCGATCGAGCTCGCCACCCTCGACACCGGCCTGCTGTTCCCCGAGACCTACACCCTCTGGCGGCGCCTCGAGGCCCGCTACGGCGTCACGATCCGCGGCATCACACCGTCGCAAAGCGTGTCCGAGCAGGCGACGGCCCACGGCGAACGGCTCTGGGCACGCTCGCCGGACTTGTGCTGTGCGCTGCGCAAGCTGGCCCCCCTGGAGCGGGCCCTGGAAGGACGCAAGGCGTGGGTCACCGCCATTCGCCGCGACCAGACGCGGCAACGGGCCTTCGCCCGCGTCGTCGAGCCCGACCCTTCGCGCCCCGGACTCACGAAGATCAACCCGCTCGTGAGCTGGACGAGCGCCGAGGTCTGGGCGTACCTGCGCGCCAACCAGGTGCCCTTCAACCCGCTCCACGAGCGGGGTTATCCCAGCATCGGCTGCCGGCCGTGCACCAGCCCCGTTTCCTCCGGCGAAGACGAGCGCGCCGGCCGCTGGCGGGGCTTCGGGAAAACCGAGTGCGGACTGCACCTGGGTCCGCGGAACGGTGCGCTCGTGGTTGTCCCGGGTCGGGGTTAGATCGTGCCCGAGCTGTTTCCAGCGTTCCTCAAGCTGGCCGGACGCAAGGTGCTCCTGGTCGGCGGCGGTCGTGTGGCCGCCGCCAAGCTCGAGCCTCTCCTCGCAGCGGGAGCGCAGGTCAGGGTGGTGGCGCCGGAGATCCGCCCCGAGATCGAGCGACCGGGCGTCAACACCTCGAGACGGCCCTTCGCGGCGGGCGACCTTCAAGGCGTGTGGCTGGTGATCGCCGCCGCGACGCCTGCCGCAAACGCGGAGGTGGCGCGTGCCGCCGAGGCGCGGGCCCTGTTCGTCAACGCCGTGGACGACACGGAGAACGCGAGCCTCTACCTCGGGGGGGTGTTGCGACGCGGCGGCGTGACGCTGGCGATCGGGACCGAGGGACGTGCCCCGGCGCTGGCCGGCCTGCTGCGCGAGGCCCTGGAGTCCGTGATCCCCGAGGAGATCGACAGCTGGCTGGAGACGGCCGCGGCCTTGAGGGCGGAGCAGAAGGCCCGGGGCGTGCCGATGGCGGAGCGCCGGCCACGCCTGCTGCGGGCGCTGAACGCCCTGTACACGGAGGCGCGGCCGTGAACGGCTTCGTCTCCCTGGTCGGCGCCGGGCCCGGCGATCCCGAGTTGCTCACGCTCCGGGGGTACAGGGCGCTCCAGCGCGCCGACCTCGTCCTCTACGACGCCCTGGTGGCGCCCGAGATGCTCGCATTGGCGCCTCGCGCCCAGCGCTTCGGCGTGGGCAAACGTTGCGGCCGGCCCCAGGTCCGCCAGGAGACCATACACGCGCTCCTGATCCGCGCCGCGCGCCGGGGCCGACGGGTGGTGCGGCTGAAGGGCGGCGACCCGTTCGTGTTCGGTCGCGGCGGCGAGGAGGCCTTGGCCCTGGCCGCGGCGGGTGTTCCCTTCGAGGTGATCCCCGGCGTCTCCAGCGCGCTCGCGGCGCCCGCCCTGGCCGGCATCCCGGTGACCCACCGCGGCCGGGCGTCCGCCTTCGTGGTGGCCTCGGGCCACTTCGAAGGCGAGCTGCCGCCAGTACTCGAGTCCGTCGCGCCGGGTTCGGCGACGCTCGTGGTCTTGATGGGAGTCACCACACGCGCCCGGCTGGCCGACGGCCTGCTGCGCCGGGGGTGGAGCCCACGCACGCCGACCGCCCTCGTCTGGGGCGCCGGGCGGCCCGAACAGCAGAGCTGGCGCGGAGCTCTGGGCAACCTGGGGCATGCCGAGCCGCCCGGCGGCGGCGAGCCCCCCGGCACCATCGTGATCGGAGACGTCGTGGACCTGGCCGCCGCGATCGCCGCGCCGGCGCGGGCCCCGCAAGAGGAGGAGGCGGCCCATGCCGGCAGTTGACGACGCCAGGACGCTCGGCAGGGCGCGACTGGGTTTCGCCGATGCGCGCGAGATCCAGGAGTTCGTCGAGACCCTGGAGCGGTACGAGCGCGGTGAGTTGACCCCCGACCAGTGGCGCGCATTCCGCCTGCTGCGCGGCACCTATGGCCAGCGCCAGCCCGAGGTCTCCATGTTGCGCGTGAAGATCCCGCAGGGCGTGCTCGACGGCGCGCAGCTGCGCGCCCTGGCCGAGGTGGCCGATCGCTGGTCCCGCGGCTTCGGACACATCACGACGCGCCAGAACCTCCAGTTCCACTTCATGCAGCTCCACGACGTCGAGAAGGCGATGCGACGCCTGGCCGAGGCCGGCCTGACCACACGCGAGGCCTGCGGCAACTCGGTCCGCAACGTCACGGCCTGCCCCTATGCCGGCGTCGCCCCTGACGAGGCCTTCGACGTGACGCCGTACGCGGAAGCCCTGACCCGCTTCCTGCTACGCCACCCGCTCAGCTCGACCCTGCCCCGCAAGTTCAAGATCGCCTTCGAAGGCTGCAGCCAGGACCACGCGCTGACCGCCATCAACGACATCGGGTTCCGCGCCCTCGCCTCGCCAACGGGCGAGCGGAACTTCCGCATCACGGCCGGAGGCGGCACGGCGATCCTCTGCGCCTCCGGAACCGTGCTGTTCGAGTCGCTGCCCGCCTCACGTATCTTCGACGCGGCCGAGGCGCTGCTGCGCGTCTTCCAGCGCCTGGGCGACTACCAGCACCGCCAGCGGAACCGGATGAAGTTCTTGATCCGCTCCATGGGCTGGGAGGCGTTCCGCGCGGAGTTCGAGCGGGCCCTCGCGGAGCTGGGAGCGGAGGCCGGCCGGGCGACGCCGGGGCTCGATGCGGTCCTCGAGGAAACCCCGCCCGACCGCCCGCGCCTGGCTCCGCCGGCCCCCGAATCCGTCGCGGCCCGGGTCGGGGCGGCGCCCCTGCGCGGCCCCGGCATCGTGCCCTCCGCGCGGCCGATCCTGGACGTCACCGATGCAGCCTATACACGCTGGGTCGAAACCAACGTGAGGCCGCAGAAACAACAGGGTTACGCCCTCGCCACCGTCAGCGCGCCCCTGGGTGACGTCAGCGGCGCGCAACTTCGCGTGTTGGCCGAGCTGGCCGAGGCCTACGGCGACGGCAACGTCCGCACCACGCTCGAGCAGGACATCTTGTTCCGCTGGGTGCGCCAGTCGGACCTCCCCGCGCTCTACGCGCGGCTCTCGGCTGCCGGCCTGGGCCGGGCCGAAGCCGACACCAGCACCAACGTCACGAGTTGCCCCGGCGCGGAGGCCTGCCGTCTGGCGGTCACGCAGTCGCGTGGCCTCGGCCGCCTGCTCGCCGAGCAGCTGGCGTCACGGCCGGACCTGGTGGCGGCGGCGCCGGACCTGAAGCTCAAGATCAGCGGCTGCCCCAACGGGTGCGGCCAGCATCACATCGCGGGGCTCGGGTTCCAGGGCAGCCTGCGGCGCGTCGGAGGCCGCGCCCTGCCCCAGTACTTCGTGATGGTCGGCGGCGGGGTCGACTCGCAGGGCGCCCACTTCGGCCGCACCGCGGCCAAGATCCCTGCGCGGCGCGTCCCCGAAGCGGTGGAACGCCTGATCGCGCTGTACACGCGCGAGGGGCAGGATGGGGAGAGCGCAGCCACCTTCTTGCGCCGCGTTGAGCTCACCCGGGTCAAGGCGGCCCTGGCGGACCTCGAGTCGCTGGACGAAGGCGACGCCGCGCCCCAGGACTTCGTGGATCTCGGCGAGGACAAGGCCTTCGAGCCCGAGACCCTGAGCGGCGAATGCAGCGCCTGAGCAAACCGTCATAATGTGTCATGAGGCATTGACCGGGACCGCTGCTGGCCGCAGCCTGGGGTCCCGGGAGGAAGCCTGATGGGCCACGTGGTGACGCTGCGTTGTCGCGAATGCGGGCGGGAGGAAAGCGTGAAACCCATCGCCGCCTGCGCGGACTGCTGGGCCGCCCTGGAGGTCGTCTACGACCTGGCCCAGGTGCGGCGCAGCTTCACGCGTGAGGCGATCGCCAGCCGGCCCACCGATTTGTGGCGTTACGCAGAGCTGCTGCCGGTGGATGAGCGCAACGTGGTCGGCCGTGGCACCGGCTTCACGCCCCTGCTTCCCGCGCCGCAGCTGGCGCGCCGGCTCGGGATCCGCGAGTTGTGGATCAAGTACGATGCCGCCTGCCACCCGACGCTCTCCTTCAAGGACCGGCTGGTGGCGGTCGCCGTATCGAAGGCCCGGGAGTTCGGGATCGGCACGGTGGGATGCGCCTCCACCGGCAACCTCGCGGGCGCCGTGGCCGCGGGAGCGGCGGCCGCGGGCCTGCGGGCCGTGCTCCTGGTCCCCGAGAACCTGGAGGGCGCGAAGCTGATCGGCGCCGCGGTCTACAACGCAACCCTGGTCGGCGTGCGCGGCAACTACGACCGCGTGAACCGCCTCTGCGCGCAGCTCGCCGACCGCTACGGCTGGGGTTTCGTCAACGTCAACCTGCGCGCCTTCTACGCCGAGGGCTCCAAGACCGTCGGCTTCGAGATCGCCGAGCAACGCGGTTGGTCGCTGCCGGGCCACGTGGTCTCGCCCCTGGCCGGCGGAAGCCTGATCGGCAAGGTCGAGCTCGCCTTCCGCCAGCTCGTGGAGCTGGGCCTCGTGGAGGGTCGCCCGGTCCGCTTCCACGGGGCGCAGCCGGCGGGCTGCGCCCCGATCGTCGGCGCCTTCAAGCAGGGCCTCGCCGCGCCGCAGCCCGTCAAGCCCGACACCCTGGTGCGCAGCCTGGCGATCGGGGACCCGGCCGACGGCGCCTCGGCGCTGGCGACGATTCGACGCAGCGGCGGAGCGGCGGAGGATCCGGCGGACCCGGAGGTCCTGGAGGGGGTCCGGCTGCTGGCCGAGACCGAGGGCCTCTTCACCGAGACCGCCGGCGGCACGGTGGTGGCCGCGACGCGGCGGCTCGCCAGGGACGGCGCCTTCGAGGACGGCGCGCCGGTGGTGTTGCTGATCACCGGGCACGGGCTCAAGACCGTCGAGCACCTGGGCGACCGCACGCCCTTCGCGGCGGTGATCGACGGCAGGTTGAGTGACTTCGAGACGTTCTGGGCCGGGCGCGACGGCGCCTCGGCCGTAGCGTGAGGGAGGCATGGCGAGCTTCAAGGAACTGATTCGGCAGGTCAAGGCGCAGATCCGTGAGGTCCCAGTGGCCGAGGCGCAGGCCGCCCTGGCCCGCGACGCCGCGATCCTGGACGTGCGCGAGGCGGACGAGTGGGCCCAGGGCCACGTGCCCGGGGCGTTGTTCGTGCCGCGGGGTTTCCTCGAACAGCGCGTCGAGGAGAAGTTGCCCGACAAGTCACGCGAGCTCCTGGTCTACTGCGCCGGCGGCACACGCAGCGCCTTCGCGGCGAGGACCCTGCTCGACCTCGGCTACACGAACGTCGCCTCCGTCGCCGGCGGAATCGGCAAGTGGAAGGAGGCGGGCCTGCCCCTGGTGGTGCCCCGCACGTTGTCGGCGGAGCAGACGCAGCGTTACAGCCGCCACCTCCTGGTGCCCGAGATCGGCGAGGCCGGCCAGGCGAAGCTGCTGCAGTCGAAGGTGCTGCTGATCGGCGCCGGGGGCCTCGGCTCCCCGGCGGGCCTGTACCTGGCGGCGGCAGGCGTCGGGACGATCGGCCTCGTGGACTCCGACGTCGTGGACGTCTCCAACCTGCAGCGCCAGGTGATGCATACGAACGCCAGCGTCGGCAAACCCAAGACCACGTCGGGGGCCGCGACGCTCCGCGCGCTCAACCCCGACGTGACCGTGGTCGAGCACGCCCTGCGCCTGGAGGCGGGCAACGTCCTCGACGTGATCGCGCCCTACGACGTGATCGTGGACGGCTGCGACAACTTCGCGACCAAGTACCTCGTCAACGACGCGGCCGTGTTGACAGGCAAAACCGTCGTCTACGGCTCGATCTTCCGCTTCGAGGGCCAGGCCTCGGTGTTCGCGCCGGGCGCGGGCCCGTGTTATCGCTGCCTGTTCCCCGAGCCGACGCCCTCGGAGCTGGCGCCGTCCTGCGACGAGGCCGGCGTGTTGGGAGTGTTGCCCGGCAGCATCGGACTCATCCAGGCGACCGAGGCGTTGAAGCTGCTGCTCGGGCGTGGTCGGACCCTGGTGGGCCGTTTGCTGACCTACGACGCCCTCGAGACGAGCTTCCGCGAGTTCCGGGTGCGGCGTGACCCCGGCTGCGCCGTGTGCGGCGACAGGCCGACGATCCGCGAGTTGTCCGACCTCGAGTGGTCGTGCCACTTCGAGCCCCGCCCCGTGGGCGCCTGAGCGCTCGCGATCGAAGGAGGAGTGATGGCCGTGCACGTCGAGATCCCCAGTCAACTCCGGCCCCTCGCCGGGGGACAGGCCCGTGTGACGTTGGAGGCGCGGACGGTGGCGAGCCTGATCGAGGCCCTGGAGGCGAGCCACCCCGGCCTCAAGGAACGGCTGCTCGAGCCGAGCGGCGAGCTGCGGCGTTTCGTGCGCCTGTTCGTGAACGAGGAGGACATCCGGTTCCTGCAGGGGCGCGAGACCCCGCTCGCGCCAGGGGACACGGTCGCGATCGTGCCCGCGATCGCCGGCGGCTAGAACCGCAGCTCGACGCATTCCGTTCGGCCACCAGGCGTCCGGTCGCGCAGGCTTCGCCGGCCCGCGCCGCGGGTCGGTGCCGAACGCCCCTGGTCCCGGCTACTTGCCCACGGGGGGCACGCCTGGCGCGTTTCCTGCTCCTCCCCCGATGGGACCCGGAGTGTGCCCCTGGTCCCTCGTTGGTCCGGCCCGCAACCGCGCCGGGGGTGCAGGATGAAGGAATTCAAGGACAACATCGTGCGGCTGCTGACCGAGGCCGCCACGACCCTGCCCGCGGACGTCCGCAGGGCCCTGGGCGTGGCCCAGCGGGCCGAAACGCCCTGTACACCCGCCGATCGGGCGCTCCGGGCCATGGCCCTGAACGCCGACCTGGCGCGGCAACTCGGCGACCCGATCTGCCAGGACACGGGGATACCGAGTTTCGTGATCAAGGTCCCGGTAGGCGTCGATCAGCTGCTGATCAGCCAATGGATCGGCGAGGCGGTGGCGGAGGCACCGAGGGCGGGCCTGCTGCGGCCCGGGTCCGTCGATTCCCTGACCGGCCGCCAGCGGGGCGACAACCTCGGGTCGGGGACCCCGCGCGTGAGCTTCGAGCAATGGTTGTCCGACGACATCGAGGTTCGCCTGCTGCTCCGAGGCGGCGCGTGCGACACCGAGAGCCGCCAGTACGCGCTTCCCTCGCAGCTGCCGCCCTTCGGGTGGCTCGAACGCGACCTCGACGGCGTCAAGAAGTGCGTGTGGCACGCGGTTCAGGCCGCGCAGGGACGGGCCTGCGCCCCCGGGATCGTGGGCGTGGCCATCGGCGGCGAGCGCGGGTCCGGTTACGAGCTGGCCGGCCTGCAGCTCCTGAGGCCACTCGACGACACCAACCCCGAGCCACGCCTGGCGCGTCTCGAGGCCGAGATCCTGGAGGGCGCGAACACGCTGGGCATCGGAAGCATGGGGCTCGGGGGCCGGGCGACGCTGAGCGGTTGTAAGATCGGCGTCCTGAACCACCTTCCATCCAACGTCTTCGTGAGCGTGGCCTACAACTGCTGGGCGCTGCGCCGCGCCGGCGCGCTGCTGGACGGGAAGACCGGCGCCTGGAAGCGCCGGCTCTACCAGGACCCCGGAGCCCTGCCGGGCCTGGCGCCCAGCGAGTGGCTGCCCGGCAGCGGCCGGGAGATCCGGCTGACGATCCCGTTGTCCGAGGACCAGGCCCGAGGCCTCCAGGTCGGCGACGTGGTCCTGCTGAGCGGCGTGGTCCACACCGGCCGCAGGACCGTGCACCACTACCTCGCCAGCCACGACGCCCCGCTGCGCCTTCGGGGCGGCGTGCTTTATCACTGCAGCCCGAGGGCGACGAAGCGGGGCGAGGAGTGGCTGGTCAGCGCCGCCGGACCCGAGACCAGCAGGACGGAGGAGCCCTATGTGGCCGACCTCATCCGTACCTTCGGCCTGCGCGCCGTCATGGGCAAGGGCGGCATGGGGTCGCGAACCCTCCAGGCCCTGCGGGAGTGCGGCGCGGTGTACCTGAGCGCGGTGGGCGGAGCGGCCGAGCTGTACGCCCGCCACGTGGTGAAGGTCGAGGGCGTGGACCTGCTGGCCTTCGGTCCGGCCCAGGCCCTGTGGCGTTTGCGCGTGAGGGAGTTTCCGGCGATCGTGACCATGGACTCCCACGGCAGGAGCCTGCATGCCGAGGTGGAACGGGCCTCGGCGCAGGCGCTGTTGCGCCTCACCGGTCCGGACGCCCGCTCGGCGAGTGTCCCCAAAACGGCGTCGGGAGGTCGAGCATGAACGACATCGCATCTCCGTCGAAGAAATACGTCCAGGCGTTGTTGGCCGAGGTCAAGGCCAAGAACCCGGCCGAGCCCGAGTTCCATCAGGCCGTGCAGGAGGTGGCGGAGTCGCTGGCGCTCGTCCTCGACCGGCACCCCGAGTACCGCCAGTCCCGGGTCCTGGAGCGCATCATCGAGCCGGAGCGGATCATCATGTTCCGGGTTCCCTGGCTGGACGACCGGGGCCAGGTCCAGATCAACCGCGGCTTCCGGATCGAGATGAACAGCGCGATCGGCCCCTACAAGGGCGGCCTGCGTTTCCACCCCTCCGTGACCCTCGGGATCCTCAAGTTCCTGGCCTTCGAGCAGGTGTTCAAGAACTCCCTGACCACGCTGCCCATGGGCGGCGGCAAGGGCGGATCCGACTTCGACCCGAAGGGCAAAAGCGACACCGAGGTGATGCGCTTCTGCCAGAGCTTCATGAGCGAGCTGCAACGCCACATCGGCCCCGACACCGACGTGCCCGCGGGGGACATCGGCGTGGGCGGCCGCGAGATCGGGTTCCTGTTCGGCCAGTACAAGCGCCTGCGCAACGAGTTCACCGGCGTGCTCACCGGCAAGGGACTGAACTGGGGCGGCTCCCTGATCCGCCCCGAGGCCACGGGTTACGGCTGCGTGTATTTCGCGGCCGAGATGTTGGCGACGCGGAACCAGACCCTGAAGGGCAAGAGCTGCCTGGTGTCGGGCAGCGGCAACGTCGCCCAGTACACCGTCGAGAAGCTGCTGGAGCTGGGGGCGAAGCCGCTCACCCTCTCCGACTCGAGTGGCCACGTCTACGACGAGGCGGGCATCGACGCGGAGAAGCTGGCCTTCGTGATGGACCTGAAGAACCTGCGCCGCGGGCGCATCAAGGAGTACGCCGAGCGTTTCCAGGGCGTGGTGTTCGTCCCCAGCGACGCCAGCCTCGACCACAACCCGCTCTGGGCCTACCCGGCCGACTGCGCGTTCCCCAGCGCCACCCAGAACGAGATCGGGGCCAAGGACGCCGCCAACCTGCTGCGCAGCGGCGTGACGCTGGTGGCCGAAGGGGCCAACATGCCCACCAGCATCGAAGGCGTGGAGCAGTTCGTCGAGGCGCGGATCCTCTACGGCCCGGGCAAGGCCGCCAACGCGGGCGGCGTGGCGGTGTCGGGGCTGGAGATGGCCCAGAACAGCATGCGTTACGCCTGGACCCGCGAAGAGGTGGACGCCCGGCTGCGCCTGATCATGAAGAGCATCCACAAGGCCTGCGTGGAGACCGCGGACCGCTTCGGCTGCTCCGGCAACTACGTGAACGGGGCCAACATCGCCGGTTTCCTCAAGGTGGCCGACGCCATGATGGACCAGGGCGTGGTCTGACTCGGGCGCCGGGCGCGGGCGGTATGATGCCTGGGGAATGACGGTCCTTCCCCAAGAGCGCCGCGCGCAGGACTTCCACGACCTGATGCGCAATCGGGTCATGGAGATCCTGCTGGTGGCGAGCCCCTACGACTCCTTCATCCTGGAGGAGGCGGGGCAACTCAGCGAGCGCATGCTCGGCGAGTTTCGAAACCTGGACCTGCACTACGGGCCCGGGCTGACGGGCGTATCGACGGGCGCAGAGGCGCTGGATCTGGCCCTGTCCCGGCGCCGCTTCGACCTGGTGGTGACGGCGCCCCAACTCGGGGACATGACCGGAGGCGAGCTGGCGGCGCGCCTGAAGGCGGCGGGCCTGGACCTGCCCGTGATCCTGCTCGCCTTCGGCAACCGCGAGCTGGAGGACGTGCTCGCCCACAGCGAGCTCACGGGCATCGAGCGTGTGTTCCTGTGGCAGGGGGACGCCCGGATCCTGCTGGCCATGGTGAAGTGCGTCGAGGATCGGCTGAACGTCGAGCACGACACCCGGTCCGCGGGCGTGCAGGTGATCCTGCTGATCGAGGACAACGTCCGCTACTACTCGTCTTTCCTGCCGACGGTGTACGCCGAGCTGCTGCACCATTCGCAGCGGCTGATCGCCGAGGGCTTGAACCTCTCCCAGAAGATCCTGCGCATGCGGGCGCGACCGAAGATCCTGTTGTGCGGATCCTTCGAGGAGGCCTGGGAGGTGTTCACGCGTTATCAGCAGGACATCCTGGGCGTCGTGTCCGACGTGGAGTTCCCGCACCAGGGACGTTGGTCCGCCGAGGCCGGGCTCGAGTTCGTGGGCCGGGTCAAGGCGCTCTGGCCCGACGTGCCGGTGTTGCTCCACTCCTCCCGCCCCGAGAACGAGGCGCTGGCGCTCCAGGCCGGGGCCGAGTTCCTGCTCAAGGGCTCGCCGGTCCTGCTCAACGACCTGCGGCGTTTCATGCTCGCCAACTTCGGTTTCGGCGATTTCGTGTTCCGGCTGCCGGGAGGCGCGGAGGTCGGCCGCGCCCGGGACCTGCGCTCCCTGGAGGAGGCCCTGCATCGGGTGCCCGAGGAGAGTGTTGCCTATCACGCCGAGCGCAACCACTTCTCCAAGTGGCTGAAGGCGCGCACCGAGTTCGCCCTGGCTCACGACCTGCGCCCCCACAAGGTCTCGGACTTCGCCACCGTGGAGGCGCTGCGCCAGACCCTGATTCGAGCCATCGCCGACTACCGCCACGAGCGCGACCAGGCCGTGGTGGCGGACTTCGACCACGAGAGCTTCGACGGCAGCGGCGACATGTACCGGATCGGCGGCGGCTCGCTGGGCGGCAAGGCACGGGGCCTCGCTTTCGTGCGCCGGCTGCTGGCCGACTCGGCGCTGCGACGGGCCTTCCCGGGTCTCGAGCTCCAGGTGCCCCAGGCCGTGGTGCTCGGCACCGACGTGTTCGACCGCTTCCTGGACGACAACGACCTGCGTGATTTCGCCATCGCCGAGGAGGACGAGGCGCTGTTGGTGTCGCGTTTCCTCGCGGCGCCGTTCCCGGCCGCGGTGCGCCTCGACCTCCTGGCCTTCCTGCGGGTGGCGCGGCATCCCCTGGCCGTGCGCTCGTCCAGCATCCTCGAGGACTCCCAGCACCAGCCCTTCTCCGGCGTGTACCAGACCCTGATGTTGGCCAACGCCCAGGTTTCCGAGGAGGCGCGCCTGGAACAGGTGGTCGAGGCGATCAAACGCGTCTACGCGTCGACGTTCTCGCGCCAGGCCAAGGGTTACATGCGGGCCACGCCCTTCCGGCTGGAGGAAGAGAAGATGGCCGTGATCCTGCAGCGCGTGGTGGGTCGGGCCCATGCCGGGCGTTTCTACCCCGACTTCGCGGGCGTGGCGCGGTCCCAGAACGACTACGCCACGCCGCCCCTGGTGCCGGAGGACGGGATCGCGGCCGTGGCCCTCGGCCTCGGGCGGCTGGTGGTCGAGGGAGGGAGCTGCCTGCGCTTCTGCCCGCGGCACCCGCGCCACGCGCTCCAGTTCTCCTCCGCCCGGGAGATGTCGAAGGGCTCGCAACGCGCGTTCTGGGCGGTGGAGCTGGAGCGCAGAGCCGATCGGGAGGACCCGGCCGACGAGACGCTCTACGGCCTCGATGCCGCCGAGGCCGACGGCACCCTCGCGGCCGTGGCGTCGACCTACTCGGCCGAGAACGACGCCGTCTACGACGGCATCTCGCGCAGCGGGCAGCGGCTCGTCAGCTTCGCGTCGATCCTCAAACACGGGGGTTTCCCCCTGGCCGAGGTCCTGGACGGCCTGCTGCGACTCGGGGCCTGGGGCATGGGCGGCCCGGTCGAGATCGAGTTCGCCGTGGACCTCGGCCCGCCGGCGGAGTTCGGCGTGCTGCAGCTGCGGCCGCTGGCCCCGAGCCGAGGTGTACAGGCCGTCGACCTCGCCGGAATCGAGGACGACCGGATCCTGTGCCGCAGCCAGAGCGTCCTCGGCAGCGGCCGGATCGAGGAGCTGCACGACGTGGTGGTCGTGGATCGCAGCCGCTTCGAGCGCGCGCGCAGCCGCCAGGCAGCCCAGGAGCTGGCCCGTTTCAACGCCGAGCTCCTGACCCAGGGCGTCCGCTACCTGTTGATCGGCGTCGGGCGCTGGGGTTCGGCCGATCCCTGGCTGGGGATCCCGGTGAGCTGGGACCAGATCTCGGGCGCGCGGGTGATCGTCGAGGCGGGCTTCGCGGACACCAACGTGGCCCCATCCCAGGGCACCCACTTCTTCCAGCACCTCACGTCCTTCGACGTCGGCTACTTCACGGTCAACCCCGATGCGGGCGACGGCTTCGTGGATTGGGACTGGCTGGCGGCCCAGCCGGCGCTCCACGAGACCAGCTGCGTGCGCCACCTCCGCTTCGACGCCCCGCTGCTCGTGCGCATGGATGGCAGGAGCCACTCGGGGGTGGTCCTGAAGGCCTGACGCCGATCCCCAGCTCCCCGACGCGGAGAGTCGGGCGTCCCGAAATAAGATGGAGCCGGAGGTGCCCGTGTCCGAGCTCGTCAGCCGGGAGTCCGAGGCCGGCGTCCTGCTCCTCACTCTCCAGGACCCGCCGGCGAACACGTATTCCTACGACATGATGCGGCAGCTCGACGCGGCGATCCTGGACGCGCGCATGGACGACGCCGTGCACGTGATCGTGTTGATCGGGGCGGGCGAGAGGTTCTTCTGCGCCGGCGCCGACATCAAGATGCTGGCGTCGGTGACGCCGCGCTTCAAGTACCACTTCTGCCTGCACGCCAACGAGACCCTGAACCGCCTCGAGCAGACGCCCAAGCTGGTGATCGCGGCGCTGAACGGCCACTGCGTGGGCGGCGGCCTCGAGATCGCGATGGCCGCGGACCTGCGTTGGTGCCGCAAGGGAGCGGGCAAGACGGGCCTGCCGGAGGTGGCCTTGGGGGTGTTGCCCGGCACCGGCGGGACCCAGCGTCTGGTGCGTCTGCTGGGCAAGGCCCGGGCCCTCGAGCTGATGGTCTCGGGCCGGCTGTTCGAGTTCGAGGAGGCGCAGGCGCTGGGCCTGGTGAGCGAGCTGATCGAGACGGATTCGGCCGGCTCCTTCCGCAGGCGGGTGGTCGAAAAGGCCCGCGCCTTCGTGCCCCCGGCCCGGGCCAGCAAGGCCGTGGGCCTGATCAAACGCGCCGTCCACTCGGGCGCCGAGGCCGCGTTCTCCGAGGCCCTGGCCCTCGAACGCGAGCTGCAGCAGCAGCTCTTCGAGTCCGAGGACGCCCGGGAGGGGCTGGCGGCACATGTCGAGAAACGCACGCCTGCATTCAAAGGGAGATAGCTTCGAGATGCACCGCCCTGTCCGCGGCCTACGGGTCGCTGCGTTGACCTGTGTCGCTGGCCTGCTCGCCTCCTGCGGGGGCACCGGCCCCGACGGCGTGTCCGTGGATTTCGTCGTCGCCGTGAACGACCAGACCTTCGTGCTCCGCGCCAGCGATCCGGACACGATCGCGGCGAGCCACGCCAACCTGCGCGGTGGGAACAGCCGCTTCCCGATCGGCCCCCTGCGCCGGGGCGACGGGGGTTTCAACGCGCCCTGGTCGTGGCATCTCGATCCCGACGAGGCGCGCCTGGTCGAGGCCGCGATCGAGGTCTGCGACGGCGAACCCAACTACGTCGAGGCCCACCTCGAGGACTACCTCCAGGTCGGCAGCTACTGCCCCTGGGGCGGGCGGATCATCGCGGTGAAGCCGTAGGCCCTCGAAGCGGTCAGCCCGACGTGTTGGCGACCCGGGCGCGCTGCGCGTCCAGGGCCGCGCCGCCGTCCACCACGAGACGGGGCAGGACCGGCCCGCCGTCCACCGACACCCCTGCCCCGCTGCGGCGGAACGGCAGAAAAAAGAGCCGCGGTTCCCCGGCCTCGAGTTGGGCGGACTCGATGCCCCGCTTGAGGACAAGGGTGTTGAGACGCGCCGCGGAGGCCTTGCCGTTCAGGGCCCAGAGCACCCATGGCAGCAGCTCGCGTGCGTCCCGAGCGGGCAGGGTCGCACCCAGGAACTCCGGACGGCCACCGAGCGGCGGCTTCTCGGCAGCCAGGGGCGGCGCCGCGCCGTGGACCCACTCCACCAGCTCCCGAAACGCCGCATCCCCGACCTCGGTCCCGAGCAGGCGGAAGGCGGGGACGAACAGGTGCCCGCCCCGCGGCGCACAACCCGGCGGCAGCCCCCCGGCGTGCAGGGCCTTCGCCCACGTTTCGAGGGTGTCGTGGGCCGTGGTGCCGATCCGGATCCGGAACGGAAACACCCAGAAGGGCAACCAGGTGGAGTCCAGGTCGCCGGGCACGTGTCCAACCGGGACCAGCCGGATGCCCTGGGGATCCAGCTCGAGACCGCGGTGGCAGTTGGGGCAGGCCACGATCACCGCGCGCCGGTCGAAGGCCGCCTCGAAGCCACAATCCGGGCAACGCGACTTCACCACCAGCGCCCGCGTCTCGCGGGACTCGGGGCCCTCGGGGTCCGGGATGCTGCCGCTCAGGAACGCCTTGCCCTCGGCTTCGGACGGGTAGCCGCCGATCGTCCCGAAGCCGGCGTCCACCAGCACCAGGCTCTGCCCCGCGTCGGTGATCACGCGGGCGAGCCAGACCGGCCGATACACCAGGATGCGGCGACCGAAGCAGAACCGGCCTCGCTTCGTGACGGCCTCGAAGCCCGCGATCAGGTCGCGCCCTTCCCACCTGCGGATCTCCTGGTAGGTCACCTCGGGGATCTCCGCCCAGGGCAGGTACGGGCCTTCGGCCGCCATCTCGCGCCGTCGCAGCGGGCGGACCCGCGATCCCGAGAGCCGCAGCCCGCGGTCGCGCAGGTTGAAGCGCCGCGTGTCGTAGGCGGCGACCGTATGCTCCACCAGGAACGCCCGGAGTTGCACCTCCTTGGGCCCGTCCTGACGACGGCCCAGCACGGCCTGCACCACGCTCCCCGTGACGTGCCAGTACGGCGCCTGGAAACGCCGCGCGTCGACGACCCGCACGCTCGCGCGTTGCCGCTCCTCGTATTGGCGCAGCTGCTTCTGGATCAAGGACTCGGGGGGCGGGGTGCGGGTGCCGTCCTCCTGCAGGGTGCCCCAGCGTGTCACCACCTCGGCCCGGTGGGACTGGACGCGGTACAGGATCACGACCTCGCGCACGGCCTCGGCGTCGGGCACCTGGGTCTCCCCCAGAAAGATCTCGTCCCGCCCGGGGTGGTCCAGGGCGAGGAACGAGCCGCAGTGGGCGCAAACGAAGCTGGTCGCTTCGGACTCCACGTCGCTGGGCGCCCCGCAGTGGGGACAGCCGAGGCTGTAGCGGAGCGGCGCCAGTTGCGGCTCCGGCTTCGTCGGGAGCATGGGAGCGCCGGGATTATAGAATCGCCGGGTGAGCCAGACGTTGCGCCTCGAGGCGCGCGGTCGCTCGGCCGTGTTGAGCCTCGAGCGTCCTCCCCTGAACGTGCTCGATCTCGCCACCCTGGAGGCCCTGGACGCCGGCCTCGCCGGCGCGGCCGGGTTGCCGGGGGCACGCGTGGTGCTCCTGCGTTCGGCGCTCGACGGCATCTTCTCCGCCGGCATGGACGTGGCCGACCACGCCCCCGAGCGGGCCCCTGGGATGCTCGCCGCGGCCGGGCGCCTGTTCCGTCGCATCCAGGAGTCTCCACTGCCGGTGGTGATGGCCGTGGACGGCCGCTGCCTTGGCGGGGCGGCCGAGCTGGCCCTCATGTGCGACCTGGCCTTCGCGACGCCGCGGTCGGGTTTCGGTTTTCCCGAGATCGATCTCGCCTGTTTTCCGCCGGCGGCCGCGGTCCTGCTGCCGGCTCGCGCCGGCCGCGCCGCGCCGGAGCTGTTGCTGACCGCCCGCATCGTCCCGGCCCAGGAGGCCGAGCGCCTGGGCCTGATCACGCGGGTCGTCGCCGATCCCGTCTCCGAAGCCCTCGTGTTCGCGGACGCGGTCACCAAACGCAGCGCGGCCGCGGTGGCCCTGGCCCGGCGCGCCATGCGCGAGGTCGGCGGGATGGGCTTCGCGGAGCGCCTGGCGCGCGCCGAGGCGATCTACCGTGACGAGCTGCTGCGCACCGAAGACGCCGCCGAAGGCGTGCGGGCCTTCCTGGAGAAGCGCCCGCCGATCTGGAAGGATCGCTAGGCTCGCCGGCAAGCCCGGGCGCCGCGGACCACTTGACGCCGGGTGGCCGAGGATCCGAGCATCCAGGGCATGCATCTCGCGCTGGCGGGTCGCAGCCACCTGCTCCTGCTTCCGGCGGCGAAGCTGGCGCTCCACCTGGCGAGCCACCGCGGGTACGGGTACTTCCGCGACGAGTTCTACTACCTCGCCTGCGCGGCGCGCCTCGCCCCCGGCTACGTCGATCACCCGCCGCTGTCCATCGTGCTGCTGCGTGTGGTGCGGGAGCTGCTGGGCGACTCGCTGCTCGCCGTCCGGCTGCTTCCGGCCCTCGCCGGAGCGGCGACCCTGCTGCTGGTGGGCCTGATCACGAAAGAAATGGGCGGAGGGCGCCTCGCCCAGACCCTCGCGATGACCGGAGCCCTGGTGGCGCCCGTCTACCTCTCGTTCGGCCACTTCTACTCGATGAACGCCTTCGACATCCTGTGCTGGGCGGGGGCGGCGTACCTGGTGGTGCGGCTGCTCGCAGGAGGTCCACCCGTCTTGTGGCCGTGGCTGGGCCTGGTCCTGGGACTGGGTCTCCTGAACAAGATCAGCGTCCTGTGGCTCGGCTTCGGCCTGTTCTGCGGCCTGCTGGCCACCTCGAGGCGCAGGGACTTCCTCACCCGGTGGCCGTGGCTCGCGGCTCTCGTGGCCTGCGCGTTTTGTCTCCCGTACCTGATCTGGCAGCTGGCGCACGGCTGGCCCACACTCGAGTTCATCCGCAACGCCACCCAGCAGAAGATGGTCGCCGTCGCGCCGCTCGCCTTCCTGCGCGGCCAGGCCTTCGCCATGAACCTGGTGGCGCTGCCGTTGTGGCTGGGCGGGCTGGCCTGGCTGCTGGTCACGCGCGCGGGATCGCGTTTCCGCGCGCTGGGCGTGGCCTACCTCGCGGTGTTCGCACTGCTCCTCGCGAGCGGCTCGAGCCGGGCCGGTTACCTGGCTCCCGCCTACACCTGGCTGCTCGCCGCCGGAGGTGTCGCCTTGGAGGCCGCCGCCTCGCGGACGGGCAGGCGCTGGCTCGGCCCCGCCGCCCTGGTGGTCCTCATCCTGGGGGGCCTGTGGCGGGCGCCCCTCGCCCTGCCGGTGCTCTCCGTGCCCGCCTACGTCCGTTACGCCGCCGCGCTTGGTGTCGCGCCGGCAACGGCGGAGCGCAAGGCGCTGAGCCGGCTCCCGCAGTTCTACGCGGACATGCACGGCTGGGAGTCGATCGTGGACACCGTGGCGCGGGTCCATTCCGGGCTCGCTCCCGAGCGGCGGGCGCGCAGCATCGTCTTCACCCCCAACTACGGCGTCGCCGGTGCGATCGAGTTGCTGGGCCCGGCGCGTGGGTTGCCCCCGGTCTACAGCGGCCACAACAACTACTGGTTCTGGGGACCGCCGCAGCAGGTCGACCCTGTCGTCATCATTGTGGGCGGCGAAGGCGAGGAGCACCAGGAGCTCTTCACGTCCGTGGAGCGCGCGGCCGTCACGGACTGCGGCGACTGCATGCCCTACGAGAACGGCAACCCGGTCTACGTCTGCGAGGGGTTGCGGCGTCCCGTCCCTGAGTTGTGGCCGCTCCTCAAGCACTTCGATTGAGCGCCGCGCGACGAGCGGCGCGTGCTCAGGCCGGCCGGAGGGGCTGGGAGCGTGTCGCGAGCGCCAGCGGCACCAGGGAGACCACCGCGGCCAGCCCGCCCATCACGGGATAACCGACCGCGGCGAAGACGAGCCCGCTGCCGACGGCGCCCAGCGCCGAGACCAACCCGATCAGGAAGTCGTTGAAACCCTGGGTGCGGCCACGCTCGGCGGGCCGCAGCTGGTCGGAGAGCAGGGCGGACCCGCCGACGTAGCAGAAGTTCCAACCCAGCCCCAGCAGCAGCAGCGCCCCGGCCAGTGGCAGCAGCCGCGGCGACACGGACGCCCAGAGGCAGGAGGCGACCAGGGCACCCGCCCCGGCGGCGATCAGCGGACGCCGGCCCCAGGCGTCGGCGAGACGCCCCGAGACCGCGGAGAAGGCGTACATGCCGAACACGTGGGACGAGATGACGAGGGCGATGCTCGAGAGCGCGTGATCGTGCTCCTTCATGTGGACCGAGGTGATCACCATCAACATCACCATCACGGCCTGCCCGATGACCAGCGCCGCGATCGCGACCCGGGCGTCCGGAAGGGCGAGGATCTCGCGCAGCGGGCGACGCTGTCCGGCGGGCAGGTGCGGGTCCGTGAGGTGCAGGGCGGCCACCTGGATGGCCAGCTCGCGGGGCTCCGGCCGCAGCCGCAGGAACAACAGCGTGACCACGGTCGCGAAGGCGATGGCGCTGGCCGCGTACGGACCCGACAACTCGTCGAAGCCGAAGCGCCGCGCCAGTCCGCCGGCGGGCGCCACCAGGAACGGCCCGAACACGGCCCCCACCGTGCTGCCCAGGACCACCGTGGCGATGGCCCTGCCACGCGCCGCTGGCGGACTCACCTCCGCGGCCACGAAGCGGCCCAGCTGCAGGGCCGAGTAGGCCATGCCCATGCCCGCGACACCCAGCAGGAACGGCCAGAGCGCGTGTTGCATGATCGAGCGGGCGGCCAGGGCGGCTCCCAACACGCCCACCGACAGGCCCAGCATCAGCGTGCCCCGGCGCCCGATGCGGTCCATCAGCACGCCCCAGCCGAAGGCCACGACGGCCGCGCCGCCCTGGTAGGTGGCGGCCGCCGAGCCGGCCCAGGCCGGCGAGCCGCCGAGCTGCACGCCCACCAGGGGCGCGACCGTCGAGGCGACGATGAAGCCGGCCGAGCCGAGGCTCTGGGCGAGCAGGAGCGTGCGCACGATGCGCGCGCCGCTCCGGGCCGCCGCCTCGGCTTCGGGTGCGGCGCTCAGATCAGGCGTCCCTCATCGCGGCAACACGAACACCGCCGTGGTGCGGCCGGGCACGACCAGTCGGCCAGTCGCGGGCTCGAACCGGCTCGAGCGCGTCACCAGGTCGGAGGAGGCCGCCAGCACCGGGTGCAGCTCGAAGGCGGCGCCCTTGAGCGTGGCCTCCGTCACGTCGAGGGCCTCGCGCCGCGCGTTCAGCACCACCAGGATCGCCGCGAAGGGATCCTCGATTCGATCCTCACCGGCGTTGTCGAGGCTGAAGGCGAGCACGCCGGGGATCTGCCCCGGGCCCGTGTTCAGGAAGGCGAGCCGCCGCTGGATCGCGTCCACCCGCGTCAGCCGGAACAGCCGGCTGGAGCGTCGCACCCGCAACGTCTCGAGCACGTGTTGCGCGCAGTCGAGGATCTCGGGGCGCCCGACCCGCAGGCGCGGATCACTCAGCAGCCGGGCCATCAGCGGCCAGTTGCGCCGGTTCTCGCCCGGCGGCAGGCCTCGGGCCCAGCCGTTCGTCTCATAACTCCAGTCGATCGCGTTCCACCAGTCCCCGGAGTCGTAGCTGTTGCGGTCGAGTGACTTGGATCGCAGGATGTCGTCGCCCGCGTGCAGGAAGGGCACGCCCTGGGCGAGCAGGGTCAGGCTCAGCCCCAGCTTCTGCATGCGTACGCGCTCCGCGGCGGTGGCCGTCGGCGCGGCCTTCAGCTGGATCGCGTCGAACAACGTCTCGTTGTCGTGGGCCGAGACATAGACCACGTTCTCCTGGGGATCGAGGGCGTGAGCCGCGGGGCGACCGCCGTAGTCGACCTCGGCGCCGCTCCTGAGGTGGCCGTCGGCGAGCACGAATCGGTAGTCGCGAAGGTTGCCGGCGATGCCGATCCGGATCCAGTCCATGTAACGCAGCAGCTTGGCCCGCTGCTCCTCCGGCGAGCCCTGGGGCGTGTCGTTCGGGTCGTCGAACAGGCCGGTGACCAGGCCTTGCTCCTGCAGCCCGCTGAAGGCTCCGCCACCCCGGGCCGCATCGCGCAGCCGGTCGTTGAAGGAACCGATGCCCGTGCCCGCCAGGTTGGCCTGGCTGGCGTTGCGGCCCCGGGCGCCGCCCTGCACCTCGCCGAAGTCCCAGCCCTCGCCGTAGAGGTAGATGCGACTGCCGTCGACACCGTCCTGGGCGGACCCGAGTGCGTCGAGGGCCCGGCGCACCCGCTGCAGGTTGGCCAGCATGTGGTGGCCCATCAGATCGAAGCGGAAGCCGTCCACCTTGTAGGCCTTGGCCCAGGTGAGGACGGAGTCGACGATCAGCTTCTCCATCATCACGTGCTCGGAGGCGGTGTTGCTGCAGCAGGTGGAGCTCTCGACGCGACCGTCGCCATTCAGGCGGTGGTAGTAGCCGGGGACGATGCGGTCCAGCACCGAGAGCGGGTCCTGGCCGTGGGCGTGGGTGTGGTTGTAGACGACGTCGAGCACCACGCGCAGCCCGCTCTCGGCCAGCGCCATCACCATCTCGCGGAACTCCAGGATCCGGGTCGGGCCATCCGGGTTGGTGGCATAGCTGCCTTCCGGCACGGTGTAGTGAAGCGGGTCGTAACCCCAGTTGAACCCGTCCTTCTGCCGGAGCGGCTCGACGATCGCAGCCTGCTCCTCGGAGTGGCCGGGCAGGGCCGACAGCGCCTCCCAATCGGGCTCCTCCCGCTCGCCGGCCACCTCGTTGATGGTGGCGAAGTCGAAGGCCGGCAGCAGGTGCACGTGGCTGAGGCCGGCCCGCGCCAGGGCCAGCAGGTGGCGCATGCCCGCCGAGTCGCGCTGGGTGAAGGCCTTGAAGGTCCCGCGCTGGGGTGGAGCCACGCTGGTGTCGCGGACCGAGAAGTCGCGCACGTGCAGCTCGTAGACCACGATGTCCTCGAAGGACTCGAGGGGCGGCTTGGACAAGGCGTCCCAACCCGCCGGCTTCAGCGCGGGATGGTCCAGGTCCACGATCTGGCTGCGTCGGCCGTTGGCCGAGAGGCTGACCGACCACGGGTCGGTGACCATGTTCATCTCGATCCGGCGCGTGGCGGGGGCGAACACCTCGACCTCATAAACATAGTACTTTCCGTACCAGTCCGGGCGCCCCTCGACCGTCCACACCCCGGTCGAGGCGTCATGCCGCATCGCCTTCGCCGTGCGAAAAGGCGTGCGCGGCCCCTCCGCCAGGTGCAGGCTCACCGAGCGGGCGGTGGGGGCCCAGACACGCAACACGGGCGCCCCGTTCTCGAAGGACACGCCGAGTGGCCCGGCGTAGGCGTAGAGAGCGTCGATCACGCCGGGAATCTGCAGCGACGTCGCGTCGAGCAGCCGGCCCTCCGCGTCGGTCGCCGACACTGCGAGCTGGTCCTTCAGCAGCGCCTTCACCCGGGCCACATCCACGCCCTCCAGCCGGTAGGCAAAAAGCTGCGCCAGGTGCGGGAACCGCCGCGCCAGGCCTTCAGACACCCGGCCCGCGGGCTGCAGCGTCAGCGTCGGCCCCCCGGCCACCCCACGCCGGTCGAGACGCAACGAGGCGCGCGGGCCGTTGTGGAGCTGGTAACGCACGCCGGGGCGGGGCGCGCTCCACAGGATGGTGTCGCGCTCCACGAAGTGGGCCCGGGCCGTCTCCAGGTCCCCCAGCAGGGGCACGGGGTCGGGGCGGCTCACGCGCTCGACGCCCGGGAGCGGGGCCAGCAGAAGCGTGACGCCCACCAGCCGCCGCATAGCTCGAAGTCCACTCTCGCGGGGTATTCTAGCGTCCCCGATGGCGCCCGCCGCCGAGCTCCTGCTTCGGATGCCGAAGACGGAGGTGCACCTGCACCTCGAGGGCACGATCTCCCCCGAGACCCTGTGGTCCCTGGCCGAGCGCAACCACGTGGCGCTCCCAGTGTCGAGCCTCGCCGAGTTGCGAGGCCTCTACGTCTTCGAGAGCTTCGACCGTTTCGTCGAGTTGTGGCTCGCCATGTGCCGCTGCCTGCGCACGCCAGCCGACTACCAGGCGCTGGTGGATGCCCAGGTCGCGGAGTGCCGGCGCCAGAACATCCGGTACCTGGAGGCCCACTTCACGCCCTACAACCACGAGCGCTTCGGCTTCGGCGGGCGGCGGGCCCTGGAGATCGTGACCCAGCGGCTGCTCGCGGCCGAGTCGGATGGCGGCCCGGTGACGCGCCTGATCACCGACATCCCCAGCGAGTCGCTTCCCGAGAGCGGCGAGTTCACGGCGCGGCTGCTGGAGGAAGCGGCGAACCCGATCGTGGTGGCGATCGGCCTGGGCGGGCCGGAGGCCGGCTACCCGCGGCGCGACGTTGCGGCCTTCTTCGAACGTGCCCGCAAAGCCGGCTACGCCGCGGTGGCCCACGCGGGCGAGACGGGGGGCGCGGACCACGTGCGCCAGGCCGTCGAAGAGCTGCACGTGCGGCGCGTCCAGCACGGCGTCCGGGCGGTCGAGGATCCGGCGGTGCTGGCGCTGCTGGCCGAGCGCCAGGTCTGTTGTGACGTCGCGCTGACCAGCAACCTCTGCCTCACCCGGTTCAAGGATCCCCGCACCCATCCGGTGCGCGAGCTGCTCGCGGCGGGTGTGCCGGTGACGCTCGGCAGCGACGACCCGCCCTTCTTTTCCACCGACCTGACCCGAGAGTACACACGCGCCCGCGACGAGTTCGGCGTGCCGCTGGCGACGCTCTGGCAGCTGAACCTCAACGGCCTGCGCCATGGGCTGGCCGAGACCGGCCTGCGCCGGCGCCTTCTGCTGGAGTTCGAGGCGGCGGGCCGCGGCCTCGGAATCTGACGCGCGATATACTCCGGCCCTCGTCCGACGCTCGGGGGTGCCCTTGAGACGAGCCTCTCTGCTTCTCGCAACGTTGGCCCTGCCCACGCTGGCGGCGGCACCGACCTCGCCGTTCCTGCCGGACGCGCTGTTCAACGAGCTGTCGAGCGAGATCTCGGGAGACCGCGCGTTCGAGAGCGTCAGGCAGCTGTCCCACTTCCACCGCACGGACGGCAGCCGGGACTTCTTCCAGGCGGCCGAGTGGGTCCGTGACGCCGCGGTGGCCGCGGGCCTCGAGGACGTGAAGCTGGTGCGTCAGAAGTGGGACGGCCATGGCTGGTCGTGCGCCTCGGGCTCGGCTTGGCTGGTGGAGCCGGAGCGGATCAAGCTCGGCGATTACGGCGAGTTGCCCCTGGTGATCGCCGATCACAGCCGCACCACCCAACTGGTGGCGGAGCTCGTGGACGTGGGCGCCGGCGGCGCCGAGTCCGATTACGCCGGCCGCGAGGTCAAGGGCAAGGTGGTGCTCGCCAGCGGCGCACCCGGCCCGGTCCAGGAACAGGCGGTCTGGCGGCGGGGAGCCCTGGGCGTGGTGTCGTCGGCATCCAGCCGACCGTCGGCCTTCGACGCGCCGGACCAGATCGCCTGGGGACGGCTGCCTTTCGAAGCCAAGGGCGTCGCGGGCGTCGCGGACGGAACGCCGTCGGCTTTTGCGATCATGATCTCGCCCCGCCGGGGTGAGGAGCTGCGACAGCGCCTCGCCGGTCTGGACAAACCGGCCCGGATCAAGGTGGAGATCGAGGCGTCCTACCCCCCGGTCCAGGAGCAGGCCTACGTCGAGGGCTGGATCAAGGGCACGGAGATCCACGACCAGCAGATCGTGCTCACCGCCCACATCCAGGAGGAGAAGACCTCGGCCAACGACGACGGCAGCGGCTGCGCCAGCGCCCTCGAGGTCGGCCGTGCGCTGACGGCCTTGATCCGCGAGGGGCGCGTGCCGCGGCCGCGTCGCGACATCCGATTCTGGTGGGTGAACGAGCTGGATAGCGAGCCCCAGCTCTTCCGCGAGCAGCCCCAGGAGCCGCGCAGGATGTTGCTCAACATCAACCAGGACATGGTGGGCGCGCGCCAGAGCTGGGGCGGCCGCGTCCAGTACGCGAGCCGCTCGCCGTGGAGCCTGCCCCACCCCCTCGACGACGTGATGGAGAGCGTCCTGGGCCTGGTGCGGGACGGCAACACGTCCCTGCTGACCTTCGGCGGCACCAGCGCGAGCCCCTTCAAGCGCGGGGTGCTGGCCCACAAGGGCAGCCGGGAGCCCTTCCACGCCCGCATGGTCCCGTACTTCAGCCACTCCGACCACCACGCCTTCACCGACGCCCGGGTCGGAGTGCCCGCCACCGCACTCATCAACTGGCCCGACTACTGGATCCACTCCACCGGCGACGACCTCGAGAGCATCGACGCCACCCAGCTCCAGCGGAACGCCCTGGTGGTCGCGGGTGTGGCACTGTATTTCGCCCGCCTCGGCGAGGAGGATTCCGCCCTGCTCGCGGCCTACGTCGGCGCGCGCGGGCGTGGCCGCCTGGCTGCCGACCTCGGCACCGCCGTGGCCCATGTCGCCGAGACGCCGGCGGACCGGCGCGAGGGGGCCTACCGCGCGGCGCGCAGCCTGGTCCACCAGTCGAACCTCAAGGAGCGGGCGACGCTGGCCGCGATCCGCCGGCTCGCCGGCCGCGGGCGCGGCGCCGAGCTGGTCGGCACCCTGCAGCGGCGGATCGAGGACCAGGAAGGCGCGGACCTGCAGGCGCTCGAGTTGGCGTACGTCGCCCTGGCCGGGAAGAACCCGCCCAACGTCGAGCCCGGCAAGACCGAACGCGAGATGATGGACAAGGTCTACGTGCCCACGAGTGATCTCGGGGCCTGGACCGACGCCATGAAGGCCGTGAAAACGGTGCCGGGCCTGCATCCGGTGATGCAGTTCGAGGTGATGAACTTCGCCGACGGGCGCCGCAACGCCTTCGAGGTCTACGAGGCCGTCGCGGCCGAAGCGCTTTCGGCGGGGGCCTGGTACTACGGCCAGGTGACGCCCGAGGACGTGCTGGAGGCCCTGCAGAGGGCCGCCACGGCCGGAGCCTTCGCCCTGAAGCCGCGTTAGGAGGAGCCATGCTGCTGTACTGCCTGCTCGTCGCCCTGCCGCAGGCGGCCGTTCCGGCGCCGCCCGCCGACGCGAAGGCCGTGGCGGTCGCCGAGAGGGTGCTCCAGGCCCTGGGCGGCGAAGGGGCCTGGCGCGCGACGCGTTTCCTGCGTTTCGATTTCGCCGTGGAGGCGGAGGGAAAAATCGCGACCTCCCGAAGCCACTACTGGGACCGGTGGACCGGGCGTTATCGGGTCGAGGGCAGGACCAAGGAGGGCAAAAGCTTCCTGGTGCTGATGAACCTCGACAGCCGCGAGGGTTCGGCGTGGCAGGACGGCAAGCCGGCCGAGGGCGAGCTGAAGAAGGAGCTGTTGGAACGCGGCTATGCGGCGTGGGTCAACGACAGCTACTGGCTGCTGATGCCCTACAAGCTGCGCGATCCCGGCGTCCGGCTGGCCCTGGCGGGCGAGGCCCGGTTCGGAGAGGCCGCCTGCGACAAGCTGGCCCTCAGCTTCGACGCCGTCGGCTTGACGCCGAAGGACCGCTACTGGGTCTTCGTGAACCGCAAGACCAACCTGGTCGAGGGCTGGGAGTACGTCCTCCAGGACCAGAAGGGACCCCCGACGCGTTGGGCGTGGAGCGGCTGGAGGGCCTACGCCGGAATCCAGCTGGCGGCGGAACGCGTCAACGAAAAAGACCGGCGGCGGATCCTGTTCCCGGTCCTGGATGCCCCGGCGACGGTCGCCGATGGGGTGTTCTCGTCGCCGGACGCTCCCCGCTAGGGGTCACCCCTCCGGGGTGTCGCGGAAACACTGGAGCGCGAGGTCGAGGTCGACGTTGCCCCCGCTCAGGATGGCTCCCACGCGTTGGCCGCGCACGTCCAGGGCGCAACAGTAGGCCGCCGCCAGCCCCAGCGCCCCGGTCGGCTCGACCACGACCTTCAGGCGTTGCCACAGGAAACGCATGCACTGGACGAGTTGCAGGTCCGAGACCGTCAACATCGCGTCGACGAGCTGGCGCACGAGCGGGAAGGTGATCGCGCCGAGGCAGGCGGTGCGGGCGCCATCGGCGATGGTCTTCGGATCCTGGACCGTCTGCAGCACGCCCGAGCGGAACGAGCGCGTGGCGTCGTCGCCCGCCTCGGGCTCGACGCCCACCACGCGACAGCCCGGCGCGAGACGCCGCGCGGCCAGCGCCGAACCCGACAGCAGCCCCCCGCCGCCGCAGGGCACGAGCAACACGTCCAGCTCCCCGACCTGCTGGAACAACTCGAGGGCCGCGGTGCCCTGGCCGGCGATCACGTCCGGATGGTCGAACGGCGGGATCAGGTGGAGGCCTTCGCGTTCCTGGACGTCGCGAGCCACGTCCTCTCGTTTCTGCCGGGCCGGATCGTAGGCGATCACGCGGGCGCCGTAGCCCTCCGTGGCCACGCGCTTCGCGCGCGGGGCGTTCTCGGGCATCACGACGCTGATCGGGATGCCCAACACGCGCCCCGCCAGGGCCAGGGCCTGGGCGTGGTTTCCAGACGAATACGCGATCACGCCACGGCCGCGGGCCTCGGCGGAGAGCCGCGACAGCGCAGTGTAGGCCCCGCGGAACTTGAAGGCGCCGGCTCGCTGCAGGTTCTCCGCCTTCAGGAACACGCGGGCGCCCAGGCGTGCGTCGAGGCTGCGCGAGGTGAGGACCGGTGTCTGGTGCGCGACCCCGGCGAGCCGGCGCGCCGCCTCGGCGACGTCCTCGTAGGCCAGCACGGCGTGGATCTTATCCGAGCGGGGAAGATCCCCGAGCCGGGGCGCGTTGATCAGCGCGGAGACGACCATGTCCGGCGAGGCCTTCCTGATCCAACACCGCTACCCGCTGCTGTTCGCGGCGGTGCTGGCCGAGCAGCTGGGTCTGCCCGTTCCGGCGGCGCCGCTGCTGCTCACCGCCGGGGCCCTGGCCGGGATGGGCAAACTCGATCTGTGGTCGGCCCTGGCGTTGTCGGGACTGGCCTGCCTGCTGGCGGACGGCGTCTGGTACGAGGCCGGACGCCGTAGGGGCACGCGCATCCTGGCCTGGTTGTGCCGGCTGTCGCTGGAGCCCGATTCCTGCGTGCGACGCACCGAGGACGTCTTCGCCCGTCACGGCGCACGGACGCTCCTGGTGGCGAAGTTCGTCCCTGGACTGTCGACGATCGCCCCGCCGCTCGCCGGCATCACCGGGATGAGCGTCTGGCGTTTCGTGGCCTGCGACGGCGCCGGAGCCCTGTTGTGGGCCGGGACCTACCTCGCCCTGGGGGCGGTGTTCGATCGCCAGCTCGAGGCGCTGGCGCGCGGCATCGAAGCCCTGGGCGGCAACCTGCTGGGCGCGGGTGTCGTGTTGCTCGCGGTTTGGCTGGGCTTCAAGTGGATCCAGCGCCGGCGTTTCCTGCGGCGCCTGCGCCTGGCCCGCATCACGGCCGAGGAGCTGAAGAGCAAACTCGACGGGCCCGAGCCGGTGGTGGTCGTGGATCTGCGCCATCCGCTCGACTTCGCGGCCGATCCGGTGACGGTCCCCGGCGCCCTGCGCTTCAGCACCGACGACCTGAAGTCTCGGCATCAGGAAATCCCGAGGGACCGCGAGATCATCCTGTACTGCACCTGACCCAGCGAGGCCACGAGTGCCCGGGTGGCGCTCGATCTGAAACGCCGGGGCATCACGCGCGTGCGTCCCCTCGAGGGCGGACTCCACGCCTGGCGCGCGCGTTTCCCCGTCGAGCAGCGCGGGTAAACTCGGGCCGACGACCACCGGTCAAGCCCTCCATGCGGGCGTCGCTGGCCCCGGCGCGGCGCGGTGCCGTATGCTCAGGCCATGCACGACGAGGTCGCCGAGATCCTCGACTCCTACGATCCGCGGGCGCCGCTGGCCGAGGCCTGGACCATTCCCGGGCCCTGGTACACCGACCCTCGCGTGGCGGGGCTGGAGCGACGCGGCGTCTTCGGCCGCACCTGGCAGCTGGTCGCCCGCGCGGACCAGGTGCGGGAGCCCGGCCAATACGTCACCGCCGACGTCGCCGGCGAGCCGGTGCTGGTGGTCCGCGGCAGCGACGGCCTGCTGCGCGCCTTCTACAACGTGTGCCGGCACCACGCCACCGCGGTGATGTGGGAGCCCGAGGGGCGCACCCAGAACATGCGTTGCCCGTACCACGGATGGACCTACAACCTCGAGGGCGAGCTGCGTGGCATGACGGACTGGGACGGCGTGGCGTGTTTCGACAGGAAGGACTTCGGCCTGGTGCCGATCCGGGTCGAGACCTGGGAGGCCTTCGTGTTCGTGAACCTCGACCTGCAGGCCGAGCCCCTGTCGGCGACGCTGGGCGGCCTGGTGGACCTGGTGCGCCCGCTGGGCCTCTCCGGCCTGGGTTTTTTTGAGCGCAAGACCTACGAGATCGCCTGCAATTGGAAGGTCTTCGTTGACAACTACCTCGACGGCGGCTATCACGTACCCCACATGCACAAGGGCCTGTCCAGCGTCCTCGACTACTCGGCCTACTCGATCCAGAACGGGCCCCGTTACTGCATCCAGTCGAGCCCGATCGAAGCCGCCAAGGGCGAGGCGGGCGTGGCCGCGGTCCGCCGCGGCGACCGCGCCTATTACCTGTGGCTCCACCCCAACTTCATGCTCAACATCTACGAAGGCGTGATGGACACCAACCTCGTGTTCCCCCTGGGTGTCGACCGCTGCCGCGTGTCCTTCGACTTCTACTTCGCCGACGTCTCGGACGCCGCGCGGGAGACCAACGCGAAAAGCGTCGCCGTGGCCGACACGGTCCAGGACGAGGACATCGCGATCGCCGAGTCGGTGCAGCGGGGCCTGGGCTCGAAGGCCTACGGTGCCGGACGCCTGTCGGCGCGGCGCGAGGCCGGCGAGCACCTGTTCCACCGGCTGCTCCACACGGAGCTCAAGGCGGAGCTGGCACGGACATGAGAGGCGCCCTGGTCGTCGCGCTGCTGCTCGCCCAGCCGGCCCTGGGAGGCGACTACGTCGAGGAGGTCGAGTCCTGGCGCCAGAGGCGCGAGGCCCGGCTCAAGGCCGACGGCGGCTGGCTGACGGTCGAGGGGTTGTTCTGGCTGGAGGCGGGCGAGAGCCACTTCGGGAGCGACAAGACCAACCCGATCGTGTTGCCCGCCTCGGTGCCGCCGCGTGCGGGGACCCTCGTGTTCCGTGGCGGAGAGACGCGGTTCCGCCTGGAGCCCGGGGTCGGCGCGACGCTGGGTGGCCAGCCGGTCAGCGAGGGCGTGTTGCGCCCGGACAGCGACGACGTGCTGGTGCTGGGGCCCGTCACGCTCCAGGTGATCGAACGCGGCGGCCAATACGGCATCCGCATGAAGGACATGCACAGCGCACGACGCAAGGACTTCAAGGGCCTGCGCTGGTATCCGGTGCGGGAGAGCCAGCGCGTGGTGGCGCGTTTCCTTCCGTACACGCCGCCACGGACCCTGGAGATCCCGAACGTCACCGGGCAGGTGAATCACCTCGCCTGCCCGGGCGTCGCCGAGTTC
>Ga0187893_10000740_pt1 | contig 83792 bp, 70 predicted proteins | sample MA1701074metaG_FD_139574 | JGI IMG/M metagenome (GOLD analysis project Ga0187893, IMG submission 139574) | White microbial mat communities from a basaltic lava cave in the Kipuka Kanohina Cave System on the Island of Hawaii, USA - MA170107-4 metaG ... | reverse complement strand
GCTTGCCATGAACAGGACGCTGATCAGCGGAACGCCACGGATCAGTTGCACATAGACCAGGCAGACGAAACGGGCAGTGGGGCTCGTCGTCGACATGCGACCGAGAGCCACGACGATCGCCAGCGGAAACGCGAACGCAATGCCGAATGTTGCAAGTGAAAGGGTGACCGGGAGGCCACCCCACAAGTCATCCGACACCATGGGCAGGCCGAGGAAGCCGCCACGCATCAACACCCAGATCGCGGCGAGGCCCGCCGCCCAGACGACAGAGAGCCGCCAGTTCCACAAGCGTCGGTCAGCCGAAGAGAAATAGAGTGCGATGAAAATGACGATGCAGAGCGCTGGGCGCCATTGTTCAAGGTAAGGATAAAGGCCGAACAGGATGAATCTGTATTTCTCCGAGATCTGGGCCCAGCAGGCGCCGGCCTCTTCGGCGCGGCAGGCCAGAGTGTCGGCGATGCCGGAGCCAGGCAGCGTCCAGACGGCGCGGAAAACCGCCCAGTCCAAGAACCACCAGGCGAGGTTTCCGAGAATCAGGACCGATATGATGGTGGTCAGCGTCGAGGCCCAGGAGTTGAAGAGGTTCTTCGTTGCCCACGCGACCGGTCCTTTTTCCATCGGCGGCGGCAGGTATTCTGCAACCGGAAGAACGGTCGGCGCCTGCGAATCAGCCATTGGCGCCCCCTATCGCGCTACCAGCGCGACACGCGCATTGTACCAATTCATGAACAGGCTGACCGAGAGGCTGATCGCCAGGAAAGCCAGCATGATGATGGCGACGCCTTCGACCGCTTGGCCCGTGTAGCTGATCGTGGTTGTGACGACGAAGACAAGATCTGGATAGCCGACCGCCACGGCGAGCGAAGTGTTCTTGATGATTCCGAGGTACTCGTTCGTTATCGGTGGAACGATGATGCGCAATGCCTGAGGCAGGATGATCTTGCGCAGCGTCGTCACTTTCCTGAGCCCAAGCGCATCCGCGGCCTCCCACTGCCCTGCCGGAACGCCAATTATGCCGGCGCGAACGATCTCAGCGACGAACGCCGACGAATAGATGGCGAGCCCGATGACGACGGCGGAAAGCTCGGGTGTCAGCGCGCCGCCGCCCCGAAAATCGAAGCCGGCAAGCTCCGGCACTTGAAACGCCAGTTTGGCGCCGGTCGCCTGCCATGCGAGGAGCGGTGGCCCCGCGACTAGGAACAGCCCTAGCGGCCATATGCGTCTGCCCTTCCCAGTACGCTCCCGATTTACCCGATTCAGGCGGCCCAGCATTGCGGCGGCGGCGGCGCCCGCGAGTAATGCAAGCGCTATCCAGACATGGGCCGAGTCCGGTTCAAGGGATGGGTAGCGTATGCCGCGGTTTGAAACGAACACGCCCGCGACGGGATTGAGCGCGCGCCGCGGTCCGGGCAGTTGAAGAAGCAGCTGGTACCAGAAGAGGAGGTGCAGCAGCACCGGCACGTTGCGCAGCGCTTCCACGTAGGTATGACAACTGCGTGAAAGCAGCCAGTTGGGTGAAAGGCGCGCAATTCCGATAAGCATGCCGAGCACGGTCGAGAGAACGATGACGATGAATGACACCACCAGCGTGTTTATGAAGCCGACCGTGATTGCGAGCCCATAGGTGCTGACGCCTGCGGTGTAGTCGAGCCAGCTGTTCGGGATTGCCAGGCTGGTCACCCGCTGCAGGAAACCAAATCCGGTGGTAATGCCGAGCGCGCGAAGGTTTGCGACGGTATTGTCGGCGAGGAACCAAACCACCGCAACGATGGAGAGCACGATAAAGCCCTGTGCAAGAAGGCTGCGCGCTCCTCGCCGATCAATCGCCCAACCAAGCCGCATCGTCTTCCGACTTCTGGAAGCCATCGGCCAAGCCATCACCACTCACCTGGCCGACCGCCTGGGCGCATGATGCCGGCCGGTCGGTTCCCATCACACCGTCACGAGAAAGTTCTCAGCGGAATGGGGGAGTGTATTGCAGCCCGCCCTTGGTCCACAGATTGTTCAGCCCACGGTCGACGCCGATCACATTGCGTTCCCATATCTGGCCGAAGTTTCCGACGGACTTGACGATGTTGTAAGCCCACTTGTTATCGAGGCCGAGTGTTGCGCCAAGATCGCCTTCTTCGCCAAGGAAGCGGCGGATTTGCGGATTTTGAGATTTCTTGAACGCGTCGATGTTTTCGGTGGTGATGTCGTTCAGTTCGGCCATTACAAGCGCGTAGTGCGTCCAGCGCACGATATCGAACCACTGATCATCGCCGTTGCGGACGGCTGTGCCCAGAGGATCGGCGGATATGCGGTCGGGAAGAATGACAAGGTCCTTGCCCTTGTCGCCCCGCGAAGCCTTGAATCCGGCAAGATTAGACGCATCGGAAGTGTAGGCGTCGCAGCGGTCGGCAAGAAAGGCCTTGCGCAACTCCTCCTGGTCGGCCAGCACGACCGGCCTGTAGGTCATTTTATTGGCGGCGAAATATTCCTGAACCGTCAGTTCTGACGTGCCGCTGGCCAGCATGCAGATGGTCGCGCCGTTCAGCCCCTTGACATTGTCGACAGCGAGAGATTTCTTAATGATGAAGGCCTGTCCGTCGTAATAATAGATGCTCGCGAACTGCAACCCAAGCTGGCTGTCACGCGTCATCGTCCAGGTGACCTGCGCCAGGAGCACGTCCACTTCGCCAGATTGAAGCGCGGTGAAACGCTGCGGGGCTGAGAGAACAACCCATTTGATTCTCGAGGTGTCACCGAAAACCGCGGCTGCGATTGCTCGGCACTGGTCGGCGTCGATGCCGCGCATGACGCCCTTGCTGTCCGGCAGCGAGAAGCCCGGACTCGTGCCGATCACGCCACACCGCAATTCGCCGCGCGCCTTTACGGTATTGAGCGTCTTCGACGCTTGAGGGGGCCCGGCAGTCTGGGCGGCAGCCGAGTTAGCAAATGCCACGGCAGACGTAGCAAGAGCAAAGGCCGCAGCACAAAACAGGCTGATCTTAGATCTAACCATTCTCATCCTCCCATTGCAGTCGTGACCGCGAGCTTGTCCCGTTTGCATACGGAGGCTCGTCTCTGGCGCGGCAGATTACCAAACCTGCGCCAGATATCAACAAGATATTGATCTATTCAACAAAAAATGGCAAATCTGATGCTGCCCCCTCGGGGCCTCGATTGACGTGGCGACACTGCGTTCCCGCAAAGTGCTTAAGGGACGCGAACCGAGCATGAGCCTCTGATGACCATTGATGTCGAAAAGGTGCGCCGGGACTTTCCGTATCTGGAAGAGACCCTGTATCTCAACACCGCCGCGATAGGCCTATCCTGGTCGGGTCAAGGGGCTGCGGCGGCACGCTATTACGATCAGATGCAGATGCGCGGTTCCGATGGCCGAGAGGAATGGAGTGCGGTTGCGAGCCGGGTGCAAAGTCAGCTCGCGCGATTGATGGCGGTCGAGCCCGACGAGGTCGGTTTTGTCGGAAGCACAACGGAGGCGCTGAACCTCGTGTTTCAGGCGCTTCCGATTGAACCGGGCGACCGGGTGGTCTTTGCCGACGACGAATTCCCTTCCATGAAACTGGCACTGGAGGCACTGCGTTTCAAAGGGACACAAGCGCATCCCATTCCCATCAAAGAAGAGCCGCGACGGACCGACCTCTTGTGCAAAGCCGCTACCGGGGCAAGAGTCGTGGGCGTCTCGCATGTCCACTGGGCGACTGGCAGCCGGGTGGACTTGCATCAACTTGCCGGGAGATGCCGCGAAGAGGGCGCCTGGTTGATCGTTGATGGCATACAGGCGCTCGGCGCCATACCGGTTGACGCTGCCGCTAGTGATGTCTATGCCGCATCTGTATTCAAATGGCTCTTGTCAGGTTTCGGTCTCGGCGTCGTAGTGATCCGCAAGCCTTTGCGTGAGCAACTGGCCCCTGCCTTTCGGGGTTATTCCAATCCTCCGCCTTCGACGGACGTCACGTACGGGCATATCAACTATCCCGGTCTCTACGTGCTTGAAGCAACACTTGCCTATCTCGAACGCCTCGGATGGGACAGCATCTTCCAGCGCACGTCGGCCCTGCGGGATCTCCTCTTCGAACGGCTCTCCGAGCTTGGCGTCGAAATCGCGACGCCAAAGGATCATACGGCTGGAATCATCTCGGTGCGCACGCGGGACTCGGCAGAGCTCATCATGCGCCTTTACCAACAGGGCGTCCGCGTCGTAGCGCGCGATGATCTGATGCGGATCTCGCCACATTTCTACAACACCGAAGGCGAGATCGACCGCTTCTGCAAAATATTCTCGGCGACCCTTAAAAGGAGCATTTCATGACTATTGAGGCGCGTCTCGAAGCGCTGGGCATATTGCCGGCAGCGTCTGCGCCGCTTGCCGCCTATGTTCCCACCGTACGGACCGGAGACCCAAGGGCCGATCTCCGACGGCAAGGTCGTGATCAAAGGCAAGACTGGCCAGAACGTCAGCGAGAGCGAGGGGATCGAGGCGGCAAAGCTTGCCGCGCTGAACGCGTTGGCGGTTATCAAGCAGTCACTTGGCGACCTCGAAAAGGTTGCGCGCGTCGTGAAGCTCAACGGCTATGAACTGTACCGACGCCTTCGAGCGGCAGCATATCGTGATGAACGGTGCGTCGGAGCTACTCGTGGCTGTTTTCGGCGAACGTGGCCGTCATGCGCGCCGCGGTTGCTACCAATGCGCTTCCCTTGGGCATTCCGGTAGAGATAGAACTCGTCGTCGAAGTGGCCAAGTAAGACCTGCGTAGTGCCGGAGCCGTACCTGTCATGATGTATCCGAAGTCCGCCCGTGAACGCCAGTTGGTCCTCGCGACGCTCCGCGCTGTGGTCGAGGGGCTAGGGCGTGCTCTGGGCAACAATATCGAATTCGTGCTTCACGATCTGAGCAAGCCTGACAGTTCCGTCATTGCCATCGCCAACGGCGCGATCACGGGGCGCACGGTTGGCAGTGCCATCATCAGCGGTCCCTTCGACGACCTCGGTTTGAAAAAACTCTTGTTAGGTGACGGTCGCGCCTCGGACGAGACCTACACAATTGTGTCGGGCTACCGTACCCGTGCCCGCAGCGGCAACGAACTCGATTCCACCAGCGTGATCTTGCGCGCCGGCGAGGGCGACGCCTATGCGGCGCTCTGCATCAATGCGGACATGAACAAGCTTCGCCATATGCAGAGCCTTCTGAATGATCTTCTTGCCGAAAAGAAGGACGCAAGCGTTGAAGCCGGGACCGAAACTCCTCCCAGTATCGATTCGCTCGTCCAGGAGATCATCGAAGATGGCATACGCGCCACCGGTAAGCAGGTTTCCAGTATGACGAAGGACGACAAAATGGAAGCCGTGGACCACATGAGCAAGAGAGGTCTCTTCCTGATCCGCTCAAGTGTCGATATGGCTGCGGCGAGACTCGGAGTTTCCCGGTTCACCATCTACAATTACCTCGACGAGCTGAAACGGTTTGGAAAGAGCTACCCACGGAAGTTGGTGACGGCGTGAGGGATAAGGCGGTATCGTGGGGATGTTCGAGCCACCTGTGTGTACCGAAAATCAAATCCGCGCACAGACGAGGTAGCGCCCACCAAGAACCGGTCTGGATGTTGCGGCGCCCTTCCTCTGGATAGGCCGATGGATGGGACAATCTTTGCGAAGGGACCAATGGGGGGAGGGCGTGGTTATAGTAAGCAGCATAAGCCGAGAGAATTCGGCGTAAGCGCGCCGCGCCCAGGACTACGATGTGGTCCAAGATTTAGCGCCGGATTGATCCGTTCATTCGTTCGGCGCAGGCATTCTGCCACGGAGATTGAGGCGTAATCGGATGATCGCGTATCCATCGTGTTGCACTCGTCGCCACTGAGGCGGTCGAGAATGGGATCAAAATCAAACGAGACGTCAGCGGGTATTTGCTGGTCAAAGACGTAGGCGTTAGCTGATCGTCTCGCAGGCCTGGGACAAGGAGGGCCGGATCGCCTCATCCCGAAGGCGATCACTGGAACCGCGATGGTGCCGGTCGGCCGGCTGGTATTGTTGCGCAGCGTCGCCAAATCCGAGCTCGTCGGGGCGCTCGCGCTCGTCACCATCCCGGCGCTGATCGGCCCCATCATCGGGCCGCCGCTGGGCGGCTTCGTCACCACGTATCTTTCCTGGCGCTGGATCTTTTGGATCAATATCCCGATCGGCCTCGCCGGCATCGCGCTCGCGCTGATCCTGATCGAGAAGACCGAGGAGGAGCGCGTGCCGCCGTTCGACTGGCGCGGCTTCGCGCTGATCGCCGCGGGCCTCGCCGGCGTCATGATGGGGTTCGAGACGATCGGCCGCGACCTGCTGCCCGGCCCGGCGGTGGCCGCCTTGATTGCCGCGGGCGCCGCGGCGCTGGCCATCTACGTCCTCCACGCGCGGCGGCGCGCGCATCCGGTCCTCGACCTCTCGCTGCTGCGCGTCGGAACCTTCCGCGCGGCCGTGCTGGGCGGATTGCTCTTCCGCATCGGCGTCGGCGCGATCCCGTTCCTGCTGCCGCTGTTGCTGCAGGTGGGTTTCGGCATGAACCCGCTGCAGTCGGGGCTCATCACCTTCTCGGCTGCGGTCGGCGCGATCACGATGAAGATGACGGCCAAACGCATCCTCCGCCGGTTGGGCTTCCGCACCGTGCTCGTCGTCAACGCGCTGATCAGTGGCGCCTCGATCGCCGCCTGCGCGCTGTTCGAGGCGGCGACGCCGGCGGCCGTTATGCTCGCCGTGCTCCTCGTCGGCGGCTTCTTCCGCTCGCTGGAATTCACCAGCATCAACGCGCTCGCCTATTCCGACGTGACGCGCGAGCGCATGAGCCGCGCCACCAGCTTCGCCAGCGTGGGCCAGCAGCTCTCGCTCAGCATCGGCGTGGGCTTGGGCGCGCTCATCCTGCACGTGGTCGCCGCGTCGCGCGGCGGCGGGGCGCCGGCCGCGGCGGATTTCGCGCCCACCTTCCTCATCGTCGGCGGCCTCTCGGCGCTCGCGGCGCTGGTGTTCGCGCGCCTACCCGCCGATGCCGGCGCCGAAGTCTCGGGCCGCGCGCCGACGCCGGCGCCCGAGCAGCTTACGCTCTCGGAGCGGCCCTGAGCCGCCGGAACTTGCGCCTTTCTGTTCCGTTGTGCCCGCACGGGTATCCGCCGCCGTCTCGAGCGGCGCAGCAACGGGTGGAGAACGCACATGGCAGAGCAAACGGGCGCTAAGATGGGCGCGGCCGCGCAGCGCGCAGCCGACAACGGCGGAGAGCTCTACGAAAGGGCCAAGGACCAGGCCCAGGCGGCCGCGCGGGCGGGACGTGAAAGCCTGGCCGCGGCGACGGAGCAGGGCCGGCGCCAGATCGAGTCGGTCTCCGGCCTGATCCGCGACTGGCCGCTTCTGAGCGTGGCGGTCGCCTTCGCCGCCGGTTGCGTCGTTTCGCGCTTGATGGGCGGCGGGCGCTAGACCGCTCGGGGCGAAATGGCCCTGCTTGCCTCATTGGCCGGCCGGTTCGCGCGGGTCGCGCTGGTCGGGCCCGCGCTGACGCGCCTCAAGCGCCGCGCGATCCGGGTCGCCGTTGGCGGAGCGCTGATTTTTGCCTTTGGCATCATCGGCTTCGCCTACCTGCTCGTCGCTTTGCGCACGGAACTGGAGCGCCACATCGGTCCGATCTGGACACCGCTCGCGATTGGCGCGGGACTCTTGGTGTTCGCGGGCATCGCCTACCTCGTGTTCATCCGGCCGCGCGGATCGGAAGCCCAGACGGCAGAATCGCAGGCGGCGGCGATCCGCGACAAGATCGTTGGGCCCGCACGCAAGCTCGAAGGCCAGGTCGCCGAGAGACCGCTGCAGACGCTGGCCTTGGCCCTGGCGGTCGGCTTCGCGGCGGCGTCGGTTCTACGGATGCTGCGCGGGCGCCAGCAAGACGCTGGCCGCCGCGCCCATGACGGGGTTGGCGCCGCCGCGCCATCCGAGCCTCCCCCGGCGGGTCAACGCCCGGCGTGGATGCGCGAGGTTGTTTTGCGCGAAACCGAGCGCCGCAAGGCGGACGGGCGCGGCGCCTGAGCGTTTGCAGCAAGCACCCAAGGGGCCGCCGGAACCCCGGCGGCCCGCGTTTCGTGTCGGCAAAGACGGCTACTTCTTCGGCAGCTGACCTTCGACCCCCTCGACGTAGTAGCTCATGTTGGCGATGTCGTTGTCGGGCATGACCTTGCCGGCGGCCACGACTTCCTTGCCGTCCTGCGACTTCAGCGGCCCCTGGAACGGCGCGAATTTGCCGGTCTTGATCGCCTGTTCCTTCTCGGCGACGAGTTTCTTCACGTCGGCGGGCACCATCGCGCCCCAACCGGCCATCACGACCATGCCTTCCTTGATGCCGCCGACGAAGGCCTCCGCTTTCCATTGGTTCTTCATCGCCCTGTCGACGACGGCCTGATAGTAGCCGGTCCAGTTGTGGGTCGAGGCGACGAGATGCGCCTTCGGCCCGAACTTCGACATGTCGGAGTGGTAGCCGATCGCATAGACGCCCTTGGCCTCGGCCGCCTGCACCGGGGCCGTGGAATCGGTGTGCTGCATGATCACGTCGGCGCCCTGCGCGATGAGCGCCTCGGCCGCCTCGCGCTCCTTGCCCGGATCGTACCAGGAGCTCACCCACACGACGCGCACCTTGGCCTTGGGATTGGCCTCGCGCATGCCGATGATGAACGCGTTGATGCCGCGGATCACCTCGGGGATGGGAAAGGCGGCGACGTAGCCCGCGGTGCCGGTCTTGCTCATCCTGCCGGCGACGAGGCCGGCGAGATAGCGGCCTTCCTCGAACCGGATGATGTAGGTGCCCGAGTTCTTCTCGGTCTTGTAGCCGGTGGCGTGCTCGAACATCGTGTTGGGGAAGGCGCGCGCCACCTTCACCGTCGGGTCCATGTAGCCGAACGAGGTGGTGAAGACGAGCTTGTTGCCTTCCTGCGCCAGACGGCGGATCACGCGCTCGGCGTCGGCGCCCTCGGGCACGCTTTCGACGTAGGTCGTCTTGACCTTGCCGGCGAAGGTCTTCTCGAGGTGCTGGCGGCCGAGCTCGTGCTGGTAGGTCCAGCCCGCGCTGCCGATCGGGCTTACATAGACGAAGCCGATCTTGAGTTCTTGCGCCGCGGCCGGCGTGGCGGCCAGAGCGGTAGCGGCGGCCAGCGCGGCCAGCGCCGGAACGATGCGAAGCGATTTCATGTCTCTCTCTCCCGCAAGACGATGGCGATGGGCACGGCATTCGCGGCACGAACAACCTAGCGGCCGGGATCGAAGGGCTTGCCGAGGGCCGCCGGGGCGTTGAGCTTGATGCGCGTCGCGTCCCGCGCAATCAGTACCAGAACCAGGATCGTAGCGACATAGGGCAGCATCGCCAGGATGTGCGAGGAAACCGCGACGCCCTGTGCCTGAAGGTGGAGCTGGGCGATGGTGACGCCGCCGAAAAGATAGGCGCCGAGCAGCACCCGCACCGGTTTCCAGGTGGCGAAAACCACCAGCGCCAGCGCGATCCAGCCGCGCCCCGCCGTCATCTGGTCCGCCCACATCGGCGTGTAGACGAGCGTGAGATAAGCGCCCGCAAGCCCGGCCATGGCGCCGCCGAACGCGGTCGCCGCGTAGCGCACGGCGAGCACCTTGTGGCCGAGCGCGTGCGCGGCCTCGGGCGCCTCGCCCACCGCGCGGAGCACGAGCCCGCCCCGCGCGCGCGCGAGGAACCAAGCCACCGCCGCGAACAGCACGAGCGAGAGGTAGACGAAGATGTCGTGGCCGAAGAAAAGGGGCCCGGCCACGGGAACGTCGCTCAACCCCGGCACGGCCAGCGGTCTCAGGCCATCGAGCGGTTTGTCGCGGTACTCGAGGCCGAGGAACGCGCTCAGGCCGAGGCCGAAGATGGTGAGCGCCAACCCCGCCGCCACCTGGTTCGCGCGCAGCGACAGCGTGAGCAGCCCGAACAGCAGCGCCATGGCGAGGCCCGCCAGCGTTCCGGCAAAGGTGCCGATCGCGTAGGAGCCGGTGCCTAGCGTCGCGATGATCGCCGCGACGGCGCCGACCAGCATCATGCCCTCTACGCCGAGGTTGAGGACGCCGGACTTCTCGGTCACCAGCTCGCCGAGCGCGGCCAGCACCAGCGGCGTCCCCGCGCGCAGCGTGGCGACCAGGATCACGACGACGACTTCGGCGATCTCGATCATCGCAGGGCCGCAAGAAAGGAAGTGCGCAGGGAGACGGCGAGACGGGGAGAAGAAGGGAAAGGATGAACCACGGAGGACGCAGAGGACACGGAGAAAGAAGGTTTGCGCGCCAAAGGCGCGCGTTCTTTTTCTTCTCTGTGTCCTCTGCGGTCTCTGTGGTTCATTTTCTTTCTTCTCCCCGCCTCCCCGTCTCCCTGCAAACTTCAGACCGGCGCGCGACGCACGAATTTGAGGCGGTAGCGCACGAGGAAGTCGGAGCCGAGCAGGAAGAAGAGCAGCAGGCCCTGGAAGACGCCGGTCACGGCCGGCGGGATCTTCAGGTCGATCTGCGCCGTTTCGCCGCCGAGATAAAGGAGCGCCACCAATAGGCTCGCGAACAGGATGCCGATCGCGTTGAGGCGCCCCAGAAACGCGACGATGATCGCGGCGAAGCCATAGCCCGGCGAGATCAGCGGCTGCAGCTTTCCGATCGGCCCCGCCGCCTCCATCATGCCGGCGAGGCCGGCCATGGCACCGCCCGCGATGAAGCCGGCCCAGACGATGCGGCTGACCGGATAGCCGGCATAGGCGGCGGCGCCCGGCGCCAGCCCGGTGACGCGGATCTGGAAGCCGAGATAGCTCTTGTCGAGCAGCACCCACGCCGCCGGCACCGCGAGCGCAGCCAGGATGGTGCCGACATGGAGCCGCGCGCCCTCCATCAGCAGCGGGATCGCGGCGCCCTCGCCGAATTCGCGCGACTGCGGAAAGTTGAAGCCGTGTGGATTGCGCCACGGCCCGTGGACGAGATAGCCGAGCAATTGCAGGGCCACGTAGGTAAGCATCAGGCTGGTGAGGATCTCGTTGGCGTTGAAACGCACGCGGAGAAATGCCGGGATCGCCGCCCACGCGGCGCCGCCTGCGGCGCCCGCCATCACCATTGCGGGCAGCAGCCACCCCGGCTCTGCGTCGTGGAACGCGAGCGCCAAACCGCCGGCCGCGATGGCGCCGATCGTCAGTTGCCCTTCGGCGCCGATGTTCCAGATGCCGCCGCGGAAGCCCACGGCAAGTCCGAGCGCGCAGAGCAGCAGCGGCGTCGCCTTGACCGCGAGCTCGGTCAGGCCATAGACGTCCGCGATCGGTTTGATGAAGAAGCTGGTGAGCGCGCGGCCCGGATCGTAGCCGAGCGCGGCGAACAGCACGATGCCGGAAGCGAGCGTGAGCGCGGCGGCGAGCAGCGGCGTCGCGAAGACGAGCCAGCGCGCCGTTTGCGCGCGCGCCTCGAGCCTAAGCCGCATGCGCCTCGGCCTCGGCGCCGAAGAGACCGCTCATCCACTGGCCGATACGCTCGCGGCCCGCCTCTTCCTCGGCGACGACCGGCGAGAGCCGCCCGCGGCAGATCGCGCCGACGCGGTCCGAGATCGCGAGCAGCTCGTCGAGGTCCTCCGAGACGATGAGGATCGCTGCACCCTGGTCGCGCAGCGCGATCAGGGCGCGGTGAATGGCCGCCGCCGCGCCGATGTCGACGCCCCAGGTGGGATGCGCCGCCACCAGCAGCTTCGGATTCTGCAGCATTTCGCGGCCGAGAATGAACTTCTGCATGTTGCCGCCCGAAAGGCTGTCGGCCCCGGCCGCGCTGCCGCGCGCGACGACGCCGAAGCGCTCGATCACCTTCCGCGCGTATGCCGCCGCCGCCCGCGACCGCACCAAGCCGTTCTTCACCAACCCCTCGCCGGCTGCGGTCAGCACCGCGTTTTCGGCGAGGCTCAGCTCGGCCACGGCGCCGCGCCCGAGCCGCTCCTCGGGAATGACCGCGAGGCCGAGCTTGCGCCGATGGGCGGGCGGGTGGCGGCCCACGGGCATCTCCGCGATGCGCACGGAGTCGTTTGGTGCGAGCCGCTCGCCGGTGATGGCGGCGAGCAGTTCGCTCTGCCCGTTGCCGGCGACGCCGGCGATGCCGACGATCTCGCCGGCGTGCACGCCGAGCGAGACGCCGCGCAGCGCTACGCCGTGCGGATCGGCGGGCGGAAGATCAAGTGCTTTAAGCCGCAGCATCTCGGCGCCGGCGGCGCGCGGCGTTCCGCGGCGCGCGGGTGTTACGTCCGCGCCTACCATCATGCGCGCGAGGCTGGCGGCGCTTTCCATGCGCGGATCGCATTCCCCGACGCGCTTGCCGGCGCGCAGCACGGTCGCGCGCTGGCAGAGGGCCCGCACCTCGTCGAGCTTGTGGCTGATGAAGAGAATGCCGCGGCCCTCGGCGGCGAGCAGGCGGAGCGTCGCGAACAGCGCATCGGATTCCCGCGGCGTCAGCACCGAGGTGGGCTCGTCGAGAACGATGAGGCGCGGCTCCTCGAGCAGGCAGCGCAGCACCTCGACGCGCTGGCGCTCGCCGACGGCGAGATGGTGTACGTGCCGGCTGGGATCGACGGAGAGGCCGTAGCGGGCGGCGAGTGCGGCGATGCGCGCGGCCAGGGCCTTGCGATCGCGCCCCTCAACGCCCGCGCCGAGCGCCACGTTCTCGGTGACCGTCAGGCTCTCGAACAGCGTGAAGTGCTGGAAAACCATGCCGATTCCGAGCCGCCGCGCAGCCGCCGGCCCGTCGATCGCGACGGGCTCGCCTTGCCAGCGGATCTCGCCGGCATCGGGCGCCACCACGCCGGCCATGATCTTGACCAGCGTGCTCTTGCCCGCGCCGTTCTCGCCAAGCAGCGCGTGGATTTCGCCCGCGGCAACGGAAAGGTCGATGCGATCGTTCGCGAGGCAGCCGGGATAGGCTTTGACGATGCCGGAGAGCTGGATCAGCGGCGGCTTTGGGGCGTCGGACGGCAAGAGCTCGGATTCCTCGACAGCGCGGGACGGGGCAGGTCTCTTAACACGAAATTGAGCCTGCCTCGACAGCCGCGACGCGACTTCGCGCCTCGCTTCGTGTAAGATTGTGGCGGGACATGCGCGAAATGGGTGTGCCGATGCGTGGGATAGTCTTGGCGTTGGCGATCACGCTTGCGCCGGCCGCGGCGGCGGCCGATGGCGTCGACGAGTTCGTCGGGCGGTTCACGGGCGAATCCGTTCAGGTCTCCGGCAAAGACCAGTCCAGACGCGACCTCACGGTCGAGATCAGCAAGAGCTCCGACGGCAGGGGATTCCTCGTCACTTGGAAAACGGTGATCTACAAAGCGAGCGGCAAGGACGAGGAGCAGCCCGCCGACAAAGTTCGGTTCATACCGACCAAGCGCGAGAACATCTATTCGGCCGCGAGCCGGCAGGACATGTTTGGGAAGCAGGTTCCGATCGATCCCATCTCGGGCAAGGATCCCTATTACTGGGCGCGCATCAGCGGCAAGACGCTCTCGGTCTTCAACATCATCATCAACGACGACGGCGGCTACGAGATGCAGGTCTACCACCGCACGCTGACCGACGACGGCGGCATGAAGGTGGAGTTCCAGCGTATCCGCGACGGCTCCCCGCAACGCACGGTCACCGGCCTCCTGAAGCGCGTGAAGTAGCGGCGCGGCCCGCGCGACCGACAGGCGGGTTGACTCGCGGCGGTAATTGTTACGTTATAACACTGCGTGTCATCTTTTTCGGAGGCCGCTATGCGCCGCACCCTCGCGCCCGTTTTCGCCGCCGCGTTGCTGCTGCCGTTCGCAGACCTCGCCGCCGCCGAGCCGCCGAAGGTCGTCGTCTCGATCAAGCCGCTGCACTCGCTGGTCGCCGCTGCGATGGACGGCCTCGGCGAGCCGCTGCTGCTGGTCAAGACCGGCGCCGATCCGCACAGCTACACGCTGAAACCTTCCGAAGCGCAGGCGCTGAACGCCGCGCAGCTCGTCGTCTGGGCGGGCCCCGGCGTCGAGACGTTCCTCGAGAAGCCCGTGGCGGCGCTGGCGGCGAAGGCGCGCGTGCTCCGCCTCGATCGCGAGAAGTCGCTGAAGCTCCTCAGGTCGCGCGAGGGCGGGCTTTGGGAAGGCGAGCAGGTTGGGCACGGACATGGCCACAAGCACGGCGAGATCGATGGCCACGTTTGGCTCGATACGGACAATGCCGCGGCGATCGTGCGCGCGACCGTGCGGGAACTCTCGTCGCTCGACAAGGAGAACGCGGCCAAATACGCGGCCAACGGCGACAAAGCGATCGCCGCGCTGAAGGCGCTCGACGCCGATTTGAGGGAGCGGCTCGGCGCAGTGAAGGGCAAGCGCTTCATCGTCTCGCACGATCAGCTGCAATATTTCGAGAAGCGGTACGGACTCGCGGCCGCGGGCTCGATCTCGATCTCGCCGGACCGGCCGCCGAGCGCGCGCCGGCTCTACACCATCCGCACGCGCATCTTGAAAGACAAGGTCGCCTGCGTGTTCGGCGAGCCGCAGACGCCCGACAGCCTCGTGAAGACCGCGGTCGAGGGAACCAAGGCGCGCACCGGCATGATCGACACCGACGGCGGCGCCGGCGTTCCCGAAGGCAAGGAGGCCTATTTCACGATGATGCGCAACGTCGGCAAGGCGCTTGCCGACTGCCTCGGCGCCGGCTGACGGAAGCGGCGGCGCCGAAACGGGCGCCCTTCGCCGGGCGCTTTTTTCTGCGCGCGAACCCTGCAACGTTATAACGTATAGGAGCAAGCAGATGAGGGGATTTGTCCGCGGCGGGTTCGCCGCGCTGCTGCTCGCGGGCACCGCGTGGCCGGCCTTGGCGCAGACCGACCGCGAGCGCCTGCAACTGATGGAGAAGACGGTCCAGGACCTGCTCCGCCGCGACGAGGATCGCGAGAAGAAGGTGCAGGCGCTCGAAGCCGAAGTGGCGCGGCTGCGCGGCCGGCGCTTGCCGGCCGCGCCGCGCAAGACCGACGAGCACAAGCACGATCACGGGCACGAGCATCGGCCGGCGGCGCCGGGTCAACCGCCCGCGCCCGGCCGCCATCACGTGCACAAGCCCGGAGAGAAGCCGCACGAACCGCACGAAGACGAGATCGTATGGTCGACGCCGGTCGGCGACGGCGTGCTGAAGCTCCGGCGCATCGGCCTCGACATCGACGGCGCGTTCGGCTGGACGACGACGAACCAGGCCAATGTCGAACGCCTGTTCGCCGGCGGCCACGACCCGCGCCGCAACGGCTTCACGCTGCGCTCGGTCGAGCTCTCGTTCTCGGGTTCCTACGATCCCTATTTCGACGCGTTCGTGAACATCGTCTATCAGCTCACACCTTCAGGCGAATCCAAGATCGAACTGGAGGAAGCGTGGTTCCAAAGCAAGAAGCTCTGGAACATCGCCAGCTTGAAGGCCGGTTTGTTCCTGACGCCGTTCGGCCTGATCAATCCAGTGCATTCGCACGAATGGGATTTCCAGACGCAGCCGGTGATTCTCTCGCGCCTGTTCGGCGAGGACGGCCACCGCGGCGTGGGTTTCCAGGCGAAGCTCGACCTGCCGACGCCCTGGAAGAGCCACGTCATCGTCGGCCTGCAGAACGCCGAGGGTGAAACGCAGGCGAGCTTTCTCGCAAGTTCCGAGTTCTACGAGGAGCGCCCGATCGGCGGCTACGCGTTCCGCTCGGGCGAGACCAACGGGCTCGCGAAGCTCGTCTATTTCGTGCGCTTCGCCAACGTCTTCGCGCTTGGCAACGGCAGCAGCCTGCAGGTGGGCGCCTCGGGCCTGTTCGGCCCCAACGCCACCGGCAGCCGCGGCCGCACGGTCATCTGGGGCGCCGACGCCACCCTCATCGTGCCGGCCGGCAATGCGGGCCGGGTGCGTGTGATCGCCGAATTCCTGCAGCGCCATTTCCGCGTCGACGAGCGGCAGTTCGACGACGGCGCCGGCGGCGTCGCCGTGCTCCCGCGCCAGATGCTGATCGACTTCGGCTTCCACGCCGCCGTGCTCTGGGACATCACCGAACGCTGGACCGTGGGCACGCGCTACGAATTCGCGTCGAGCCGCGGCGAGCGCGTCAACACCTTCACGAGCAACGGCGCCGACCCCTTCCGCGGCAACCGCCACCGCGTCTCGCCGCTGGTGGTCTGGCGCTTCGCGCGGCTCGCGCGCGTAAGCGTCCAGTATAACTACGACCACGCGATGTTCCTGATGCCGCCGGCCGACCGGCGCTCGCAGCATTCGGCCTTCGTCAATCTCCATTGGAACTTCGGCCTCGGCGCCAACGGCCACGCAGGGCACGAGCACTGAGCCCGTCCGCGACGGCCTCAGCATTGCCGGGAGCGAATTTTTCGGATGGCTTGGTCACGGTCGCAGGGCGCATGCTGCCCTTCGATGAGTATGCCGAAGTTCCATATCGCGTGGCCAGGCGCGCCGCTCGCTTTGGGGTCGGCGGCGCTGTTCGGCGCCAGCACGCCGTTCGTCAAGCTGCTGATCGGGCGCATCGATCCGTGGATGCTGGCCGGATTGCTCTATGCGGCGTCGGGCGCGGGCCTCTTGGCGCTCACCGCGCTGCGCCACGGCCTCCGAGCGCCGTCGCGCGAAGCGCCGCTCCGGCGCGGCGATCTGCCCTGGCTCGCGGGCGTGATCCTGTTCGGGGGCGTGGCCGGGCCCGTGCTGCTGATGCTCGGCCTCGCCGCCACCACGGCTTCGGCCGCCTCGCTCCTCCTCAATCTCGAAGGCCTCGCGACGATGGCGATCGCGTGGATCGTCTTCCGCGAGAATGTCGACCGCCGCATCCTCGCCGGCGCGCTTGCGATCCTGGCCGGCGCGGTTCTCCTCTCGTGGACCGGCGGCGCGATCGGCTTCGGCTGGGGCGCACTGGCCATTGCCGGCGCCTGCCTCGCTTGGGGCATCGACAACAACCTGACGCGCAAGCTGTCCTCGGCCGACCCGGTGCAGATCGCGACGATCAAGGGGCTGGCGGCCGGCGCCATCAATCTCGCCATCGCTTTCGGCCTCGGCGCGTCCCTGCCCGGTCCGGGAGCCGTCGCCGCCGGCGCCGTGGTCGGCTTCCTCGGCTACGGCGTCAGCATCGCGCTGTTCGTGCTGGCGCTGCGCCATCTAGGCACCGCGCGCACCGCCGCCTATTTCTCGACCGCGCCGTTCATCGGCGCCGTGCTGGCCCTTGCGCTCTTCGCCGAGCCGCTCACCTGGCAGCTCGCCGCCGCCGGCCTGCTGATGGGCGTCGGCGTCTGGCTGCACCTTGCGGAGCGGCACGAGCACGAGCACGTCCACGAGCCGATCGAGCACGAGCATCGCCACGTGCACGACGCCCATCATCGCCACGATCACGCTCCCGGCGACCCGCCGGACGAGCCGCATACCCACCGGCACCGCCACGGGCGGCTCGTCCACGCGCACGCGCACTACCCCGATCTACACCACCGCCACACGCACTGAGCGCGCCGCGCTGACTCGGGTGCCTGTTAGCAAAGCTTTGATCCCGCACATGTAATAACGTTGCGGCCGGGCCTTCCCGCCCCCGGATTGCCACAGTCGGCGGCTAGGTCCATAAGCGAGAAGCGGCGTCACAATCGAGGTTGTCGTCAGTGCGAATTTTGAAAACCCTGGTCCTCGCTCTCGCCCTGCTCGCGCCGGCCGCCGTGGCCGAGGCGCATCCGCATATCTGGATCCGCGCGACCGCCACGCTGCAGTTCGAGGACGGCAAGATCGTCGGCATCCGCCACGAGTGGGTGTTCGACGATTTCTTCAGCAACGCGCTGATCACGGACTTCGACAAGAACAAGGACAAGCAGTTCGACGCGGCCGAGGTGAAGGAGCTCGAGGCCAACGCGTTCGTGGCGTTGAAGGAGTTCGGCTACTTCACGCATGTGCGCGTCGGCGGGAAGCCGGTCACGATCGAGACGGTGCGCGACTTCGCGCCCGCGATCAAAGGCGGCGCGGTCGTCTACCGGTTCACCGCCGTGCTGCCGCAGCCGGTCGATCCGCGCGCGACCCCGTTCGATGCCGGAATCTACGACCACAGCTATTATGTCGACGTCGAGGTCAATCCCCAGCTCGGCGTGAAGCTCGCGGGCGGCGGCTCGGAGGCCTGCAAATTTGCCGTGGTCGAGGACAAGGAAGCGCCGCTCTATTTCGGCGCCACCTTCGCGCGGCGGATCGAGATCCGCTGCGGCCAGAATTGACCACCCGCGCGCGATGCGCCGGTTGTTGAAGCCGCTGCTGCTGGCATTTGCGTTGCTGGCCGCCGGCGTCGCGGGCGCGGCTGCTCAGACGAGCCCTTTCGGCCGCGGCACGCCGAGCGCTCCCGCCTCGCCCGAGGCGCGCACGCCGGAGACGAAGCCGGCGGATCAAACCCTGGCCGAGCGCTGGTACGCGACGATCCGGCGCTGGCAGAGCGAGCTCACGCGCTCGCTCGCGGTCGAAGTGCGCGCCTACAAGGAGCAAGGCGCGCTCGCCCCGGTCCTCGGTCTCCTGCTCGTCTCGTTCCTCTACGGCGTCGCGCACGCGGCCGGGCCGGGCCATGGCAAGGTGGCGACGGCGGCCTATTTCGGCGCCAACCGCGCCGCCGCCGCGCAGGGCATCACCATGTCGGCGCTCATCGGCCTCATCCAGGCGCTCTCGGCCATCGTCTTCGTCGGCGCGTTTGCGCTGCTGTTCGAGGTGAGCCAGACCGCGACGATAAAAAGCGTCCTCTACGTCGAGGCTGTGAGCTTCGCGCTCATCGCCGGCGTCGGACTCTGGATCGCGTGGGGCGGCGTCGTCGGGCGCGGCTGCACGCACAGCCACGGCCCGGTGCACGCGCACGCGGGGCACATGCATGGCCATGGGCACGGCCATTCGCATGGGCATGGTCATGCGCATCCGGTGCAGGCACATGCGGGTATGGGTTCGATGTTGCCCGTAGCGCTCGCATCCGGCATCCGGCCCTGCACCGGCGCCATCCTGGTGCTGCTGTTCACGCTGTCGCAGGGCATCTTCGAGATCGGCGTGCTTGCCACCTTCGTGATGTCCGCCGGCACGTTCGTGGTGGTGGCGGCGATCGGCCTCGCCGCCATCTACGCGCGCCGCGCCGCGAGCCGGGCCGGCGGCAGGCATGAGCGCCTCGCGAACGGCGCGCAGCGCGCGGTCGGCCTCGTCGGCGGATTGATCGTGTTCGGCTTCGGCGCCCTCTTCCTCCACAGCGCTCTCCTCCAGCTCGGCTTCAAGGTCTGAGCCCTGCCGCTTGCGCAGCGCCGAGCGTTCCGCCACAAACCACCGTTTCGCCGACCAGGGAGAAAGATCGATGTGCCGCCCGCCGAGATTCGTCGCCGGCCTGTTCCTCGCCGCCATCCTCGCCGCGCCCGCGCCCGCCCAGAACAAAGGAGATCTCGAGAACATGTTGTACCTGGAAGTCCCGCAAGGCCGCGTCGTGATCAAGCTCCGGCCCGATCTCGCGCCCAACCATGTGGCGCGCATCAAGGAGCTCGTGCGCCAGAAATTCTACGACGGCACGCCGTTCCACCGCGTGATTCCCGGCTTCATGGCCCAGGGCGGCGACCCCACGGGCACCGGCACCGGCGGCTCGGGCAAGAAGCTCAAGGCCGAGTTCAGCAAGGAGCCGTTCAAGCGGGGCACGCTCGGCATGGCGCGCAGCCAGAGCCCCGACAGCGCCGACAGCCAGTTCTTCATCTGCTTCGACCGCGCCAGCCATCTCGACGGCCAGTACACGGTGTGGGGCGAGGTGGTCGAAGGCATGGACGTCGTCGACAAGATCGCCAAGGGCGAGCCGCCCGCCAAGCCCGACAAGATCGTGTCGCTGCGCGTCGCCGTCGACGCGGAGAAGAAGTAGCGGGCGTAGCGCCGCCCCTCACTTCCCAAGCAATGCAAGCGCATTGCTTGGGCCCCTTCTCTCCCAGAGGGAGAGAAAAGTAAGGGCGCATTTTCTTCTCTCTCCCCCTGGGGAGAGAAGGGGCCCAGTCGGCGCCACTCGGCGCCGACTGGGAAGTGAGGGAACGGCGCCGGCCGCTCAGTCGAGCCGCATCACCCGCTCGGCGTTGCCGTGATAGATCGCGGCGCGGTTCTCCTCGGGAATGTCGAGGCCGTCGAGGATCTTGATCGTCTCGCGGATGTACATCGGGCCCTTCTCGGGATCGAACGGCGCGTCGGAGGCGAACAGCACGCGGTCGATCGGGAAGAAGTCGAGCCCGCACTTGGTGGCCGCGGTCGAGCCGAACACGGCCGTGTCGGCGTAGAACATCCTGAAATAATCGACCGGACGTTTCTTCAGCTTCTTCAGAAGCACCGTGTAGTCCTCGTCGCTCGTGCGCGAACCCAGCTGGTCCCAGCCCGGCCCGACGCGGCCTTCGAAATAGGGCGCCATGCCGCCCATGTGGTGGGTCACGATCTTGAGGTTCGGCCAGCGGTCGAAGACGCCGGCAAACACAAGATGAGCCATCATCGCGCTGGTCTCGTAGGGCCAGCCGAAGGTCCACCAGATCTCGTATTTCGATTTCTTCTCGGTCTGGTAGTCGGGGAAGTTCGCGCCGCGCGCCGGGTGCACGAAGATCGGGAGATCGTATGTCGCCATGCCCTCGAACAGCGGCACGAATTCCGGCAGATCGAGCGGCTTGCCGTTGACGTTGGTGAAGACTTGGACCGCGCGGGCCTTCAGTTCCTTGATGGAACGGTGCATCTCGGCCCAGGCCGCGTCGAGACTGTTCATCGGCAGCGAGGCGATGAAACCGGGGAAGCGCGTGGGATACTTGCGGCAGAGCTCGGCCATGCCGTCGTTGGCGCGCCTGGCGAGCTCGGGCGTCGCATTGGGGCCGGCCATGACCTCGAGCGGCGGCGAGGCGAGCGAGAGGATCTGCACGTAGTCGGGCCCGAAGCGGTCCATCACGCGGAAGCGCTCGTCGAGGTCGACCAGCATCGGCACGCCGCGCACGCGCTTGCCCATGTCCTTCAGGCCGCCGGCGACCTCCATCATCTTCTCGTAGAAGCCCTTGGGAAAAATGTGATTGAAAGCATCGATCTTCTTCATTGGCGATCTCTCCCCTTGGCGACCGGATGCGCGCGCATGCTATGCCGCGCGCCGGTCCGGAGTCGATTCCCCGAGGAGCATGAGCCATGAGCTTCGCGCTGCACCCCGATCTCATCCGCGACACGGTCGAGGTCGCGCGCCTCACGCTCTGCCGCGTCGGGCTCATGAACGACGCGAACTATCCCTGGCTCATCCTGTCGCCGATGCTGCCGGGCCTGCGCGATTTCCACGACGTGCCGGCGCGGCATCACGCCGCGCTGATGCGCGAGATCGCGTACGCCTCGCGCGCGCTGCAGCAGGCCTTCGCGCCCGACAAGATCAACGTCGCGGCGCTCGGCAACGTGACGCCGCAACTCCACATCCACGTCGTCGCCCGCTTCGCCGGCGATCCGGCCTGGGCCAAGCCGGTCTGGGGCATCGTGCCGGCGAGGCCCTACGAGGCGGCGGCGATGGGCGAAACGATTGCGAAAATACGCACCGCCTTGAACGCGTAGGGGCGCGCTGCGCGCGCCCTCTCCCCGCGCGACGGGCGCTGAGGAACTCGGCGCGGCCTTTCCACACGACGGGCAGCGTACCGGCGGCGAAAGGGCGCGCGGCGCGCCCCTACGTGTTGAACGCCGTAGTCAACGCGGCGAAGCTCAGCTAACTTCCCTTCCGGCAAGGGGCGCCCCGCAGCCGAGCGCGAGGGAAGCCATGAATCGCAAGATCAAGCGCGCCGAGATCGATCATCTGCTCTACCGCCTGCCGGGCGCGGTGGGGGGCTCCGGCGTTTCCTCGGTCGATGTCTATCTCGTCGACCTCGAAAGCGCCGACGGCGCGGCCGGCTGGGGCTTCTCCTATGGCCTGCGCGGCGGCGCGCCCGCCGTGCGCGCCGCGGCGGCCGACCTCATCGACCGCTTCGTGCTCGGCTACACCGCCGACGCCCCGGCCGCGACCTGGCGCCAGATGAACGCCGCGTTGAACCGCATCGGGCGCGGCGCCTACTACTCCGCCATGGCCGCGATCGATTTGGCGCTCTGGGATCTGCATGCCAAGCAGCGCAAGGTCACGCTCGCGGAAACGCTGGGCGGGCGCCCGCGCGCGGTCCCGGTCTACGGCAGCGGCGGCTACACGGCGAACCAGCCGCCCGATGCCGCGGCCGAGATGGCGGCGGCCCAGGCGCAGGCCGGATTTCCGCTGGTGAAGCTCCGCGTGGGCGGCGACCGCCACGACATCGACCGCATCAAGGCCGTGCGTGCGGCGCTGCCCGACGGCGTCGACATCGCCGCCGACGCCAATGAGAAATGCGATCTCGCCCGCGCGCAGTGGCTGGCCAAGGTGTGCGCCGATCACAATCTGCTCTGGCTCGAGGAGCCGCTGCCGGCGCGCGACTTGGCGGGCTACGTGGCCTTGGCGCGCAACTCACCGGTGGCGATCGCACTCGGCGAGCATCTTCAGGGAGTCGGCGAGTGCATGCCGTTCCTGGAGGCGCGCGCCTGCGCCGTGGCGCAACCGGACCACGCGGCCATGGGCGGCATCAGCGAATCGCTCCGGCTCTGCCACGTGGCCGAGGCGTTCGGCATCGGCGCGGCGCCGCATTTCCTGCCGGCTCTCTTCGTGCACGTGGCGGCCGCGGCGCCGAACGTCACCTGGCTCGAGGATTTTCCGCTGCTGGAGCCGCTGTTCGACATCGCGGTCAAGATCGACAACCAGCGCCGCATGGCGCCCGGCGACCGTCCCGGCCACGGCTTGAAGCTGCGCGAGGACGCGCGGCAGGAATATCGCGTGAAGCGCGCATAGCGGCCCACCGCGACCGCCGGCCTGACGCTGTCGAGGCCTGTGCGGGCCGGAATCCGCGTGCTGAGATGCTACTTCATCTTTCCGGCGCCCGACACCGCGGCCGGATTGTTGCGCAGATCGGGCAGCGTCGGCCACATGCGGCAGACATTGGGAAGCTTGGCGTCGTCGGCCTTGACGAAGGTCCACAAGAGGCAGCCGAAGGCGCCGTCCGAGGGATTTTTCGCGCAAAGCTCGCGGCATTGCGGCCAGGTTCGAATCGCGACCGTGCGGAAATTGCCGCCGAGCTTCATGACGCCCTCGCGGCCTTCGCGATGGCCGTCGGGGAACAACGTCTTCAGCTTGGCCTCGGCCTCCGCCGGCACCGGCCTGGCGGGCGGCTTCGTCTCGCCGAGCGCCGGCCCCGCGCCGAGCGCCGCCGCCAGAAGTCCCGTCGCGAGCCGCCGCGCCATCATCGCGAACATCCGGCGCCGAGGCGGCTACTGCTTGGCCGGCGTGCCGCGATTGGCATAGATGATCCAGTGCGGATACGAGTAAACCCAGAATCCGTTCGGCAAACTCGAATAGCCGGCATAGGAATCGCCCGACCACGCGCCGTAGTCGTTGCAGCCGCCGTAGCGGTCCCGATCTTGCGGCACGTCGAGCCGGCGCAGCACGCTTGAATACTTGCCGCCGAACGTGGGATCGGGGCAGCCCGCTCTCGCGGCAGGCTCGCCGCGCTTCGCCCAGAGATACCAGTTCGGCGCGCTGTAGGTCCAGAACGCGGCCGGCGGCAGGTTGGTGTGGCCCTTGTATTCGTTGCCGGACCAGGCGCCGTATTCGTGGCATTTTCCATACTGCGCCTCGTCTTCGGGAATGGAGAGCTGGCGGATGAGCTCGCCGTATCTGCCGCCGAAGCTGGGATCGCAGACGGTTGCGGGGCGCTGCGGCGGCTGCAGCGTCTTCATCGTGCCCGGCGGCGGAGCCTGGCCGGGACCGAGCCCCGACCCATGACCCGGCGTGCCGGGCTGCTGCGCGAGCCCGACGCCGCACGCCAGCATGGCGGCCACCGTGACGGCGAGGGCAATTCGCATGGCAACCTCCGCGCCCTCGAACGGGCGGCGGCGAGCCTACCGCAGAGAGGTTAAATCAACCAGCGGCCTTACTCCGCCGCAGCCTTCATCCGCGTCGGCACTGCGCGCAGCGTCGTGCCGCCGGTGCGGGCGGGTGCCGCACGCGTGCCCGAGCCGCGCTGCGGCACGGCCGGCAGCGCGAACCCCTGCTGGTAGCCGGCGCGCACGATGACCGTGAATTTCCAGAATGCGCCGCCGGCAACCGCGGCGACGCCCGCAACACCGAGATATATTTGTGCGAGGGCCGGGTTCACCAAGCTGAGCGCGAACATCAGCGCCGGAAGCGCGTGGCCGACGAGGTGCAGCGTCAGGCTGTTGCCGCCGATGACGGCGCGCGCGAGCGGCACGATGCCCTCTTGGGGCGCGGTGCGCCGATAGGCGATCCAGAGCGCGGCGTTGACCGCGACGAGCGCCAAGCCGGAGACCGGCACGAGAATTCCCGGTTGGCCGAGCCCCTTGAACCAAGCGAGCAGCACCGCGAGGAGGCCCGTACCTTCGAGCAGGCCGGTCGCGAACAGCATCCACGGCATCAGCGGCACGCGCCACGCCGGAATGCCGCGCGCCTTGTGCAGAATCTTCGCCTGGCACCAGAGGAAGACGAGCGCGAGCGCGCCGCCGACGAGCGAAAGCCACGCGGTGGGCCAGAGGAGGTTCGCGAGCACCGCCGGATAGAAGACCGCGACGGCGTAGAGCTCGCGCGTCATCCAGCTCGTCTGCGGACGCGAGACCGCGCGCCAGAAGCGGAGCTTCCGTCCGATCTTGAGGAACACGCAGAAGAGTCCGAGCGCCATGACGCCGCCGGCGACGAAATGCGCGGCGGGAACCATGTCGGCGTAGATGGCGCCGGCGAGCGAGGCGAGATACGCGATCACCGCGAAGCCGGCGGCAAGGCCGCCGAAGATCCAGTTCATCGCCGCGCGCCAGTCCCAGAGCGTCTGCAGCGGGCCCACCAGCGGATTGGCGGGATCGCTCAAGCGCTCCTCGTCGAGTTCGGCCGTGCCGCCCGCGCGGCCCGGGATGGCCGGCGTCGTGTAAAGATATTTGATCTGCGGATCGGTGCCGAGTTCTGCGTTGAGCTGGAAATGCGGGCCCTCGAGCAGCTTCGCGACGTGGCTTTGAGGGTCGTTGAAGTCGCCGAACTGGATCGCGCTCGAGATGCATGCTGCCGCGCAGGCGGGCGTCGCCTCGGGATCGACGCCGGGTTTCAAGCCCTGCTTCAATCCCTCGTCGACGCGGTCCTTGCAGAACGTGCATTTCTGCGCGACGCCGAGGCGGTCGTCGTGGCGGACCGCCTCCTCCTGCTTCGTCTCGCGGCCGTAGTACCAGCGCTGATCGTGCGCGATGGTCCGCGCCTGGTAGGGGCAGGCGACCGCGCAATAGGCGCAGCCGATGCAGATATCGTAATCCTGGATGACGAGCCCGTCCTCGCGCTGCCAGGTGGCGCCGGTCGGGCACACCGGCACGCAGGGCGGCTCGGCGCAATGCTGGCAGCCGGTGACGAGGAAGAAGCGCTCGACCGACGGGAACTCGCCCATCTCGACGTCGACGACCTTCCGCCACTGCACGCCCGGCAGCGTGTCGTTCGCATGCTTGCACGCGATCGTGCAGGTCTGGCACCCGACGCAGCGGTTCACGTCGATGACCATGCCCCAGCGGGGCGTGTGCGTTCCTTGAGCGATTGTCTCGGTCATTGTCTCTCTGCTCGTCATGAGCCGTCATCCCGACCGAAGTGTTCGCGCCCCTTCGGCGCGAACACGCAGTGGAGGGATCGTGCGACCACGGGACGCGATCCCTCCACTCCGCAGCGGCGCTTAAGAGGCGCCGCCGCTCCGGTCGGGATGACGTGTGTGGGGAAAGTCATCACTCGGCCGCCGCCTGCATGTGCTTTGCGCGTTCGCTTGCCTTGTAGAGCTTCACGCGCATGAGGTCCGCGCCGCTGCCGGTGCCGTCGGTGAGCTTCAAGGAAATGTCGGTCACCGAGTTTAGGCTCGGCAGCTTCAGGTCTTTCGCGAACGGCGTCTTCCAATGGTCGAACTGCCCGATCATCAGCACGCAATCCGGCCGGATGCCTTCGCGCAGCACGGCCTTCCCTTCGGTGATGCCGGTGACCGATTCGATCACGACCTCGTCGCCCTCGGCGATGCCCATCCGCTTCGCGGTCTTGCGGTTGACGATGACGCCCTTGTGGCCGGCGATGTTGTTGGCCACCTCGTTGATCATCGGAATGCCGACATTGGCGCCCCACGCATATTGGAACGAGCGCGCGGTCATCGCCCAGAGCGGATATTCGGCGGGATCGCGGCCGAATTCCTTGGCGTAGTTGAGCCAGATGTCGGGGAAGCGCTCGTAGGTGGGAAGGAACTCGTATTCCTCGAGCTGCTTCTCCCACCAATCGATGCCGGCCTCCTTGAAGCGGTGCGCGAGCTCCCGGCCGTGCCGCGTGAGCCGGTCCTGGTAGGGCAGCTCGAAGCGCAGGCCCTGCTTTTCCAGCACCGGATAGAGATACCAATCGATCTGCGGGAACGGGCGCAGCAGGAAGCCGTGCTCGCGGAACCAAGCGAGATCGCGCACCTCCTCGCCGTCGGTGAGATCGTGCGAGGCCGCCTTGCAGACCGCGTCCCACACCTCGGCGCTGGTCGGCGGCTTGGCCGGATCGAGCGCGTAGTCGAACACGCCGCCCTTGTCGGCGAGCGACATGCCGGCGGCGCCCTTGTTGATGGCGCCGACATAGTCCTTGAGGATTCCGGCCTGGCGCGCGAGCTCGGTCGCGATGTCGGTCATGTCGCGGGTATCGCCGACCGGCTCGAGCGGCTTCGCGCGCAGCGCCCAGCCCTCGTGGTGCCAGTAGTTCTGGTTGAACTTGGTGCCGCCGATGCGGATGAGCTGCAGGCTTTCGAGGTCGGTCGATTCGGGCAGCAGCACGTCGGCGAAGTGGTTGGTCTCGTCCTCGGTGTAGGCGAAGGCGACGATGAACGGGAACTCCGCGAGGCGCTTGGCCACCTCGGGCGCGTTCCACGACGAGATCGCCGGGTTGGTGCGGTAGCAGAACCAGATGTCCGGGGCCGTCACGCGCGGGAAGTTCTTGGGCTGTGTCTTCAGGAACAGCCACGGCAGATGCGCGGGCCCGAGCGCCGGCGACCACGGCGAGTCCGACACCAGCGGCACCAGCGTCTTATAGGCGTTGCGGATGTGAGGGGCTCGCATCCACTCGTTCGACGAGGTGGGATTGAACTGGTAGCGCATGAAGCCGTCGGGGCCGGGCAGCGCCGAGCCCACGCGCGGATTGGCCGGGCGCACGAGCTTCACCGCGGTGCCGAGGATGCCGCCCGGCACTTCGAGCGCACCCACCAGCACCGCCAGCATCTTCTGCGACCAGCAGCAATGATAGGCGCCCCAGCCGTTGGCGATGCCCTTGCCCACCAGCACGGCCACGGGTCGGAACGGCAGCGTGTGGCCTTCGATCTCGATCGTCTCGCCGATGCAGGCATGCGCGAGGTATTCGTCGGCGACGCGCCGGATCGTCTCGGCCGGCACGCCGCATTCCTCGGCCGCCCAGTCCGGCGTGTAGGGCTTCATGTGGTCGAGCAGCTTCTGGAACGCCGGCTTGGCCTCGCAAGATTCGTGCGTCCACTTCTTGTGATCCGGACCGATCTCGACGCCGGGCACGGCATAGGAACCGGTCATAGCCGGTTGCTTGATCTCGGCGTCGAAAGGCTTGGCCTTGCCGTCGGCGAGGTCCCAGATCAGCGGCTTTTCGCTGGCCGGGTCGCGCAGGAACCAGCCGTTGGGGCCGACGAGGTAGGGCGAGTTCGTGCGCCGCGTGAGGAATGGGACGTCGCAGACCTCCTCCCACTTCCGCTCGTGGATGATGCGGTGGATGAGGCCGAACAGGAACGCGGCGTCGGTCTTGGGCTTGATCGGCACCCACTCCGACGAGACGGCGCCGGTGATCGACATGTGCGGCTCGACCTGGATGCGCTTGGCGCCGCGCACGCGCGCGTCCGCCTCGCGCCAGATGCCGACGACGCCGTGCGAGGCCTCGATGTTGGCGCCGCAATTGATGACGAAGTTGGTGTAGGGCGTGTCGGGCGAGACGATGAACGCGCGGTGCCAGAACTCGCCGTAGAGGTGCTCCGAGTGATAGCACTTGACGCCCTGGCCGGCGCCGAAGCCCTGGTCGACCGGCCCCCACGCCGCCATGAACGCGGGCCACGCGCCCATGTATTGCACCGGCGTGCCGCCGCCGCCGGTCGTGATGCCGAGGCGCGGGAAGCCGCTCTCGTCCTTCAAGCCCTTGGCGCGGATCTCGCGCAGCTTCGCGCCGACGATGTCGAACGCCTCCTCCCACGAGATCGGCACGAAGCGCGGGTCTTCGTCGCGGCCCTTCTTGGGATTGGTCCGCTTCATCGGGCCCTTGAGGCGGTCGGGGTTGTAGGTCTTCTGGATCAGGCCATAAGCCTTGACGCAGACGCGCCCGCCGGCCGGGTGCTCGTTGCGGATGTCCCAGTTGGGCTCCATGCGCGTGGCGACGCCGTTCTCGACTTCGACCTTGAAAAAATCGGGGCCGGCCACGCACTGGTTGCAGTACATGGGGACGGTTCTCTTGTCCTTCGCCGGAGTCGCCATTTCCAATCTCCGTAGGGGCGGGTCCCCGACCCGCCCGCCTTCGTCTCACGCGCGACCCATCGTCTGGCCGCGACGCCGCAGGGCGGGTCGGGGACCCGCCCCTACGCGCTTATCAACCCTTCGCCGCCTTGACCTTCTCGGCCTTGCGCTTCAGTCGGTCGCCTTGCTTCGCCTTGTCGACGACGAAACGGATGTGCTTCGACTTGCCGACCGTGTCGATCTCGTCTTTGACCTCGACCTCGAATACGACGCGGGGAAGGGCCAGCTCGCTCACTTTCGCCGTCACCGCGATGGTCTGGCCAACCAACGTCGGCCCCAAATGGTCGATCTCGATGCGGGCGCCGACCGAATCCTCGCCGGCGTCGTGGTGCTTCAGCAGCAGCTGGCGGCAGGTCTGCTCGATGTCGAGGCACATGCGCGGCGTCGCGTAGACGCGCAGCTCGTCGCCCATGAACGCGATCGTGCGCTCGCGGTCGACGAGGATGTTCTCGGTATGCACGGCGCCGTTCTTGAGCGAGTCTTTCACGTCGCTTCTCCTGTGCGTTCACCACGTAGGGGCGCGCTGCGCGCGCCCTGTCTCCACGTCCCCGGCGCCGGGCTTGCGGAAAGAGGGCGCGCGCAGCACGCCCCTACGCGTCCGACGCTCGTCATCATCCCGCCCGCTTGCTCGGATCGCTGTAGGTCTGGCGCAATTCCGTCTTCAAAATCTTGCCCATCGCGCTCTTCGGCAGCGCCGGCAGGAACACCATCTGCCGCGGCACCTTGTAGCCGCCGATGCGCTGGCGGCAGTGCTCGATGATCTGCTCCTTGGTCAGCATCTTCCCCGGCTGCGGCACGATCGCGGCGAACAGCGATTCGCCGTAGCGCTCGTCGGGCACGCCCACCACCGCGCATTCGGCCACGGCCGGATGCTGATAGAGCGCCTGCTCGACCTCGACCGTATAGACGTTCTCGCCGCCGGTGATGATCATGTCCTTCTTGCGGTCGAGGAGGTACATGAACCCCTCCTCGTCCATGCGCCCGACGTCGCCGGTGTGGAACCAGCCGTCGCGGATTGCCGCCTTGGTCGCGTCCGGCAGGTTCAAGTAGCCCTTGGTGACGTTGGGCGCGCGCACGACGACCTCGCCGGCCTGGCCCAGCGGCACCTCGCGCCCCTTGTCGTCGAGGATGCGCATGTCGACGCCGGCGACGGGCCGGCCCACGGACTTCAACCGCGCGGGGTCGCCCGAGGCGAGCGCCTTCTTGTGCTCGTCGAAATCCAGGTAGGTCAGGATCGGCGAGGTCTCGGTGAGCCCGTAGCCCTGGCACACCTCGACGCCCGGGAAGGCCTCGATCGATTTCGCGATCCACTCCGGCGCCATCGGCGCGCTGCCGTAGAGAAACCAGCGGAACGATCTGAGGTCGAAATCCGCCGGCTTCAGTTCCTGCAGGGTCATGATGATCATGGTCGGCGCCATCATCGTCGTGGTGACGCGCAAGTCCTGGATCGCGGTCAGCACGTTCTTCGGCGAGAACTGCGCGAGGTAGGCGTGCGAGCCGCCGAGCAGCGTGAAGCCGGTGCCGAGCAGATCGGCCGAGTGGAACATGGGGGCGATGTGGAGATAGGTGTCGCCGCCGCGGAAGCCCATCTCCATCGCGCATTGCATGCCGTTCGCGATGACGTTGCGATGCGTGAGCCGCACGCCTTTGCTGCGGCCGGTGGTGCCGCCGGTATAGAGCAGTATCGCGTCGTCGTCTTCCTTGCTCTCGAAGCGCGGCGCGGGCTTGGCCGCTTTCAGCAGCGTTTCGTAGTCGGGCAGCGTTCCGCCGAGCGGCTTGGCCGCGAGCGCGAACGTGTTGTGCGCGAGCGGCGCGATCTGCGCGTGGTCGAGGAGCGGCAGGAACGGCTCGTCCACGGCCAGCGCTTTGACCTCCGCGTCCTTCAGGATGAACGCGATCTCGGGCGCCGCAAGCCGGATGTTCACCGGCACCGGCACGGCGCCGAGCCAATAGCCGGCGTGCAGCAGCTCGCAATGGCGGAAGAGGTTGCGCGAGAGGATGCCGAAGCGATCGCCCGGCTTCACGCCGCGCGCTTTCAATACCGCGGCCGCGCGCGCGACGCGCGCCAGGTGCTCGCTCCAGGTCCAGGTGCCCTCGGGGTCGACGATCGCGCGCCGCGCGCCGTAAAGGCGGCGGCAGCGGTCGAGCGCCGAACTCATCGTCAGCATCGGATCACCTCGAAGCTCCTCCCTGGTCCCGGCTCGTTCCGGCCGGTGGTCCCGATCTTACCCGAAAATGCGCCCGCGCGGGCCGCAGCTTGCGTCGCGGCGCCCTGCGGGCCTCGGAATTGACATGCACATTTTATACTACATAATTTATATTGCTATAGGGAAGAATGTATCTATTTTCCGCACCCCTTTCGTCATCCTGAGTGGAGCGAAAGACCTAGCTAGCTTCCACTGCTCCGGGCTCGACGTAAGGGAGTCATGTCCTTCGCTTCGCTCGGGATGGCGGCGTGCGCTGATATGATACAGATTGCACAGAATCGGTGAAGCGTATGACGCAATATAGACAACGTCTGGGCAGGCGGTGCCTGTAGCGGTGAGCGAGAACCGCCACCTCCGCCAGCTCGTGGCCGCGCTGCCGCGGCGCCTCAAGCCGCGCGCCAAATCGCTGCTCGTCACCGTCTGGGGCGACGCGGTCGCGCCGCACGGCGCGGGCATCTGGCTCGGCAGCCTGATCCGGCTGGTGGCGCCGCTCGGCCTGAACGAGCGCCTCGTGCGCACCAGCGTCTTGAGGCTCACGCGCGAGGGCTGGTTCACGGTCACGCGCGTCGGCCGGCGGAGCTACTACGGCGTCACCGAGTTCGCGCACAAGGCGCTGGTCGCCGAGCCGCCGCGCCGCATCTATGCGGCGGCGCCGACGCCGTGGGACGGCACCTGGCATCTCGTGCTGACCGGCCTCGGGAGCGGCCCCGCCCGCCTCGACCGCGAGACGCGCGTGGCACTCCGGCGCGAGCTCGGCTGGCTCGGGTTCAGCGCGGTTTCGCCCGGCGTGTTCGCGCACCCCAATCCCGACCGCGCGAGCTTGGAGCGCTCGCTCGGCAAGCTCGGCGTCGCCGACCGCGTCGAGCGCATGAACGCGACACCGGATCGTTCCCGCGACCTGCTGCAATCCTGCTGGGACTTGGAGGCGCTTGCCGCCGCCTATCGCCGCTTCATCGAGCGCTTTCGCCCGCTGTGGCAGGCTATCGAGAAGGTGCCCTATCCCGATCCCGAAACCTGTTTCGCGCTGCGTGTGCTGCTGATCCACGAGTACCGCCGCATGATCCTGCGCGATCCCGAGCTGCCCGCCGAGCTGCTCGCGCCCGATTGGGCCGGCGCCTCGGCGCGCGTGCTCTGCCGCAATCTCTATCGCCGCTGCGCGCCCGCCGCCGAGCGGCACGTGATGGCGCTGCTCGAAACCGCCGACGGGCCGCTGCCCGAGCCGCGGCCCTACTATTTCCAGCGCTTCGGCGGGCTGCACGAAGCCGAAGCACAGCCCCTTTCCCCGTGAAGAGACGGCCGTGACCGACACCGGAAATCCCGCGCGCGATACCGGAGCACCCGCGGCGCCGTCCGATTCGACCCCCGCCGCCGAAGCGCTGGCGGCGACCGGGCGCTTCGACGCCGATCGCGCCGCCTTCTCAGCCTATTGGCGGCGCGCCGAGAGGCTCCTGAAACGGCTGCCGGCCAGGCCCAAGCGCGGCGAGGCCGAGGCCCGCGCCGCAGCGGCCATTCTCGAAGCAGCCCGCAGCGCGCGCGTCGCGTTCCTCGAAGCGCATATCGAGACGCTCTACCGCAAGCTCACCGGCAATCTCGCCCGCTATGTGCGGCTCGAGCAGCTCATGTTCGAAGCGGCGGCGCTCGTGCCGGGCCTGGTGCCGGGCCGCGAGGCGCTCGCGCGCGAAGCGGCGCTAAAGCAGGCCGACAAGGATGGCATCGAGGTCGACCAGGGCGTCTTCGTCGCGCGGCTGATGAAGCGCGAGGCGCTGGCGTTCCACCTCTGCCACGCGATGATGCTGCCGCTGCCCGCCTCGGCGGCGCTGCTGCCCGAACTTCAGCGCGCGGGCAGGCTCGATCTGGGCAAGGCTGCAATCGAGCGCCGCGGCTCCGTCGGCATCGTCACGATGAAGAATCCCGGCGCGTTGAACGCCGAGGACGACACCACGAACGGGCCGCTCGAGACAGCCGTGGACCTTGCGCTGCTCGACCCGGCCACCAAGATTTGTGTGCTGCGCGGCGGGCCGGTTCCGCACGCGAAATATGGCGGGCGGCGGGTCTTCGGCGCCGGGATCAATCTCACCCGTCTCTATTGGGGCAAGATCCCCTATATCTTCTATCTCGTGCGCGATCTCGGCATGCTCAACAAGATCTATCGCGGCCTCACGCGCCCCGGCGATCCGCCCGACGAGACGCGCGGCGAAGGCACCGAGAAGCTCTGGATCGCCGCGGTCGAGGAATTCGCGATCGGCGGCCATTGCCAGATCCTGCTGGTGATGGACTACGTGCTCGCCGCGCGCGGCGCCTACATGACCTTGCCGGCGCGCAAGGAAGGCATCATCCCCGGCATGGCGAACATGCGCCTGCCGCGCTTCGTCGGCGGCCGGATCGCGCGCCAGGCGATCATGTACGAGAAGCGCATCGAATGCGATTCGCCGGGAGGGCGCTTGATCTGCGACGAGATCGTGCCGCCGGGCGAGATGGACGCGGCGATCGAGCGCGTCGCCGGCGGTCTCACGAATTCGGGCGTCGTCAACGCCGCCGCGAACCGCCGCGCGTTCCGCATCATCGACGAGCCGCTCTCGGCGATGTGCCGATATCTCTCGGTCTACGCGCGCGAGCAGGCCTGTTGCCACACCTCGCCCGCGCTCGTTGCGAACCTCGAGCGCCATTGGAACGCGCACGAGAGGAAGGCGAAGGCGTAATGCAAAAGCCTTCCCCCGCTTGCGGGGGAAGGTTGGATGGGGGTCTCTCCGCAAGTGGGCTGCCGACGTCGCTACACGCTCGCTCACCCCATCCGGCTTCCCCCGCAAGCGGGGGAAGGGAAGAAGGGCGCGCTCTTCGCTTTACTCGGCCGCGCGCGCGGGCACCGGCACCGTGAGCTCGGCCAGCGTCTTGCCGAGCGTCTCGCCTTCGGGATCGGCCAGCGCCGCGTCGCGCGCCTTCTTCACGGCCGCGGCGGCGGGCCGCTTCGCCGCCAGCGCCGGCCGCACGATGGACTCGACGATCATGTCGAAATTGCTCAGGCCGCGCTTGTGCGTGCTGCCGTAGCCCTTGATGAGGCGGGCGAGCTCGACGACCTCGAGCGCGAATTCGCGCCCCAGCGCCGCAGACTGGCGCACGAGATCGAGCCAGGTCTCGATCTGCTTCTGCTCTTCCTTGTAGCGATAGCCGGCGCGGCGCCACCAGCGCATGCCGGCCATCAGCCTGAGCTTCATGTAGCCCGAAAACGTATCGGTGCGGACGTAGAGGCCGATATGCGTCTTCTTCTTGCGCTCGGGCTTCTTCTCGGCCCAGCGCAGCAGCGGGCGCGCCATCCAGGGCGGCATCAGCGAGGCGAACTCGTCGATGCCGGGCTTGAGGAACTCGGTCTGCTTCACGAGTTGGTCGGGTGCTGCCTCCACCTCGCGGCGCACGCGCGCCATGCGCGAGGGCCGCGTCTTCAGCTGCGCGACGCGGATCACGTCTTCGAACGTCATGCGCAGGCCGAGATGGCGCCCGGTCTCGGAGGTGAGCTTCCAATCGTTGTCGTTGCGCGCGCGATCGATGGCCACGACCGTGTCGAGCCGGTCGAGATAGAGGCGCGCGTATTTGGCGTCCTGATAGTCGAGCGTGCGGCCGCAGGCCTCGAGGATCAGCGGATGCAGCGCCTTCGGGAAATCCTTCTCGATGCGCGCCTTGAGCTCGGGCGCCGCCTTGTGAGTCCGGTATTCGGGGGCGGCCTTGGGCGTGGGCGCCAACGTGATGTCGCGCTTCCGCTTCATCTCGACGACCTCGCCCTTGCCGTAGGCGATGCCGGAGGCGAATCCCTTGAGGTTCGCTTTGACCGCGATGCCCTCTTCCTTGATCGTCGCCTCGAACATCTCGCGCGTGATCGGCAGCACGCCGGCGCCGCACATGGCGCCCAGGATCACCGAGTTGATGACGCTGCCCGAATCCGCCGCCGCCTTCTCCATGTCGAACAGCAGCGTCTTCTTCGCCATCTGCTTGGCGGCGGCAACGATCTTGTCGCTGTCGAAGCGGCCGTCGCCCATCGCCATCTTCTCGCCCATCGCGTAGATGCGATGGGTCGAGGCGATCAGCAGCGTGCGGTCGGGGCTGACGAACCCTTTCTCGATCACGCGCCCGGTCTCGAGCAGCTCGGTCGCGGCCACGATGTCGACATCGCCCGGCGCCGGATGGAGATCGAGAACCGGCTCGCGGTCCTGGATCTCGGCGTAGGTCGCCGGGATCAGCTCGATGTAGTAGGTGGTGGCGCCGGTGCGCTGCGCCACGCCCGGGATCGACGTCGCCTGCACCGGATAGCCTGACTTTCGCGCCGCGCTCACGATCCACGAGGTCAAGACCCCGCCGCCCTCGCCGCCCATGGCGGCGATCAACAGCGTGATCGGACGCGGTGTGTCCTTCGCCATTTCAATCCACCTGCGCGGCGCCGTGCCGCGCTCGAGAGAAAGATGCAGGGAGGCGGGGAGACGGCGAGAAGAAGAAAAGCGCGCGGAGCGCGCAAACTAACTTTCTCCCCGCCTCCCCGCCTCCCTGCAAACGTTCTTCACGCCGCTTTCGCGGCTTCTTCGGGTTCCGTCGCTTGCGCGGCCAAGGGCGGCGCCAGCCGCACCGCTTCTTTGGTCATGAACGGGCGAATGATCTTTTGGCGGAGATTCGCCATGAAGCGCTCGAACTTGGTCGGGTTATAGACGATCTCGGCGCGGTAGAACGACGGGCAAAGGATCGCCGCGTGCGCGACCTCGCCGCAAAGGCCGCAGCCGACGCAGCCGGTGTTGACATGCGCGATCGGATCCTTCCGCAGCGGGTCCGGGTTCTCCTTGATCGTCAGCGAGGGGCAGCCCGAGAGGCGGATGCAGGAATGATCGCCCGTGCAGACGTCCTCGTCGATGCCGAAGCGCTCGCGTGTCGCCCGCTTCCCTTCCGCCAAGAGCTTCGCCCGCTCGCCGCGAACGCGGCGCTGCTTGGCCAGCATGCACTCGCTTTCGGCGACGATGACCTTCAACCCCTTCTCGGCGGTGGTCAGCGCCTCCCGCAGCGTATCGACCATCTTCGAGACGCTATAGGTGCGCACCTTCCGCATCCACTTGACGCCGACGCCGCGCAGCGTGTTCTCGATCGACATGCGCGAGCCGGAGAAGTCGCCCTTCTTCGGCGACGAGGGCAGGAACTGCCAGCCGGTCGCCGCGGTGTAGCCGTTCTTCATCACGATCAGCACGGAGTCGTTCTGATTGAACACTGCGCTGGAGACGCCGGTGGCAAGCCCGTTGTGCCAGAAGCCGCCATCGCCCATGACCGAGATCACGCGCTTGCCGAAATTGGGCGCGATGCCGGTCGAGGACGCGAGGCCGAGGCCGTAGCCCACCACCGTCTGCCCGAGATTGAACGGCGGCAGGGTCGAGAAGGTGTGGCAGCCGATGTCGCAGCTCATGTGGTGCTGGCCGAGCTCGCGCTCGACGAGCTTGATCGCGCTGAACACGGGCCGCTCGGGGCAGCCCGTGCAGAACGAGGGCGGCCGCGCCGGCACCGGACCGCCGAGATGGCCGATCGCCTTGCCCTTGATGCTGCCGATGACTTCGGGCCGCGCGCGTACGCGATCGAGGTCGACGCCGGCGGGCTTCGCCTGGTCCAACCACTTCGCGATGCCGCTCTGCACGACCTCGGCATTGTATTGGCCGCCCATCGGCAGCGGACCCTTGCCGGCGATCTTGGTCTGCACGTCGGCGCGGCGCAGCGCGGTGTGGATCGCCTGCTCGATGTAGTCGGGGTGCCCCTCTTCGACGACGAGCACGTGCTGCTTGCCGACGCAGAAGCGCACCACCTCTTCGTCCACCAGCGGATAGGTCACGTTCAGACAATAGATGGGAACGCGCGCATTGCCGTCGTTGTCGGCGAGGCCGTAGTGCGCGAGCGCGCGGATCACGGTGTTGTAAAGGCCGCCCTGGCAGATGATCCCGACCTCGGCAAGATCGCCGGAGAAGAACTCGTTGATCCCGTTGTCGCGGATGAACTTGACCGCCGCCGGCATGCGCTTCTCGAGCTTCAGGCGCTCCTGCGCGTAGGTCGAGGGCGAGTTGGCGACCTTCATGTAGTCGAATTGCGGCGTCTCGATCTTGTTGTTGCCGGAATAACGCGGCATCCGGTTGTCCTTGGCCGTGAAACGGCCCTGCACATGGCAGGCGAGGATGCGGAGCTGCACGAACACCGGCTCGTTCGACGCCTCCGAGAGCTCGAACGCCTTCTCGACGACGTCGACCATCGAGCCGAGATTGGGGCGCGGGTCCATGAGCCAGATCGACGACTTCATCGCGTAGGCGTGGCTGCGCTCCTGAATGATCGAGGCGCCCTCGCCGTAGTCCTCGCCGATCACGATCACGGCGCCGCCAGTGACGCCGCAGGACGCGATGTTGGACAGCGCGTCGGAGGCGACGTTGGTGCCGACGGTCGACTTCCAGGTGACGAGGCCGCGGATCGGATAGTGGATCGAGGCCGCGAGCATGGCCGCGGCACCCGCCTCGTTGGCGCAGATTTCGAGGTGCACCCCGTACTGGTCCATGATCTCCTTCGACTCGGAGAGCACGTCGACCAGATGCGAGACCGGCGAGCCCTGATAGCCGCCGACATAGGAGACGCCCGCCTGAAGCGCCGCCTTGGTGACGGCGAGGATGCCCTCGCCCTCGAAAATCTCGCCCTGGCCCAGCTTCAGGGCCTGCACTTCCTTGGCAAATGAACGTTCGGCCATAGTCCTTTAGCTCCCACCCATGGCAACAGGCTGGCGTCCCGCGGAATTTGTGCGAAAACGGCGGGAACCGGCGTTCGCGAGGCTGATTCTGGGCCTATGGCGCCGTTTTGCAAGGTTAAAGCCCGCATGCCGCACCGGCGAAGGCGTGGATGCGGCGGCGGGACTCCAGCGTTGCAGATAGTCGCGCCCACATTCCGCGCTCCGCGGAGCCGCCGCTCGCGGCCCCGCATCCGCGTCGGATTTGAGAGCAAGGACCGGAGTGCTTGCGGTCCTGCCGCCGCTAGATTTTCCGGCAGCGAGCGGGGCTGCCGCCCTGCAAATTGCCAAGGAGCCGCACCATGTCGTTGTCGATGACCGAGATGCCCGCCCCCGCCCCTGCGCGCTTCGCGACCGACGAGGCCCGCTGGGACGCGATCCGGCGCCGCGACCCGGCCGCGGACGGCGCCTTCTACTATGCCGTCCTCACCACCGGGGTGTATTGCCGCCCCTCTTGCGCATCGCGCCTGGCGCGGCGCGAGAACGTGGCTCTTCACCCGACCGCTCAGTCCGCCGAGCGCGCCGGGTATCGCCCGTGCAAGCGCTGCCGGCCCGACGAAGCGCCGCTCGCCGAGCGCCAAGCCGCGGCCGTCGCCAAGGCCTGCCGGCTCATCGAGCGCGCCCACGAACTGCCGAGCCTCGACGCGCTGGCCGCCGCGGCCGGCTTGAGCCGCTTCTACTTCCACCGGGTCTTCCGCTCGGTAACGGGTGTCACCCCCAAGGCCTATGCCGCCGCGCACCGCGCCCGCCTGCTGCGCGAGGGCTTGACGCGCGGCGACAAGGTGACCGCCGCGATCTACGACGCCGGGTTCAACTCGAGCAGCCGCTTCTACGAGGCGGCGCCGGAGCTGCTCGGCATGACGCCGAAGCAGTTCCGCGCCGGCGGCGCCGGCACCACGATCCGCTTCGCGATCGGCGAATGCTCGCTCGGCACCGTGCTGGTCGCGGCGACGGTCAAGGGCGTCTGCGCGATCGAGTTCGGCGACGATCCCGAGGCGCTGGCCCGCGCGCTGCAGGACCGCTTCCCGACCGCGCGCCTCGTCGGCGGCGACGCAGCGTTCGAGCGGCTCGTGGCCAAGGTGATCGGCTTCGTCGAAGCGCCGGCCACTAAGCTCGACCTGCCGCTCGACATCCGCGGCACGACGTTCCAGCAGCGCGTGTGGCGCGCGCTGCGCGGCATCCCGGCCGGATCGATGGCGAGCTACGCCGAGATCGCGAAACGCATCGGCCGGCCACGCGCCGTGCGCGCGGTCGCCCAGGCCTGTGCCTCGAACGCGCTCGCCGTGGCCATCCCCTGCCACCGTGTCGTGCGCACGGACGGCTCGCCCTCGGGCTACCGCTGGGGCGTCGAGCGCAAGCGCGCGCTGCTCGCCCGCGAGGCCGCGCGCGCGGCCGCGTGATGCGCGATCTCTTCGGCAACGCGCTCTCGCGCGCAGCGACGGCCGAGGCCCGGCGCGAAACGCTGGGCCCCGGCGCGGTGCTGCTGCGCGGTTTCTGCCAGCCGGTCGAGGCGGAGCTGATGGCGGCGCTGCGCAGCGTCGAGGCCGCGGCGCCGTTCCGCAATATGATGACGCCGGGCGGCTACACGATGTCCGTCGCGATGACCAATTGCGGCGCGGCCGGTTGGGTGACCGACCGGCGCGGCTACCGCTATTCGGCGGAAGATCCCGAGAGCGGCAAGCCCTGGCCGCCGCTGCCGCCGGTGTTCGCCGCCCTCGCGACCGAGGCGGCCAGAGACGCCGGATATGCGGGCTTCGCCGCCGATTCCTGCCTCGTCAACCGCTACGCGCCGGGCACCAAGCTCTCGCTGCACCAGGACCGCAACGAGCGCGATTTCACGGCGCCGATCGTCTCGGTTTCGCTGGGCCTGCCGGCGACGTTCCTCTTCGGCGGCAGGAAGCGCACCGATCCGCAGAAGCGGATACCGCTCAGCCACGGCGACGTCGTCGTCTGGGGCGGGCCCACCCGCCTCGTCTTTCACGGCGTGGCCCCGCTCAAGCCCGGCGAACACAAGCTGCTCGGCCGCCAGCGCTACAACCTCACCTTCCGCAAGGCGCTATAGCACGAGCATCTCACGCGTAAGGGCGCGCTTTTGCTTTAACCGTCATCCCGACCGGAGCGGACGCGCCACTTGGCGCGACCGCGGAGTGGAGGGATCGCACCGCGGCGTCGCACGATCCCTCCACTTCGCGAGCCGCAAGAGCGGCTCGCTCCGGTCGGGATGACGGCTCAGGAGCAAGGCGCGCCAGCATTAGACGCTTCGTTTCGAATTCGAAAGCAAGCGGCGGAGTGCGTTGCGACGCTGCTGCGCCGATATTCGGGAAATACCGAATCGCACCCGAAAGGACGCCGAACATGGATTTGATCGACACGAAGATTGAAACGACGGCGCCGACCGATCGCGGCGGTGCGAACTTGCCCGTCAGCTTCATGATCGGCCAATGCTGGCTCGGCGCGGTTCTCGTCGCGGCCGGCGGCAAGGGAGTTTGCGCCATTCTCCTCGGCGACGATCCGGCGGCGCTGCGCCGCGAGCTCGCCGGGCGCTTCCCTGGCGCGCAGGCGATCGACGGCGACCGCCTGCTCGACGAGATGATGAAGCGCGCCGTCGATTTCGTGGAGGTGCCCAATCGGACCGTGGACTTTCCGCTCGACCTGCACGGCACGGACTTCGAGCTGAAGGTCTGGGCGGCGCTGCGCGAAATACCGCCCGGCGCCACGACCACCTACTCGGCCATCGCCGAGCAGATCGGAGCGCCGAGGGACGCCTATGCGGTCGGCGAGGCGTGCGCGGCGAACATGATCGCCGTCGCCGTTCCCTGTCACCGCGTGCTGCGCAAGGACGGGTCGCTCGCCGGCTACCGCTGGGGCACCAGACGCAAGCGCGCGCTGCTCGCGCGGGAGGGTGCGCGATGAGCGCCCTGCAACGCATGCGCAGCGCGCGCGGCCCGGCTGCGCCGGCTGCGTCGCCGGAAATCGAGGACCGTGTCGAGGCGCTCGATTGGGCGCGGATCGCCGCCGATCTCGAGGCGCGCGGCGCGGCCGTGACCGGTCCGCTGCTCGCGCAAGATGAGTGTTGCGGGCTGGCGGCGCTCTACGCGGACGAGAGCGGATTCCGCAGCCGCGTGGTGATGGCGCGGCACGGCTTCGGCCAGGGCGAATACAAGTATTTCGCCTACCCGCTGCCTGTGATCGTGGCCAATTTGCGCCAGGCGCTCTATCTGCGCCTGGCCCCCATGGCGCGGCGCTGGTACGAGGCCATGGGGCGCAAAGCCGACCTGCCCCCGACGCTTGAAGGCTATCTGAAGCGCTGCCACGCCGCGGGGCAGACGCGTCCGACGCCGCTGCTGCTGCGCTACGGCGAGGGCGACTACAACTGCCTCCACCAGGATCTCTACGGCGAGCTTGCGTTCCCGCTGCAGGCGACGATCCTGCTCTCGGCGCCGGGCGCGGACTTCGAGGGCGGCGAGTTCGTGCTCGTCGAGCAGCGCCCGCGCATGCAATCGCGTCCCGAGGTGGTGCCGCTGCGCCAGGGCGAAGCCGTGATCTTCGCCGTCAACGAGCGCCCGGTCGAAGGCAGGCGCGGCACCTACCGCGTGAAGATGCGCCACGGCGTGAGCCGCCTGCGCCGCGGCGCGCGGACGACGCTCGGTGTCATCTTCCACGATGCGAAGTAGCCCCCTCGCCTCGGGGCGAGGGGGTTGGGGGTGAGGGGGAGGACCTCCGCCTTCGTTCGACAGAATCCGGGGTCATGCAGCAAGGTGCTTCCCCTCTCCCCCTGCCCCCTCGCCCCAGGGCGAGGGGGTCCACCCCCTATTCGACCACGTAGTCGGCGCGAGCCTGCAGGTCCGTCGGAATCGTGACGCCCAGGATGCGGGCGACTTTGAGATTGATAGCCAGCTCGAAATGCGTCGGCGTCTCGGCGGGAAGGTCGCCGGGCGGGGTGCCGCGAAAAATATTTGCCACGTAGTGTGCGAGCCGACGCCGCAGCTCGGCGCGGCTTGGGCCGTAGCCCATGAGGCAGCCCATCTCCACCATGTCGGCCCATTCGCAGATGCTCGGCAACTTCGATTCGAGAGCCAGGGCCGCCAACTGGCGCCCGTCGCGGTAGAACGTCGCGTTCGCGGTGATCACCACCGCCTCCGCGCCGGCGCCGCGCATCTTTGCGAAAGCCGGCGCGTATTGGTCGGGCTGCGCGGCATCGAGAACTTGCAGCGTGATCCCGGCATCGGCGGCGAAATTTCGCATCGCGGCTTCGCTGCCTCGCGCATCAGCAGCGGAATGTAGACGGTTCTGCCCGCAAAGCGGACGAGGTGCTTTGATGAGGTCAGGATCTGGCGCGATTATCCCCTTGACGTACGTAGTGAGCTGCCCTATATTGCGAGGGATAGAGGGCACCGCTATGAAGAAGCTGACAATCAAAGACTTTTTCGCCGCTTTCCCCACGGACGACGCGTGCCTTGAACATTTGATGCAAACGCGGTTCGGGGAAACGCTTCCTTGCCCGCGCTGCGGAAAGACGGGGCGGTTCGCCAAGCTGACGGGCTTGCCCGCCTATGCGTGCCCGTGGTGCGGCCACCACATTCACCCGATGCAGGGGACGCCGTTCGAGCGCACGCACACGGCGCTGCAAAAGTGGTTCTACGCAATGTACATGTTCACCACGACGCGCAACGGCGTGGCCGCGAAGGAATTGCAGCGGTCGCTTGGCGTCACCTACAAGACCGCGTGGCGCATGGGCCACGAAATCCGCAAGTACATGGGCAAGGTTGACGGCGATCCGCCGCTTGAGGGGCATGTCGAGATTGACGAGACCTATATCGGCGGGCGCCGGAAGGGCGTGGGCAGCGGAGGATGGCGCCAGAACAAGACCATCGTCGTGGGCATCGTGGAGCGCGACGGCGAGGCCATGACGCAAGTTGTGCCCGACACGAAAAAGGTCACGCTTGAGCCCGTGGTGTTCGCGAACATCGCGCCCGGCACCATCGTCACCACAGATGAAAACCCCTCTTACGGCGATCTTAGCCGGAGCGGATACCGTCACGCCGCGATCAATCATTCGGCCAAAGAGTACGTGCGCGGCATCCACCACACGAACACCGTCGAAGGCTTTTGGGCCATCGTGAAGCGCACAATTCGCGGCACGCACATTCATGTGTCGGCCAAGCATCTGCCGAAGTATCTCGGCGAAATCGAGTACCGCTTCAACATGCGCCGCGAGCCTTCTTGGGCTTTGTTCCAGAGGTTGCTCCTGGCGTTTTAGCCATCGCGTTCAAGAGCGCATTGAAACGGCCCTTGTCGGCGGCGCTGCCTTCCTCTTGGCGGTCGGCAATGAAACGCTTGAGGTTGCCGGTGCGGCGTGCTTCTTCGAGCGAGATTCGTTTCTTAGTTGGCATCTAGGTCGTCCTTTTCATCTTTCCCCGGTATTTGGCCGCTGATGTTTTCAGCCAGCGGAGCGCCGATCCTTTTGCGACATGTAAATCCGCGTAACCCTGTCGGTCAGCTTCAGGGACGCGCAGCGAGTATGATTTGTAGTCAAGATCGACCGCAGCCGGATTGCGAAACACCCCTACGTTTATTTTGTAGTCCTTCCAGTGCTCGGGCGGAATTTTGACCAAGAGCTCGTCTCGTGTGAGGCTTGGAAAAAGATTGCGGTCAGGTCGCCCCCACATTTCAATTTCGCCATCCAAACACGCCTGCTTAATTCCGTGACACAGTTCCAAAATATCTAAGCTTTCTTGGGTAAACTGCCATCCGTACTTGGGCGCTTCCTCCCAAAATTCTCTAATCGGAATACGCTCCGTGCCGCCTACCGGAGACCTGCGCGTTTTCGTTCCTCGCTCGCTTTTCTTCGGCGGCCATAGCTTCACTAGCTCGGCGCGGGATACCATCAAATCAAGATACGAAGCAGGGTTATCGGCGCGATGCGGATTGTCTGGATCAGTCGTAGTTTGGCGCACCGTCTTTTCGTCTCCAAACATGTAGCGCGTATATTCAAGTCCCATGAGTCGCCAATGCTCGGGTGGGATTTTTTCGAGCGGTTTGAACCACTGATTTATTGCCAGATGAGTTGAATCTGGGCGTCCCCATATTGTCAGCGTGCCATCGCGTGCGGCCTGCCTGAATGCATCGAAGATGGCCGAGCGTCGATCAATGTCATCATCCGCAATATCGCAGAAGTGCTCGTCTTTGACGTAATTGAAAGCAGCTTGCATGTTCATGTCGCGAAGCGGGCTGGCCGTTTCCTGCGGCACATGCTTCTCGACCACGCGTTCCTGACGCATAGCCCTTGAGCGCCTCGATGTCGGGACACCGACTGCCACGGGCTTCCTCCGGAAAACCACGTACGTCCAGGCCAACGCGGAAATGAGCGCTAACCCAATGCAGATCCAAAACACGATCTGCCAAACAAGCTTGTACTCGGGGTAGATCACTTGTCCCCCCGCCGCCGCACCGCCAAGCGCTCCCCAAAAGAGAGTGCTAATCCCGGGCGCAAACCGACCCATGCCGCCGATTTTGGTCCTAGCATGGTCCGTACGTCAAGGGGATAAAGTCGGGATCTGGCTATGAGAACATAAAAAGAACAAAATTCGGTTCTCAAATATTGGTTTCCGCGTTCGGGCCGGTCCCGCGGCCCGGCGGGTCTCGACGACGCGACGCGCGTTGCGGAAAAGCCAAGGAAAGCCAAGGTTTGGCTCAAGAAAAGCCAAGGAAAGCCAACCCGGCGGTCGAAAAAAGCCAAGGTTGAACTCCCGAAAAAGCCAATGAAAGCCAGTAAAAGCCAAGTAAAGCCAATGTATTTCGCGACACGCGCCGTTTGCCCCTTCGTTGCGACAGCGCCGATGCGGCAGGCTCGGAGTCGGGCGTCTGTCCGTGATTCTTGTGTCTCACCCAAGGGGTGCACTCCCGTCCGCCGATGTTTACGAATGCCTACTTTTGTCTACCCGAACAGGGGGGCGGGGTGGCGACCGCATCGCTTTGCGCACCGCGCGCACAGCCGCATAATCTTCTCGCCCGGCGCAGAAACGAGCTGGAGGAACAGCCTTGAACCTCGCCGCCTTGCTGCATCGCAGCGCCCTGCTCTGGCCCGAGCGCCCCGCCCTCGCCTTGGGCGCCACGCCGGTCGCGGCCTATCGCGAGATGGCGCGGCAGGCCGCGGTCCTCGCGCGCAATCTGCGCGAGCGGCTCGGCCTCGCGCCCGGTGATCGGGTGGCGCTGGCGATGACGAACTGCCCCGAATACATGGTGGCGAAATACGCGCTGTGGCACGCGGGCCTCTGCGCCGTGCCCGCGAACGCGAAGCTCCACCCCAAAGAGTTCCAGTTCATTCTCGAGAACTCCGGCGCCAAGGCGCTCTTCGTCAACGCGGCGATGGAAACGGCGCTCGCCGGGATCGAGCGCGACGTGCCGAGCTTGAAGCACGTGATCTCCGTTTCGTCGAAGGAATGGCCGAAGCTGCTCCAAGGCGACCCGCCGTCGGCGGCGATGCCGATGGCCGAGGTGGCGCCCGACGATCCGGCCTGGCTCTTCTACACCAGCGGCACGACCGGGCGGCCGAAGGGCGCCACGCTCACGCACCGCAATCTCGTTGCGATGACGATGAACTACTTCGCCGATGTCGACGCGATCGCGCCCACCGACTGCATCATCCATTCGGCGCCGATGTCGCACGGCTCCGGCACCTACGGCATTCCGCATGTGGCGCGCGGCGCCTGCCAGGTGACGCCCGAGAGCGGCCATTTCGACCCCGCCGAAACCGTCGATCTCGTCAACCGCCTGCCCGGCGCGACCTGCTTCTTCGCACCCACGATGGTGGTGCGCCTGCTGCAGAGCCCCGCGTTGGACAGGCTCGCGCTCGCGAACCTCAAGACCGTCGTCTATGGCGGCGGGCCGATGTATGTGGCCGATCTCGTCAAAGGCATCGAGCGGCTCGGCCCCAAATTCGTGCAGATCTACGGGCAGGGCGAGGCGCCGATGACGATCACCGGCCTCTCGCGCGAGCAGCATATGGAGACGCAGCATCCGCGCTATTTGGAGCGCCTCGGCTCGGCCGGCGTCGCGCGCACCGACGTCGAAGTGAAGGTCTTCGACGCCGAGGACCGCCCGCTGCCGCCGGGCGAGATCGGCGAGATCGTCTGCCGCGGCGACGTGGTGATGAAGGGCTACTGGAACAACCCCGAGGCGACCGCGAAGACGCTCGCCGGCGGCTGGCTCCACACCGGCGACATGGGCTCGTTCGACGACGACGGATTCCTCACGCTCAAGGACCGCTCCAAGGACATGATCATCTCGGGCGGCTCCAACATCTATCCGCGCGAGATCGAGGAGGTGCTGCTGCGTCATCCGGGCGTGGCCGAATGCTCGGTGATCGGCCGCCCGCATCCCGATTGGGGCGAGGAAGTTCTTGCCTACGTCGTCGCCAAGCCCGGCGCGCGGGTCAGCGACAAGACCCTCGACCAGCTCTGCCTCGACAACATCGCACGCTTCAAGCGCCCCAAGGGCTACCGCTTCGTCGACGCGCTGCCGAAGAACAACTACGGCAAGGTCTTGAAGACCGAGCTGCGCGAATGGGCGAAGAAAGATCCGACATGAGTGAAGAAAAGATGCAGGGAGGCGGGGAGACGGGGAGGAACATCCTTCGCACGCTTTATGCGGCATTCCACTTTCTCCCCGCCTCCACGCCTCCCTGCAATCTTCAACTACGCGCGATGAGGGACACGCGATGAGACCCGTATCGATCATCGGCATCGGCTCCACGAGCTTCGGACGGCACAAGGAGACGCCGCTCGAGGCGCTCGCCGTCGCGGCGTGCCGCGATGTGCTCTCCGACGCCGGCGTGGGCGCCGCGGACATCGGCGCGCTCTATCTCGGCAATTTCATCGGCGGCGTGCTGTCGGGGCAGGAGGTGCTGGCGGGGCTCGTCGGCCATCAATTGGGGCTGCCGCTCGCGGCGCCGTGCTCGAAGGTCGAGGGTGCCTGCGCCTCGGGCGGCATCGCGTTCCGGCAGGCGTGGATGAGCGTGGCGGCGGGCTTGTGCGATGTCGCGATCGCGGCCGGCGTCGAGAAGATGTCGCATGCGGGCACGTCGCGCGTCACCGAGGCGCTCAATTGCGCGATGGACCAGCAGCGCGACGGGCCGAGCGGACTTTCGTTCCCCGGCTATTTCGGCATGGCCGCGCGCGTCTACGGCGCCGCGCACCCGGACTGGCGCGCGCATCTCACCGCCGTTACGCGCAAGAACAAGGCCAACGGGCTCAAGAATCCGCTCGCGCAGATGGGCGAGGACGTGAGCGCCGAGACGGTCGAGCATTCGCCGCTCGTGGCCGATCCATTGCGCCTCTACGATTGCTGCCCGATCAGCGACGGCGCCGCCGCGGTGGTGATCGCCGCGGACGAGGCGGTGAAGGACCGGCTTTCGCGCGCGGGAGCCAAACCGCCCATACGCGTCGCGGCCACGGTGCAGACGCGCGGCGCGCCCGACGTCGCCAGCATCAAGAATCTCCTGAGCTTCGAGGCTACGGTCGAGGCCGCGCGGCAGGCCTATCGCGCGGCCGGCCTCTCGCCCGCCGATATCGATTTCGTCGAGCTGCACGATTGTTTTTCGCTGACCGAGATCCTCGACGCCGAGGATCTCGGCGTGGTGCCGCGCGGCGCCGCCGGCGCCTGGACGCGCGAAGGCCGCACCGCGGCCGCCGGCGACATGCCGATCAACGTCTCGGGCGGCCTGCTCGCCAAGGGCCATCCGGTCGGCGCCACCGGCTTTGGCCAGCTCTACGAGGCGGTTCGCCAGCTGCGCGGCGAGCATGCCAATCCGGTCAAGGACGCCGCGCTCGGCATGACGCACAATCTCGGCGGGACCGGCGTGGTCTGCACGGTCTCCATCCTGAAGCGCGCCGATGCCTGACGCGCCGCTGCAGCCGGGGGCGCGCGGCACGCTCGTCACGTTCACGGTGATCCGGAAGGCGCCGGCCGCGTTCGCGCGCGAGCCGCTCTATGCGGTCGCGATCGTGGACCTCGCACCCGCCGAGGGTGGCCGCGGCCGGCGCGTGGTCGGCCGCATCGAGCCGTTCGAGCCGGCGCCGCCCCTCGGCGCGCCGGTGGCGCTGGCGCGCTGGGCCGGGGACATCCCGGTTTTCGCGCCGGCGCGGCGGTAACCAGTTGTTAACGCTTTCTGCCGTGAATCGTCGGCGGGCGGCGCAGGGCCGGGGCGATGGGGTCCGGCCGCGCCGCACGCAACGAGAAGAAAGCGCCAGCGATGTCCACGCACGCCGCGGCTGTCAGGACCGCGCCGCCTCCTGCGCCCAACCGGCGCTTGCCGGTCTTTCCCGCGGCCGCCGCGGCCATTGCCGTGCTGCTGGCCGCCGCTGCGCTGGCCGGCTACGCGCTCGAGGTCGAGTATTTGCGCCGCATCGGCCCCGCCGGAGCGGCCGTGAACCCGCTGGCCGCAGCGACGCTGCTGCTGGCGGCTTTGATCACGTTTCCGCTCGAGACCCGTGTGGCGCAGCTCTGGCAGCTGGGCGCATCGGCGTTCTTGGCCCTCGTTTCGCTGTTGGTCCTGGCGGATCACGTCTTCGGCGGGGCGCTCAACGCGTCGAGCTACCTCTTTCCCGGCGCGGTTGCCGCCGACCTTGCCGAAGGCAAGCGCAACGTATTCGGCGCTTCGACGGCGCTCTGCCTCATCGCGCTGGCGGCCGCGCAGGTTCTGCGGACGCGCGGCCTGATCCAGCCCGCGCAGATCGTCGCCCTCGTTGCCCTCATACCGCCGCTCATCGCGCTCATCGGCCTCATCTACGGGCGCTCGGCGCTGACCGGCGCGATGCCCGCGCAGGCGGCGCTGACGATCGTGGCGCTGGCCGCGGCGCTGCTCGGCCGCGATCCGCGCTTCGGCCTCGTCAGCATGCTCGTCAATCGCCGCACCGCGGGCATGCTGGCGCGCGTGGTCCTGCCGGCCGCCATCGCGATTCCGTTCCTGCTCGACTGGACCTTCCTCGCCGCGCAGCGCTGGGGCGTGCTGCCCTACGAGACGAGCCTCTCGCTCTACCTCGGCACGGGCATCGCGGTGAGCGTAGGGCTCCTTATCTACACGCTCTCCGAGGTCGACCGCATCGACCGCCGCCGCCGCCGCGCGGAATGGCGCCTCTCGTTCGAGGCGGACCACGACGCGCTGACCGGCGCGCTCAACCGCAAATCCTTCTTCACCGCCGTCGACGCCGCGCTCGCCGCGCGCACTCCGGTCATCCTGCTGTATGTCGATCTCGACGACTTCGAAGCGGTCAACGACAAGCACGGCGTGGCGGCGGGCGACGACGTGCTGCGCTACACGGTGCAGCGTATCCTCGGCATCCTGCGTCCCTCCGACCTCGTGGCGCGCCTCGGCGCCGACGAGTTCGGAATTCTCATTCCCGGCGCCGGCACGCGCCTGGCACGCGAGATCGGCGAGCGTGTGCAATCGGCGCTCGGCCGGCCGTTCGCGATCGACATGGAGCGCACGCTGATCGGGTGCTCAGTCGGCGCCATCGCGTGCGATCCCGCGGTGCGCGCCCCCACGAGCGCCGAGCTCGTGAAGCAGGCCGAAGAGGCGCTGGCCGCCGCCAAGGCCGCCGGCGCTCATCGCATCGAGGTGCGCGCGCTCGCGGCGTGAAGGCGACCAAGCGGGCGCCCGACTCGTAGGGGTTCACCCTTCGCCAGAACAAAGGCCGAATACCGACGCGGTCTCGGGGCCGCGCGGCACGGCGCTTACACCGTCGGCCGCGCCCGTTGCGACTCCGCCCGCGCCGGGGCATGCTTGCCCTCGGTCCGGTGCATCGGGAGGACAGAGAACATGATCACTCGCCGGCTTTTCGCCGCGGCTTCGGCCGCGTTGCTCGCAGGGTTGGGCCTCGAGGCGCCCGCGGCGCTCGCGCAGGAGAAGAAGACTCTGCGCGTCGTGTTGCACGCGCCGCTGCGCATCACCGACCCCATCATCACGACCGCCTACATCATCCGCAACCATGGCTACATGATCTACGACACGCTGTTCGCCATGGACGCCGAGCAGAAGATCAAGCCGCAGATGGTGGAGAAGTGGGAGACCAGCGCCGACAAGCTCAGCTGGACGTTCACGCTGCGCGACGGCTTGAAGTGGCACGACGGCAAGCCGGTCACGTCGGATGACGTGATCGCGTCGATCGAGCGCTGGGCCAAGCGCGACAGCATGGGCCAGGCGCTCGCCGGCGCCACGAAGGAATGGAAGAAGGTCGACGACAAGACCTTCCAGCTCGTCCTGAAGGAACCGTTCGGCCTCGTGCTCGACGCGATCGGCAAGCCCTCCTCGAACGTGCCGTTCATCATGCCGAGGGACGTGGCCGCGGCGCCGGCCGACAAGGCGATCGCCGATCACAACGACGCGCGCTGGCACATCGGCTCCGGACCGTTCCGCTTCGTGCGCGCCGAGTTCCAGCCCGGCGTGAAGACGGTCTACGAGAAGAACGCCGACTACGTGCCGCGGAAGGAGCCGCCCTCGTGGATGGCCGGCGGGAAGGTGGTGAAGGTCGACCGCGTCGAGTTCATCAACGTCGGCGATCCGCAGACGACGACGAACGCGCTGATCAAGGGCGAGATCGACTTCTACGAGCAGCCGCCGTTCGACTTCCTGCCGCAGCTGAAGAAGGCCGCCGCGCAGGGCGTCGTCGTCAAGGACCACAACAGGCTCGGCAACGGCTCGTGGCTGCGCATCAACTGGCTGCAGCCGCCGTTCGACAACGTGAAGGTGCGCCAGGCCGTGCTGATGGCAGTGGCGCAGGAGGACTATCTCGCGGTGCAGATCGGCGACGGCGATTTCTACCGCGTCTGCGCGTCGTTCTTCCCCTGCGGCAGCTCGCTCGAGGCGACCGGCGGCGCGCCGAACTTCGCCAAGCCCGATCTCGAGAAGGCGAAGGCCCTCTTGAAGGAAGGCGGCTACAAGGGCGAGACCATCGTCATCCTGCACCCGACCGACTTGAAGAGCCTGACGCCGCTCGGGCCGATCACGGCGCAGACGCTGCGCAAGATCGGCATGAACGTCGATCTCCAGGCGATGGACTGGGCTTCGGTCGTCTCGCGCCGCGCCAAGAAGGACCCGGCCGCACAGGGCGGCTGGCACATCCTCCACACGTTTTGGGTCAACGCCGACCTGCTCAACCCGATCAACAACGCCGGCATCAACGCCTCGGGCAACGGCTGGTTCGGCTGGCCCAAGGACGACGAGATCGAGAAGCTGCGCATGGCCTTCGCCAAGGAGACCGACGCCGACAAGCAGAAGGAGATCGTGGGCGCGCTCACCAAGCGCGCGTTCGACGTCGGCCTCTACGTGCCGATCGGCCAGTTTCAATGGCCCTACGCCTACCGCACCAGCGTCGTCGGCATGCTCGATGGCCCGGCGCCGGTGTTCTGGAACGTGGAAAAGAAGTGAGAGGACAGAGGACAGAGAACAGAGGACAGAAACAGAAGAGGACGGAAGCTTCGCGAAGCAGGCGGCCACGTCTGACATCTGACCTCTGGCATCTGTCCTCTGATTCATGATCCGCTTTCTCATCTTCCGGCTCATGGCGACGATTCCCGTGATGGGGGTCGTCGCCATGGTCGTCTTCGCGCTCGTGCGCCTCGACCGCGGCAAAGCGGCGGCCCAGCTCGCCGGCGACAACGCGACTCCGGAGATCATCGCCCGCATCAACGAGCAGCTCGGGCTCGACCGCCCGGTCTGGGAGCAATTCCTCGTTTGGCTGGGCGGCCTGCTGCAGGGCGACCTCGGCCGCTCGATCCAGTCCAAAATCCCGGTGCTGACGCTGATCGGCGACCGCATCGAGCCGACGCTGTCATTGGCGGCGACGACGCTCGTTTATTCGGTGCTGATCGCGGTGCCGATGGGCGTCGTCGCGGCCTGGCAGCATGGGCGCCTGCTCGACCGCATCATCATGATCCTCGCGGTCATCGGCTTCTCGGTGCCGGTCTTCGTGCTTGGCTATGCGCTTATCCTCGCCTTTCCCATCTGGCTCGGCGACGCGTTCCCCGGCCTCTTCGGCTGGCTCCAGGTGCAGGGCTTCCGCCCGATCCGCGATGGACTTGGCCCTTTCCTCTCGACGATCCTGCTGCCGACGCTGGCGCTTTCCGGCATCTACATCGCGCTCGTCGCGCGCATCACGCGCGCCAGCATGCTGGAGGCGCTGGCGCAGGACTATATCCGCACCGCGCACGCGAAGGGCGCCACGACGCGGCGCGTGCTGACGCGCCACGCGCTGCGCAACGCCGCGGTGCCGATCGTCTCGGTGATCGGCATCGGCCTCGTACTGCTGATCGGCGGCGTGGTCGTGACCGAGACCGTGTTCAACATTCCCGGCATCGGGCGGCTCACCGTGGAGGCCATCCTCGGCGCCGACTACCCGATCATCCAGGGCGTGCTGCTCGTCTTCTCGGCGATCTACGTGATGATCAACCTCGCCATCGACGTGCTCTATACGCTGCTCGATCCCCGGATCCGCTACTGATGCGCGCCGGCGCCCCCTCCTTCGGCACGATGCTGCGCCACCCTGGCGTCTGGGCCGGCGGCGGCATGCTGGCGCTCCTCGTCGTGATGGCGGCGGCGGCGCCGCTCTTCGCCGCCTACGACCCGATCGAGATCGTGCCGCGCATGCGCTTGAAGGGACCCTCGGCGGATCACCTGCTCGGCACCGACGCCTCCGGGCGCGACGTATGGGCCCGCGTCGCCTATGGCGCGCGCGTCTCGCTGTTCATCGGCGTCACCGCCGCGTTCCTGGCCTTGACGGCGGGCACGCTGATCGGCCTCGTGTCGGGCTATGTGCGCGTCCTCGACGGCGTTCTGATGCGCGTCATGGACGGCGTGATGGCGATTCCGGGAATCCTGCTCGCGATCGCGCTCGTGTCGCTGCAGGGCGCCAGCCTCCTCACCGTCATCGTTGCGATTTTCATTCCCGAGATTCCGCGCGTGGCGCGGCTCGTGCGCAGCATCGTGCTGAGCATCCGCGAGGAGCCTTATGTCGAGGCCGCGATCGGCCTCGGCACGCCGACGCGCGTGATTCTGTTCCGCCACATTCTGCCCAACACCTTTCCGGCGCTCATCGTGCAGGGAACCTACATCGCCGCCTCGGCGATCTTGATCGAGGCTCTTCTGAGCTTCATCGGCGCGGGGCTCTCGCCCGAGACCCCGACCTGGGGCAACACGATCGCGGAAGGGCGCGACGTGTTCCAGCGGGCGCCGTGGATCATCCTCGCGCCGGGCGCGTTTCTCGCCGTCACGGTCCTCGCGATCAACGTGATGGGCGACGGCTTGCGCGACACGCTCGACCCGCGGCTCGCCAAGCGCGTCGGCGGGGTGGCGCAGCAGTGACCGACGCTGTCTTGAGCATCGAGCGCCTGTCCGTATCGCTGCCGCGCGGCGGCGACCGGCCGTTCGCGGTCAAGGATCTCTCGCTCGACGTCCGGCGCGGCGAGGTTGTCTGTATCGTCGGCGAATCGGGCTCGGGCAAGTCCGTCACCGCCGCGGCGGTGATGGGACTCCTGCCCGAGGGGCAGCTGCGCATCACCGAGGGCTCGGTGCGTCTCGTCGGCGAGGAGTTGACGCGCGCGAGCCGAGCCCGCATGCGCGCGCTGCGCGGCAGCCGCATGTCGATGATCTTCCAGGAGCCGATGACGGCGCTCAACCCGGTGCATCCGGTCGGCGAGCAGATCGAAGAGGTGCTGCGCTGCCACGCCTGGAGCGGCGATGCGCGGAAGCGCGTGCTCGACCTGATGGCCGACGTGCGTTTGCCCGAGCCCGAGAAGATCTATCACGCCTATCCGCACCAGCTCTCGGGCGGGCAGCGCCAGCGCGTGATGATCGCGATGGCGCTCATCCTCGAACCCGTGCTGCTGATCGCCGACGAGCCCACGACGGCGCTCGACGTCACCACGCAGGCGCAGATTCTGGCCCTTCTCAAGGACCTCCGCGTCGATCATGGCGCGGGCGTGCTGTTCATCACGCACGATTTCGGCGTCGTCGCCGACATCGCGGAGCGCGTGGTGGTGATGAAGGACGGCCTCGTGGTCGAAACCGGCTCGGCCGAGGAGGTTCTGCGCCATCCGCGCGAGGACTACACGAAGATGCTGATCGCCGCGGTGCCCAAGCTGGTTCCGCGCCCGGTGCGGCCCCGGGGCGGCAAGCGCGTGCTCGAGACCGTCGGCGTCAGCAAGCACTTCAGCGAAGGCGGCCTCTTGCAGCCGCGGCGCGAGGTTCGCGCGGTCGAGAAGGTCGATCTCACGCTCCAGCGCGGCGAGACTCTCGGCATCGTCGGCGAATCCGGCTCGGGGAAGTCGACGGTCGCGCGCTGCGTCGCGCGCCTGATCGACCCCAGCTCCGGCGCGATCCTGATCGAGAGCGACGACGTGGCCGGGCTGCCGCGCGACAAGCTGCGCGACGTGCGCCGGCGCGTGCAGATGATCTTCCAGGACCCCTACCGCTCCCTCAACCCGCGCCGCACCGTCGGCCAGTCGATCGTCGAAGGCCCGATGAACTACGGCATGGCGCGCGGCAACGCCCTGAAGCGCGCGCGCGAGCTGGTGGAGACGGTCGGCATCGCCGGCAGCGCGCTCGACCGTTATCCGCATCAGTTCTCGGGCGGGCAGCGCCAGCGCCTGTGCATCGCGCGCGCGCTCGCGATGGAGCCCGAGATCCTGATCGCCGACGAGGCGGTCTCGGCGCTCGACGTCTCGGTGCAGGCGCAGGTACTTACGCTCCTCGAGGACATCCGCGACCGTTTCAACCTTGCGATGCTCTTCATCACGCACGACCTTCGCGTCGCGGCCAGGCTCTGCGACCGCATCGCCGTGATGCAGCGCGGGCGCGTGGTGGAGACCGGCGCCACGGCGCAGATCTTCGCGGAGCCGCGCCACGAATATACGCGCGCCTTGTTCGCCGCCATTCCCGGGCGCCATCGCTGGGGCGCCGCCGCCGATGTGAGAAGCATTGCATGAGCGCTTTTCGCGAATTCGCCGACTACGACGGGCTCGGCCTTGCCGAACTCGTGCGGCGGAAGCAGGTGACGGCGCGCGAGATCCTCGACGCGGCCCTGGAGCGAATCGAAGCGCTCAATCCCAAGCTCGGCTGCGTGCCGCTGCGCATGGACGAGGCGGCGCGGACGCAATTGGCGGCGGGCGCCGCCTACGGGCCGTTCGCGGGCGTTCCGCTCCTGCTGAAGGATCTCTATCTCCAGCTCAAGGACTCGCCCCTCACCAACGGCAGCCGCCTGTTCGACGGCCATGTCTGCGGCGTCGATTTCACGCTGACCGAGCGCTATCGCGCGGCCGGCTTCGTCTTCGCCGGACGCACGACATCGCCCGAGTTCGGCCTCAACATGGCGAGCGAGCCGGTCAATTTCGGGCCTGCGCGCAACCCCTGGAGCACCGGCCATTCCCCGGGCGGCTCTTCCGGCGGCGCCGCGGCCGCGGTCGCCGCGGGCATGGTGCCGGTGGCGCACGCCACCGACGGCGGCGGCTCGATCCGCATTCCCGCCAGCAATTGCGGCCTCGTCGGCCTCAAGACCACGCGCGCGCGCAACCCGGCGGGGCCCATCGTCGGCGAAGGCTGGGCGAGCCTCTCGGTCGCGCATGTCGTCTCGCGCACGGTGCGCGATTCGGCGGCGACGCTCGACGCCACCGCCGGACCCGCCGAGGGCGATCCCTATTGGTGCCCGCCGCCGGAACGCTCGTTTCTGGCCGAGGTCGGCCGCGATCCGGGGCGCCTCCGGATCGCGCTGCAGACGCTGCCCAACAGCGGCGTGGCGGTGCATGGCGAATGCGCCGCCGCCGCCAGGAACGCCGCCAAGCTCTGCGCGAGCCTCGGCCACCGCGTCGACGAAGCGACGCCGCGATACGATCACGAGGCACTCTACGAGGCGCTCTGGGTGCTGGCCGCAGCGGGGCTCGCGGCGTCGGTCGAAGCGCGCCTCAAACAACTGGACCGCGCGCTGAAGCCCGACGATCTCGAGCCCGCGACGCACGCGCTCTACAAGAAGGGTGCCAGCCTGCCGATCTGGCACTACACGCGCTGCGTCAACGCCGTGCACATGATCGGGCGCCAGATGGCCGCGTTTTTCCGCGACTACGACGTGGCCATCACGCCGGTGACGGCGAATCCGCCGCTGCCGATCGGCGCGAGACCCAGCATGAAAGAGCCCGATTGGGAAAGGTTCGCGGCCGATCTCTTCCAGCAGATTGCGTTCACGCCGGTCTACAACCTTGCCGGCGCGCCGGCCATGTCGGTGCCGCTGCACTGGACGCCCGAAGGGCTGCCGATCGGCGTGCAGCTCGGCGCCGCCTACGGAAACGAGGGCGTGTTGTTGCGCCTGGCGGCACAGCTCGAGGCCGCCCAGCCCTGGTTCACGAAGCGCCCGTCGCTCTGAGGGCGCGGACGTTGCGTCGCGCGCGGACGGCCCTCACTTCCCAACGCCGCGCAAGGGCGCGGCATTGGGCCCCTTCTCTCCCGCAAGCGGGGGAGAGAAGATAGAAAACGACGGCGGCGCCTTTCTTTTCTCTCCCTCTGGGAGAGAAGGGGCGCATTCGATGCATCTTGCATCGAATGGGAAGTGGGGACGGTTCCGGCGCTCGATGTTCGATCTCTTTTTTGTCGGAGATTGCTTCATGCTCAAAGGCAAAGTGGCGCTTGTCACCGGCTCCACCAGCGGCATCGGCCTCGCGATCGCGCGCGCGCTTGCAAAGGAGGGCGCCGACGTGATGCTCAACGGCTTGGGCGAGGCCCAGGCCATCGAGAAGACGCGCGCGGGCATCGAGGCGGAATTCGGCGTGAAGGTTGCCTGGAGCGGCGCCGATCTTGCCCAGCCCGCGGCCGTCACGGGCCTCGTCGAGTACGCGGTCCGGCGCCTGGGGGGCATCGACATTCTCTGCAACAACGCCGGCATCCAGCACACGGCGCCGGTGGAGCGCTTCCCGCCCGAGAAATGGGACGCGATCATCGCCATCAATCTTTCGTCGGCCTTCCACGCCACGCGCGTCGCGATCCCCCACATGCGCAAGAAGAGCTGGGGCCGCATCATCAACACGGCCTCGGTGCACGGCCTCGTGGCTTCGGTCGAAAAGGCCGCTTACGTCGCGGCCAAGCACGGCCTCGTCGGCCTCACCAAGGTGGTGGCGCTCGAAACCGCGGGGAGCGGCATCACCTGCAACGCGTTCTGCCCAGGCTGGGTTTTGACCGACCTCATCCGTGCGCAGATCGACGCCCTTGCCGCCAAGTCCGGCGGAGATTTCGAGGCGGGCGCGCGCGAGCTCCTCTCCGAAAAACAGCCGTCGAAGCAGTTCGTCACCGTCGACCAGCTCGCGGCCTACATTGTTTTCCTCTGCTCGCCGGCCGGCGATCAGGTCACCGGCACGGCGCTGCCGCTGGACGGCGCATGGACCGCCCAATAGCGGAGCGCCGCTATCAGCGTCCGCCTGAGCGCTTGGTGGAGGAGACCGGCGCGGGCGCCGCGTTGCGCTCGGCGGCCTTCTCCGCCTCCTTCGCCTCGTAGTACGCGGGGGTGAACTTGATCTCCCAGCGCCGGAAGAATTCCTTGATCTTCTGGCTGAGGCGCAGCGGCGTATCGGTCGCGCGGTCGTAGTGCGAGGCATAGCCGCGGATCACGGAACTTAGGATCGGCGCGTTTGCCAGCCCCGCGGCGAGGGGTCTCAGCACCGAACGAAACCCGGCGGTAATGCCGGCCGCCGCTTTGCCCAGTGCCATGCCCAACGCTTCCCATGCGCGCGTGAGGCCCATCGCGACCGCCGTACGCTCCATGGCCTGCTCGACTTGCCCGAAGCGATACATCGTCTTCCGAACTGGGCGCAAATTTGCGATGAACCGGCAGACCCGCGACCCGGCCTCGACGATCGCGTGCTTTTTCGCCTGCGGCCACGCCGCCGGATAAGCCGGCAGCATTAGAAGCTTGCTCTTGGCCAGGATCGTCGCCACCGCGTGGAAGGCCTGCATCCATGGCGGCAGCGACGCGGCTTCGGCAATCAGCCAAGCGTGCGCGGCGGTCGCTGCGAGAAAGGAGACCGGTATCCACACGAGCGCCGCGAGGATGACCAGCACTGCGCCGGTGGGCGAGAGTCTCCGGCATGTCCGGAAAACCCAGGCCATGCCATCTTCGAAAAGGTGGTGCACCCATTCCTCGAAGGCCCTGTAGCTAGCCTTCCGCCGCAGCCAGGACCACGCGCGAGCAACGGCCTCGCGCCACTTCTGCCGCCGCATTTGCGGCAGCGGCAGATACTTGATGACAAATCTCAGAAGGGCAGCCACCCCATCGCCGATGATGCGGAAGGTGAACAGCAGGAAGCGCGCCACCTGCAGCAGGATCGGGAACGCGTAGTCGACGATGTGGACCAGAAGCGACCACGCCCAGCGCAGGAGCGTCTTCGCGACGACGCCGATGACCGCCAGCGGCAGGATGATTGCGTCGTCGATGCCCCTGCCGAATCGGCGCCTCGTCTCGGCCGGTTCCTGCTCGTCGTGCAACGCCTTTCTCCGTGCGGCCTCCGGCAGACGTCGCCCTGCGCACGCTGGAAACCTGGATTTAAGCCTATTGATAGCACGCACGCCTCAATTGGGGCGAGAATCCGGAAAATTTACCGTTGTTTCACGTCCGGGTAAGGGTTGATTTACCGGCGGCGGGTATCGTTTGACCCGCGAGCACAGCTATCGCGGACCAGAAACGATCTGCGATGCGTGTTTCCTCCCTGACATGCGCCTTGACCGCGGCGTGGGCCCCCTCCCCCCGCCGCGGTTTTTTTATGGCCCCACGACCAGCGGCGACAGCGCGCGCCGCAGCGGCTCGGGCAGCGAAACGGGCTTCCGCGTCGCGCGATCCACGTAGGCATGCACGAAATAGCCGGTCGCCGCGGGATCATCCTCGCCGGCGCGGAAGATTGCGATTTCGTAGCGCACCGAGGTGTTGCCGAGCCGGCCCACGCGCAAGCCGGCCTCGATCGTCTCGGGATAGGTGAGCTCCTTCCTGAAGGTGCAGAGGCTCTCGACCGCAAGGCCGATCACGGTGCCGGTCGCGATATCGAGGGCACCCTGCTCGATCAGGTACGTGTTCACGACCGTGTCAAAATACGAATAGTAAACGACGTTGTTGACGTGCCCGTAGATGTCGTTGTCGCTCCAGCGCGTTGCGATCTTCTGGAAGTGGCGGTAGCGCGCGCGGGCTTCGGCGGGTTTGGCGGCCTGATCGTCCATCGCGTCACGCCTTTGCCAGGCTCTTGATTGCCGACGCGGCCGCGATCCTGCCTTCGCCCGCGTAGGCCTCGTGGTTCGCCTCGATCTCGTTCATGCGGTAGAGATAATTCACCATCACGCCGCAGGATTGGGCGAGGCCCTTCGGCGACGTGTCGGCGAGCCAGTTGAGCTGCTCCACGCGCGCGCCGTTGGAGAGATGGAAGTGCGCGACGGAATCGAGCGCCCTGCCGTCGGCGCGCTTTTCGGCGAGCAGGTAGCGCGCGGCGAGGCGCATCAGCGGTTCCTTGAGTGCTCCGGCGAGCGCGCGATTGCGATGCCATTCGGGATTGCGCACCAGCGCCAGCGGATGCTGATTCCCGTCGCCGCGCTTCGGCAGCGCGCGCCTCTCTGCTGCCGTCAGCAGCGCCTCGCCGGCCTCGCGTTTTAGCCACTTGGCGAAGCCCGGGATGGGCGACAGCGTCGCGAAGCGCTTTAGCTGAGGGAATTCCCGCGCGAGGCGCTCGACCACCTGTTTGATGAGGAAATTGCCGAAGCTGATCCCGGCCAGCCCCTTCTGCGCGTTCGAGATGGAATAGAAGACCGCCGTGTCCGTTTTGCCCGGATCAACCACCGGCGCATTGGGATCGAGCAGCGGCTGGATTCCGGCCGCGATGCCGTCGGTGAGCGCCACCTCGACGAAGATGAGCGGCTCGTCCGGCATGCGCGGATGGAAGAACGCGAAGCAGCGCCGGTCGGAATCGAGCCGGTTTTTGAGGTCGCTCCAGCCCGCGATCTCGTGCACCGCCTCGTAGGCGATGAGCCTCTCCAAGAGGCTGGCCGGCGAATCCCAGGTGATGCGCCGCAGTTCCAGAAAGCCCACGTCGAACCAGCCGCGCAAGAGGCCGGTCAAATCGTCGAGCAATCCCCGAAAGACCGCGTCGCGCTCGGCCAGCTCCATGATCGTGGCGCGCAGATCGACGAGGAATTTCACACCCTGCGGCAGCGCGTTGAAGCGTGTAAGCAATCGCAGGCGCGGCGAATCGAGGGCTTGCGCGAGCCGCCCGGACGCGCTGCGCCGCTCCGCGGCGGTCGCGGCCGCGCGCACCGCATCGGCGGCGGCGAGGATCGGTTCGGCCGGCGGATCGAACTCTTCGGCCAGTACGCGCAGGAACGCCTCGCGCTCGGCCGCCGCCAGCCCGAGATATTCGTGGCCCAGCGCCGCCGTGCGCGCACGCGCCGCCACTTCGCCGCCCGGACCTTCGAGACATTCCTGCATGCGTTCACGCAGGCGCCGCTTCAGCCGATCTTCCGGCGCCGGCACGTCGCCGGCAATCGCGCGCCAGGCCGCGCTCAGCTTACCGAACGCGCGATCGACGAAATTCGCCGTATCGGGCGGGCGCGGCAGCGCCGGAACACTGGTCTTCGCGTCGCTCACAGCAGCGTTCTGAGAGCGTCGAGCGTGCGGCCGGGCTGTTCGATCATCATCATGTGCCCCGCCTGATCGATCACGATCGTCTTGGCGCCGGAAATTGCCGCGAGCGGCGCCGCCGCCTTCACCGGCGACATGCGGTCGTGGCTGCCCAACACCAGCACTGCCGGGACCTTGATTTTCTGTATCGCCGCAGCCGAAACCTTGTAGCGGTCGCAAGCGCGGAGATCGATCCCCACGACGCCCTTTCTTCCATGCTCAAGCAAGCGAAGAGCGCCGCCCGACATCCAAGTACCGGGCGCCTCGGCGCCGCCCATTTGCGCGCGCCGTCCGAGGCCCCATGCCGTGATCAACTCATAGGCGAGGTGCTCGCCGGCAAGGCCGGCGTTGAGCAGCTTTTCGCTGACCGGCATTTCCGCCGCGCAGCCGCAAAGCGCGAGCGCGCGCACTCGCTCGGGCCGGCGCGCTGCGGCCTCGAGCGCAATGAACGCGCCCATCGAATGGCCGGCCAGCGCCGCGCCTTTCGCGCCGGCCGCATCGAGCACGGCGAACACCCATTCGGCGAGCGCATCGATCGTGTCGAGCGCCGGCCCGTCCGAGCGGCCGTGGCCCGGCAGATCGAGCGCGAGCACGCTCCGCCCATGCCACGCGAACCAGCGCGTTTGCAGCGCCCAGACCGTGTGATCCATGCCGGCGCCGTGCATGAACACGATCGCCGGCAGCGCCGAATCGAATGCCTTGCCGCCGGTTGCCGCGTAGACCGTCTTGCCTTGAACGCGCAGCTCCATCGCCCGCCTACTCCGCCGCCATGCGGCGCGGCTGCGCGGCGCGCAGCGCGCGGGAGAGGTCCTCGACGAGATCGTCGGGATCCTCGAGCCCGACCGAGAGCCGGACCAGCTCCTCGCCGATTCCGGCCGCCTTGAGCGCGGCGGCGTCCATTTGCTGATGCGTGGTGCTGGCCGGGTGAATGACCAGCGACTTGGCGTCGCCGACATTGGCGAGGTGCGAGAACAGCTGCAGCGATTCGATGAAGCGCCGCCCGGCCTCGCGCCCGCCCTTGATTCCGAAGCTGAAGATCGAGCCCGAGCCTTTGGGCAGCAGCTTCTTCGCGCGCTCATGGTCGGGGTGCGAGGGCAGGTCGGGATAGCTCACCCACTCGACTGCGGGATTCCGGGTGAGGTATTCGGCGACGCGCCGTGCATTCGCCACATGGCGCGGCACGCGAACATGCAGCGTTTCGACGCCTTGCAGGATGTAGAACGCGGTTTGCGGCGCCATGGTCGCGCCGAAATCGCGCAGGCCTTCGGCGCGCGCGCGCATGATGAAGGCGCCGGGACCGAATTCCTCGGCGAAGTCGAGGCCGTGATAGCCGGCGTAGGGCTCGGTGAGCGTCGGAAATTTGCCCGAGGCTTCCCAGTCGAATCGTCCGGAGTCGATCAGCGCGCCGGCGATCGCGACGCCATGGCCGCCGAGGAACTTCGTGGCCGAGTGGATGACGAGGTCGACGCCGTGCTCGAACGGCCGGCAGAGATAGGGCGTGGCGAACGTGTTGTCGACCATGAGCGGCACGCCATGCTTGTGCGCGATCGTTGCGACGGCGGGCAGGTCCATGATCTCGAGGCCGGGATTGCCCAGTGTCTCGCCGAACACGAGGCGCGTCTCGGGCCGGAGCGCGCGCTTGAAGCCGTCGGTGTCGCGCGGGTGGACGAACGTCGTCGCGATGCCGAAACGCGGCAGCGTGTGGGTGAAGAGGTTGTGGCTGCCGCCATAGATCGAGGCGGACGAGACGATGTGCCCGCCCTGGCCCATGAGCGTCGCGATGCCGAGGAACAGCGCGGCCTGCCCGCTGGCGGTGGCGACGCACCCGACGCCCCCCTCGAGCGCCGCGAGACGCTCCTCGAGCACCGCCACGGTGGGGTTGGAGATGCGCGAATAAATGTGGCCGGCGCGCTCGAGGTTGAACAGCGCCGCGGCATGGTCCGTGTCGCGGAACACGTAGGACGTCGTTTGATAGATCGGCACGGCGCGGGCGCCGAACAGCGGATCGGGATGCTGCCCGGCATGCAGCGACAGCGTGTCGAATTTCGCGAAATTGGCCTCGGCCATGGCGGCCTCCCTGGCACGGAGATGGCGCTTTGGGCGGAGAGTGGCCGCCGCCCGCGCCGCCGGTCAAGCGCCACGACGCCGCTTGACCCGCGCGCGGCCCGGTGCGACTCTCCGTGTGTCATGCAACGCTGCGGGAGGCTCACTATGCGTCTTCGGATCGCGCTCGCCGTTGTCGGCGCCGCCGCCGCGCCCGCTGCACACGCCTCGCCCCAGATCCTGGCCCTGCTCTCGACCGACGGCCCGGTGCCACTGTATTGCCAGGGCGGCCATTGCACCGCCGAACTCAGCGCCTTCTGCCTCGAACAGCAGCGCGCCACGCCGGCGACGGGCACGGTCTATCGCGCCGCGCCCAACGCCGTCATCGTCCTTCTCGTCACCGGCGCCGACGGCACCGTGCGCGAAATCGATGGCACCGCCCTCGCTGAATTCACCAGCGCGCGCGACATGACCGCGGTGCGCGTCACCGTCGGCCGCCGTGCGCTCGGCGACGCCGAGCGCGTGGCCATGCGCGCAGGCACGGAAGCGGCGCTGCTCCCCGTGCCCTCCTCTCGTCACGGCCGGCCGCACAGTGTGGCGGAAATCGCCTACGCGACCGGCCCGTTGCGCGCCGCTGCCGCACAGCACGTCGATCGCAGCCCAGACGCCGAGGTCGCACGCGACCTCTCCCGTGCGCTCAACGCGCTGCAGCATGAAGACGAAACGGCCGCGCTTTGGCGGGCCGGAGACGCGGGCGCGGTCGTGCGCGGCTGCGCGGCGAGGGTCGCCGAGGAAAAGGTCCGGAGGCAGCAGACGATCGGCGTGCTCGGCCACTGGACCGGGCGCAGCATCGTGGGCGAGCCGACGCTCAGGGCCTGCCTCGAAGAGGCCCATGCGAGCCTCATGACGCGGCTCAACCAGCGTTTCTGGAAAGGGGAGCTGCCGGCGGAAGTTGCGCCCAAAGCGGCGCCCCGCATGTAGCGGGCTCGAAAAGTTCCACCCGCGCGGGTGGGCGTTTCGCCGCCTTGAGCTTTCCCGGATTTCGCGGCATGCATTGCCGCCTCAGCGGGCCGCGTCCGGCCCTCGCGTCAGAACGTTCCTGAGGATCGAAACGATATGCCGACCGGCCCTTCGCGCCGTGCTGTGCTGGCGAACGCGTGCGCGCTGCCCGTGCTCGCGGGCCTTGCCGGCGGGATCGCCCATGCCCAGGGAGGCAACGGGCCGCGCTTCGGTCCGCCGCGGCCGTTCGGCTTCGAGCGGCTGAAGGCAGAGGCCAAGCGCCTCGCGGCGGCACCCTACTCCGATCCGCCGCCGCGCGCCGCCGACGTGCTGGAGCGCATCGACTTCGACGATCACGGCACGATCCGCTTCAAGGAAGACCACGCGCTCTGGGCCGAACAGGGCGGCCCCTATCCCGTGCAGTTCTTCCATCCCGGCCGCTGGTTCAAGTCGCCGGTCAAGATCCATGTGGTCGAAGGGGGCGGCCAGGCGCGCGAGATTCTCTACTCGCCCGAATTCTTCGCGTTCACCAAGGATCGCTGGGACCGGCTGCTGCCGCCGGATCTGGGCTTTGCCGGCTTCCGCGTGATGAGCGCCGGCAACAAGCCGGACTGGCTCGCCTTCCTCGGCGCCGCCTATTTCCGCGCGGCCGGGCCTTTCGGCCAATACGGGCTTTCGGCGCGCGGGATCGCCATCGACTGCGCGATGCCGACGCCCGAGGAATTCCCGCGTTTCACGCAATTCTGGCTCGGGCCGGTGGCGGGCGTGCCCAAGGCGATCGCGATCTACGCGCTGATGGACGGCCCCAGCGTCACCGGAGCGTTCCGCATGGTCGCGGTCAAGGACCAGACGATGGTCATCGACATCGACAGCGCGTTCTACGCACGGAAGGACATCGCGCGCATGGGCGTGGCGCCGCTCACCTCGATGTTCTGGTTCGGCAAACACAGCCGCCGCCGCGCCGACGATTGGCGTCCGCAGGTGCACGATAGCGAGGGCCTCGCGATCTGGACGGGCGGCGGCGAGCGCATCTGGCGCCCGCTCAACAATCCCTACGCGGTGCGAACCAGCTCCTTCCTCGACAATGCGCCCAAGGGCTTTGGCCTGCTGCAGCGCGACCGCAATTTCGACAACTACCAGGACGACGGTGTGTTCCACGAGAAGCGGCCCTCGGTCTGGGTCGAGCCGCTCGGCAATTGGGGCGAAGGCGCGGTGCAGCTCGTCGAGATTCCGACCGAGGAGGAGTATCACGACAACATCGTCGCCTATTGGGTGCCGAAGCCCGAGGTGAAGGCGGGCTCGGAGTGGACCTACCGCTACCGCCTGCACTGGACGGCCGAGGAGCCCTATCCGCCCTCCGCCGCGCAGGTGGTGGCCACCTGGAACGGCCTCGGCGGCTTCGGCCCGCCGCGGCCCAAGAACCGGCGCAGAATCGCCATCGATTTTGCCGGCGCGAGCGTCGCGGATCTTCCCGAAGCGGCGCGCACCGAGATCGAGCTGGTGGTGACGCCCGAGCGCGGCCGCATCATCAAGCCCTACAGCCACCGCATCGTCGGCACCAAACGCTGGCGCGCGGTCTTCGAGATCGAGCTCGCCGACCGCAATCCGGTGGACGTGCGCGCCTATCTCAGGAAGGACGGCAAACCGCTCACCGAGACCTGGCTCTGGCAGGTCTTCGCGATGGAGTAGGCCCGGCAGCGCGGGACCAGACCCTACGCGCGACGCGACGACAGGCCGGGCATTCTGCCGCCGCGCTTGGGCCGATCCGGGCCTTGGCACCGGCGCCCGCGCTCGCTATTTATCCCGTCTTCCCGCGGAAGGGTGCCAGAGTGGTCGAATGGGCCTGACTCGAAATCAGGTGTACTGCTTTGCGGTACCGTGGGTTCGAATCCCACCCCTTCCGCCAACCCGCCCGGAGACGACTGCCGAGAAACTCTCTTTATCTGCATAGCCGCGAGCATTCGCGCGGCGTGGCGCCGGCGCCTCGCAAATCAGGCGCGCGACGGCACGTCGCTCGTGCGCGTCGCCGGCACGGTCTCGCCGCGCAGCAGCGACAAGCCGAACCACGCGAGCCACAGGCATACGGCGATCGACCCGACGACCCAGATCGGGGCGCCGAACGCAAAGCCCAGCCAGCTGCCTAGAACCCAGCCGACAAATGATGCCGCGCCCGCCACGGCTGCGATCGACGAGGCCCAGCGGGGAACGGTCGCATGCGCGATCTGCGCCTCGTTCACGGCGATGACGGTGAATGCCAGCGCCATGAAAGCAAAGCCGTTGCCGATGCCTGCCGCGAACATCCACCAGGATTCGAAGACTGCGCGGTTGCCCGCAACGGCGGCGTCGATGATCACCGTGGCTTCCGCGACCGCGGTACTCACTGTCCAGAGCGCGCCGACCGGCAACACTGCCCAGGCGGACAGCGTCCACCATTCCTGCGTCAGGCGCGAGCCCGCGGTGAGCGCAATCAGGCTCGCAACAGCGAAGAACGACAAGGCTGCCGCGGCCGCCCAGTGCAAGACCGCCCAGCGCATAGAGCCGTCGGCGATCTTCTCCATCTGAACGCCGAGATCCGGCGAAATCGGTCCGTGAAAGACGAATACAATGGCGAGGATGATCGCAGCGACCGCGAGCCAGACGCCGGCCGCCCGCGCTCCGACATGAATATGTGACATTTGCGTCCTCCTGATTGGACTCAGAATCGCGCACTCCCTTGCAGCCGGCGCCCCTCCCCGCGCAGGCCCTCAGCGATGATTCTTCAAAAACGCGCGCGCGGCCACGATCTCGGTGCGGGCCTTATCCGCGTCGGCGGCGATGGCAAGAACCTTGCCGTGGTATTCCCGGGCTTTGGCGAGATCGCCGACCTTTTCGGCGGCTTTCGCCGCGCCCGCATAGGTGCCGAGCCGGTTTGGCTCCTTCGCGAGCGTTGCCTCGAAGGCGGCAATTGCCTCTTGCGCGAGGCCGCGGTCGAGCAGCATGACGCCATAGAGTTCGCGCGCCGGTTTCGGCACGCCGGGGGTCACCGGATGCTTCTCTGTCTTGTCCTCGGCATCGGCGGCGGCGCGCATGGCCATGAGCGCGGCGTCGTGCTTGCCCTCGGCGTGGAGGACCCAGGCCGAGGCGACCTGCACCTGGATATCGACCTGCTCGGACCAATAGGCGTCTTTGGTCGCGCGCAGACGGTCGCGCAACTCGCCGAGCTTGGCGATGTCGGCCTTGGCGGCTTCGAGCTGGCCCGCGCGGGCGGCCCCAAGGGCACGGGCGAAGTGTGTCATGGCGTCGGCATAGGCGAACTGACTCGGCTGAACCGGCAGCTTGGCCGCGCCCTTCCAGTCGCTGCGTTCGATCATGTAGCGGGCAGGGCTGACCGCCAGCGCATAGGGGCCGACAAAGCGGCCCGGATTGATGCCCGTCACAGTCTTCATCTCCTCGACGACGGCGGCTGCCTTCCTGTCCTGCCCGAGTTGGAGATAGGCGTAGACGAGGTAGTCCATTGCGTGCAGCTGCTCGTCGAAGTCCTTCACCTCCCTGGCGGAGCGCGCCGAGGCGATGTTGGAGGCGATCGATTCCTGCCAGGAGCCGACACGGGTGAAGATGTGCGAGGGCATGTGCTGGCCGTGCGGCGCGTCGGGTGCGATCTTGGCGTAGAGGCGCGCGGCCTCCAGCCCTTTCGCGGCGATCGGCGGGTAGTCGTAGAGGTGAATGAGGTAGTGCGCCACGCCCGGATGCCGGGGCTGGCGCCTCAGAATCGGCTCCAGGATCGCCGCGCCCTTGAGCTGATTGGCGTAGGTCTTGTCGCCAGGAGAGGCCGAGGTGTTGAGGGCGAGGGCATAGTGGACCTGCGCCTCGTCGTCGGCGGGATAACGCCGCGCCAGCGCCTCCATCGCCATGGCATAGGCGAGAAGGCGCGTGCGGTGGTCGAGCTTGTCGTAGCCGGCGTACATGACCAAGAGCGCATCAATGTAGTCGCGCTCGCGCTGGGTCTTGGCGCCTGTCGCCTTGCCCTTCTGAAGTGCGGCGAGCCCGAGCGGAAGATTGGCCGCGGGCGGCGGCGCGTGCGGATTGTAGAGCAGGCTGAGCGCAATCCCCCAATGGGCGATCGCGCATGCGGGATCGGCCTTGAGCGCCTCCTCGAACACGGTTTGCGACGCACGATACCAGAACGAGTGCTGATACAGCATCGCGCGGTCGAAAAGCTTCTGGGCCTCCGGCTTGCATGAGGTCTCGAAATGCACCGTGCCAAGCCTCTTGTCGTCGGCTTGCACCAAGGCCGGCTGGGCGAGCGAAAGCGCCAGCACGGTGTTGAGGGAAATCGCGAGCGATGTTCTGGTCATGGGCCCTTTCCTGCGCGAGCGAGGCCGCGGCGCGTCCGGCTGATTGCGGCGGTGGCGGCCACGTGCCAGAATTCTTGCGGCGATGGCCCCGGAAGTACCGGGAGAGTTCCGGGAAATTTCCGGGAAATTCAGGGACGATCTGGCGCATGGCCGCGGATCGGCAATTCGCGTTCGGCTCGTATCGCTTCGACGCGCGCACCGAGCAGCTGTGGCGCGGGGCCAGCGAGGTGAAGCTCACGCCCCGGGCCGCCGCCGTGCTGCACCTGCTGACCGAGCGCTCGCCCGAGCTCGTCACCAAGCGTGAGCTGTTCGCGCGTGTGTGGGGCGGCATGGCCGTGAGCGACGACGCCCTCACCTCCTGCATCCAGGAGCTGCGGGGCGCGCTCGGCGACGATGCTCGGCGCCCCCGCTACATCGAGACCCGGCACCGGCGCGGCTATCGCCTCATGCTGCCGGCCAACCCGGGCGCAGAACGAAAAGCCGGAACTCCGGCTGCGGATGACGGGACGCGCGGCGAGAGCCCTCCACTTCCGCTGCCCGACCGCCCATCGATCGCGGTGCTGCCGTTCGCCAACATGAGCGGCGATCCGGATCAGGAATACTTTGCCGATGGAATCTCCGAAGACCTGATCACCGGGCTCGCCCGCATCCGCTGGCTGTTCGTGGTCGCCCGCAATTCGGCTTTCGTCTACAAGCAGCGCGCCGTCGGCGTGAACGAGGTCGCGCGCGGCCTCGGGGTGCGCTACGTTCTCGAGGGCAGCGTGCGCCGGGCCGGCAAGCGCCTGCGCATCAGCGCGCAGCTCGTCGACGCCGTTAGCGGCGGCCATCATTGGGCGGAAAGGTACGACCGCGAGCTCGGCGACATCTTCGCGGTGCAGGATGAGATCACCCGCAGCGTGGCGGGCGCGATCGAGCCCACGCTTCTGGCGGCGGAGGGCGTTCGCGCGCTCGCCCGATCCGCGGACGATCTCGGGGCCTGGGAGCTCGTGGCGCGCGCTCAGACGCAATTCTGGCGCCTGACGCTCGCCGACCACGAGGCGGCCGTCGCCATTCTCCAGCGGGCGGTCGACGCCCACCCAGACTACGCGCCGGCGCGAGGCTTGCTGGGGTTTCGCCTGATCTTTGCCGCGCATATGGGGTGGATCGAGCGCAATCGGGGCTTGATCCACGGCCGGCAGCACGCCCTGCGTGCGACCGCCCTCGATGATCGCGACCCCTGGGGGCACACCGCGCTCGGCTATTGGGCCATGATGGAGCGGCGCACCGAGGAGTCGATCGCGGCGTTTCGCCGGGCGGTCAGCCTCAATCCGAATTCGGCGGCGGCCCACGCCTGTCTCAGCCACATCTTCGCCTTCGCGGGGCGAGACCGCGAGGCGATAAGGCATGGCGAAGAGGCCATCAGGCTCAGCCCACTCGATCCGGATATGGCGTTCTTTCTCGGCGGCATTGCCGTTGCCCATTACACGGGCGGGCGATTTGGCGAAGCCGTCCGGTGCACGACCGAAGCCCTCCGGCTGCGCCTGGGCTTCCAGGGGGCGCAGCGATTGCGCTGCGCGAGCCTGGCCCAGGCGGGCCAACTCGAGGAGGCCCGGTCGTTTCTCGCAAGCATCCGGCGCCAGCAGCCGCAGCTGTCGGTCCAATGGATCCGAGCGAGCGTTCCCTACCAGACGCCGGAGCTGATGGAGCTTTTCGTTGATGGTATGCGCAAGGCAGGACTCGACTAACCGGGTCGAACTGCCGCGAAAAGCATGATTGCGACGAGTGGCCTCCGCTCCGCCACTTAGCCCGTGATCGAAGCGCGAACGCGCGAAGGTGCGTCAGGGGTGGGTCCGCCTGCAGCAACGCTGGATGGCGGCCGGCAAGGATGGTCTTAGCCCAGCGGGTATGCGGCTCTGCGCCGACCAGTGCGCGAGCTACCGGGTGCAACTAAACTCACTTTCGTCGACGCCAAGCGAGTCCAAATTGTGCCGCTGATGCAGGAACCCCTCGACGGGCGCGAGGTCAACCACGGCGTTGCGCGTGTGGAGCAAAATGGGCTGGCGTAACTGCCGATCCCAGGAGCGAAAAGAGCCCGGCGCCCCCTTATAGAGTTCGATCGTGAGATCGGGGCGCTTGAGCGCCCGCAAGAGCTGCGCCCTGCTGGTGGCACGGCTCAGCACGACGCCTTGTACCACGGCGCGTACCGCAACCCATGCCGCCCAGTCTTCCTCGGTCATGGGGCGCGCCGCAAAGCGCTCGAAGCGGCGATTAAGCTGTGGAGCGCCGTGTCTTTCCCAGGCGCCGTCCCACGCCCCCGACATCAATCCCTCTGCGCCGACGATCAATCGCGATTTGGCCGTGCGGTAGGGAACGTAGCGCGCAAACTCGCCCATCACGTCTGCCACGAACACGACGTCGTGGTCGGTATCGCTGGTCATCAGCGCAACGTTGATCTGATCACGCTGGCGCGGATCGTGGCCGAGCACGAACTTCTTTACGCCTACGACACGAAGCTGGAATTTCTTGGCCGAAGCCTGGAATGCCTGCGACACCTCGAAATCCATGGGCTGCGCGCCTTCGAGAATGAGAACCCGGCGCCACGCCTTGAACAATAGATATTGCGAGAGCGCATCGGCCAGCATGGCCCGGCTCGGAATCACATGAAACAAGCCCGTTCGGCACGTCTCCTGCCGCAAGGCAATTTCTCGGTGGCGGATATTGAACAGCGCCAACGCCTCGTCACCGAGAGAACCTGACGCGCGCTTCACGTCGTCGAGCGGCAAATCGAGAATTGCGGCCATCGCGCCGCTGGCGTTGAGCTCGGAACGGATTCGGGCCGCGGCGTCGTCGTCCGCAGCGAGTCGGAGGGTGAGCAGAACGAAGTCGACGCCGATTGCGCGGCCGATCGCCTTACTGTCTTGAATGGCGACCTCAGCGCCGGCGATGGCGGATTTCCTGTCACGCCGAAGGATGCCGGCATAGGTGCGGCCCGGCGCATAAAACGAATCGTCCTCCCGGGCAATGTAGGCGATCTTGGCCGTCGACGCGCCATCCTGCGCGCGCGCGGCCGACATTGGTGCGAACCCGGCCGCCAATGCAAGCGCTGGGGCAACTACGCTAGTCGTCGATAAGTATCGCATACGGAACGATGCCGACAGGCACCGATTTGGTTACTCTGCGGCTTGCGGTTTCGATGATGGAGATGTCGTCCGACAGGCCATTCGCGACGTACAGCTTCTTCTCATCCCTGGTCAGTTGAAGGCCCCAGGGACGCTTGCCGACGAGAATGAAGTCGCTGACGGTCCGCGTCGGCACGTCCACGACAGCGACGCGATTCGCGCGCCCGAGCGCCACGTAGGCGCGTCTGCCGTCTCTTGTGATTAACACGTCTACGGGTGTCACCTGATCGCGTCGTATGGCGGGCGGTGCGAAGACGATTGATGTGACAACTTCGAGCTTGGACAAGTCGATGATGTTCACCTCGCCGGAAAGTTCCGCCGATACCCAGAGTTCCTTTCCGTCCGGTCGGAGCGCGAAACGGCGCGGTCGCGTGCCGACAAGGATGTTTTTGACGATTTTCTTGGCGGCAACATCGATCACGTGAACGATATTGGCGGCCTCGGACGCGACGAACACTAGTTTGCCGTCAGGCGTAATGAGCACGCCCTCGGGCTCGGCGCCCGTTTCGTAGCGGGCCGTGATCTCGCCCGTTTCGACGTTGAGGACGGTCGTCTCCGAGTCATCCTCATTCGATATGTAGAGATCGTGGCCGTTGGGATGCAGATCGAACGTCTCAGGATCGGCAATGTCACGATACCGCTTCACCAGCTTCAGCGTAGCGAGCTCATATATGGCGATGGTGTTGTCATCGCCACAGCCAACATAGAACTGCCGTCGATTCGCGCTAAACTTCATTCCTCGTGGTCGGCCGCAAGTTTGCACCGTCCTCACCACAGAGTCGGACGCATCGAGGATCGATAGAGTGTTGCTCTTCTCGTTGGAGACGATGATCAGTCCGGTTGTCTCGGCGCCTGCCGGCGAGGCCGCCGCGGTCGCTGCGGCAAGCGCGCCTGCCAGGACCAGCCATGATCCTATTCGGCCGTGGATGCGGAACGCAGCGGCCATGTTTAGCTCCTCGGCTGTAGCACCATCTTTTGCGCGGCGCGACTGTTCCGCATCGACCGACGACTGTGCTTTGCCTCGATTGCGCGGGGAATTCGCGCCGGTTGCCTGCCATCGCTTTACAGAGCGCGTGAAACCAGCAATCATACGATAACATCGCTCGTGGATGCAGTCGATGGGCGGTCGGCGGCGGCTCGCCTCGATTCTAGTGTGTGTTGCAGCATTGGGCTGCAATAGCAGCACGGCGCGCGCCGACGAATCCCCCGCTTGTCGCGAGCTGGATTCGCGCTTCGAGCAACAGGCGCGTGAACTGGTCAAGCGGCAGCTGGATTTCCTACTTTTGAGCGCCGCGGGCCATGGCTGCGAGATGCTGGTGGAGCGATCCGTGCAGGCCGGAGCTTCGGTCGGCGCGCGCGATCGGGAGGGCAACACTCCGCTGCACCGCGCGGCACGGGAAGGCAATGCCGCCGTCGTGAAGTTTCTCCTTGATCGGGGGGCGCGCACCGAGTGGCGCAACTTGTCGGGCAGCACGCCGCTCTTCCTCGCCGCCGAATCCAACCGCGCTCGGGCGGTGCGCCTGCTGGTCGAACGGGGTGCCGACGTGAACGCACTCGGCCGCACGGGCGTCTCCGTGTTGGCGGCCGCGGCCTACAATGGAAACGATCGCTTGGTTCAATTGCTTCTCGAAAATGGCGCCGACCCTCGCACCCAGGACGCCACCGGAAAATCGCCCGTGGTCTATGCGGCTGCACGTGGCTTTACGGCGCTGGTCCGCGCCCTGATCGATCGCGGCATCGATGTCAACGCCCGCTACGGCGGCGACCTGACGTTGCTCATGTGGGCGGCAGGGCACGCCAACGATGTTCCGGTCAGCGAAGGCCTCGCCACGGTCGATCACATCCTCGGTCGTGGCGCCCGCCTGAACGAGGTCGACGATCGCGGTCGTACCGCGCTCATGATCGCCGCCGAATTGGGGCGCGCCGAGATCGTGCGATTGCTCCTCCGCAATGGCGCTCGGCGCGACCTCAAGGATAAAGACGGCAAGACCGCCCTCGACCTGGCGGCAAACGAAGAAACGAGCGCGTCCCTGCAGAAGCCGTGAGCGGCGTTGCGACCTATTCCCCGGCAAGGTAGCTCGCCATCACCGCGAGATCCTCGTCCGAATAGGTCCTGAACAGGTCGGTCATCGCCGAGTTGTTTGCGCGCTCCTTGGTCTTGAAATCGATCATGGTCTTCTTGAGGTACTCGAATTGCTGACCGCCCAGCCGTGGTATCACGCTGTGCCCGAGAAATCCCGCGAGATGACACTCGACACACTGGCCCGCCGCGACGGCGCGCCGCGCGCGCGGGACCTCGGCTTCCGGCGTCCGGTATTCGCTGCGCGGCCAAGCTTTTTTGGAGAAATACTCGGCCAGCTTGAGCATTTCTTCGCGCGACATGTCGGCGACCAGCGCATTCATGACCTCGTTCTTGCGGTCCCCGTTCTTGTAGTCGCGCAGTTGTATGTAGAGATAGCCGGTGTGCTGCCCCCAGATGATCGGCACGTCGCGCTCCTGGGGCTTGCCTTGCTCGCCATGACATCCGGCGCACGCCGCCGCTTTTTCCTCGATTGCCGACGGGCTCTCGGTCGCTGCGGACATCGGTATAGAAATGGCGGCGCTTACGACGGTTAACACGAGAAGTGATCGCAATATCCGCCTCTTGATTGCTTTGTCCACGAACGAAAGCGGGGCTGCCTGACGCAGCCCCGCTCCGAGCTTGGCCGTGATGTTTGCCACCACGGTCGTATGCCTGCACGCTAGTCGGCAAGCGCAAAAGCGATAATGCTGTTGCCGCGCTTGTAGTCGAGCTGAGTGTTGCCCCCGGCCCCGACCACGATGTACTGCTTGCCGTCCACCGAGTAAGATGCGGGCGGCGCGTTGACGCCAGCACCGGCCTGGAACTTCCATAGCACCGCACCGGTTTCCGCGTCGTAGGCCTTGAATAGGCCATTGCCTTCGCCGGTGAAAACTAGGCCGCCCGCCGTTGCCAGGACACCGCCGATCATCGGCTGGGGGGTCTTGACCTGCCAGCGGATCCTCCCGGTGTTGTAATCGACGGCCGTGACGTTGCCCCACTGCTCCTCGGTCGGAATGACCTTGAAAGCGCCGCCCAGCCACAATTTGCCTTTGGGATAGGGCGTGCTTTCGACGTGGTAGGTCATCGGCTGGTGCAGGTTGATCGCATAGGTCAAGCCGAGATTGGGATTGACCGCCATGGGCGACCACTCAACGCCGCCGTTCGCGCCCGGCAGCATCCGCTTGCCCTCCTTGGTCGGGAGCGTCCACATGTCCTCCTGCGGCACCATCGCCTCGGAGAAGCGGACGAGCTGACAATTGCGCCGATCATGCACGTAGACGTGACCCGTCTTTCCGGCGTGCAGCAGACCAGGAACGACGGCGCCCTGATTGTCCCTGACATTGATCAGGATCGGTGGGCTGACTGCGTCGAGATCCCACACGTCATGGGCGATGTATTGGAAATGACAGACGTAACGGCCGGTATCGAGATCAACGGACACGAGCGAGTTCGTGTAGAGGTTGTCCCCGGGACGGAGCGAGCCGTCCAGATCCGGAGACGGGTTGCCGACCATGAAGAAGACACGGTTCAGCTGCAGGTCGACCGCGGGATTCTGCCAGACGCCACCCCCGAGAGTTTTGTAGGGATCGCCGATTTTCGCGAGTTGCGCTTTTTCCGCCGCGATATCGCGCTTCATATCGCGGCCCGTGGCGTCTTTGGTCGCCCACACGCCGACGGAATTCTCCGGGATCGTGTAGAAGGTCCAGAGCAGCTTTCCGTCCTTGGCATTGTATGCCTTGACAAAGCCGCGGACGCCGTACTCGCCGCCATTGGTGCCGATCAGGATCTTTCCGTTCACGGCGGTCGGCGCCATCGTTTCGGAATAGCCGAGCTCAGGATCCGCGATCTGCTGCTCCCAAACAAGCTTGCCGGTTTTTGCATCGAGTGCCACGAGCTTGGCGTCGAGTGTTCCCATATAGACCATGTCGCCGAAGGCAGCGACGCCGCGATTGTTGGGTCCGCAGCAATAGACCGTGACGGGCCCCATCTTGTGCTTGTAGTGCCAAATCTGCTCGCCGGTCCGCGCATCCAGCGCGTACACATGATTGAACGCCGACGTGACGTACATGATTCCGTTTACGACGATCGGCGTCGTCTCCAAGGATTCCTTCACCTCCATCTGGAAGATCCAGGCGGGGCGCAGCTTGCCGACATTCGAGACGTTAATCTGGCGATTCGGATAGTACCGAAGTTGGTTGTAGTCGCCGTTGGTGTGCAGAAAATTGTTGCCGTCGCTGGCGGCGCGGCTAAGAAGATCCTGCGTGACCGTCAGCATGTCACCATACTTACTGGCGGGCTTTACCTCTTGGGCTTGTGCCGTTTGGGGCCAGCCGAGTCCCAATGCCAGGACCACAGCCGAACCAGCCGCCGCTGCGCGGCGATTCCTCGTTGCCATGCGACCCTCCACTAGATGATCCCGGTCTTTGTTGCGGATCTGGCCGGGCAGCAAAGGCTGCGCCCGCGCCATTGCTCCTGTCAACGGGACCGGAACCGGTACCGCCGCGGAGGCGGCCGTGCTCTGGGCGAAGGGGGTGGCGCGCTTGCGCTATGTGCACTGCGGCATGACATTGCCGTCGCCGGTGTGCCGCGCCTGCGCCTGGGCGCGCGCAGCAGATGACGCAGATCGGTGAATTTCGCAACCCAGCGAGATCAATCGCTCGCCGCGCCAGCGCGCCGGGGAAGCATGCCGAGGGCAGGATCATATCCGATCATGGCCAGTGCGAAAAACAGAACGGCTGCCACTCCCACATAGCCGGCCGATACTACATTCAACTGGCCATAGAGCGCGAAACGGATCAGCTCCACGCCATGCGTGAAGGGGTTGTTCCAGCAGGCAAAATAGAGCCATAGATCCGCTTCTCTCACCCGCCACAAAGGGTAGAGAGCGGATGAGGCGAAAAACATCGGGAAAATGACGAAGTTCATCACGCCCGCGAAATTCTCGAGTTGGCGGATGAACGACGACAGAAGCAATCCGAGCGCCCCCACCATCAATCCGACCGCCACCAGCGCGGGCAACACAGCGATATATCCGTACCAAGGCGCCTCGATTCCCCACAGAAGAGCGATGGCGAGAAACGCAAAAGCTTGCAAAATCGAAACGGACACGCTCGCAAGGAGCTTGGCGAGCAGCAGGAACCAACGCGGCAGCGGGCTTACCAGCAAAGTTCGAATGCTGCCCATTTCGCGGTCGTAAACGATAGACAGCGAACTTTGCATCCCGTTGAACAGCAGCACCATGCCGACGAGGCCCGGTGTGATGTAGACCTCGTATGGAACATAAGTTTGATAGGGCGGAACGATCGAGACGCCGAGAACGAAGCGAAAACCGGCGGCGAAGATGAATAGCCACACCAGAGGCCGCACCAGCGCCGAGAAGAAGCGCCCGCGCTGGTGCACAAAGCGCAATACTTCCCGCCGGACGATTCCGGCGAAGCAACGCCAATAGTGCAAGATCATCGTCCGTCCGCCGCGGTCATTTTCTGAAATGCCGCTTTGAGGCTCGCCGCGCCCGCCGCCGCGGATACCTGCGCCGCGTCACCTTGCGCGAGGATCCTGCCCTGGTGCAATACGATGACGGTGCCGTCGTTCTCAGCCTCGTCGATCAGGTGCGTGGCCCACAGGGCCGCCAAGGCTTGATCGCGGCACGTGCGGCGGACACGTTCGAGAAGATACTGTCGGCTGGCGACATCGAGTCCGACCGTCGGCTCATCGAGCAGCAGCAAGGACGGGCGATGCAGCATCGCGCGGGCAATCTCCACGCGCCGACGCTGCCCGGCGCTCAAATGACGGACTTTCTCGCGGCGGCGATCGAGCATTTCGATGCGCTCAAGTTCCGCGGCCATACGCGCCGCCGCTTCGCGCCGGCCCAGGCCATGGAGCGACGCATGATAAAAGAGATTCTGTTCGACCGTCAGATCCAGATCGAGCGTGGGCTGCTGAAATACCGCGCCGATGCGGGCAAGCGCTGCCACAGGCTGTCGGCGCAGATCGACGCCAAAGATGCGAATAACTCCGCTGCGGCTGTGGTACAGCCGTGTGGCCAAAGCAAAGAGCGTCGTCTTGCCGGCACCGTTGGGTCCCAACAAGAAGGCGCATTGGCCCGGCTCGACGGTAAACGAAACATTGTCGAGCGCCACACGAGTTCCGAACGTATGGCTCAAATGCTGCAACTCGAGCGCGGACAAACTGTGAACCCCTTGCCGCCAACAGCAAGGCAAACTGGCGATGCCGTCATCTGCGGTCGGGTCATTCTTGTCGTGGCCGACCCAGAACTGCAATGTTCGTCATCGTGGCCCGCGGAAAAAGCAGCGACGTCCGGCCTTGCTGGACCGATCGCCTATCGCGGCGACTCGTTCCGGAACAGGCAACGCCCAGCGTCATTTTGGTCAAGGCGCGGTTTGTTGGGTGCGACCCTAATGGATTGAATTTGTTGGTTTGCTTGCAGCGGGTTGGGACTCAGTTCTCTCTCGCTCCTCCATTTCGGCGGCGAGTCTGCCCCAGCCCTCGGGGGGCGGGCCGGCCGTGGTCCGCGCCGCGAAGACCGGCGCGTTCGTCCGCCGGCCAGTTCGCCGCGGATCCAGCCCATGATCGAGGCGTATCCCTCGCGCTTAACGACTATTTTACCAAGCTCAAATAGGTTGCGCGAACAACCGGTGCGTGCTCGCCGGATTTGTATCTCTCGGCGATGGGAAAAGAGGTGCGTCGTGGATGCGCGGAGCGATCAACCTGTGGCAAGTGTTCAGTGTGCCAAGGAGAACGTGCCTTCGAACGAGAGTGCGAGCCCCGTTCCCGCAGCGGGCAACAAGGCCCGTCGGATCACGATCGATCTTTCCCGGGCGGTGGTGGCCGAAATCCCCGCCATGACCAAGACTCCGGCAATCGAGCGAGGCGCGCAACCGGAATCGCGCGCGTTGCCGGCGGCCGAGAAGACCGAAGACGATGTGCGCGAGGCCATACGCGGCGCCGCAGCGGCCGTGATACACCCGTGGCTCGACGCTAATCTCGGTCGAACACTTGAGCAAAGATTGGGCCCGCTGGTTCAGGAATGCGTCGGTCGGGCGGTCGCCGCTGCTGTCCCGCAGGAAGTCTGGCCGGTTGTGAACGAGCAAGTCGCGGCGGCCGAGGCGCGGGTGAAGGCGGCGCAGGCCCGCGATATCGCTGCGGCGGTTCGGCAGGACCTCGGCCCGGCAGTGAGCCAGCACGTTGGGGCGGCCGAGGAACGGATGGTCGCGGCTCTGGCCCAGCAGGTCGCCGCATCCGTCCATAAGGAGGTCGGGCCGGCGGTGCGCGAGCAGATCGTTGCGGCCGAAGAGCGGATGATCGGCGCTCTCACCCAGCTGATCGCTGCCAAGGTTCTCGAGGAAATCAGGCCGGCGGCGGAGCACGAAGTCGCGGCGGCGGCAAAGCGCCTAGCGGCGGACGTGAGCCAGAGCGTTGCCGCAGCGGTCGATCAGGTCGCGGTCCCGGCCGTCGTCCAGCAGGTCAGGGCGGCCGAGGGGCGCATGGCGGCGGCCCTCACTCAGCAGCTCGCCGCCGCAATCCACCTCGAAATCGGGCCCGCGGTGCAGCAGCAAGTCGCGGCGGCCGAGACGCGGATGACGGCCGCTGTGCACAAGAAGGTAGCAAGCGAAATTAGCTCGCTCTTCAGCCGACTCGCCGATCAAGAGCATGACGAATCGCGGCGCCATGGTTAGGGCCGATAACCGTTGAAGCCGCCGAAAGGGCTAGCCTGATCGTCTCTTGCGCGCCAGAGAAGCGCGGAGCGCGTCGGCGTACAGCGTAAGCTTGAGACCAAGAGTCGTCGCAAGATCAAACGACACGTGGCTCATCAAGTTCTGGCACGTGCCGTGCCCCTCGGGCGCAGGGCGCGCGACCGGCTTGGACGCCGTGTCTACAGCGGGCCAATCGGGCCCCTCCGCCTCTGCAATCCGCTCCATCGTGCCCTCTGTCGCTCGTAGGTGCATGCCTGGTTGTGGTTCCCTCTGCCTGGGCCGGGACCTCAAGCCGCTCGAGGCAGCTCGGGGCCTGCGCAGGCACGCCCGACGACGCGCTGCTTGGGGATGCGAATTGTGGCCGTAGTGCCGGTGCCCACCTCGCTCTCCAGCGAGAGCTGTCCTCCATGCGCCTCGATCAGCGACCGGGACAGGGTCAATCCGAGGCCCGTGCCGATGTCGCTGCGCGGCGTGGGATGCTCGAGTTGGGAAAACGGTTCAAAGGCCCGCGGAATTTCCACCTTGCGCATGCCTATGCCGTTGTCTTTGACCCGAATGATCATGTCGCCATTGGTCTCGCGGCTGGCCGTGAGCGAGACTCGCCCGCCGCTGGGCGTGAACTTCACCGCATTGGAAAGCAGGTTCAGCAGCACCTGGCGGAAGCGCAGCGTGTCCACTCTGATGGACGGAAGATCCTGCGGAACGAAAGTCGTCAGCTGGATGCCCCCGGTGCTCGCCGCAAATTTCATCTGCTCCCTGCATTGGTCGAAAATTTCGCCGACGCTGAGGACTCTTTCATTCAGCGGCATGCGCCCGGCCTCGACCTTCGCCGCGTCGAGAAGATCATTGATGAGGCTCAGCAAGTAGGTTCCGCTGTTTCTGATATCGCGCGAATAGTCGCGATATCGCTCCACACTGTGGAGACCATAGAGCTCCGAACTCATGATCTCCGAGAACCCGATGATGGCGTTGAGCGGCGTGCGCAGCTCATGGCTGACATTGGCCAGGAAGCGCGTCTTCGCCTCGTTGGCAGCCACGGCGGCGTCTCGTGCGTTCTGCATGTATTCGGCCACCATGGCCCGGTCCAATAGCTTGATGCGGTCGGCAATGTGCTGATTCAAAAGGTGGGCGAGAAAAACAAGGATGGAGGTCCAGACCGAAAGCAGCGTCGCCGTGAACAGGTGCGCCGGAATTCCGTCGAGCGCCAGACTGGCGCCGAATGGCAGCACCAGTGGGGGCACGAAGGCATAGAAGCTTGACAGCCTGGCGGCATAGCCTGCGAGCGCCGCGGCGCTGAGGCCGGTGACGAGAAAAACCTGGACGATAAGCAGAGTGCCGTTGCCCGGCGCGTAGAACGCGATATTGCCGATCCCCCAGATTGCGCCGCTCATCAGAGTGCCGAACGTGAAGAGCCGCGCCCACCTCCGTGCGTCCGCCGCCGGCGGGCGCGTGCCGAAATAGCGCAGGACATGGAGCCAGCGCAGGACGCTCGTGGCGAGCGCGAGCGCCAGCCATGCGATCAGGGCCGTCTCGCTTCCTTCGCGCCAGAAGACGATTGCCGCCAGTATGGCGGCGATCGTCTCGACGAGAATGATTCCCGGCGCATAAAGGAAGAGGCCGCGCACGACGTGCGCCGTCAGCGCGGCACGCGCCGGTGGGTCGACGGCACTTCCGCGTTCGAGCCTCAATGCGCGAAGAAGCAGCTCCTTGCGCGATACGTCCTGGCTCCCGTCCGCTTCCGCCAGTGCCTTTACGCTCGAAAACGCCATGCGCGCCGCCCATTCCCCGAGGGTAACGCCTCCGGAGCCGCCCCAGGCCCGCGTCAGGAGGTGCGCGCAAGCATGCAAACGATCGCTTAAGGTACTCTTTTTGAGTCTTGTTAAGAGCGGTGGTTAATTCGGTGTTCGCCGAAAGGAATCGAGCCGATCGCCAAGCGAAGGGACGCTGGCGCCTTACGCGACTATTGGACAGGGCTAACGCGACGCGCTGGGATGCGGCGGCGCCCGCAAGGATTCCGGGCTACCTGCCGGCTCGGCGAACTACCAGGTGATCGTCTCTACGCCGGTGAAATCGAGCGTGCTGCCATCGGCGAGATTGATCGTACCCGCAGAATCCTGACTGAAAACGATCTGCCCGTTCGCAGACGACACGATCGATCCCTGCGAGAGCGATAGAGTCCATTCGCCGCCGCCGGGGCCTTGGGTAATGCCAGCGAGGGAGATCCGATCCGTCCAGCCGGCTCCGAGCCCCGCGTCGAAGATGTCCTGACCGCCGCCAGAGGCGAACAGGTACATGTCGTTGCCGGCGCCCCCGATCGCTCGATCGCTCCCCGCGCCGCCATCCAAGATGTCGTCGCCGGCACCGCCATCCAGCCGGTCGTTGCCGCTTCCGCCGTTGAGGATGTTGTTCCCGCCATTGCCGGTCAGCACGTCGTTGAAGGCTGACCCGGTGAGGTTTTCGAGCGAGCTCAGCGTGTCGGTGCCGGCGCCGCCCGTGTTCTGCGCCGCAGCGATCGCCAGGCTGACCGTGACGGCCGAGGTTGCCGTCGCGTAGCTCGCCGCGTCGATACCTGCACCGCCATCGAGGGTGTCGTTGCCCGATCCCCCGATCAACATGTCGTTGCCCGCTTCGCCGAAGAGCTGGTCGTTGCCGGCGCCACCGTCCAAGATATCGTTGCCCGCGCCGCCCCGCAGCGTGTCGTTGCCGGCCCCGCCGTCGAGCAGGTTGTCCCCGCTGTTTCCGGTCAGCGTATCGTTGAATCCGGATCCCGTCAGATTCTCGATGCCACTCAACGTGTCCGTGCCGGCGCCACCCGTGTTCTGCCCTGTAGTGATCGCCAGGCTGACGGTGACGGCTGCGGTCGCCGTCGCGTAGCTCGCCGTGTCGATGCCCGCGCCGCCCTGCACTGTGTCATTGCCCGCTCCGCCATCCAGCGTGTCGTCGCCGGCGCCGCCGTCGAGAACGTTGTTCGCGCCACTTCCTGTCAGCACGTCGTTGAAATTGGACCCCGCCAAGTTCTCGATCGAGATCAGCGTGTCGGTGCCGGCGCCAAGCGTGTTTTGCGCCGCTGCAATCGCCAGGCTGACCGTGACGGCCGAGGTCGCTGTCGCGTAGCTCGCTGTGTCGGTACCGGAACCGCCGTCGAGCGTGTCGTTGCCCGCCGCTCCGATCAGCGTATCGTTGCCTCCTCCGCCCCGCAGCGTGTCATTGCCGGCGCCGCCGTCGAGAACGTTGTTCCCGCTACTGCCGGTCAGCACGTCGTTGAACGCCGACCCCATCAGGTTCTCGACCCCGATCAGCGTGTCGGTGCCGGCGCCGCCAGTATTCTGCGCCGCTGCGATCGCCAAGCTGACCGTGACGGCCGAGGTCGCCGTCGCGTAGCTCGCCGTGTCGGTCCCGGTCCCGCCGTCGAGCCTGTCGTTGCCCGAACCGCCGATCAGCGTGTCGTTGCCGTTCCCGCCGAGCAGCGAGTCATTGCCGGCCCCGCCGTCCAGCGTATCGTTGCCGTTCCCGCCGGTGAGCGCGTTGTTCCCGGCGTCGCCGGTCAGCACGTCGTCGAAGCCGGACCCGGTCAGGTTCTCGACCCCGATCAGCGTGTCGGTGCCGGCGCCAGCCGTGTTCTGTGCCGTTGCGATCGCCAGGCTGACCGTGACTGCCGAGGTCGCCGTAGTGTAGCTCGCGGTGTCGATACCGGCGCCGCCGTCGAGCGTGTCGTCGCCAAGTCCCCCGATCAGCGTGTCGTTGCCGGCGCCGCCTTGAAGCAGGTTGTTCCCGGCATCGCCGGTCAGCGTGTCGTTGAATCCGGATCCCGTCAGGTTCTCGATCCCGATCAGCGTGTCGGTGCCGGCGCCACCCGTGTTCTGCGCCGTGGTGACAGCTAGGCTGACCGTCACAGCCGAGGTCGCCGACGCGTAGCTCGCCGTGTCGATATCGGCTCCCCCGTCGAGAGTGTCGTTGCCCGATCCCCCGATCAGCGTATCGTTGCCGGCGCCGCCGAGCAGCGAGTCATTGCCGGCGCCTCCATCGAGCGTATCGCTGCCGGCGCCGGCGTCGATGATATCGTCCCCTGCATTGGTCGTTACGCGGTCGTCGCCGTCGCCGGCATAGACGCGATCGGCGCTCGTCCCGAGGATGTCGATGGTGTCGTCGCCCGTGCCCGCGTAGACCAGCGGGCGCGTAAGGCCGTTGGACGCCGCCTGGATGGTTATGACGTCGTTGCCGGCGCCCGTCGACACCTCGATCTCGTTGCTGACCGCGCCGCCCGTGCTGTCCGACCTCGCCACGACGTTGATGATGTCGGCGCCGTCGCCGGTGATGATGCGCCCGCCCTTGGCATCGATCACCGTGACGTTCGAGGGGCCGCCGTCGCCCAGAATCACCTCCGCATCGACGAAATTGCGGATCGTGACGTCGCGCGGCTGATCGTCTTCCACGCGGATGTTGCGCACCGATCCCCAGGCGGAGTCCACGCGAATGTCGATGTTGCCGGCGCCGTCGTAGGTGGCCGTGACGCCGGCGCTGGGCGCCACGCCGACGATGTCCATCTCCGTCCCGGTGACGGTGCGCGTGGTGCTCGCGGCCTCCCCGAGAACGAAAGAGTCGGTGGTGTTCTGCGTTCCGTCCGGATTGACCGCGTGGCTAAGCGTGATGTCCATGTCGCGATCGACCGTCAGGGTGAACTGCCCGCTCACGGTCTCGGTGTCGCCGCCATCGGCCTCGGTCGCGGTCGCAACGATCTGGATCGGGAAATCTCCGCGCGTGCCGCTTGGCAGCGTCAGCTTGAGGCCGACGAGATCGTTTTGGGAAAGCGTCCAGCTTCCGCCCGGGCCCTGCTGACCCGCGGAGAGAATTGCGCCACTCGGCAATCCCAAAACCACCACCGACAGGGCTTCCGAGCCATCGCTGTCGGCGAGGGCCACGTTGAGGGGAAAGTCTATCGGCGAACCAGGCTCAAGCTCGAGGTTGCCGAGGGCCAAGACAGGCGCATCGGCGACCGCAGCGACCGTGACCGGCACCTGCGCGGTCACGCTGGCGGTGTCGCCGTTCTCCGACTCGGTCGAGGTGGCAGTGACCGTCAGCGTGAAGTCGCCGTCGCTGTCGGCCGGCGGCGTGATCGTGAGGCCCTGAAGCTGGGCCGGCGTCAGCGTCCAGCTGCCATTGCCATTGTCGGTCCCTGCCGAGAGCACGGCG
>Ga0187893_10000739_pt1 | contig 83875 bp, 58 predicted proteins | sample MA1701074metaG_FD_139574 | JGI IMG/M metagenome (GOLD analysis project Ga0187893, IMG submission 139574) | White microbial mat communities from a basaltic lava cave in the Kipuka Kanohina Cave System on the Island of Hawaii, USA - MA170107-4 metaG ... | reverse complement strand
GAGCAGAACGTTCGCGAAGACCGGGTAGGGCGTTCCCCCGAGCGCCTGGAAGTTCGCTCCGACGTACAGGCCTATCTTGGGTATGTCGGTCGCTGCCTGGACGCGGAAGACGTGGGTGATGTCCAGGCCGAAGTTCCCCTCGGCGTTGGTCAGAGAATTCGGGTCCCGCCCCACGTCCGTGTTGGCGTACGTGTTCTGAAGACCGCCGTCGCGCGAGCGGCTCGCGGAGTTGAGACCGGTGGATTCGGCGACCGTGTATTGAAACAGGGCCTGCCAGCGGTCCGCCCATCGCTTGGTCAGAGTCAGGGTCAAGCCGTTGTAGCGCGAGTAGAAGTCTTCGCGTGTGGTGAGGAGGAAGAAGCGATCGTCGGTGGAGTTCAGGAGAGGGTACACCGCGATGGTTTGGCCGTTGTCGAGCGTCGCCGTCTCCGTTCCGTAGATCCCGCCGGTGTCGTCCCAGCCCTCGAAGTTCTCTCCGCGTTTGTACACGTAGGTGGCGCCGAGAGCGATGCTCGGGACGAGCTCGTGATCGAAGCCGATCGAGAACTGATCCGTGTAAGGCGCCCTCAAGTCAGGATCCAGGCCTTCCTGTCGGTTCACGCCTCCCGAAAGAGCGAGCAAATCCCACATGCCGGAATCCGCGTTCCAGATCTCCGAGAGGACAGGGACCTGGCCAGGGTGGAAGCGGTCGAAGTCCCTCAGGACCGTGCCCTGGTAGAAGCGTCCGTAGTTTCCGCGCAGGACGGACCTCCCGCTCTCTCCTAGCTCGAGGTTGAAGCCGAACCTAGGGGAGACCGTGTTCTGAGTGATCAGGTGGCCGAGCCCGGGAATGGTCCCCCCCGTCTTCTCCCCGGCGGTGTTGAACTCGTCGATGTCCTGGCTCGTCACCGAATCGTGGGCGTATCGGACCCCCACGCTCAGGTTCAGTCGCTCGCCGACCGACAGGACGTCTTCCGCGAAAAGGGCCACGGTGCCGCTCGAGGCTCCGTTGAACGTTTGCTCGAGGGAGTAGCGGATATAGGGCTGGCTCAAATAGTCGAGGTACCACGTCCCGCCCGGATAACCTTCGGTGAACTCGTAGGTGCTGGCGATGTACTGCGCGCCGAACTTGAAATCATGCTCGGCGTTCAGGAAGTCGGAGGCGTAGTGGCTCAGCTTTCCCTTGAACTCCGTTTTTCTCTGCTTGCCGAAGCCGGAGTAGCGCGAGCCCTGGCTCGCCTGTCCGGTGGCGGCGTCGAGGTGCCCCTTGGCGTCGTAGCCTCCGAAGGGAATGTACTTGTCGGGCACTCCCCAGGTCGAGATGTGGAAGTTGTAGAACGTCTCGCTCGACAGCAGGTGAGTCACGTTGGCGATGTTCCAGACGGGGGTGTAGCCGTCTTCACCCGAGCCGGTCTCGAACGGGGCCAGCGGAGTCACATCGTCCGGGAAGTAGAAGGTGTCCATTTCGAAGCCGTGCTGGAGCTTGAGGTTCGGTGTGATCTGCCAGTTGATCTTGTACACGTAGCGCTCGGTTTCGAAGTTGAAGGGGTACTGAGGATCACCTCCGGGCTGAGAATCGGAGTCCCGCAAAATCGAGAGACCGCCGTAGAACCACAAGCGCTCCTTCACGATGGGCCCGCCAAGATGGGCGCTGATGTCGTTGTATTGATCGCGGATATACCCTGTCTCTCCCGCGGGACAATCGCAAGGGGCGACGATGGGCACGCTCGCAAGCCAGTCGGGCTGGGCGACGTAGGTGGCGTCCCCGGAGAACTCGTTTCCACCGGACTTGCTGATGATGTTGAAGACGCCGCCCATAACCCCTCCGTACTCCACCGAGGGACCGATGGCGTTGATCTCGATCTCCTCGATGAGGTCCGGCTCGGGCCAGGGCCAGGACTGGCCGTGGACCGGCGACGTGATGTCGGCGCCGTCGAGCATGTACGAGTTTTCGTTGGTCCCGGAGCCGAAGGCTGACTGCCGGTCGCTGAGCTTCCCGGGATCGGTGTTGGTCATACCCGGAGCCGAATTCAGTAGGTCGAAGACGCTGAAGCGGCGGACCGGCGTCTTGTCCACGAACTCCTGGCTGTAGTTGGTGGAAACGCCCGATTTCTTGGTATCGATGACGGGGGCCTCGCCGCTCACGGTGACCGTCTCGGCGAACGTCGCCACCTTGAGTACGACGTTTCGTTCGATGGTCCCGTTCACCACCACGCGCAGCCCTTCCTCCCGGTAGGTCGCGAACCCGGAGAGCTCGACGGCGAGGGAGTACGTGCCCGCGGGGAGCGTCGGGAAGCGGAACTGCCCGTGCTCGTTGGTGGTGGCGTGCGACGGCCCCGCGGGGAGGGCGGGCGAGGCGATGGTGACGCTCACGCCGGGCAGCACTGCGCCCGACTCATCCTTTACCGTTCCGAGGATGTTGCCGGTGAGGATCTGACCGTGAGCGTCAGGACTCAGGAACAAGGGCGCCAAGACGAAGGAGAGAAAGGCCAGCGCCCGGGGAGACGCGACATTCATTGCTCGACTCCTTTCGACTACATTACACATGTCCAACATGTGAACAGTTTTAACGTGCAAACCTTATACCATAGGAATCGCCGAATTTCAGCGAGTTCTAAATCGAGGATCGCCAACAGTTGCCGGGAGCCCCTTTTTCGTGAAGGCCGTGAGCGCGCGGGAACTCCAAAACCTGGGATCCGAGGCCGAGGCGTCTCGAAGCGGCCCCCGCGGAAACACCGCGAGGCCAATCGCTTGGCCGCTGTCCACTGCGCTCCGGATTTTTGAATCACTCCGTCGTCCTCAGGGCTCGTTGGCAAGCGACCACACCGCCAGGAACGCCAGTCGGGCCACCCTCTCCATCTTTGCGAAATCGATCCTCTCGACGTCGTCGCTCGGCGTGTGCACGTCGGGGTGCTCGCCCGTATAGAGAAAGATCGCGGGCACCTCCCGCTCCAGGAAGGGGCAGTGATCGCTCGTTCTCAGGAAGCCCAGCTCCGGCCGATCCCGCTCCTTCTTGATCGTGAGGCCGATCCTCCTGTTCTCGTCGTCGACGCGCGCGGCGAGGTGGGGGCTGAACGAGTAGCCGATCATGTGAATTACGTTCGCATTCTCCGCCGCCGTCGTCCTCTCGAGCCCGTGAAATCCGGAGCTCGAAGGGTCGGACACGTCCTCGTTCCTTCCGATCATGTCGAGGTTCAGGTTGGCGACGAGCCGGGCCTCCTTCGGCAAGGGGGTTTTTGCGTAGCGCCGCGAGCCCAGAAGACCCCGCTCCTCGCCGTTCCAGAGCGCGAAGACAACGGTCCTCCGAGGGCGGCGCCCGCCGGCTGCCAGCTGCGTAAACGCCTCCGCCACCTCGAGAACCCCGGCGGTGCCGGAAGCGTTGTCGTCCGCGCCGTTGTAAACGCGGCCGTCCGCGTCGATGCCCTCGTGGTCGAAGTGGGCGCCGAGCACGACGATCTCTTCCGCTCGGTGCGAGCCCTTGAGGTAGCCGACGACGTTTCGGGCCCGGAGAGTTACCCGACTCAGATCGACGGCAAGCGTGATGGGAGGCCCGTCCACCGCGAACGAGGCGGGACGGCTCACGGGCTCCCCTTCGGAAGCGTCGCCGAGGGCTTTCTGGATCGCAACCTGCTTCGGCTCGAGGGGCTCCTGGAGGAGCTTCTCGGCAAGGGCTCCCGAAACGGCCGCGGAGACGAACCCCGGGTCGAGGCCCGCGGTCGAAAAGTAACGCTCCTCGAGGGCGGAGGGCTGCTCCGGCCAGTAGCTCGCCCAGTCGAGAGCCGGCGGCTCGTCCGGGTGGGAGAGGGAATCGGGCAGGAGAATCAGGCCCAGGGCGCCGCGGGCGCGGGCGGCGTCGATCTTCGCTTCCACTCGGGCGTGTACGGTTTCGGCTCGTCCTGCGAATCGGCTCCGGTCGTCGTACTCCTGAGCCTCGTGCTGAAAGGCGACCACAATCTCTCCCCGGACGTCGAGCCCCGCGTAGTCGTCGTAGGAGAGCTCCGGCGCTGTGATGCCGTAGCCGGCGAAGACGAGGCCAGCGGTGACGGTGGCCGAAGCGGATGTGTGGAGAGGGTAGAAGTCCTCTCCCACCGGATAGCGGACGGACGTTCCCTGGGTGAGAGAGCTGGCCTTTCCGAGGGAGCTTGTCGACACCTCGAACCACTGAAAGTAGCCGTCCTCCGTCTCGAGACCGAGACGCTCGAGGACCGAGGCGAGGTAGAGAGCGGCGACGTCGTTTCCCGGATGGCCGAGAGCGCGCCCCTGAAGCTCGTCGCTTGCGAGGAACCGGACGTGCGCCTCCAGATCCGCCGCCCGGATCGAGAGCATCGCCGGGGGCGGGCCCTCCACGACCGGCGCGATTCCGGCGAGCGCCAGGATGGTTCCCACCCCCATGGATGCTCCATATATCACATGTTGACTATTTCAACAACTTTGTTCACAAAAGGGGAGGGACGGCCCGCGGCTCCCCGGTGGAGGGCACCCGTCAGGACCGAGCCGGCATGCGACGGAGAGCAACGGGATACGAGAGGCCGCGGGCGCGGCCGGGCCGGAGCGTCCTGGATTCCGTCGTGACCGCGCCGCTCAGAGCCCCTCGTGCACCATCAGGACGAAGTTCAGGCGGTAGGGGTACTCCGCGGCCCGACGTGTGGTTCAGAAGGCGGCCCAGCGTCGCATCCGAGGCGTCGGTCGCCGGCCGCGAACTTGGATCCGGGGAGGTAGTCGTTGGCGGGCCGGTCCAGGTCGAGCAGGCCGCGTTCCACCAGCATCATGACCGCGGTCACGCCTCTCGTGCTCGGCGGCCGCGTCTCCCCCTAGATGGTGATCGACCCGCGGAGCGGACGCCTCTCCGTCCTCTTCTACCGCGCGGAAGCGGGGAAGACAGCGCGTTCGCGAACGATTCCACTACGCGTGGCCCGGGGACTATCTCGCTCTGGTCGTGATGGGCGCCGACTTCCACGCGGTCTACGCGCGATCGAATTACGGCGAGCGGGAGCGGATTCCGGAGGCGGCTGGACGGAAGCTCATGGACGTCGTGTTTCGATAAGCACCCCGGGGAGGCTAACGGGGAGGCCTCACTCCCCGCCTCTCGAGCTCCTCGATCTGCCGAGCGGCCTCGGCCTCGCGTCCCGCGCGGCGATACGCCTCCGCCAGGTTCTCTCGCGCCTGATCGTAAGCGGGCTCCAGACGCACGGACTCCTCGAAAGCAGCGATCGCTTTCGGAATGTTCTCGCGATGGAAGTAGATGACCCCGAGACCATTGTGGGGAAGGGCGAGCCCGGGGTCGGAAGCGATGGACTGCTCGTAGGCGCGGATCGCCTCCTCCGTCCTTCCAGAGCGATCGAGGATCACGCCAAGGTCGTTCCACGCGAGCGCGTGAACGGGCTCCCGTTCGAGCAGGCGCCGAAGGAGCGGCTCGGATCGCGAAGGCTCGCCCCGGCGGAGGTAGAGGCTGCTGAGCAGGTAGAGGGCGGGGGCGTGGTCCGGGGAGAGGCGGAGGGCTCGCTCGCACGCATCGATCGCTTTCTCGGGCTTCCGCTGCATTCGAAAAATCTCGGCCTCGAGAACGAAGGTCGTTGGATTCTCCGTCGCGGCGCGCCGGGCGAACTCGAGAACCGCGAGCGCCTCGTCGAGCCTTCCTTCTTCCCGGTAGAGGCGCGCCATCCCGAAGTAGCCCTCGACGTCGTCGGGGAAGACCTGGATGCGGTTCCGATAGCGCTCCCGCTCGCGATCCACCGCGGCGAGCTCTTCGAAGCGCGCGAGGGCCTTCGCAGACTCCTCGCTTCTCCCGGACCGAGAAAGGAGCTGCCCGAGCTGATAGTAGGCCGGGGTCAGGAACGGATCCTCTTCGATCGACTTGCGGCAGTGCTCGAGGGCGTCCTCCATCTCGCCGCGGTCGGCGAGAAGTCGGGCGAGCTCGACCCGGGCCTGAGCCCGGGTCGGGGCAGCGCCGCTTCGGACGACGGCCTCGAATGTGTCTCGCGCTCGCTCTTCCTCGCCGAGCATCAGGAGCGCGGTCCCGAGCTGGAAGCGCGCGGCCCCGTCTTCCGGGGCGAGACTCACCGCTCGCTCCAGATGGCGTCTAGCCTCCGGGAGCCTCCCCATGCGCAGCTCGCAGTAGCCGAGGCGGAACAGAACGACCGCGCTCTCCTCTCCAGCATCAACGAGTCGCGTGAGAATCGCCGCCGCTCGATCGAACCGCTCCGTCTTGAAGTGGGCCTCGGCGAGGGCGAGATCCTCGGACGCCTGCACCGTGAGCAGGATGATGAGGGCGAGACCCATGGGCTCACTCTACCGTCGCTCTTCCCCGATGTCGAAACGGTTGGCGCTTTCCCACGACAGCGGATATCTTCCGCGGATGCGCCTTCTCGCCGTTCTGGTCCTCGCGACCGCCGGCACCGACGGCGACCTTCCTCACTACCGCGACGTCGCGGCCGAGGCCGGGATGATCGAGGCGAACGTCTTCGGAAGCTCTCCCAAGAAATTCATCACGGAGACCACGGGCTCGGGGGCTGCTTTTCTCGACTACGACCTCGACGGGGACATGGACGTGTATCTCGTGAACGGCCGGACGCGGGAGCAGCACGAGAAGGGAGAGACTGGCCCGCCCGACCGCCTCTATCGAAACGTCGGCGGGACCGGATTCGTCGAGGTGGCGGGGCTCGCGGGCGTGGCAGAGACGGGCTGGGGCGGGGGAGCGGCAGCGGCCGACTACGACAACGACGGCGACCCCGACCTCCTCGTCACCAACATCGGGGGCAGAACGTTCTATCGCAACAACGGGGACGGGACGTTCACCGACCGGACGAACGAGGCGGGCCTCGAGGACGACCGCTGGAGCGCGAGCGCCGCCTTCGGCGACATCGACGGCGATGGCTTCCTCGACCTCTACGTTACCCATTACATCTCGTGGGACCCTCGCCTCCTCGACGGGCTCAACGTGGACTTCTGCCGCTACCGAAACGTTCCCGTCCTCTGCGGCCCGCGCGGTCTCCCGGGAGAGGCCGATGCTCTCTTCCTGAACCAGCGCGACCGCACGTTTCGAGACGTGACAAGATCGGCCGGCGTTGAGAACGGGGAGGGGCGGGGCCTGGGGGTCGCCTTCTTCGATTTCGATGACGACGGGGACGAGGACATCTTCGTCGCCAACGACTCCACCGCGAACTTCCTCTACCGCAACGACGGGAGCGGGCGCTTCGAGGACCTGGCGCTTCTCGCAGGAGTGGCCTACTCCGCGTTCGGCAACGAGCAGTCGGGGATGGGCGCGGACGCCGGCGATTACGACGAGGACGGAAAGCCCGACCTCGTCGTGACCAACTTCCAGGGCGACTACAACGCTCTCCGTCGAAACCTGGGGACCGGCGTCTTCGCCGACGTGAGCCACGCGGCCGGCGTTGCCGCCTCGAGCTTAGACCGGCTCGGCTGGGGGGTGAAGCTCGCCGACTGCAACAACGACGGGTATCTCGACCTCTTCGTCGTGAACGGCCACATCTACCCCGAAATCGACGCCGCCGGGATCGGAGAGAGCTACGCCCAGCGAGCGCAGGTCCTCCTGAACGTCGATTTCGGGCCGGCGCGGAAGTTCGAAGACGTGAGCGCGCGGGCCGGGCCCGCGCTCGAAACCCCGAGGCCGAGCCGCGGGCTCGCGGCGGGGGACTTCGACGACGACGGAGACATGGATTTCGTCGCAAACAACATGAACGAGCTTCCCGCTCTCTTCCGGGACGACGCCTCGCACCGAAACGGCTGGGTCCGGCTCGCTCTCATCGGCCGGAGTGTGAATCGCGACGCGATGGGAGCGAGGATAGCCTACGAAGCCGGAGGCCGCCGCCACCATCGCCGGGCCGGCTCTCTCTGGAGCTACCTTTCGACGAGCGACCCGCGGCTTCTTCTGGGACTCGGGAGCTCCGCGGGCGCCGAGGGTGTCGAGATCCGGTTCCGGAAGCGCGAGACCCCACTCGCCCTGGGGTCCATCGGCTCCGGGGAGGACGTCGTCGTCCTCGAGGGAGTGGGCCGGGTTCGCTAGCCCGCTCCTGCCCTCTTGTTCAACAATTCAACACTATGGTAGGCTCCCGATTCCTCGAGGAGGCCAGAATGAAGACCCCCTTTCCCCGCGCCGTCCCTCGGGCGGCAATCCTGATCGCGTACATGCTCGCGCCGCTCGCGCAGGCCCGGCCCGAGACGATCGACTCGAAGTTCCTTCAGGCCCTCGAATTCCGTCTCGTGGGCCCCTTCCGCGGTGGACGGGTGGTGGCCGTGGCGGGAGTGCCCGACGAGCCCCGCACCTTCTATATGGGGGCGACCGGCGGAGGAGTGTGGAAGACGACGGACGGAGGCGAGGAGTGGAAGAACGTCTCCGATGGCTTCTTCACGAGCGGCTCCATCGGGGCCCTCGCGGTCGCGCCTTCCGACCCCAACGTGATCTACGCCGGCACGGGCGAGACCTGCCTTCGCAACAACGTCTCGGCGGGAGACGGGATCTATCGCTCGAACGACGCCGGCCGCACGTGGACGCACGTGGGGCTCGCCGACTCCTTCCACGTCGGCCGCATCGCGATTCATCCCCGGAACCCGGACGTCGTCTACGTCGCGGCGCTCGGCTCGGCCTTCGGCCCCAACCGGGAGCGCGGCGTCTACCGGTCGAAAGACGGCGGGGGGACGTGGGAGAGAGTCCTCTTCGTGAGCGACAGGGCGGGCGCGGTCGACCTCGCCCTCGACCCCTCGACCCCGCGCGTCCTCTACGCCGCCACCTGGGAGGGCGCGCGTAAAGCGTGGACGGTCGTGAGCGGCGGGCCGGGAAGCGGCATCCATAAATCGAACGACGGGGGTGACACCTGGACGCGTCTGACGGAAGGTCTTCCGAAGGGCGTCAACGGCAAGATCGGGATCGCTGTTTCCCCCGTGCGCCCCGAGCGCGTGTACGCGCTGGTCGAGGCCTCCGAGGGAGCGGGCCTTTACCGGTCGGACGACGCGGGGAAGTCGTTCGCATACGTGAACCCCGACCCCCGGCTCGTGAGCCGAGCGTTCTACTACATGCACCTCTTCGCCGATCCGGTGGACGAGAACGGCCTCTACGCCACGGGCCACACCGACTGGCTCGTGCGCTCGACCGATGCCGGGAAGTCCTTTTCGAAGCTCGAGGGCCGGACGCACGGCGACTACCACGCCCTCTGGATCAACGCCAAGGATCCGCGGATCCTGATCTTGGGAGACGACGGAGGGGCCGCCGTCTCCTTCGACTCCGGGAAGAGCTGGTCGCGGCAGGACAACCAGCCGACCGCGGAGATGTACCGCGTCGCTGTCGACGATCGGTTCGACTATCGGCTCTACGGCGCCCAGCAGGACAACTCGACCGTCTCCATCGCGAGCCGGACGGCGCGCGCCGGCATCTCGGTCCGGGATTGGTACCCGGCCGCGGGAGGCGAGCAAGGAGCCATGGCCCCGAGCCGCCTCGACCCCGATGTCGTTTACGCGGGGAACTACCAGGGAATCCTCGAGCGGTACGACCACCGGACGGGCCAGACCCAGAACATCATCGCATATCCCCAGCTCGGCGAAGGCACGGCGGCCCGCGAATACCGCTACCGGTTCGCCATCCTCGCCCCCGTGCGCGTGTCGCGACACGACCCGCGCACGCTGTACCACGCGGCGAACGTGGTCCTGCGGAGCCGCGACGAGGGCCGGAGCTGGAGTGCTGTCAGTCCCGACCTCACCCGCGACGACGTGGAAAGGCAGATCGAGGCGGGGACGCCCATCACCTACGACATGACGGGGACCGAGGTGTACTGCACGATCTCCGCTCTCGAGGAGTCGCCCCTCACCCCGGGGCTCCTCTGGGCGGGGAGCGACGACGGGCGCGTTCACGTCTCGCGCGACGGCGGATCACGCTGGGAGGAGGTGACCCCTCCCGACATGCCCGAATGGGGAACGGTCGGCGCGATCGACCCCTCCGCGCACGATCCCGCGCGCGCGTTCCTTGCCGTCCATCGGTATCGCGACAACGACTTCGCACCCTACGTGTTCCGCACCGACGACTACGGCAGGACGTGGAAGCGCCTCGCCACCGTGACGAACGGCATTCCCGCGCGCCACTTCGTGCGCACGGTGCGCGAGGACCCCGAGCGCAAGGGGCTTCTCTACGCGGGCACGGAGTACGGTCTCTACCTGTCGTTCGACGACGGCGCCCGCTGGCAGTCGCTTCAACGGAACCTGCCCATCGTCCCCGTGACCGAGCTCGTCGTCCACCGGCGCGACCTCGTCGTCTCGACTCAGGGGCGCTCTTTCTGGATCCTCGACGATCTCACGCCGCTCCAACAGCTCACCGAGGCGCGGACGCGGGAAGCTTCGTTCCTGTTCGAGCCCCGGAAGGCGTACCGGACGCCGGGGTCGAGCTCGGAGCGCCGGGGGCTCGGCCGCAATCCGCCCGCGGGCGCCCTCCTCTATTACTCGCTTGCGGCCGGTCCGAAGGACGAGCTCGCGATCGAAATCCTTGACGCCTCCGGCACGGTGGTGAAGCGCGCGTCGATGAATGACGAAACCGAAGGGACGCCCGGCGGAAAGCCCGGGCTCAACCGATGGGTCTGGGATCTCGGCTACGAGCCGCCCGCTCTCACCGCAGACTCGCCCCTTCGCGAGTGGTACCGGGTCACGGTGCCCCGGGCGGCTCCGGGGCGCTTCACCGTGCGATTGACGGTCGATGGGAAATCGCTCGAGCAGCCGCTCCAGGTCGAGCCCGACCCGCGGCTCCCGACGACCGCCCAGGACTACGCCGACCAGCTCGAGCTCGCGCTCGATATCCGCGACCGCATCACATCGTTGACGAGGACGGTCGAGCGCCTGCGACTGGTCAAGGACCAGGCGAAGGCGGTGGCGGAGGACAAGGCGCGGCCGTTCTCGGCCGAGGTCAGGGCCGCGGCTTCACGGGTCGTGGAGAGGCTCTCCGCTCTCGAGGGCAAGCTGGTCGAGCCGCGCATGAAGATCCCCATCGAGCTGATCCATTTCGGGCCCAAGCTCGATCTTCACCTCGGAGATCTCCTGGGCGTGGTGGCTGCGCCCGAAGCGGCGCCCACCGAGGGTGCGAAGGAGCGCTTCCGGGACCTCGACCGCGAGCTGACCGCTCACCGGGAGGAGCTCTCCGCGATCCTCGACCAGGACGTGTCCGCACTGAACGCCTTGGTCCGAGCCCAGGATGTGCCTCTCATCGCGGTGCCGAAGCCGTGAGGCTGCGCAGCCTCTCGTACTCGCGCATCTGGGAGGCGGCATCCGCTTGGCGTCCGAGGCGGCGGTAGGCCTCGGCGAGGTTGAGCCGGGCCTGGGCGTAGTCGGGAGAGAGCTCGACCACCTTCTCGAAGTGCGCGGCGGACCCGGCGTAATTTCCGCGCTCGAAGAGAGCGACCCCGAGGCCGTTGTAGGCGAGGGCGAAGTCCGGGTCCGCCGCAACCGCGCTCTCGAAGGCGGCGATCGCGTCCGGGTATCGCCCCGCCCGCTCGAGAAGGACGCCGAGATCGTTCCATCCCCGGGCGTGTCCGGGATCCACTTCGAGAAGCTTCCGGAGAGACCGCTCCGCCTGCTCGAGGTCGTTCCGCGCCCGGTGAATCAAGCTCGCCTGGAAGAGGGCCTCGGGACTCCGCGGCTCCAGGGAGAGGGCCTGCCTCGAGAACTCGAGCGCATCCGCGTAGAGGCCCTGCTCGACGAGGAGGTCGGCCATGGCGAGGGGGATCGCCGCGCGATCGGGATCGATCCGTCCGGCGCGCCTCAGAGTGTCCGCGGCCTTGTCGGCGCGGCCCTGCCCTCGGTAGAGACGGGCGAGCTCGAGTAGGCTCGGGACGTCGTCGGTGTAGTGCCCGACTCTCCCCTCGTAGCGGAGGACCTCTTCGGAGAGCTTCTTCAGAGCTTCGAAGCTCTCGAAAGCCTCGGATGCCTCCCCGGCGCGTCCTTCCTGCGCGAGGAGCTGTCCGAGCTGATAGTGGGCTTCTTCGCGCTCCGGCTCGAGCGCGATCGCCTCGAGGCAGTGGGCGATGGCGGCTTCCCGCTCCCCGAGCGCGGCGAAAACGCGGGCGAGCTCCAGGTGGGTCCGAGCGCCGGGAGCCGCCTCCTCCAGCGCTTTCTCGAGAGAGGAGCGCGCGTCCTCGATTTCCCCGAGCTGAAAGAGGACCGAGCCCAGGAGGAGCCGTGCCGTCCCGTTCCCGGGAGCGAGCGCGAGTGCTTCCCGGAGGGAATCCCTCGCGCGGTCGTACTGCCGCGTCTCCCGGTAGCAGATTCCGAGCTGCACCGCGCGCCAGGGAGCCTCCTCGCCGTCCGGGGGAAGCCTCTCGAACGCTCTCGCGGCGCGGTCGTAGTTCGCGAGCCGGGAATAGATGAGCCCGAGGTCCTTGACGAGCGCAGGGGCGAGAGCATCGAGGGCAGAGGCCAGCACTCGTTCGGACTCGGAGAAGAGGCGCAGCTCGTCGAGGGCCACCGTGAGGATGGCGATCGTCGGCGGGTGCCTCGGTCGGAGAGCGAGCGCTCTCTCGAGAGCGCGCCGGGCTTCCGCGAGCTCCGCCTCACGGTTGGCTCCTGGCTCCCGCGACCGATCGAGGTGGACCACTCCGAGAAGGTGGTGGGCTTCGGCGTGCGCGGGATCGCGCCCGGCGACGAAGGCCAGCTCCTCGCGCGCCTCCCGAAGCCGCCCCTGTCGGAGCCGGATGCGCCCGAGCCTCATCCGCGCGCCCGGGTCGTCGGGATCGATGGCAACGGCGCGGGCGAAATCGTCCGCGGCCTTCCCGGCGGCGCCGAGAGTCTCGTACGCGGAGCCGCGCAGGAGGTGCGCGGCTTCGAGCTGCTCGCGAGCACCGGAGGAGAGCTCCTCCGAAAGAGGCGCGGGCGACGCCAGGTATCTCTCGACGAGGCGGATCGCCTCTTCCGCGCGGCGGGATTCGAGCGCCTGTCGCGCCCGCTCCAGGAGGTCCTCCTCCGGCTGGAGAAGTCGGAGAAGCAGAATCGTAGTGTTCACAAATCCTACAATATTTTGATTGAACACCCGAACAGGATGGTACAATGCGCGCCCGGCGGGAGGCCACCATGAAGCTCGAAACGTTCGAGATGGAGCGGATGCAGTCGACCTGGGAGAACCAGGTTCGCTACAACCTGACGGAGAGCGGAGTCCACCCCCTCACCGTCGAGGAGATCCATCCTCAGTCGCTGGGAGGCGAGTTGCTCGGCTACTCGCAGACGAGCGGCACCTCTCGTCTCCGCGAGCTCATCGCTACCCTCTATCACGGATGCGGGGCAGAGAACGTCCTGGTGACGAACGGGGCCGCCGAGGCGAACTTCATCTCGACGTGGCGCGTGGTCGAGCCCGGGGACACCGTCGCGGTCATGGTTCCGAACTACATGCAGATCTGGGGATTCGCCCGCTCTCTCGGGGCCGACGTGAAGCCCCTCTGGCTCCGCGCCGGGAACGGGCGGTGGGCGCCGGACCTCGACGGCCTGGAGAAGACGCTGAAGGGCGGAGCGCGCCTCGTCGCCGTGTGCAACCCCAACAACCCCACGGGCGCAATTCTCACCGACGGGGAGCGGAAGTCGATCTGCGACATGGCTGCCCGGGCGGGGGCGTGGATCCTCGCGGACGAGGTCTACCAGGGGGCCGAGCTCGACTCCGTCACCACTCCCTCGTTCTGGGGCCACTACGACCGGCTCTTCGTCACGAGCGGCCTCTCGAAAGCGTACGGGCTTCCCGGCCTCCGGGTCGGGTGGGTGGTGAGCTCGCCCGAGACGATCGCCGATCTGTGGCGGTACAAGGACTACACCACGATCGGGCCCGGCACCCTCTCGGATCTCCTGGCCCGCGCGGCTCTCGGGCGCAGGCCGCAGATCCTGGAGCGCACCCGCCGTATCCTGAGAGAGCAGCTCCCCATCATCCAGGCCTGGGTCTCGGCCCAGGCCGGCCTCTTCGAGATGATTCCGCCCCGTGCCGGCGCATTCGCCTACCTCCGGTATCATCTGGACGTGAGCTCTCTCTCGCTCTTCGAGCGCCTCCGCGACGAGAAGGGGGTCCTCGTCGTCCCGGGCCGGCACTTCGAGATGGAGCACTATCTCCGGATCGGCTTCGGCGGCGAGCGCGACGTTCTCGAGAAAGGCCTTTCGCTGATCTCGGAGGTCCTCGACGACGTGCGCGCCGAGAAGGTTTGAATCGGGCGGCGTGAGCGACGAGAGGGACTCTCCCCAGCTCCTGCGAGGGCTCGGCCTCCTGGACTCGACCCTGCTGGTGATGGGGATCATCATCGGCTCGGGCATCTTCCTCACCACCGGGATCATGGCAGAGGCGCTCCCCTCGCCGACGCTTCTGATGGCGGCGTGGGCGGTGGGCGGCCTTCTCACTCTCGCGGGCGCTCTGAGCTTCGCCGAGCTCGGAGCGGCGATGCCGGAGGCGGGAGGGCAGTACGTCTATCTCCGTGAAGCCTACGGTCCCCTTCCCGCGTTTCTCTTCTCCTGGATCACGTTTCTCATCTTCCAGCCCGGCTCGATCTCCGCGGTCACCGTCGGCTTCGCCGCCTACCTGGGGTATTTCGTTCCGGCGCTCGGAACGGAAAGCATTTTGCTAAAGATCCCCCTCGGCGAGCGCGCGTTCTCGCTGAGCGCCGGACAGCTCGTGGCTGCGGCCATCATTCTTCTGCTGACGGCGGCGAACGTCATCGGCCTTCGCTGGGGAAGGTGGATCCAGAACGTCTTCACGTTCCTGAAAGTGGCCGCCATCGGCGGGTTCGTGCTCTTCGGCTTCTTGGTGGACGGTGGAGAAGGACCGGTCGCCGCCGCCGCTCCCCTCGAGCCGGGCTCTCTCGTCGCGGGATTCGGAGTCGCGCTCATCGCCGCCCTCTTCGCGTTCGACGGCTGGGTCAACCTGAGCTTCTCGGCGGGGGAGATCAAAGACCCGGCGCGTACGCTTCCGCGCGCCCTTCTCCTGGGAACGGCGGCGGTCACTCTCATCTACCTTCTGATGAACGCGGTCTACCTTCACGCCCTCGACGTCTCCGAGATGCGCGGCGTGACCCGTGTAGCCGAGAAAGCGGCGACGGCGCTCTTCGGCGAGGGCGCGACCCAGATGATCGCGGGAGTCGTGCTCATCTCCACGTTCGGGGCCGCGAACGGGACGATCTTGACCGGGGCCCGGGTGTACTACGCAACCGCGAGAGACGGGCTCTTCTTCCAGCAGGTCGGGAAGGTCCACCCGCGCTATCACACCCCTCACGTATCTCTCTGGGTCCAGGGGATCTGGTCGGCGCTCCTCGCGCTTTCGGGCAGGTTCGACCAGCTCTTCACCTACGCCATGTTCGCCGCCCTTCTGATGTACGCGGCCGCCACCGCCTCCGTCTTCACCTTGAGGCGAAAGCGGCCGGACCTCGAGCGCCCCTACCGCGTCTGGGGATATCCGATTCTTCCCGCGCTCTACATCGCGGCTCTCGCGGCGCTCGCTCTCAACACCGTCGTCGAGCGCCCGCTCGAGTCCCTGTCCGGGCTTCTCATCCTGGCTCTGGGCGTACCGGTGTATCTCTTCTGGAGGGCTCGCTCCGATCTCGCTCCCGCTGAAGGATTGGTTCCCTAGCTTTGCAGCTAGGATCGAAGCAGTCGGGAAAGGAGGCACGAAAATGACTCGGCTCGGGATCAGCCTTTGGATCCTCTCTCTCGTCATTTCCGCCGACACGGGGGAGGTGGTGGCGGGCGACGCCGGCGCGCGCATCGATACCTACTTCGAGGCTCTCACCGAGGGAGGCTTCTCGGGAACGGTGCTCGTCGTCCGGAAAGGCGAGGTCCTCCTCCACAAGGGCTATGGGCTCGCGGACCGGGACGACAAGATCCCCTGCACCACGGAAACCGTCTTCGACATCGGCTCGATCACCAAGCAGTTCACGGCGGCCGCGATCCTGAAGCTCGAGATGGAAGGAAAGCTCCACGCCGGCGATCGCCTCTCGGAGCATCTCGAGGACGTCCCCGAGGACAAGGCCGGCATCACCCTCCACCACCTCCTCACGCACACCTCGGGACTCGACCACGCGTATGGGAACGACGATGACTACGCTCCGCGCGACCTCGCGGTGCGGCTCTTCCTCAGGATGCCGCCCATAACGGCGCCGGGGGAGAAGTACCGCTACTCGAATCCGGGATACAGCCTTCTCGCCGCCGTCGTGGAGAAGGTCTCCGGGAAATCCTACGAGGCCTACCTCCACGAGCAGTTCTTCCAGCCTCTCGGGATGACGAAGACGGGCTACATGATTCCCCGCTGGAAGGTCCTCGAAATCTCGAAGAACTACAACGGGGAGCGGGACAACGGCTGGACGTTCAACCGCAACTGGGGACCCGAGGGTCCCTACTGGCACCTCTACGGAAACGGCGGGATCCTGACGACGACCGGCGACCTCTACACGTGGGAGCAGGCGCTCATGAGCGACCGGGTCCTCTCGAAAGACGCGCGCGAGAAGCTCCTGTCCCCCCACGTCCCGGACGGAGGCGAACGTCGAACGTTCTACGCCTATGGCTGGCGCGTGGGCCGGACGGAAGACGACAGGGCCTTCAGCGGACATAGCGGGGGCTCGAGCTACGGCGTATCCGCCGCATACTACCGATTTCCAGAATCCGGAGTGGTCGTGATCGTCCTATCGAACCAGGCCCGGCTTCCGGGCGACGACGACGACCTCGGCTTGACCAGTCGGGTGGCGGCCATGGCACTCGGCAACTGACTCTTGGGAAGAGCCATGTCGTACCGAATCCGCTTCATCCTCCTCGCGCTCCTTCTCGCGCGGAGCGCGAGACCGCAGGAGTCGCGCTTCCTGCATCAGCCCGACGTCGGTCCCGAGTCCGTCGTCTTCGTCCACGGGGGCGATCTATGGACGGCGCCTCTCTCGGGGGGCGCCGCCACGCGCTTGACCTCGCAGCCGGGAAAGAAGTCCTTCCCGCGTTTTTCCCCCGACGGCTCGCGCATCGCGTTCTCCTCGGAGTCGGGCGGAAACGTCGATATCTACGTCGCGAGCGCCGAGGGCGGGCCTCCCGCGCGCATCACCTACCACCCCTCCACCGATCACGTCCGGGGCTGGTCGCCCGACGGGAGGAAGGTCCTCTTCAGCTCCGATCGATCGAGCGAGCTCTTCCGTCCCATGCTCTTCACCATCGACGCCGGGGGAGGGCACCCCGAGCCCTTCGCCATGCACAAGGCCTACTGGGGCTCCTTCTCGCCCGACGGGAAAAGCCTCGCCTACACCCCGATGCGGGACGCATTCCAGACCTGGAAGCGCTACCGCGGCGGGCGGACGACCCCCATCTGGCTCGTGGACCTGAGCGACTACTCCCACGTCGAGATCCCGCACGAGAACGCGTCGGACACCTCCCCGGTCTGGATGGACGGCGCCGTCTACTTCCTCTCCGACCGAAGCGGGGTCATGAGCATCCACCGCTACGACGAACGCATGAAGGAGGTTTCCGAGATCCAGAGCCAGGGTGCGACGGACATCGACTCTCTTTCGGGAGGACACGGGCGGCTCGTGTACTCGAGCGGCGGATACCTCTACCTTTACGACGTGGGGAAGAAGGAAACGCGCCGGGTCGAGATCGCCGTCTCCGACGAAGGCGAAATCGCCGCGCGAGCCAGAAACGTTTCGCGCCAGATCGCCTCCGCGACTCTTTCTCCGGACGGGACCCGAGCGGCCATCGAGGTCCGAGGCGAGATCCTCGTCGTGCCCGTGGGCGGCGGAGCGCCCCGGAACCTCACGCGCTCTTCGGATGCGGCGGACCGAAACCCCGCATGGTCCCCGGACGGCCGCTCCCTCGCGTTCTTCTCGGACCGGGGAGGCGAGTACGGGCTCTACACCGTCGATGCTTCCGGGAGCGCACCTTCCACGGCCGTGCTTCACGAACCGCCGGCCCTCGGCGAACAGCCGAGGTGGTCGCCCGATGGGACGAAGATCTCCTTCATCGATCGGTTCGAAAGCCTCTGGTACGTGGACGTCCGGGACAGGAAACCCATGCGCATCGAAGGAAGCGTCGATTCCGGCGACGCCTACGCCTGGTCGAGAGACGGCCGGTCCATCGCCTATTCGAGCCTTCGTCCGACTCGCGTCCGGGATCTGACTCTCTACTTCGTCGAATCGGGGACCTCAGCCACTCTGACCGACGGCATCGGCGACGCCCACCGCCCCGCATTCAGCCCCGACGGAAGCACGCTCTACTTTCTCGGGAGCACGAACGCGGGAAAGGTGAAAACCGGCCTCGACCTTTCGGTTCTCGCCCACGTCAACGAGGTGACCTGGTCCCTTTACGCCGTCAACCTGAAGGAGCGTCGCGTCGCGAGACTCGCGCTTCCTGCGGGACGCTACCGGGACCTCCAGGTCGCGGCGGCCGGGAGCTTGTTCCTGGGAGAGGAGCCCTCGGAGCGGACGTTCGCGGGAAAGCCGAGGGTGAGCCGCTTCGATCCCGCGGCGGGGGCTCTCGAGCCCTTCCTCGCGGATGTCGATGACTTCGAGATCGCGGGGACTCAGCTTCTCTATCGCTCCGACACGGTCCGCGGGATCGTGGCCACTGCGGGAAAACCCGAATCAGGCGCCGGCAAGCTCGACCTCTCGGGAATCGAGATCGAGGTCGATCCCGCCCTCGAATGGCGCCAGATCTTCCGAGAGGCCTGGCGAGCCCAGAGGGATTTCTTCTACGACGAGAACCTGCACGGAGTCGACTGGGACGCGATCCGGGAGCGCTACGAAGCCTACCTTCCGGAGCTGCGCCACCGATCCGATCTCGACTACGTGCTTCGCCACATGGTGGGCGAGCTCGTCAACAGCCACATCTCGGTCGGAAGCCCCGAGGACAGTGAGGGGGAGCGGATCCCGGTCGGCCTCCTGGGCGCGGACTATGAGGTGGTCGGCGACCGCTATCGGGTGAAGCGCCTCGTCGAGGGGTCCTTCTGGGACGGAGAGACGAGCCCGCTTGCGGCGCCGGAAGTCGGCGTCCGGGAAGGGGACTACATCCTGGAGGTGGACGGTCAGGAGCTGCGCTCGCCGACGAGCATTTACTCGCTCTTCGCCGGCAAGGCGGGAAAACCGGTGAGCATCCGCGTTGGGCCCGGGCCGACTCTCGAGGGCTCGCGGCTCGCGACCGTCGTTCCGATCGAGAGCGAAGGGGCGCTCCGGCGGCGGAGCTGGATCGAGCGGAACCGGAGAAAGGTGGACGAGCTCTCGGGCGGGCGCGTCGCCTACGTCTACCAGCCGAACACCTCCGAAGAGTCCCTCATCGAGTTCGACCGCTACTTCTTTCCCCAGTCCGATCGGTCGGGGATCGTGCTCGACGAGCGCTTCAACGGGGGCGGCGGCGACCCCGACTACCAGCTCGACATCCTCGACCGGCAGCAGGTCCATTGGTACCGGATCCGCAACCACCCTCCCTTCAAGTCCCCGTTCTCGATCGTGGCGGGTCCCAAGGTGATGCTGGTGAATGCGGAAGCGGGCTCGGGCGGCGACGTGTATCCCTACCAGTTCAAGATCCGCGGGCTGGGGAAGACGGTCGGCACGAGGACCTGGGGAGGGGTCCAGGGCGGGGGAGCGGGCCCGCGGCTCGTCGATGGCGGCTTCGCGCGCGTCCCGAACCTCGGGACCTGGGCCCCGGACGGCGAGTACATCCTCGAGAACGTGGGCTTCGTCCCGGACGTGGAGGTGCAGGTGTTTCCGCGCGACGACTTCGAAGGCCGCGACCCCCAGCTCGAGAGGGCGGTCGCCATCGCCCTCGAGGAGCTCCGGAGGAAGCCCCCGGCCGCGATGCCTTCGCTCGAAGGCGTCGACCGCTCGCGGAAGTAGCCCGCGAACGCCCTATGTCAGCATGTAGACTTGTTCAACAAGTCAACAGATGATAAAGTACTCCCGCACTTCCCATCAGGAGCGAACATGAAGACTCGTGCCGCGCAGGAAGAACGAGCCACCACCGGCACCGTTTACGACCGCTTGGGGACGCCTCCGGTCATCAACGGAAAAGGCGTCTACACCGACCTCGGGGGAGCGTATCTCTCTCCGACGGTGTGGGCGGCGATGACCGAATCCAACCAGCACTCGGTCGAGATGGTCGCGCTTCTTGAGGCGAGCGGCCGGCGCATCGCCGAGCTCGTCGGGCTCGAGGCGGCGTGGATCGTCCCCGGAGCTTCTGCGGCGATCGCGCTTTCGACCGCTGCCTGCCTCACCCGCGGCGACGGGGCCGCGATCGAGAGGCTTCCCGATACGACTGGCCTCAAAGCGGACGTCGTCATCCAGGAGGCGCACCGCTACAAGTACCTGCGCATGGCGTGGTACGCCGGCGCCCGGATCCGCTACGCGGGAGACGGGGGCGGCACTACGCGGGGGCAGCTCGAGGCTGCCCTCGACCCCGACACGGTTTCGATGTTCTTTTTTGTGGGGCACCTCGATGGCGCGCGCGGCTCGCTCCCCCTCCAAGTGGCGGCGGCCATCGCCCGCTCGCGCGGAATCCCGACGTTCGTCGACGCCGCGTACCTGAACTACCCGCCCTCCACGATGCGACGGTTCACGGACGCCGGCGCCGAAATGGTGTGCTTCTCCGCCAAGTACTGGTACGGTCCCAACGGCGGCGGCTTCATCGGCGGGCACCGGGATCTCGTCCAGCTCATTTCTCAGGTGGACTTTACCCGGTTCGAGTCCGGACCCGTCCTCCGCTTCGGCCGGGCCTTCAAGCTGGACCGGTTCACGCTCATCGGGACCCTGGTGGCGCTGGAAGAGTGGTTCTCGATGGACCACCAGGCACGCTGGGCAGGCTACGCCCGGGCGGTGGAGGTGATCGCTGAGGGAGTGTGGGGCGTTCCGGGGGTGACGGCCGAGCCGAAGTTCTTCACGATGGAGGAGACGCTCGAGAAGAAGCCCGTGAACTGCCTCCACGTCACGTTCGACTCGAAGAAGTTTCCCCGCTCCGCCGCCGACGTCCACCAGAGCCTCCGGGAAGGGAACCCCCGCGTCGTCGTCCACCTCGTGGACGGATCCCTGATCATCGCCGTCGACGCCATGGCTCCGGGCGCCGAGCACTTCGTCGCGGAAAGGCTGAGGAAAGCAGTCGAGATCTGAGCGGGCTTCTGTTCGTTCCCACCGGGCTCGCTTCCAATGTCTGGATTCTGATGCCCACGCGAACCGCCGAGCGTGTTGCCATGCACTTCACCGACTCGCACGGAGGGTGATCGACATTGCGCTCGACGAGAAATGAGTGGACGCCGAGGAGTGGCTCTCCCCCCTTCTGCACACGGCGGCCGAACCCGGAGACCCTGAAGGCGAGGGGGCCGAAGTCCGAGCGCTGCCTGGAGCGGCTTCCTCTCCTTGGTTCAGTTCGACGCCACGGCGAGGGGGAGGCCTCTCCCCACCAGGGTGGCGGGATCCGCTCTCTTCTTGGGGCGGAACTTCTGGGCGCGGCCGTTGTACACGTCGGCGACGTAGAGATTCCCTTCATCGTCCACGTCGAATGAGTGAATCGCCCACACCCCCCCCGGGGAACTGCCCGTATGTACCCCAGGAGTCGAGGAGCTTCCCGCTCCGGACGATGTCCGAAACCCACAGGTGTCCGTCCGCCGCCATGTGCAGGCTCGAAGGCGACTCGATGTCCGGCCAGGTGTCGAGGTGTCTACCGTTCTCATCGAAGACCTGGATCCGGTGGTTCGACCGGTCCCCCAAGTAAACCCGGCGGTCTGGGCCCGGAACGACACGCCCGAGTCGGAGCGGGCGCGGGCGATCCTGGGCGCCGCAAAAGGTCGGGTGAAGGCGAGGACGTTCGCTCACGGGCGGTCCCGCAAGCCGTCAAAACGGCGCGCCGATCAGCCGTCGAGGGTCCGCCCGCAGCCCTGGACGGAACTTCTGCACGCGGTTGTTCTCGTAGTCGGCCACGTACAGGTTTCCGTACGAATCCACGCTGAACTTATGGGGATTGTGGAACGCGCCCGGGAAAGAGCCGTAGACACCCCAGTAGGTCTGGAGTCGTCCCTCGAGGTCGTACTTGGCGAATCGATTCGTCGTCCCGTCCGAGAGCCACAGGAACTGGTCGCGCGTGATCAGGAGGTGATTGGGGCGGCGGATCGGCCATTGGTCGAGGTAGCGGCCTCCGGAATCGAACACCTGCACGCGGCTATTGTCCCGATCGGCGACGTACACCCGGCCCTGCGCGTCCACCGCGACGCAGTGAAGGAGGCTGAATTGTCCAGGACCGTCCCCAGCGCTGCCCCAGCTCGTCACGAACTTGCCATCGCGATCGAACTTGGCCACCCTCGTCCCGGCGTACCCGTCGGCGACCAGAACGGACCCGTCCGGAAGAAAGGCGACGTCGGCGGGCAGGTTGAAGTGCCCGTCGTCGCTGCCCGAAACACCCTTTTCGCCGAGCGTCAACGCGACACGCCTTCCGTCGTTCGAGAACTTGACGATCTGGTGTCCCTCGCGGTCGACGACCCACAGGTGCCGTTCCGGGTCGTAGCGGCTGATCTTCGCGGCATGCGGATGCACCATCAGCGGGACGGCGTGCGTCCACTCCCCGATCTTGTTCCCGTCACCATCGAGAATCACGATCAAGTGATCCGGGGTGACCTCCGGCTCTTCCGTTACCCCGGGCCGCGGGTCGGCGGGCGTGGTCAGCGGCGACTCCCCATAGGAGATCACGAACACCCGGTCGGGTGTCTCGGCGAGGACGTCGTCGACGTAGAGCCGGAAGCCCTCGTGGATCGGCTTGAACCAGTTCTCGACCACCTCGTACGGGCCGGTTTCGTCCTGACCTCCCTTTTGCCGCGCGTGTACCGAGGTGGACAACCCCGCACACCAGACGACGAGAATCCCGATCCGAAGCTTGGTCATCGCTGTCGCTCCTCCTCAGCCACTGTTTTCAGAGGCTCCAATCCTAGCTGGAACGCTCGGCGCCTTCAATCCACGGTAGCGCTTGACACCCGCTCCGCCTCGCCCCTAGCCTCCTCCGCCATGCGAAGCCGTTGGCCTCTTATCGGAGCGTTCGTGTTCGCCGCGCTCGCGAGCGGCGTGCCCGCCGTCCACGCCCAGAAGGGCGCCGTTGATGGAGAGTGGCGCACGTACGGCGGCGACCTCGGGAACTCGAAATACTCGCCCCTCGACCAGATCCAAGCGGAGAACTTCGGAAGCCTTCAGATCGCGTGGCGCTGGAAATCGGCCGACGCGTTTCTCAGCCGGACGGTTCCGGGCGGGGGCGAGCTGTGGGCGCGCTCCGATGCGATCTTCGAGCAGCTGAGCGAGGAGGATCCCAAGAGGTGGCGCGACAACGAGCCTCCCTACGTCTTCAATCTCAAGGCGACGGCTCTCATGGCGGGGGGGCGCCTCTTTATCAACATGCCGACTTCCGTCGGGGCCGCGATCAACGCCCGGACCGGCGAGACGCTTTGGATCTACAACCCCAAGAGCTACGAGGCGGGCACGACGACGATGACCAACCGCTGGAATCAGCGGGGGGTCGGCTACTGGACCGATGGCAAGGACGAGCGCGTGTTCTGGGGGACGAGCGACGGCTACCTCCTTGCCGTGGATGCAAAGACCGGAGTTCCGGTCGGGGACTTCGGCGATGGCGGCCGGGTCGACCTCATGGAGGGGCTCCCGCAGGCCAAGCGCCGCTCCCGCGACTGGTTGAACGCCCTCACTTACTCCGTGCAGTCGCCGCCCATCGTCGTCCGCGACGCGGTGGTCGTGCCGGCGTCGATCTCCTCCTACAACATCCACAAGGAGCAGATTCCGGGGTGGACGCGGGGCTGGGACGCGCGGACGGGCGAGCTGAAGTGGACGTTCCACACGATCCCGCGGCCCGGAGAGCTTGGCAACGAGACGTGGGAAGACGGCTCATGGGCGTACACCGGAAAGGTGAGCGGCTGGACGATCTTCAGCGCCGACGAGGAGCTGGGCTACCTCTACATGCCGCTCAATACCGCCGCCCCCGACTACTACGGCGGCCACCGGCTCGGCGACAACCTGTTCTCCGAGTCGCTCGTCTGTCTCGACGCCACGACCGGAAGGCGCGTCTGGCATTACCAGATCGTGCACCACGGGCTCTGGGACTACGACCTCCCGGCGGCGCCGAACCTTCTCGACATCACGGTCGGGGGAAAGAACGTGAAGGCGGTGGCTCAGGTCACGAAGCAGGGATTCGTCTTCACCTTCGATCGCGTGACCGGACAGCCGATCTGGCCCATCGAGGAGCGGCCCGTCCCTCCCTCGGACGTTCCCGGCGAGCGGGCTTCGCCGACCCAGCCGTTTCCGACGAAGCCTCCGCCCTTCGATTATCAGGGCGTCACGGTGGACGACCTCGTCGACTTCACTCCCGAAGTGCGCAAGATGGCGCTCGAAGCGATCAAGCCGTTCCGCATCGGACCCCTGTATACGCCGCCCTCCCTCGTGGCGGCCGGTGGGACTCAGGGGACGCTCGCCCGGCCCGGAACCGACGGCGGCGCCAACTGGTCGGGCGCGGCTTTCGATCCGGAGACGGGAATCTTGTATGTGCCTTCGCGAAACTCTCTGTCCGTCTTCCGGGTCAGGGATCCCAAGCCCGAGGAGAACGCGAACCTGCGCTACATGGAGGCGCGCTTCAGCTACCCGTATCCGAGGATGCCGCAGCGCCTGCCGCTCTTCAAGCCGCCGTACTCGCGCATGACCGCGATCGACATGAACGAGGGCGATCACCTCTGGTGGGTGCCTCTCGGCGACGGCGACCGGCTGCGCAAACATCCGATTCTGAAGCACCTGAACCTTCCACCCGTGGGCGGCGACAGCACGTTCAGCGGTCCGCTCCTGACGAAGACGCTCCTCATCAGCGCCTTGACCACGGGTGGCACCAAAGGCGGCCCGCGCCTGGTGGCGCGCGACAAGTCGACGGGCAGGGAAGTCGCGTCCGTCGATCTTCCGGGTGTCGCGATCGGGACCCCCATGACGTATCTCCTGGGCGGAAAGCAGTACATCGCGCTCACGGTGAGCGGCGACAACCTCTTCGAGGATGAGGACCTCGACGAGCTCGGGGCCGGCCGCCGTCCCATACCGGAGCTCGTCGCCTTCGCGCTTCCGTGAGCGAGAGCCGGGCAGGGATGAGCGACATGAGCGAGACGAGAGCTCTCGAGCTTCGCGGCGGCCGATTCCGGCCTCTCACATCCGAAGAGCTCACTCCCGAGCAGAGGAAGATGGTGCGAGACCTCCTCTCGGGTGCGCGGGGGTCCCTCTCTGGACCGTTCAACGCGCTCCTGCGCAGCCCGGAGATGGGGAACCACGCGCAGAGGCTCGGCGAGTATGTGCGGTTCCGGAGCTCCGTGCCGACGCGGCTCAACGAGATGGCGATCCTCATGACCGCCCGCTTCTGGTCCTCGCAGTACGAGTGGCACCTGCACGAAAGGCTCGCCCGGGAAGCGGGTCTCGACCCCTCGGTTGTCGACGCCATCAAGGGGGGGCGGAGGCCGGGGCGGATGGAGGCTGACGAGGTCACGATCTACGAGTTCTGCACGGAGCTCCGGGAGCGCCGGAGGGTCGCCGAGCGGACGTTCGAGCGCGCGGCCGCTCTCCTCGGGGAGAAGGGAGTCATCGTCCTCATCGCGAACATGGCGTACTACGACCTGGTATCGATGGTGCTTAACGTGGACCGATCCCCGCTTCCCGCGGGGGCGTCGCCGCCGTTTCCGGAACCTGAGGAAAAGCAGAGTCAGAGCCGGTAGTCCGGCTCCTGCGCGTCGAGGACCCGCTTCATCGCGCGGAAGCTGTCCCTCGGCTCGGCATCGTCGAGGGCCGCCACGCGGGCTGCCGCGGCTTCGCTCATGGGGGCGAGCTCGTGTCCCCCCGTCCCGGCGAGCACCTGGAAGAGGCAGGCGCGCTCCAGGGTGTAGAGGCGGGTGTAGCCCGCTCCGAGCTCCCGGTCGACGAGAAGCACCCCGTGGTTCCGGAGGAAGAGGACGGACTTCGAGCCGAGGGCCTTGGCCATCGCTGCGCCCTGCGTGAGATCGAGCACGACGCCGTCGTACTCGTCGAAGTAGGCCACCTTCCTATAGAAGGCCGCGGCGTGCTGCTCGGCGCGCTCCTCGAAGTGGAACTTCTTGCGAAGGGTGAGTGCGGTCGCGTGGGGCATGTGGGTGTGGAGCACGCAGCCGATGTCCGGCCGTGCGGCATAGATCGGCGCGTGGATGGCCCAGGCGCTCTCATCCGGCCTTCCGGCGCCCAGCGCGACCTCGCCGGCGGACCCGAGCACGATAACGTCGCTCGCGCGAACGAGACTCCAATGGGTGAGTTCGGGGCTCATAGCGATGTACCCCGGATGGCCGGGCACACGCGCGCTAACATGGTTCCAGGTGCCCTCGTGGAGGCCCTCGCGCGCCGCGAGCCGATGCACGGCGGCGAGATCGACGCGGATGTCCCGGACCGAAGCGGAATGCGAGAGGGACAGGGTGCTCTGGTTCGAAGCGGCTGGGGCGTGGGTCATGGGAATCGCTCCTTCCGGACGTCCTATCGTTGCAAGTTTCCGCGAATCGGGGCGACTCGAGCCTCCTGCCGGGGGTCGAATCCAACCTGTTCACGTTATCACTCTGTCACGAGTTGTTCAATCCAACCCGGTGGAAAGCCTTCGCGGAAGGCGCTCTCCTGCCCAACGAGGCCCGTGGATGGCGCCTCCAGGTCAGGGCGCTCGTCGCACGGTCATACCGGACTCTGTCCTCACTTCGAGGATCCTTTTGGAGGCGACGTGCTTCATCAGATCGGCTTCGTCGAAATACGTCGGCTTGAACCGCCGCTCGCTCGTTAGCTGCGCCTGATCGGAATAGTGAGAGGAGGCGGGATCCTCGCTCTGACCGAACGGCAGGGCGGAAAACGACCGAACCGGGCGAGTGAAGAACGTCACCATCGGCTGACGCTGGCCGCTGGTCATCGATCGCCGACCCCGGTCGTCGGGCGGGTCGAACCCGTTCTGCCGAATGGCCTCCTCGCGCCGATCGCCGAATCGAAAGCCTCCGCCCCCTACGGGCAAGGAAAGGTCTCCGCGTCCGACACGGAAGACGTCGCCATAGCGGAGCTCGATCCCTCCGGGCAGGGCCAGCATCGCCGTCATCGCTTTCTCGACCGCCTGGAACAGCAGTTCTTCCTGCGGCGATGCGAGCGGCCGGCTCCCTTCGATCGCATCGCCCAGCTCCTCGATCCCGCCCCCGGAGGAGGCCACGACGAGCTCGGTCCGCCAGTAGAAGTACTTCAAGGCGGCCGCCGATTCCTTCCGGGCGAAGCCGTCGAACTCCAGGAGATCTTCGAGGAAGCGCTCAAACGCGGCGCCTTTCGCCTTCCGGACCTCGACGCGTGCGTCGGCCGCTCGTCGAAGGGCGGCGAGCCATGCTTCGCTCGCAGGCAGCTTCTCATCCAGGGCCATCGCAGTGAAGTCTTCTTCCGTAGCCCCGGAGGCCCGGGACAGAAGCTCCACTGCGCGCACGCCCCGCGTGTTGGTGTCTCCCGGCTCATCGCCAAACAGGTAGGAAGGATATCGGTCGGCGGTGAGAGGGCTTCCCTCCAGCATCGTGTCCGGGGCGACGTTGTTGTTCTGCATATAGCCCTGGGGCGGGTTCTTCAGGTGGACAAGGTCCTCCAGGGAGTGGATGCCCCTCCAGGCGGTCGCGCTCGTATTCCCGGGCACGGGCTTCTTCCAGTCATAGCCCGGGGGGCGGATTGGAACCCGGCCCTCACGCACGTAGAGGACGTTGCCGAAGGCTTCGGCGAACATCATGTTGCTCGGCTCCAGCTCCACCATGCGCTGGGCCTCGATCAACTCGTCCATGTTCCGGGCGAGCTGCTGCAGGTAGAACTGTTCGTCCACCCCGCCCGCGCGGTGCATGTAGGGCGTGCTCACGGCATAAGCCTTGCGGTCGCGGCGGGCGACGATCGGGGAAAGCACGCCGTTGAGATCGGCGTATTCGAAGGTCCTCCGGATGGGATCGCGGTCCTTGATCTCGATCGTCACCTCGAACCGCGATAGCGCTCTCGAGACACCGTCTTGGCGGTACTCCCCGGGCCGTTTGGGATCGAGATCCAGCTCGTAGCAGTCGGCGACGTCCGTGGTCCCATCGGTCACGCCCCAGGCGAGGGTGCGAGTGTGACCGAAGTAGAACCAGGGCACGCCGGCGAATCCGGAGCCTGCTACCTTGAGCGCGCCCGCCTGCATCCGGTACTCGAACATCTCCATGTGCACGAGACCACTCGCGCTTTCCCGGAGGATCTGGCCATGCGAGTCGGTGAAGTGCATGGTGATTCCCGCGGCGGTGCGCGACGGCATCAGAACCCATTCGTTCGACGCCGGGCGAGAGGACTCGCCTTCTCGGAGGCTGGCCATCACGTCGGGGGCAAGTGCCACTCCTGCCGCTTCGCATTCGGCCGCTCCCCCGTTACCCATGAAACTCCACAGCCAGGCTCTGGTCACGGCGATCGGAAGCGCCGGTTCGAGCGGCGGCGACCAGGGGGGGATCCGTTCCGGGTGATCGTCCATGAAGCGCCGGATGCCCGACACAAAGTGACCGTAGTTCTTCTGCAGCTGGGGGCTCAGACGATGGAAGCCCTTTCTCGCCTCCTCGAGATGCCGCCACCGCCGCTGGTTGAAATCGGATTCGATGGCGCGCTCGGTTCCAAACGCGGCGGCCAGCTCCGCGCGAACCCAGAGAAAGCGATCGAGCACCGTCTCCAGGCGGTCCTCGGCAAGGGCGTATCCGAGGCCGAAGTACCCTTCCTCCTCCAGCTCCGCGTAGACATGGGGGACGCCCCAATCGTCGCGGTAGATGGTGACGTGCCCGGGAGCGCGGCCTTGAGCGCTCGCCGCGGTCGCGGGCCCGGCCGGAACGATCGAGGCCGAACCGAGAAAAGACACGATCGCAAGTGCGGTTCTCATGTTCCCTCCGCCCGCGGCAGCTCCTCGCTCGCCGAGCCGGATCTAATCACAATGTTGGAATGTAGAACAAATCGACAATCAGGCAAGGAGAGTGCCCGCAGGCTAGTTGCGTCCCAGGACGCCGTTGTACTAATGTTCACATGCTCTCAGGACTCGAGGAGACGGACGATGACGACGGTGAGCTACACCCGCATGGAGGACGGCACCTTCGAGGACTATCAGCTCGTGAACGAGCTGGAGGACGCCTACGCCGCCGAGCTGCCCGACCGGCTCCTCGCCCTGCTTCGCGGCCAGGACGAGATCTTTCTCGGAATGAAAGTGAGCCTCCTCACCCACCAGCTCCAGACCGCGACGCGGGCCCTGCGGGATGGGGCGAGCGAGGAGATGGTGGTGGCGGCCCTCGTGCACGACGTGGGCGACGTGCTCGCGCCCTGCAACCACTCCGAGTTCGCGGCGACGATCCTGCGGCCCTACGTGGAGGAGCGGACCTACTGGATGGTCCGGCATCACGGAGTGTTTCAGGCCTACTACTACAACCATCACCTCGGGCTCGACCGCAACCTGCGCGACCGCTATCGCGATCACCCTCACTACCAGGACCTCGTGGACTTCTGCGCCCGGTGGGATCAGGCCTCCTTCGATCCGGAGTACGACACCCTGCCCCTGGAAGCCTTCGAGGACGCGCTGCGGCGGGTCTTTACCAGACCGCCCTACGGCGGCGCCGCTGCTTCCACCCATTTCCCGGTGCCCTAAGCCGTAAGTAGGTCGGAGCATGAGACACGCCGCGTCTCCATTCATCACCTTCATCCTCCTTCTGAGCTCGGTCGTGGCTGGCGCAGCCGAGCTCGATCCGAAGTGGTTACGGGCCCTCGAGTACCGCTTCATCGGACCCACGCGCGGCGGGCGTTCGACTTCGGTCCACGGAGTGCTGGGGGATCCCGTCACCTACTACATGGGCACGTCGGGGGGCGGCGTCTGGAAGACGGTGGATGCGGGCGTCACCTGGACCAACATCTCGGACGGGTTCTTCACCCAGACGCAGGGCATAGGGACCGTCGAAGTTGCCGACTCCGACCCGAACGTGATCTACGTGGGAACGGGAGAGGCCAACATCCGGAACTACATCCCCGAAGGCGTCGGCGTCTACAAGTCGACCGATGCGGGAAAGACGTGGGTGCATAAGGGCCTCGGCGGGATCGGCCAGGTGAGCCGAATCGTCGTTCATCCGAAGAATCCAGACCTGGTGTACGCGGCGGTTCTGGGCTTTCCCTTCGGGCCGAACCCGGAGCGGGGCCTGTACCGCTCCGACGACGGGGGCGACACCTGGAGGAGCATCCTGAAGGTGAGCGACCGCGCCGGCGCCGTCGACGTGAGCCTGGACGAGAACCGTCCCGAGGTCCTCTTCGCCGCCTTCCACCAGATCGTGCGGCCCGGCCCGTGGCTCATGGAGAACGGCGGCCCCGATAGCGGTCTCTACCGCTCCTCCGACGGAGGCCTCACGTTCGAGAAGATCACCCAGGGCCTCCCCGGCGGCCCTCTCGGGCGCATCGGGGTCGACGTCTCTCCCGCCGACTCGAACGTGGTCTACGTGACCCTGGAAGCGACGGGGGACGCGAGCGGGATTTACCGATCCGATGACGGGGGCCGCTCCTTCACGCACGTCAACCGCGAGCGCGAGCTTTTCACGCGGCACTTCTTTTTCGGGCGTATCTTCGCTGACCCCAGGGACCCACAGACAGTCTACACGGGGAACATCCACTTCTACCGCTCCGTCGACGGCGGTCGGACGTTCGAGCGCGTACTCGAGCTGCACGTGGACCACCACGACATGTGGATCAACCCCGATGCTCCGAGCAACTGGATCCAGGCCAATGACGGCGGCGCCACCATCACCTTCACGAACGGGCGTAGCTTCAGCTCGCTCCTGAATCAGGCCACCGCCGAGTTCTACAACGTCACCACCGACACCCAGTTCCCGTACCGGGTCCTGGGAGCGCAGCACGACAACTCGACGATCTCGGTGACGAGCCGCCCGGTGGCGAACCTCCCCGGGACGCGGGTGAGTCCGGGCACCATGCTCGGCCTCTTCGACGCCTATTCCGTCGCGGGGGGAGAGCAGGGCGAGATCCGGGCGCATCCCCGACTACCCTCGCTCGTCTATTCGGGGAACTACCAGGGCGAGCTCTTCGAGTACAACCACGAGACGCGGCAGGACCGGAACATCGAGGTCTATCCCCAGCTCGGCGAGGGCACGGCCCCCGACGTCCTCAAGTACCGATTCCGGGTGCAGGCCCCCCTGCGGACGTCGCCTCACGACCCGAACGTTGTCTACCTTGCCTCGCAGCACGTGCACCGCTCGACGGATCGGGGTACGAGCTTCGAGGTTATCAGCCCCGACCTCTCGCGCAACGACCGGACCAAGCAGGCAGCCTCGGGTGGCGCCATCTCGAAGGACAACGTCGGCACCGAGATCTACGGAGCGATCAAGTCGCTCGAGGAGTCGCCGCACGTCAAGGGTGAGATCTGGGTAGGGACGGACGACGGCCGCGTACACGTGACCCGCGACGGCGGCGCCCGCTGGCAGGACATCACCCCGCCCTCGATGCTGGAGTGGAGCACGGTGAACGGGCTCGAGCTGTCACCGCACCACGCAGGCCGGGCGTTCCTCTCGGTGATTCGCAACGGGCTGGGAGACTTCAGGCCCTACGTCTTCCGCACGGACGACTATGGTGAGTCCTGGGACTTCCTAACTGCCGGGAATGGCATTCCCGATCGCGCGTTCGTTCGGGTGGTCCGCGAGGATTCTCGCCGGCGCGGCCTTCTTTACGCGGGAACCGAGATCGGGATGTACGTCTCGTTCGACGACGGGGCTCGCTGGCAGCCCCTTCAGCTCAACCTGCCCATCGTTCAAGTCGCCGACATGGTTTTCAAGGACGAGGACCTGGTGGTCGCGACCTACGGCCGATGCTTCTGGATCCTGGACGACATCACTCCGCTCAGCCAGATGCAGGAGGCGGTACAAGCGTCCGCCTTCCTGTTCGAGCCGCGGCTCGCCTATCGGCCGACGGGCGCGATGCTGTACTTCAGCTTTCAGGAGGTGCCCCGCGGCCCCGTCGCCCTCGAAGTCGCCGGGAAGGACGGCGCCGTGGTGCGGACGTTCCGCGGAGGCAGCGACTTCGAGCCGCGAGCCGGGCTGAACCGGCTCCTCTGGGACCTGCGCTATCCCCCGGCCGACACGGTGCCGGACGCGATCTGGTTCGGCGCCAACGAGGGGCCGCTCGTCGCTCCGGGCGACTACGAAGTCCGGCTCACCGTCGATGGCCGGAGCTCCAATCGCACTCTCCGCGTGGCGCCTCACCCCATGGCGGAAGCGACGCAGGCCGACTACGAGGAGCAGGTCGAGCTGGCCCTCGAGGTGATCGGCCGGCTGAACCGAATCAGCGACGCCATCCGGTGGATCCGGGAAACGCGCCGAATACTCGGCACGCTGCCCGCGGGATCTCCCGCGGTCGAGGAGGCATCCGCGATCGTGCGCGACCTCCACGGGCTCGAAGGGCACCTGATGCAGACGAAGAATCGGACCCCGGTCGACACGTCCAACTTCCCGACCATGCTCGACGGCCACTACATCAAGGCCTTGAACGTGATCACGAGCGCAGACGCCCGTCCGACCGAGGGCGTGCGGAATCGTCTGGACGACCTGCGGCCGGAGGTCGATCGACGGATGGCCGAGGTCGCCGCGGCTTCCACGAGGACGCGCCGCCTCGACGAGGAGCGGCGCGCGGCGGGCGCGGGCGCGCTCGAGCTTCCCGTGTGGCGCGAGTGAGCGTGCCGGCGTCCGGGCCGATGATTCGACGCGTTAGATGGGGTTGACCGTGAGGAGAGGCAGGGAGATCCTGGCAGCGATTCTTATCTGTTTGGTCACCAACGGCCGCTCCCGGGCCGACGCCATCGACGACTACGTCAAAGAGGAGATGGCCCGCATGCGGATCCCCGGGATCGCCATCGCGATCGTGGAGTACGGACAGCTTCAGCGAGCGCAGAGCTATGGCTACGTCGACCTGGAGCATTGGGTCCCTTCTCAACCCGACATGGTGTTCGAATCGGGCTCGATCGGAAAGCAGTTCACCGCCACCGCCGTCATGCGGATGGTCGAAGACGGAAAGCTTCGACTGGACGAGCCCCTCCGCACCTACTTCCCGGCCGCGCCCGAGTCGTGGCAGCCGATCACCGTCCGCCACGTCCTGAACGGCACCTCGGGCTCTCAGGAGCCCGGGCAGGACGTCGCTGCCCACAGGGGTCACGCACCCGATTTCTCGACCTGCATCATCCACTACCTGCGCGACAACGTGACGGTCGTGGTGTTCGCCAACCTGACCGAAGTCGACGAGCACGTGGAACGCACGGCCCGGGGCATCGCGAGGCTTTCCGCTCCCCGGCCGGCCGCGGCACGCTGAAAGGAGCCACTCTTGACCAAGAGCGTACCGAGCCGCGGCGGCGTGGGCTTCGGCGGGCTCTTCGCCATGCTCTTCGGCACCATCATCGGAGTGGGCTGGGTGGTGGCGAGCCGCAGCTGGATCCTGGCCGCCGGTCCCGGGGGAGCGACGATCGCCTTCGGCGCGGGTGCGTTGGTGATGATCCTCATCGCCCTCTGCTACGCCGAGCTGATGACGGTGTTCCCCGAATCCTCCGGCACCATCGGTTACGTCTACGAGTCCTTCGGTCTGGGCTCGGCATTCGTCGTCGGGTGGCTCCTTCTCGGGAGTTACGTCGCGACCTGCGCCTTCTTCGTGGTGAGTGTCCCGTGGCTCCTCAAGGCGGGAGCGCCTCAGCTTCTGGGCCCTACCCTCTACACCGTCCAGGGGGCGCCGGTCGAGCTGGGTAGCCTCGCGGTCAGCGCCGCGATCGCATTGGTCCTGGGGCTCGCGAATCACTGGGGGGCGCGAACCGCTTCGCAGTCTCAGTCGGTCATCGTGTGCGCCAAGGTGGTGCTCGCCCTCGCCCTGGTGGTCGCAGCGTTCTACGGGGGAGAGGCGCGCCGCTGGTCGCCGCCCTTCGTGGGCGACTCGCCGCGGGAGCAGCTCGGGACGATGGCCTTCGTCTTCATCACTACGCCGTTCTGGTTCGGAGGCTTCGACTATCTGCCCCAGATGTTTCGCGAGCGCGACCCCAGCTTTCCCCTGCGTCGCGTGGGGAGCCTCATGATCAGCGGCGTCGTGGCGTCGCAAGCCTTCTATGCGATGGTCATCCTCGCGACCGCGGCTCTCGTCGACCGCGACCAGCTCGCAGGACTCGCGCTCCCCGTTTACGACGCGTTCCGGTCCGCGCTTGACTCGAGGGCGATGGGCCACGTCGTTCTGGCGGTGGCTTTTCTCGGGATCTTGTCGGCCTGGAATGCGACCATCTTCGGCACGTCGCGGCTCACTTTCGCGCTGAGCGCAGCCCGTCTGATCCCCCGGGGGCTCGACGGGATCCATTCCGGCCACGGAACCCCGGTAGCGTCGATCTGGGCGGTGACGGGAGCGGGGGTCGTGCTGGGTCTCCTGGGGCCTGCGGCCGTGAACATCATGGCCACGGCGGCGAGCGTCACGCTCTGCGCGGCGTTCGTTTTCGTGTGCGCGGCGCTCGCGAGGGACAGAAAGCGCCGTCCCGACCGTGCTCGCGCGTATCGGGTGCCCGGGGGGATGTCGCTCGTGTACCTCGGCCTGGTGACGTCCTGCGGGCTTCTCCTCCTCGCGCTTGCGGATCCTTTCCGGACCGCGGGAGGCTGGCCGGTCGAGTGGATCCTGGTGGTCGTTTGGGTTCTGGCGGGCGCGGTCTGGTGGTTCTGGGGCTCTGCGCAGCGCGCCCGCATCGCTGAGGAGGAGCGCCGGACGATCCTGCTCGGGGTGGATTAGAGTGCCCACCCTCCCGTGGTCAGGACGAGGATTCATGAGCGCGGCGTGCAAGCTTTCCAATGCTCGCGACCGTGCTCCTCTCTTACCTGGCCCCACCGCCGCACATCGACGAGGTGAGGCTCAAGAAGCTTCTCGTCAAGCTTTCCGAGTTCGGGAGAGACGCCGAAGGAGGTGTATCCCGGCTCGGCTTCTCCGAGGAGGATCGGGCGGCGCGGGCCTGGGTCATGGAGAAGATGAAGGAGGCGGGGCTTCGGGTCTGGGTCGATCCGGCTGCCAACATCCATGGCTTGCGGGCCGGAACCGACCCCTCCCTTCCCGTCATCCTCTTCGGCTCGCACATCGACACCGTGCCTCACGGTGGGAACTTCGACGGCAACGTGGGAAGCATGGGTGCGCTCGAGGTCATGTTGAGCCTCCAAGACCGGAAGGTCGTGACCCGGCACCCTCTTGAGATGATCGTCTGGTCGGACGAGGAGGGCGTTCATTATGACAAGGGCGTCTTCGGAAGCCGGGCGGTGACCCGCGGTCCCTACCCCGGCGAGCTGGAGCTCCGGGACGCCGAGGGAGTGAGCCTCGCCGACTGGATTCGCCGCTACGGGCTGGATCCCGGGCGAATCGGCGACGCCCGCCTGGACCCCGGGAAGATCGTCGCGTACCTCGAGCTTCACATCGAGCAGGGAGCGATCCTGTTCCGCGGAGGGATCCAGATCGGCGTCGTGGAGGGCATCGTCGGGGTCGATCTTTTCCGGGTCACCGTCGAGGGCTTCGCGAACCACGCCGGCACGACGCCCATGGGGGAGCGCCGGGATGCGCTCGCTGCCGCCGCTCGCCTGGTTCAGGCGGTGCGCGAGGAGGTCATGGCCCGGCCCGGCTCCCAGGTGGGGAACGTGGGCTGGATGCAGGTCATGCCCGGAGCGCCCAATGTGGTGCCGGGCCTGGTGCGAATGCCGATCGAGATCCGCGCTCTCGACCGCGAGGTCCTCGACGAGCTCATCGCCCGGATCCGGCGGCGGGCGGCGGTTATCGCCGCGGATGCCGGCGTTGCGGTCTCCATCGAGCGGCAGGCGAGCGACGAGCCCGCCCTCGCCGACGCGCGGCTCCGAGACCTCATCGAGACCACTGCGCGAGAGGCGGGCTTCACCACCCTGCGCCTTCCCAGCGGCGCCGGCCACGACGCCCAGTCCCTCGAGCGCATCGGAGTGCCCATCGGGATGATCTTCGTGCCGAGCAGGGAAGGCATCAGCCACTCTCCCCGGGAGTGGAGCGAATGGGAGAACTGCGCGCGGGGCGCGGAGGTGCTCTACCGCGTCATCACCGCTCTGGATCAGAACTAGAGACGTGGCTCAGGGAGGCGCGGCGAGCTTCTCGACGAGCATCGAGATTCGGTACGCGACCGCCATGTCCGGAGCCACGTAGCGCACCACCCGGCCGCCGACACGGCTCATGCCCGGGAGAAGGGACACGCTGTCCGCCTGCGCCACCTCCGCGAGCTCGACCTCGAGCGTGACCGGCTTCGCAATCGCGACGGCGGGAATGCTGCTCCGCCGGGCCAGGGCGCCTTTGACACCGGAAGCGATCCTCTCCCGTGCGATCTCGGGGCTCACGAGCCGCGCGGCTGTGAATCCGACCGCTTCTTTGACCGCGACTGCCTCGACTCCCGGAACGAGCGAGCGAAGCTCCGCGACCGCCGCGGCGTCACCCGAGACGAAGACCACGGGCACGCCGAAGTGGCCGGCCATCGCAGCGTTCAACCCGGGCTCGCCGACCTCGACGCCGTTCAGTCGCACGTGCTTCAGGGCGCCGGTATAGGTGTGGGCGAGGATGGCGTTCGGCGTTGACCCGTGCGCGTGCACTCCGATGAGGATCGCCGCGGCGAAGCTGTCGTCGAGCCCTGTGACCATGCCTCCAAGCATCGGGAAGCCGGAAACGAGGATCGCGCGCCGGTCGACGTCTCCCGGAAGGAGGTTCGTGCCCGAGCCGTGCGCATCGGTGACCATCACCTCGCTCGCGCCCGCGTCGAAAGCGGCGGCGATGGCAGCATTCACTTCCGCCGTCATCAGCGCGCGGAAGTGCCCGTAATCGCCTCCCTCCCTTCCGGTCTGGTTAGCCGCGACCACACCGGCTACCCCTTCCATGTCGGCGGAGACGAAGACCTTGAATGCCTGCGCCGGCGCCCGCGAGGCGAGACCGAGAATCAACGCGGCGATCGCGGTAGTGGATTTCACTGGATTGCGAGCTTAAGGTGTTGCGAGGTAGCGGTAGAGGATCTCGACGTCCTCTTCCGTCAGAACGTCGTCGAAGCGGCCCATGCCGAGGTCTCCGAGGGACCCCTCGAGCACGACGGCCTTGAACGCCTCGAGGTCGTAGTAGGTGACCGAGGGCCTGAGGTCGGGAACGAGGCGGTCTCCCGATCGGTGGCACCTCTGGCACTCGGTCTCGAAGACGCGCCGGCCGCGGAAGGCCTCGTCGGCGCTCAGGGGCTTCACCTTCAAGCGCTCGCGCGCCGTCCGCGGCTCGACGGCGGGTCCCGGAGGCGGGACCGCGCCGCCGCCCAGCCGGAGCGCGACGATCCGCGAGGGTCGACTGGATCCGCCGTCTCCGGCCATGACCGCGAAGTACTGGACGCCGTTCACTTCATAGGTCATGGGTGCCGCGACGATCCCCGGACCGAGGGCGAGCTTTCGGATCTCGCCGCCGTCGTCGGCCCTGCGAAAGTGCAGATTCCCTTCGGGATCGCCGAAGACCACGAGGTTTCCCGCGGTCGAGAGAACGCCCGCCCAGTCCGCCTCCCGGGTCTCCCACACGACCTTCCGTTTCACGGGATCCCAGGCGCGGAGCCATGCGCTCGGCTCCTTGAGCGCGACACCGGAATCCTTCGCCAGCTCTTCGAGCGACGGAAGGTCACCGTACATCGGGCGCAGCGCATCGGGATCGTACCGAGACGGCGTGGGACTGAAGATATAGGTGTAGAAGCTGTCCGCGTGCCGGCCGATGGGGCGGCCCCGGGTGTTCACGAAGATGTCCTGGTTCTCGAGCACGGTGAAGTAGACGAGCCCGGTTCCGGCATGAAAGGACATCGGATACCAGTTGCGGGCGCCTCCCGGTCCAGGGGTCACGACTTTCGGAACCTCGTCCCAGTCGACGAGGGGATTGATGCCGGGCCGCCCCGTCTTCGGGTCGAGACCCGTCGTCCAGTTGAAGGGAGCGACGGCGTCCCCCGAGAGGAACTCGCCCGTCTCGCGGTCGAGCACGTAGAAGAAGCCGTTCTTTGGCGCCTGCATCAGGACCTTGCGCGTCCTTCCGCCGATCTCGAGATCCACGAGAGTCATCTTCGAGGTGGCGGTATAGTCCCAGTGGTCGCCCGGAACGGTCTGGAAGTGCCAGCGATACGCCCCGGTCGCAGCGTCGATCGCCACGATCGACGAGAGGTACAGGTTGTCGCCTCCCGTGGGGGAGCGCTCCCGCGCGTTCCAGGGGGCGCCGTTGCCGACGCCGATGTACACCAGGCCGAGCGCCGGGTCGTACGCGATCCCGTCCCAGACTGTTCCCCCGGCGCCGTCCGCCCAGTTGCCGTTCGGGTCCCACGTCTCGATCGCCCGCACCAGATGAGGCTGGTCCTGCTCTCCCAGGCGCGGGTCGCGGGGGACGGTGTAGAAGCGCCACCTCTCCGCGCCCGTTTCGAGATCGCGCGCGGTCACGTAGCCGCGCGCGTTCGAGCCCATGTCGGAGCCCCCGTTTCCGATCACCACCACGTCGCCCGCGACCTGCGGGGCGCCGGTGATGGTGTAGGGGACACGCGCCTTCCGGTCTTCCGGCGTGAGGGTATCGACCTTCCACACCCGCTTTCCGGTCGCGGCGTCGATGGCGTGCATGAAGCCGTCGATGGAGCCGACGTAGACGCGCCCCTTCCAGACCGCGACTCCCCGGTTCGAGAACCCGCAGCACGCGTAGCGGCCCCACTCCCCGATCGGCTCGGGGTCGTACACCCAGAGTCCGCGGCCCGACTCCGCGTCGACGGCGTGCACGAAGCCCCAGGGGCCGGACGTGTACATCGTCCCATCGACCACCAGGGGGGTCGCCGACATCAGATCGCGCGAGGAGAGGTCGTACTCCCAGGCGAACCCCAGGCCGGCAACGGTCTCCGCGTTTACGGAGCGGAGCGGCGAGAAGTAAGTGCCGCCGATGTCGCGGCCGCCGGTGAGCCAGTTCGCTCCCGCGCGCTCCTCCGCCTGGAGCCGGGCGGCGTCGACCCGGCCCCGCGGAGGATGCTGGATCCCGGTGCTCGCCAACAGGGCGACGGGGAGAAGGAGGGGGCCCCACACCATCCTGTTTTCGTTCACCGGGAGAACATGTGAACATAGGAACGATTGTGAGTCAAGCCCTGGAATCGCCGTCCGGAGGCGGGTAGAGTGGCCCTGTGGGGAGAGGCCTCTTCCGGGACGTCCGGCAGTCGGCCCGGGTCCTGAGCCGGAGCCCCGCGTTCACCCTCCTTGCCGCCGTGGTTCTCGCCCTCGCCATCGGCGCGACGAGCGCGGTCGTGAGCGTTCTCGACACCCTGCTCCCGGCGCCGAAAGGCGCGGAGAGGCTCGTCCGTCTCCACGCGACTTCGGGAGAGAGCGGGCGTTTCGACGTCTTCTCTTTCCCGAACTTCCTCGACCTCCGGGAGCGGAGCCGAACGCTCGTGGAGCTAACGGCGCACCAATCCGTTCGCGTAAGCCTGGGGCTGGGAGCGGAAGCGGAAAACGCCGAAGGGGAGCTCGTGACCGGCGGTTACTTCCGCCTCATCGGCGCCGAGGCCCGGATCGGGCGAGCGCTCGCTCCGGAAGACGACCTCCGGCCGGGCGGGCACCCGGTTCTCGTGCTGAGCGACCGCTTGTGGAAGCGCAGCCTCGGCGGAACGCCCGAGGCGATCGGGAGGAACGTCCACGTCAACGGCCGCCCCTTCACAGTGGTTGGGGTGATGCCCGAAGGCTTCCGCGGCACGTACGCCGCGCTCTCCGCGGATTTCTGGGCGCCGATGATGATGTACGCGGAAGTGCGGCCGCGCGGCGTTGCCATCACCGAGCGGGGGTGGGGATGGCTCACGGGGACGGGCCGCCTCGCGCCCGGCGTCTCTCTCCTCGAGGCGCGCGCCGAATTGACGGAGCTCTCGCGCCACCTTCGCGAAGAGCATCCGGACGTGAATCGTGAGATCGGATTCGAGATCTTTCCCGCCCGCGCGCTTCCCGAGGCTTACCACGAAGCCGCTTCCCGGATCCTCGCGTTCTTTCTCGCCGCGTCGGGCCTCCTCCTGCTCGTCGCCTGCGCCAACGTCGCCGCCGTTCTGCTCGCGAGGGTGATCGAAAGGAAAGCGGAGGACGCCGTGCGCTCGTGCCTGGGCGCGAGCCGGCTCCAGTTGGTCCGCCGGTGGGCGATCGAGGCCGCAATGCTCGCCATCCTCGGAGCCTGCCCGGCGCTCCTCCTGGCGGCCTGGTTCCGGAGCGCGGCTCCCCGCTTCCTTCCGCCCCAGCTCGGGCTCGCGCCCTTTCCGGCCATCGACGCGCGGCTCTTGGTGCTCACCTCGATCGTCGCGCTTCTGGCCGTGATCCTCCTGGCGTCGGTTCCCGCGGTGCGGGCGGCGCGTGCGGATCTGAGAGGGCGCCTCACGGCGGCCGGCGGACGATCGAGGGCCTTCACCTTTCTCCTCGCCGCCCAGGTCGCGGCATCCCTGGTCCTGCTGGTGGTGGCCGGTCTCCTCTCTCGATCGCTGCGGCAGATCGCGCTCTTCGATCCCGGCTTCCGACCGGAGGGCGTGTTTCTCGCGACGGTCGACCTCAGCCGTCACGGCTACGGCGAGGCGGAAGGGAAGGCGTTCTACGAGGAGCTCCAGGAGCGCCTCCGGGCGTTCCCCGGGCGTCCGCTCCGCCACCCTCGCCGCCGTCGTGCCGCTTGGGTTCAGCCGCGAAGTCATGGGCCTTCGCATCGAGGGCCGGGCCCCTCCGGACGGACAGCCGGAGACACCCGTCGACTTCAACGTCGTGGGCTCGGAGTACTTCGCAACCATGGGGATTGCTCTCCTTCGAGGACGGGACTTCGTGGAGCGCGAGGCGGCGCCAGTCGCCATCGTGAGCGAAGCCATGGCGCGCCGCTTCTGGCCAGGAGAGACCGTGCTGGGAAAGACCCTCGGGACGGGAAGCGATGAGCTTACCGTGGTCGGGGTGGCGGCCGACGTCAAGTACTACTCGCTCGGAGAGCCCGAGCGTCCCTACGTCTACCTGCCGTTCACCAGGTTCCATCGCCCGAGCCTGACCCTCTTGCTGCGGGTGGACGGCGATCCGTCCGCGATGGGGACGAGCGTCCGGAGGGTCGTTCGCGGCCTCGGTCCCAACGTCGCCCTCATCGACAGCATGTCGTTGGAGGAGCTGCGGCGAGGCCCCCTCGCCGCCACCCGCGCCATGGCTGCCTTCTCGTCCTTCTTCGGATCGGCGGCCATTCTCGTGACCGCGGTCGGTCTTTACGGAATGGTCTCGTACTCGGTCTCGGGGAGGACGCGCGAGATCGGGCTTCGCTTCGCCCTGGGCGCCCGTCGCGCGGACGTCGTCCGCCTGCTGCTGCGGCAAGCGGTGCTTCCCACGCTTCTCGGAACCGCGATCGGGGTTCTGGCAGCGGGGGCCATCGGCCCCTTCCTCGATCCCCAGCTCTTCGGCGTCGGTCCCAACGACCCTCTGACGTACGCCTCCGCGGTCCTCGGTCTCTGGAGCGTCGCCGGGGCCGCGTGCTGGAAGCCGGCTCACCGCGCCTCGGGGCTCGATCCCTCGAGCGCCCTGCGGGTAACCTGACGCTAAGCTTCGGCGAGGAGCTCTCGGGCGAGCCGCTGATAGTACGAGACGGCTTCAAGCGCCTCTTTCTTCCCGATCCTTTCCCGGGACGTGTGTGCGTCTTCGATCGAGCCCGGTCCGATCAGGAGAGGCTTTCCGAAAGCCTGGAGCGCGGGGATGTCCGTCCCGAACGCCACGGGAGCGATCTCGAATCCGGGCCGGGTATGGCAGATGGTCGCATCGGCCTTCGCGATGACCCGGCAAGTGAGCGCGGGATGGTGGGCGAGGATTGCATCGAGCTTCTCCTGGACTTCGGCGGCGCTTTCGACGACGCGGATGAGGATCGCCGCGGAAGCCTCGGGCGCGAGAACGTTCGCGGCGAGGCCGCCCTCGATCGTCCCGACGTTCACGGTCGCGGGACCGAAGAGATCGTTTCGTCCCCAGTCGCAGGCGCGGATCTCCGCGAGGGCATCGAGCAGGCGCTCGATCGCGGACTCGCCGAGATGGGGGTAGGCGGAGTGGGCCGCCTTTCCCTTCGCCGAAAGTACGAGCTCGAGGCTTCCCTTGTGTCCCGACGCCAGCCGGCCCTCGGTGGGCTCGCCGACGACGATGTAACGGGCGCGGGAGGGGAGCTCGTTCGCCGCGATCGCCCCGGCGTTATCCACTTCCTCTCCCACCACGAAGAGAAGCCCCACGCCATGGATGCCTCGGCTCCGGAGAGCGCGGGCGGCGAAGACCATCGCGGCGAGTATCCCCTTCGCGTCGCAGGAGCCGCGCCCGTAGACGTACTCGTCATCCTCGGCGCTCGGATAGAAGGGAGGGACGGTATCGAGGTGGGTGCAGAGCACGACGCGGGGGAGCACTCCGGGACTCGTGGCGAACACATTCCGCCGGCCGCCATCGACGTCCTGGAGGGTGACGGAGAAGCCTCTCTCGCGAAGGTCGCGCTCCAGGAAAGCCGTGAGGGCGTGCTCCGAGCCCGTGACCGAGGGGATGTCGACGAGCGCGCGGATGTACGCGGCGAGCTCGGACACCGCGTCACTCCAGCTCGACGACCCGATTCGTCGCGAAGCTCTCGTAGGCCGCGAGAACGACCTGGAGCGCGTTCAGACCGTCTTCGCCGCTCGCTTCGGGGTCCTCACCCCGCAAGAGCCTCTGCGCGAACGACCGCATTTGCGCGCCGAAGTGCGCGGGCATCGCCGGCTCGGTGAGAGGGATCTCTTTCGACTTCTCCCTCCCGAAGAAGAAGAGCTTGCTCGCATAGTAAAAAATCCTCAGGGCCCCTTCGTCGGGCTCGCCCACCACGACGTAGCGGGAGCGGGACTCCAGATGGTTGGCGGTGATGGCCCCCATGTTGTCCACCTCCTCTCCGACCACCAGGAGAAGACCGACTTCGTGGATGCCCGCCTCGCGGAGGGCGCGGGCGGCGAAAACCATCGCCGCGAGAATTCCTTTGGCGTCGCAGGAGCCCCGGCCGTAGATGTGCTCCTCGTCCTCGGAGCTCGGGTAGAACGGAGGGACGGTGTCGAGGTGGGTGCAGAACACGACCCGCGGAAGAACGCCGGGGCTCACGGCGTAGACGTTCTGCCGCCCGGCGACGACGTCCTGCAGAATGGCGGAGAAGCCTCGCTCGCGAAGGTCTTGTTCCAGGAATGCCGCAAGGGCGTGCTCCGAGCCCGTCACCGACGGGATGTCCACGAGACGCCGGACGTAGTCCGTCAGATCGGACATGAATTCAGTCGCGCGGAAGCTCGACCACGCGCTTGGTCTCGAAGCTCTCGTAGGCCGCGAGGACGACGCGAAGCGCGGCGATTCCGTCGGCCCCGCTCGCCTCGGGCTCCTCGCCCCGCAGGAGCCGCCCGGCGAAGGACCGAATCTGCGCTCCGAAATGGGCGGGCATGGCCGGCCCGTCGAGCGGGATCTCCTCCGTTCGGTCCTTCCCGAAGAAGAACAGCTTGTTCGCGTAGTAGAACAGCCGGAGGGCTCCCTCGTCGCCGTGAAGGCTCGCGTTCGAGGGCTGCGGGTCCCACTCCCCCGGGAGGATCCGATGCCCGTCGAGGCTCCAGCTCGGGCCCGACGAGTAGATCCCTTCGGAGGGCATCTGCGCGGGGTGCGTCGCCTCGTCGTAGATGAGGTGGCCCGACGCTCCGTTCTCCAGGGTCATGGTCAGGAACTCGGTCCCGGGGGGTTTCCCGGAAGCGTTCCCCCGTCCGATGACTGTCTGGACGCGGCTTCCGGCGAGCCAGGCGAACGCATCGACCAAGTGAATGCCGTGATCGAGAAGGCCCGCCCCTCCGCCCCCCGGGCCCCCCCGGGGATAGTGCTCCGGCCCCAGATCGGGAAAGGCCTCGGGGCCCCGGCCCCCGACGGCCGTCTCGATCATCAAGCGGATCCTTCCCAGGCGGCCGCCGTCGATCATCTCCTTCGCCTTGCGCCATGCGGGCAGGAACCGGTAGCTCGCTCCGTAGCAGAGCTTGACCCCGGCCTCCTCGCACTTCCCGACCATCGCCCGCGCGTCGTCCAGCGCGACGGCCAGGGGCTTCTCGCAGAGCACGTGAATGCTGCGATAGGCTGCGCTCTCCGTGGCCTCCCGATGAAAGGGAGGAGGGGTGAGAACGCAGGCGATGTCGAGACGCTCCTCCTCCAGCATCTCGCGGTAGTGGCGATAGCCGGTAATGCCCCACCGCCGGGCCATCTCTCGAAGACGTTCCTCGCGAGGCTCGGCACCGGCCACCACCTCGATCTCTTCGACCCCCCGGTAACCCTCGAGGTGGAGCTCGGCAACGGCCCCCAGCCCGATCAAGCCCACGCGCAGTCGTGGCATGCGGCGCCGCTCAATCGGACTCGCCGAAGAAGGCGACGTCGGAGAGAGGCTCCACCAGCCGTCCCGCGAGGGCGCCATCCAGGGCCTCGGGTGTCCATCGCTCGGGGTTTTCCAGCGCGTGAACGATCGGCGGCAGGGAGAGGACGAAGAGCTTTCGGCCGACCACCTGGAAGACCTGCGACGAGGCGGGACAGCTCTCCTCCGCGAGCCAGGCGACGAGCGGCGACACGTTTCCCGGATCCCAGGGATCGAACCCGTCGGGCTGGCGGCGATGGAGCAGGGTGACGGCGTCCTGACCGCTCTCGGAAAGACGCGTGCGCGCCGCAGGCGACACGCAGTTCGTCCGGACGCCGTGACGCGCTCCTTCGAGGTCGATCACTCGCGAGAGCCCGAGAAGAGCGAGCTTCGCGGCGACGTAGTTCGCCTGCCCGAAGGAGCCGGTGAAGGCCCCCACCGACGTGGTGTGAACCACCGAAGCCTTCAGGGGCTTCCCCGCCTTCGCCCGGTCGCGCCAGTAGGCGAGTGCGTGGTGGGTGGGGGCGGCGTGGCCCTTGAGGTTCACCCGGAGAACGGCGTCCCACTCGGGCTCGCTCATGTTCGCGAGCGTGCGGTCGCGGATGATTCCCGCGTTGTTCACCAGCACGTGGAGCTCTCCGAAGGTCTCGAGCGCGAGGCGTACGAGATGCCCCGCCTCCTCCCAGTCGGCGACGTCGTGAGCGGATGCGACCGCCTCTCCCCCCTTCTTCCGGATCTCGCCCACCACCGATTCCGCCGGGGATTGGTCGCGGCCTTCGCCGTCCAAGCCCGCCCCCTTGTCGTTGACCACGACCCTCGCCCCTCCCTCGGCGAAGGCGAGGGCGTGCGACCGGCCCAGGCCCCGACCTCCCCCGGTCACGATCGCGACCCGTCCCTCGAGCCGTCCCATCGCTTCACTCCTCCCTCTCGAACACCGGAAGCGGCGGAAGCCCCTCCCGCTCTCGCCAGGCAAGCCGGACGCGATCGCCGATCGAAGCGGGCTTCTCGCCAACGATCACCGTCGTGAGGCGCGGGCCCTCGTCCAGGTCCACGAGCGCGACCACGTACGGAGGCGTCCATTCGGGAGCGATGGCCCTTCGCACCGTGGTGAGCGAATAGACGGTCGCCCTCCCCGAGGAGACGATCCAGGTCAGGGACCCCGACCCGCAGGCGAGACAGAAAGGCCGAGGGTAGAACTGGTGCTCGCCGCAGCCGAGGCAGCGCTGAACTCGAAGCTCTCTCTTCGAAGCGCCTTCCCAGAAGGGCGCCATGAGGGCGTCGCCGTAAGGGATTTCCGCCTCAGCCACGGCCGAGCACCACCGTCGAGCCAATGCTGCATCCACCGATTCCGTGAGCCACCGCCACCTCCACGTCTTTTACCTGTCGCTCGCCCGCCTCGCCCCGAATCTGCCGCACCGCTTCGATGAGAAGGAGAAGCCCGCGCGCCCCCGGATGACAGTACGAGAGACCGCCTCCTGAAGTCATCGAGGGAAGAGCGCCTCCGGGGCCGAGGTGCCCTTCGGAGACGAAGGCGCCTCCCTCCCCCTTCTTGCAGAACCCCAGGTCCTCCACCGCCATCACGATCGAGATGGTGAATGCATCGTAGGGTTCGAAGACGTCCACGTCGTTGGGGGAGACCCCCGCCATGGCGAAGGCTTCGGGCCCGCTCTCGCTGCCGGCCGATACCGTGAGGTCGCCCATCTGTGGCGGGTTCCATCCGCCGTGATACTCGGCCGCGCCGAGGACTCTCACTGGCTTCTTCCTCGCGTCCCTGGCGCGGTCGCCGCGCGTCATCACCACCGCCCCTCCGCCATCGGTAACCAGGCAGCAGTCGAGCCTCCTCAGCGGATCGGCGATGAGGGGCGAGGCGGTGACATCCGCGATGGTGATGGGCTTCCGCATGAACGCTTTGGGGTTGAGCTCCGCCCACCGCCTCGCCGCGACCGCGACTTCCGCGAGCTGCTCCGGCGTCGTCCCGTACTGGTGCATGTGGCGGGCGGCGATGAGGGCGAAGTCCCCGATGGGCGAGGGAATCCCGTAGGTGGTGTGGAGTTGATCCGTGAGGGACGTGCGGTCGGGAGCGTAGCTGTCGCTTCCGCCGGAAGGGGGGAGCATGCGGCGGCTCTTCTTGGTGCGCTGCCGCGAAGCGTAGCAGATGAGGGCGACGTCGCACCGCTCCGCGGCGAGGGCTACCATTCCATGGTGGATGAAGGCCTCGAAGGCCGCTCCGCCGAGGTCCGAGGAGTCGCTGTAGCGGGGGCCGATGCCGAGGTATTCGCCCACCTGCACCGTGCCTCCCTCGCCCATGTAGTTGACGAAGAGACCGTCCACGTCGCGGAGAGTGAGCCCGGCCTCGTCCAGGGCCTCTCTCGCGGCGAGCGCCACCATCGAGAGCTCGGTCTGGTCGTGCACCTCGCCGAGGGGGGGCCTCGGCGGCGCCGACGATGGATATTCCGTGCTTTTTCGGATCAAAGGTCATGAGCACTTCATTCAAAACGTGTCCATGAGCCAGGGCTTCCGCCCCGAGAAGATGGCGTCCAGAGCGCTCAGCTCTTCCGTCGTCGCCCCCTCGAGCCGTCCGAGGCGAGCGGCCTCAGAAGCGGAGAGCGAGCCCGTGAACACCGCGGTGAGCGCGCCGACGTCGATGCGGGCGCGGGCGCTTCTGCCTTGAGTTACCCGACCAGCGCCTCCCTCGACCTCGAGCCGAAGCCCGCCCTCGCTCTCGGGAAACAGGGGATCGCGAACGTCGAGCTCCACCGATGCGTTCACCGCCTGGTTGTAGCCCCGGGCCGCGAGCGCCCCGCGGACGTCGAGGAGGCGCGTCATGAAGACGTAGGAATCGTCCGGGTGGTCGGCCTTGACCTCTCCGGGAACGAGGATGGCGAGCGGGCAATCCGGCGCGCTCGGCCAGGACGCGTGGGACACGAATACCCTCTGCCCCCCGAAGAAGCCGAGGATCGCCCGCGCGGAATCGGCGTCGAGATAGACGAGATCCCGGAGCCAGATCGAGCGATCGAAGCTCCCGGGCGGCTCCTGCGTGTAGAGGAAGTAGCCCGTGACGCGATCGCCGCGGCGGACGAGAAACCGATGCACCACGCGCTCGGGATACACGCGAAGGACTTTCTCGTTCCAGAACGAAGGGCTTCGGTCCATCAGGCCGTTCTCGTTCCGCGCGAACCCTCGATAGCACTCCTGGATCTCCGGGAATTCCGCGTCGGTCCAGCGCTCGATCTCAACCCCGGGTACGGGCGGAATGCCGAGCCCTCCCACCACGGCCTTGACCCGGGTGTAGATTCCCGCCGCCTCGTAGCCCACGCGGCGGTACACCGCCTGAACGGAAGGGAAGAGGGTGGTCAGGAGAATCCCCTCTTCGCGAAGGGAGGCGAGGACACCGTGGAGAAGACGCGACGAAAGGCCAAGCCCGCGCGACTCGGAGGCCACCGCCACCGCGGCGATTGCCGCCGACCGCAGCAGGCGTCCGCCGAAGAACTGGCCGCAGGGAATGACCCGGAGCATCGCCTGGAGGACTCCTTTGTGCTCGATCCCCCGCCATTCGGAGAGGGGAATGCTCCGGTAGAGCGCTTGCAGCGCCGGTCCGAAGTTGAACGCCTGCACGAGGACCTCGACGAGACGGTCGCCATCGGCCTCGGCCAGGGGTCGGACTTCGCTCATGGGACGACCGGCAGCAGGATATACGAAGGATGGCGCGCGGAGTGGTGGACGGTGTTCTCCGCCACCACCGGCACCGTCTCGTCGTAGTTCCTCCCCCCCGTGTTCAGGTTCCGCTCGTAGCGCGGGAAGCTGCTCGACGACACCTCGATCCGGATGCGATGCCCCGGAGCGAAATACTGGCTGGTGGCGTGGACGTCGACCTTCAGCTCGTAGACCTCGCCTGGGTTCATCAAGACGGGCTTCTCGACGCCGTGCCGATAGCGCGCGCGGAGGATGCCGTCTTCGATGTTGAACGCCCGGCCGTCGGGGGCGACGTCCACGAGCTTCACCGTGAAATCGGTGTCCCGGGCCGAGGACGAAACGTACAGGACCGCGTCCAGCGGTCCCATGATCTCGATGCCGCTCGGGAAGGGATCGGAGGTGTATACGAGGACGTCGTTGCGCATCTCGATCGTGGACTGGTCGTGCGGTCCGTCCACGATCTTTCCGGCGCCGAACGATCCGCCCAGGTGGGCACCGGCGTCCGCGGGTCGTAGTGGAAGCGATCGAAAGACGACTCGACCGCGGCGGGGGCCTTCACCAGTCGTCCGTCTCCGAAGCGGCTGTTGGCGCGCCCTCCACTCGCCAAATAGAGCTTCGTCCATTGCGTCCGCGCCAGGGGCCACTCGGACTCCTCGCGCCAGCCCTTGCCCATGACGAAGATCCTGAGCTTGGGCATCCCCTCGGCCCCGTTGTCCTTGCCGCGCACCCAGCGGTCGAACCAGTCCAGGTAGATGGTCCAGGCGTCGATGCGGGTGTCGCCCTGGTGGCGCTCTCCGTAGACCGTGTCCTCCGTGCCATCTTCCAGCGCGCAATGGCCGCCCGGACCCACTAGCGCGACCTGGTGCCTGCCCTTCTCGCTCGTCGCGTTGCGGGCCATGAGGTTCATCAATTCCAGGACCTCGCGCTGGCCCGGGTCGTACCAGGTGGTCACGTGGATGGTGGGGACGTCGAAGCGGTCGTCGTCGTAGACCGCCCCTAGCGTCCGCCACCACGGGTCCGAGAACGGAGTGGAGAGGAAGGCCTCGAAGTCGCTGGGCGCGCGGTTCGACGCCTTCACGAGGTCCACCGAGGGCAGGCCCCAGACCAGCTTGTCGAGGTCCACCTCCGGGGCCTTGGGGGCGTAGCTCATGAGGTCGGCCACCCGCAAGAGGTCCTCGCGCGGGATGTTCGTCGGCAAGGGGGCGTTGTACTTGGCGGCCTCCGAGCGGAAGTATTCGAAAGCGGACCGCAGGTCGAGGACGCCGCCGCTGAACCAGCCTCCCATCTGGCGTCCACCGCCGCCGTAGGCGCCGCCCGCGCCCTGGATGATGGCGGCGGCATGCGCGGGGTGCCGGCGGGCCGCGAGCTGCATCTGGGACTCCCCTAGGTAGGAGCAGCCGTAGGTGCCCACCTTGCCGTTCGACCACTTCTGTTTCGCGATCCACTCCACGGTGTCGAAGCCGTCCTCGCCGTCCGCCTTGTGGATGGTGAAGTCGCCTCCCGACTCGTGTTTGCCGCGCATGTCCTGGACCACCACCACGTAGCCCTGCCCCGCGAACTTGCGGGCGTCGGAGCCCTCGCGGCGGTGCGACTTCTTGTTGTAGGGCGTGCGCATGAGGACCACGGGCAACGGCTCGGGCGCGCCCACCGGGAAATAGAGGTCGGTGGAGAGGGGCAGGCCGTCTCGCATGGGAACGAAGACGCTGCGTTCGAGACGGATCTCGTACTTCGCTTTCGGCGGCGGGATGGGTCCGGTGGCCGCGCCCGCCGCGAACGAGGCCAGCGCGAAGCTGGAAGCGAGTCGAAAGGTCATCGATGCACCTCCTGGGGGTCAGTCAACCACGCCCGCTCGAGCGTCTTTCCCGCCGGCGGGAGCGTATCGAGCGTGTCTCCTCGCACGGGATGGCGTGAACGTACGACTTGTTCTGGATCCCGGCGAATGCCGGCCGTCCGTCGGGGGTCCGGTCGCTTCCCCCTCACCAGTTCGACGCGGCGGCTCGCCGCCTCGAGCGCAGCCCCGTGCCAGGAAGGCGAGCCTGAGGAGAAGGCTGAGTGCGCGAGCGGATAGCATCGTCGGTCACCGGTGCCGCCGGGAAGACCCGGGGGACAGGGTTAAACTGCTCCCTATATCACTTGTTGACTTTCTCAACAACTGGCATTAGGGTCCAGTGGAGATGGAGCGGACCGATCGGGCTTCCCGGTGCGGGAGCGGGGTGGCCGCGGCGGGGAATCGGCTTGGGGCGGATCTCGAGGAGGAGCGATGCGTGAGAGGCTAGGTATTTCCTTTCTGGTTGCCATCGTTCTCTTGATGTCGGCCGCCGTGGTCGCCGGACGAGTTCCGGGAATCGACGACCTCGTCGGGCTGAACCGGCCCACCGGCGTGGCGATGTCCCCGGACGGCCTTTCCATCGCCTACGTCGTGCAGTCGGCAAACTGGAAGGACGATCGCTACGAGACCGCTGTCTGGCTCGCGCGAGAGTCGAGCGGTCCTTTTCGGCTGACCGCGGAGGGAGGCAGAAGCTTTTCACCAAGCTGGTCGCCAGATGGGGACTCGCTTGCTTTTCTTTCCGACCGGATGGGCGTCCCGCAGCTCTACCGCATTAACGTGCGGGGCGGAGAGCCGGAGAAGCTCACCGACGTGGAAGGGGGCATCGCTGATTTCTCGTGGTCGCCGACGGGCGATTGGATTGCCCTGGCCATCGAGGACGCGGAAGCGCACCCCGTTCGTGAAGCGGTGGAAGCCTTCGGCGATCACCAATGGGTGGGAGAGAACTTCCGCCGCACTCACCTGTGGAGGATCCGGCTCGGAGACCGCGAGCCGGAGCGGCTCACCGAGGGCGCCGACATCACCGTGGACCGCTTCTCCGTGTCTCCGGACGGGCGTCGAATTGCGTTCAGCGCCCGGCCCGCTCCTGCGGTTCACGCGTGGTGGGACTCCGATATCTACGTCCTGGATCTGGAAAGCCGGAAGGTCGTGAAGGTGGTCGACTCGCCGGGCGCCGACTCCAACCCGATGTGGTCTCCCGACGGAGCCGAGATCGCCTTCGAGAGCGCGAACGGGCACGTCGGAGTCCACAAGAACCAGCCGATCGCCGTCGTTTCCGCCGCGGGAGGAAAGCCGCGGGTCCTGACGGGAAGCTTCGACGAGAACCCATCGCTGCTGGCATTCCGTCGCGAGGGCATCTACTTTTCGGCTTGGCAAAGGACGGAGAGCCACCTCTTCCGCATCCAGCCCGACGGATCCGGCCTCACCCGGATCACCGCGAGCCCGGGAGTCTGGACCGGCTTCGACCTGGCCGGGAACGCCGACCGGGTCGCCTTCCTCGGCGAGAGCTTCGAGCGATTCGCCGAAGTCTACGCCTCCCCCCTCTCGCCCTTCGGTCCCGTACGACTCACCGACTTCGATTCACAGCTCGACCGGTTCACCCTCAGCCGGCGAGAGGTCATCCGGTGGAAGTCCGAGGACGGGGTCGAGATCGAGGGGGTGCTGGCGAAGCCCACCGACTTCGCTCCGGGAAAGAGGCTCCCGCTCCTCTTCGTGATCCACGGCGGACCGCAGTCCGTCGATACGCAGCAAAAGCTCTCGCGGCGCGACTCGACCTATTATCCCATCGAGCGCTTCGTGGCTCGGGGCGCCCTGGTGCTGATGGTGAACTACCGAGGGAGCGCCGGCTACGGCGAGGAGTTCCGCTCGCTCAACCTCAGAAACCTCGGAGTGGGCGATGAACTGGACTTCCGCTCCGCCATCGCTCATCTGGACCGACTCGCCTACATCGACCCCGAGCGGGTGGGCACCATGGGGTGGAGCCAGGGCGGTTACCTCTCGGCCTTTCTCGCGACCCACAGCGGGCGGTTCAAGGCCGCTTCCGTGGGGGCCGGAGTTTCCGACTGGAGGATGCAGTACACGCAGACCGACCTCTACCTCGGTGAGGCTGCCTATCACGGGCACGCGACGCCCTGGGACGATCCGGCGGTCTACGCCAAGACCGCTCCCATCACCTATATCCAGAACGCGCGGACTCCCACCCTCCTCCAGCACGGCGAGAAGGATCCGGTCTCCTCTCCCGCCAACGCCTACGAGCTTTATCGGGGGCTGAAGGATCATGGAGTCCCGGTACGGATGGTCGTCTACCAGGGCTTCGGCCACGGGATCGACAAGCCCAGGGCGAATCGCGCGGTGATGACCCACAACGAGGAGTGGTTCGTGCGCTGGATCTGGGAGGGGAAGGACTCGCTGGCGAAGTAGAGCAGGGGCCAAGGACGCCTCTTCATCGTACTAAAATAGTGATGAACAGTCCTCTCGTCTCCTTCGGCCGGCGGATCTCGCTCTCGGCGGACTCCCGCCCCGGGGATATCGCTCTCGTCTTCTGCTCGCGCGACGGGACCGAGCGGTCCGTCACCTGGCGGGAGCTGGACCTCGCTTCGAACCGCCTGGCGCGGCTCTTCGAATCGCGGGGCGTCGGAGCGGGGCGCATGGTGGTCATTGCTCTTCCGAACTCCGTCGACCACGTCGTCGCCACCATCGCGGTCTGGAAAGCTGGAGGATGCGTGCTTCCGATGCCGGCGGCGCTTCCTCCCCGGGAGCGGGACCCGCTCCTCGCGCTCGCAGAGCCCGCGGTCGTGGTGGCCGACTGGACCGATGTCGAAGGCGTCCTGGGATCCGGGGAAATAGCGAGCGGCGGAGGCTTCGGCTCCGAGCCCCTCGAGGACCGGATCCCTGACCCTGGAGTCGCGGTTGGCTCGGGAGGGTCGACGGGCCGATCGAAGATCATCGTGGATCCGAACCCCTGCGCGCGGCCTCTCGACGGGTTCCTCGACGAGATCGCGCCCTGGACGGGAATGCGGGCCTCGCAAACGCAGCTCGTCTCGGGCCCCCTGTACCACAACGGCCCTTTCATGCTCGGCTACTACGGGCTTCTCTCCTGTCAGAGACTCGTGCTGATGGAGAAGTTCGACGCCGGGCGAGCCCTCGAGATCCTCGAGCGCCATCGGGTGGGATTCACGTTCGTGGTGGCGACCTCGATGCGGCGCATGCTGCAGGCCGACAACTTCGCGTGGTGCGACCTCTCCAGCCTGGAGTCGCTGTATCACTCCGGGGCTCCCTGTCCCCAGTGGGTCAAGCGGGCCTGGATCGAGCGGCTCGGGCCGAAGCGCATCCACGAGGCTTACGGATCGGCGGAGGGCTCCGGAGGGACCTACATCGGGGGAGATGAGTGGCTCCGCCGCCCGGGAAGCGTAGGCAAGCCCTGGCGGAGCGTCATCCGCATTCTCGATCCGGAGGGACAGGAGCTCCCCGCTGGGGAGGTGGGCGAGATCTTCATGGGCTTCGAGGAGCGCGGCAAGCCCACGTACCGCTACATCGGCGCCCCTCCTGCAAAATCGACGCTGGACGGGCTCGTGAGCGTCGGCGACATGGGGTGGGTCGACGCCGACGGCTACCTGTACCTCGCGGACCGACGCGTGGACCTGATCCTGACCGGCGGCGCCAATGTCTATCCCGCGGAGGTAGAGTCCGCGCTCCTCGAGCACCCCGGAGTCTCGGATGCGGTCGTGGTGGGAGTGGTGGATCCCGACTGGGGCCAGCGGGTGCACGCGGTCGTCCAGCCCCGGGAGGCGGCCGCGCTCGACGTGGCCGAGCTCGATCGGTATTGCCGGGAGAGGCTCGTCCCGTACAAGGTCCCGAAATCCTATGAGCTGGTCGCCGAGTTTCCGCGCGACGAGGCGGGAAAGATCCGGCGGTCGGCTATCGCCGCCGAGAGGTCCTCGCACCGGTGAGCATGCCGAAGGAGGTTCGAGAATCGGTTGCCACTCCGGGCGCGGGGGAGGGTACAGGACACGAGCGGGCTTCCTAAGGCGTGTTGGAAGAAAGGAAACATGAACACGTGATGAGAACACTAGTCATCGCCCTCGCGCTCTCACTCGGAACGCTCGCCTCGCGCGCTGCGCAGTCACCGTCCTGGGACGTCACCGCCGCGCGCGGGACCACGCGCGAGGTGGCCTTCGAGATGGATGAAGGGACGTTCCTCTCCGTGGACCTCTCCCCGGACGGCCGGTTCGTCGTCTTCGACCTCCTCGGACACATCTACCGCCTCCCCAGCGCGGGAGGCGACGCGGTGTGCCTCACCCAAGACAGCGGGGTCGCCTGGAACATGCACCCTCGATACTCCCCCGACGGGGAGGAGATCGCGTTCGTCTCCGACCGCGGGGGCCAGTCGAACCTCTGGATGATGAAGGCGGACGGATCCTCTCCGAGGCCCGTCCACGTCGATCTCGACACCATGGACCTCGAGCCCGCGTTCTCGCCGGACGGGAGGCACATCGCGGTGAAGCGGCGCTACCAGGGCGACTTCGGGACCGGCAAGTCGTTCTACAGCATCCACGACCGCATCTGGATCTACCCCAGCGAGGGGGGCGAGGGGAAGGAAGCGGTGAACCTCGGCGACCGGTCGAACGCCCAGTGGCCGTCGTACTCGCCGGACGGCAAGCATCTCTACTTCTACTCGAGCACCCGCGGGCTCCATCACGTGAGGCGCCTCGACCTCGCGAGCGGCGCTCTCCATGACGTCAGCCGGCGCCCTGGGATGCCCGAATACGGCGATCCCCCGCTGGGCGAGATTGCCCCCGAGCCATCCCCCGATGGCCGCTACCTGGCTTTCACCCGAAAGATGCCGGGAAGATTCGCGAGCTATCGGGGCCACGAATTTGGCCCGACCACCGCGCTGTGGCTTCGCGACCTCCAAACCGGCGAGGAACGCCTGCTGATCGAACCCATCACGTTCGACCGCCTGTACATGGTGGGTACACACGTCGAAAGAGCGCTGCCCGGGTACGCCTGGGCGCGCGACAGTCGTTCCCTCGTACTGACCGAAGGGGGCAAGATCCGCCGCGTGTGGGTCGAAGACGGCCGTATGGAGACCATCCCATTCCGGGCGAAGGTGCGGCGCACGATTTCCCAACAGGTGCGAGCGAACCTGCGCCTGAACGACGATTCGTTCGAAGTGAAGAACCCGCGCTGGGCGGCGTCCTCTCCGAACGGCAAGCAAGTCGTCTTCGAGGCGGCAGGGCAACTCTTCCTCATGGACCTTCCCTCCGGACGGCCGCGGCTGCTCACTTCGCGATCGGCCCCGACCGCAGGGCCACTCGAACGGTTCGAGATGACGCCCTCGTGGTCCTCCGACGGGAAATGGATCGTCTACGCGACGTGGAGCGATGAAGAGCGAGGGCATGTCTACCGCGCGCCTGCGGATGCAAGCGCCCCGCCCACTCGGCTCACCACCCAGGCCGGCCGGTACCTCTATCCCGCCTTCGACGCCACCGGCGTCTCGGTCAATCGGTGGGACCCGGCGTTGGCGGAGCCGCCACTCTCAGGCCCCGCCGGCGGCGGCATCGGCTGGCAACGGCTGAGTCTCCCGACCGGGGGCGGAGCCGCGCAGGTCGTCGGCGCGACGGGGGTACTTCTGCGCGACGGTCCAGGCGCAGATGGCCGGTTATGGCTCGCCGAGCCTCAGGGTGCGGGCAGCCCCTGGGAGGCAACCACCGAGCGAGGGCGAGGCAGGACTCGCACCGCTCTTGTCTCGACGAAGCTCGACGGCTCCGAGCGCCAGGAGCACCTGGTCGTCGAAGGGGTCGTGACGGAGATGGTCGTCTCGCCAGATCGTAGACAGGTTGCTTTCGCAGAACGCGAACACGTGCACGTGCTCGCCCTGCCCGAGCGCAGTGGTCCCGGAGAGCCTCTGCGGATCGAACAGGCCGTCCGGGATGCTCGCGTCAAGCGCCTGTCGGCGGAACTGGGGGTTGGTTATATGCCAAGATGGTGGGATTCGACGACCGTCGAGTTCCTCTCCGCGAACCGCTACGTCGCTCACGACACACGCACCGGCCGGACAGAAGTCGCGACCATCGCCCTGACCCTGCCCACGTATGTCGCCCGCGGACGCGCCGCGCTGACCGGCACCCGCATCGTGGGTCCCGGGAACACCGTCATCGAGCGCGGGACCATCGTCGTCGACGGACCGCGTATCGCCTGCGTGGGGCAGTGCGACAGCAGGGGCGCCCGCGTCTTCGACGTCTCGGGGACGACGATCGTCGCCGGCTTCGTCGACATGCACGCGCACTACATGAGGGGCGAGCCCGTGGCGATGATCCCGCAGCACCACGAAAACCTGTCCCGGGCGCTCCTGTTCGGCACGACCACCGCCCTCGATCCTTCCTCCGATCCCGCCATCGCTTTCCCGCTCGGGGAGATGGTCGAAGCGGGTCGGATCGTGGGTCCGCGCTTCTACAACGTCGGGCACTCCCTCGCTTCCCACGGCGGGGACATCGATCTCATCGAGAGCTACGAGGACGCCGATCGGATCGTGCGGGGGCTGGCCGCGCGAGGCGCGCCCTCGTTCAAGAGCTTCGCCCAGCCGCGGCGCCAGCAGCGGCAGTGGCTCATCGAGGCGGCGCGCCGGTACGGGCTCACCGCCACCACCGAAGGCCGGGAGATGGGGATCCTCTTTGGCGTGGTCATGGACGGCGCCACCGGCTGGGAGCACTGGCTCCAGTACCTTCCGGCCTATCGGGACACGTCGGCCTTCATGGGCGCGACGAAGGCCCACTACTCGATCCAGCTCTACGGCGCCGGTTACCCTCAAACGGGAACGGGGGACGATGCGTGGTTCGCCAGGCAAGATTACTGGCTGGACGAGAAGTTGCGGCTCTGGACGAACTGGCGCTTCCTGGCCAATCGCCGGACACCCATAAAGCGGCCCGAGAGGGAGTATCCGCACGCGTTCATGGCCGAAGGTGTCGCCGACGCGTACCGCGCCGGCGCGTTCGTCCCTGCGGGCGGACATGGGGAGCTCGCAGCGCTCGACATGCACTGGGAAGTGTGGAGCCGAGCTTACGCGATGAAGCCGCTCGAGGTGCTCGACACCATGAGCCGACACGGAGCCCACTTCATCGGCCTCGAGGACGACACGGGCTCGCTTTCGGTTGGGCTCAAGGCGGACCTGATGGTCGTCGAAGGCAACCCCCTCGATAACATCAGAGCATCCGACAAGATCCGCTACGTCATGAAGGACGGGAGGCTCTACGATGGAAATACCCTGGACGAGGTCTGGCCCGAGAGCCGTCCCTATGGCCCTCGGCCGTGGCTGAACACCGACCAGCTCCGCCTCGGGACCACCAAGATCGATGACCCGCGGCGATAGCAGCCGTCCGACGCCGAGACAGGAGGTGGATGCGCGACGTCCCACCGTACCCCTGCTGGCGACGGCGATCCTGGCTCTGGCCGGCGGCAGCATGGCGCAGGAGCTCGCGCCCGGCGAGACCCTGCCCCTGCGCCCCGCGCGCTCGCTGTCCTTCGAAACCGACGAAGGGACGTGGATGTCCCTGGACGTGTCCCCGGACGGAACCACCATCGTCTTCGACCTGCTGGGTGACCTCTACACGCTGCCCATCGGCGGCGGCGATGCCCGGAGGATCTCCGGTGGAATGGCCATGGACAACCAGCCCCGGTTCTCGCCGGACGGGCGCCACATCGTGTTTACGAGCGACCGCAGCGGCGAGGACCGGATCTGGATCATGGACGCCGGCACCTTGATCGGCAGCGGCCAGGAGGAACAGGGGCTGAGGAAGGTCTCTCGCGACACGAACGCCTCCTACGTCTCCCCCGAGTGGACCCCGGACGGCGCGGAGATCGTGGCCACCCAGATCGAGGGCTACTTCGCCTACCGGCCGGGAGTCCGCCATCTGTTCGCCTACCCCGTCGCGGGCGGTCCTGGGCGCAACCTGATGCCGGAAGAGAAGCGGCGGGCGTACTCGCCGACGTTCGGCCCCGACCGCCGGTTCCTCTACTATTCGTCTCGCACGTCGGAGGGGTCCAGCAAGGATCAGCCCTTCGCATGGAGCGTGATGGTCCTGGATCGCGAGACGGGTCTCAGCCGGCCCGTCGTGTCCCGGCTGGGCGCCGCCTTCCGGCCTGCCGTCTCGCCGGATGGCCGTTGGCTCGTCTACGCGACCCGAATGGACGGGGAGACCGGGCTACGGCTCCGCGAGCTCGCCACGGGCGACGACCGATGGCTCGCGTATCCCGTGACACGCGACGACATCGAGTCGCTCTACACCCGCGACCTCTACCCGGGATACGCGTTCACGCCCGACGGGCTCGCCCTGGTCGCGACGATGGACGGGAAGTTCTGGCGCATCGCCATCCCGGGAGGCGCGCTGAGCCCGATCCCCTTCACCGCGGACGTTCATCAGGAAATCGGGCCGGAGACGCATTTCCAGAGCCGGCTCCCGGAGGGGCCGGTCCGCGTCCGCTGGCTGTCGCAGGCGCCGCTTTCTCCCGACGGGAAGACCCTCGCCGTCTCCGCGCTCCACGCACTCTACCTGCAGGATGTGGCGGGCGGGTCCCCGCGACAGATCGCCGCCGCGCCTGCGTTCCAGCCCGCCTGGAGCCCAGATGGGCGGCGGCTCGCGTACGTCGCGTGGTCCGCGGACGGCGGGGGCGAGGTTCACGTCGTCCCGGCCGAGGGCGGCTCCGCGCGCCGCGTCGCGAGGGCCGACGGCACGCTGGATTTCCCCGTCTGGGCCGATCCGCAAACGCTCGTCGCCCATCGCCGGGCCCCGGACGCGCTGGGGTGTGGTGGAGTCCACGATCGTCCGGATTCCCGCGCCGGGCGGCGAGCCCGAGGCGGTGCTGAACGTGGACGGCGAGTTCCGGGCCCTGAGCGTGAGCGGCGGGCGCGTGTACGTGTACGCGGGAAACGCCATCGACTCGGCCGCGCTCGACGGCTCGGGACGGCGTCGAGAGATCGTCTTCGACGAGCCGGAGCCCTCCTACGCCGTGATCGGCAAGGCCGGCGCGGAGGCAATGGCCCTCTGGCGCTCCCACGTGTACCGGCTGCCCCTCCCAGCCCGCGAAACGGCCGAGCCGGTGAACGTGTCGGTCGCCGCCACGGGTCGGCGCCTGACCCGGACGGGGGCGAGCACCGTGTCGTGGGGGCCGGCCGATCGCGAGGCGGTGTGGGTCCTCGGTCCCACGGTGTACCGGCGCGAGCTTGAGGGCGCCGGGGAACCGCGGTCGGTCTCCGTCGCGATCACACGAGATAGGCTGACCGGCCGAGGCGCCATCGTGCTGCGCGGGGCGCGGCTGATCACAATGGCGGAGTCACGCCCGGATGGGGAAGTGATCGAGGACGGCGCGCTGGTGGTCGTCGATCGCCGCATCGCCAGGGTGGGAAGAAGCGCGGAGGTGGCATCGCCCTCGGGCGCTCGCGAGATCGACCTTCGCGGCACCACCGTGATTCCCGGTTTCGTGGACACGCACGCCCATATCGACACCCCCCAGGGCGGGCGTGCGGCACCAGAACCCGCACTGGCCCTATGCGGCCAACCTCGCCTACGGCGTGACCACCGCCCACGACCCCTATTCCAGTCCCGGCGCCGTGATCTATGGAGAGCTGGTGGAGGGTGGGGATCTGGTCGGACCCCGGATGCTGGGCACCGGGCCCGGGATTCGGATCGAGGAGCTGATCGACAGCCCCCTTGAGGCCGGGAATGTGCTCGAGCGCGTGGTGCAGGCCTACGGAAACGCCACCATCAAGGAGTACGTGGTGGGCAACCGCCTCAAGCGCCAGTGGTTCCTGCAGGCCGCCCACGACCTGGGCCTCAAGACCACCGTCGAAGGGGACGAGAACCTCAAGCTCAACATCAACCAGGCCATCGACGGCTACTCCGGCGTGGAGCACACTCTCGTACACACGCCTCTCTATCGCGACGTCCGGGAGCTGTTCGCGCGGCTGCGCATCCATTGACACGCCCACGCTGCTCGTGACCTACGGGAGCCCTCTCGCCGAGGAGTACTTCTTCACGTGTATGCCGGAGCATCTCCTCCGACAGGCGTTTGCCTCAGCGTGGCACATAGGCGCAAACGTGACCTGGGGCAGCTCCGTCCAGCCCCGCTCCTTCTCCTGCTTCTCCACCATGAGTGCGACGTCGGCCAGGAGTTGCTTGGCGTCGTACACGATCCCGTTCTTGATCGTCCACTTCACGCCCCCCACGCACTCGGCCTTGCCTGTCCTGTCATTGAGACGCACCGCGCCCGTGCCGTAGAGCACCTTCAGGTCGGCGACGGGATTCTCGGACACGATCACCAGATCGGCGAGCAGGCCGGAGCGCACCGCCCCGAACTCGATCGGCTTGCCCTTGGGCTCGAAGAGTGCTTCGGCGCCATGCAGGGTCGCGCCGCGGAAGATCTCGAGGGGATGGAAGCCGGCCTCCTGCAGCAGCTCCATCTCTTGGATCGTCGATAAGCCATAGGTGGTCGGTGCGCATTGAGCTTCAAGCCGTCGATACCCTTCTGACGTGGCGGGAGGCGGTGTCCTTCTTCGGCTTCCCCAAGCGCAAGGAGAAGGCGGTGGTGACGGACGTGACCGGCCTCCTTCCTCCCCGCGCGACGATGAGGCTCTCCACCAACCAGGAGATCTACTGGGACGCGGCCGCCCTCGCCGTGGGCGAGCCGGCGTCACGGGCGCGGCTGCACACGCTGGTCCCCGAGGACGCGGACCTGCACTATCGCGGCTTCTCCGCCCTGCGTCCGCGGGCCTCCGAGCCGCATCTCTTCGCCTACGACGCGGGTGGGCCCCGTCTTCCGCGACCTGGAGGGGCGCTACTACGGCCCCGTGACCCCCCTCCTGCACGCGCCCGACGACCGCTACGTGGTATGAACGCGGGCGACGAGATGACAGTGGTTCCTCACGGGCTCGTTGCCCCTCCTCCCGAGCGGCTGGACGCGCTCCTGGCTCCTCTACACCGACGGGTGGGTCAAGGACGGCGACCTCCATACGTCGCATTCGCCCGCGTGGAGCCGTTGCCCTACCACGGCATGAAGGTCTACCCGGACCGGCCACGGCACCGGTATCCGAGCGAGCGCAACCGCGGGGAGCCAGGCGAATGCATCGACCAGGTGAATGCCCTGGTCGATGAGTCCTCCTCCTCCGCCCCCCGGACCACCGGTGGGGTAATGGTGCGGCCCGAGATCGGGAAACGCGCCGGGGCCGCGGCCTCCGATGGCCGTCTCCATCAATAGGCGGATCTGCCCGAGCCGGCCCTCCCTCCGCGACGATCTCCTTCGCCTTTCGCCACGCGGGAAGGAACCTGTAGCTCGCTCCGTAGCAGAGCGTGACACCCGCCTCGCGGCATTTCCGGATCATGGCCCGCGCGTCCTCGAGCGTGAGGGCCATGGGCTTTTCGCAGAGCACGTGGATCCCGCGTTCCGCGAGCTTCTCCGCGATCTCGCGGTGGGAGGAAGGAGGGGTGAGGACGCAGCCGACGTCGAGTGCTTCCTTCTCCAGCATCTCCTCGTAGCAGGCATAGCCGCGGAAACCCCACGTCCGGGTCAGCTCTCGAAGGCGGTCCTCGCGGGGCTCGGCGCCGGCCACCACCTCGATCTCCTCGACGGCGCGATAGCCCTCGAGGTGGTGCTCGGAGACGCTCCCGAGCCCGACGAGCCCCACCCGGAGCCGCTTCACTCGATCTCTCCGAAGATCGCGGCATCGGAGAGAGGCTCGACGAGACGGCCGGCGAGGGCGCGCTCGAGCGCTTCGGGAGTCCAGCGGCCTTCGTTCTCGAGCGTGTGGACGATCGGCGGAAGCGAGAGGACGAAGAGCCTTCGTCCCACCACCTGGAAGATCTGGGACGACGCCGGACAGCTCTCCTCCGCGAGCCAGGCCACGAGGGGCGACACGTTCGCCGGGTTCCAGGGGTCGAACCCGTCGGCTCCACGGATCTGGAAGAGGGTCTCCGCGTCCTTCCCGCTCTCGAGCGAGAGGCGCGTGCGCGCCGCGGGCGAGACGCAGTTCGAGCGCACGCCGTGGCGTGCGCCTTCGAGGTCCACGACTCTCGAGAGCGCGAGGACCGCGGCCTTGGCCGCGGCGTAGTTCGACTGCCCGAAGGTCCCGGTGAACGCCCCGGCCGACGTGGTGTGAACGACGGATGCCTTCAGAGGCGACCCGGCTTTCGCACGGTCGCGCCAGTACGCGAGGGCATGGTGGGTGGGAGCGGCGTGCCCTTTGAGGTGCACGCGGATGACGGCGTCCCACTCCTCCGCGCTCATGTTCGCGAGCGTGCGGTCCCGGAGGATCCCCGCGTTGTTCACGAGCACATGAAGCGCGCCGAACGTCTCGATCGCGAGCCGCACGAGCCCGCCCGCCTCTTCCCAGTCGGCGACGTCGTGGCCCGACGCAACGGCTTTGCCTCCCTTCGCCCGGATCTCGGAGACCACCGACTCCGCGGGATCGAGGTCGCTTCCTTCCCCTCCGATGGAGGCTCCCTTGTCGTTGACGACGACGGAAGCCCCTCCCTCGGCGAGGGCGAGGGCGTGCGCGCGGCCGAGGCCTCGGCCAGCGCCGGTGACGATGGCCACCCGTCCCTCGAGCCTTCCCACGCTTCAGCCCTCCTTCTCGAACACCGGAAGGGGCGGAAGTCCCTCCCTCTCGCGCCAGGCGAGCCGGACCCGGTCGCCGATCGCACACGGCGCATCGCCCACGATGACCGTCGTGAGGCGCGTGCCCTCGTCCAGGTCGACGAGGGCGACGACGTAGGGAGGCGTCCATTCCGGAGCAACTGCCCGGTGAATGGTGGTAAGAGAGTAGACGGTGGCTTTTCCGGACGAGGCCACCCAGGTGACGGAGTCCGACCCGCACGCGAGACAAAAGGGCCTGGGATAGAACTGGTGCGCTCCGCAGGCGAGGCAGCGCTGGACTCTGAGCTCTTTCCTCGCGGCGCCCGCCCAGAAGGGCAGCATGAGAGCGTCGCCGTAGGGGACTTCCATGTCAGCCACGGCCGAGCACCACCGTCGAGCCGATGCTTCCGGGACTCCCGCCGATTCCATGGGCCACGGCCACCTCCGCGTCTTTCACCTGGCGCTCGCCCGACTCGGCGCGGAGCTGCCGTACCGCTTCGATGAGCAGCAAGAGCCCGAGCGCCCCGGGGTGGCAGTACGAGAGACCGCCTCCCGAGGTCATGGAGGGGAGGGCGCCTCCGGGTGCGAGACGGCCTCCGGAGACGAATGCGCCTCCCTCTCCCTTGGCGCAAAACCCCAGGTCTTCCACCGCGAGAACGATCGAGATCGTGAACGCGTCGTAGGGCTCGAAGACGTCGACGTCCGAAGGGGAGATGCCCGCCATGGCGAACGCCTCGCGCGCGCTCTCCCGTCCGGCGGAAACCGTGAGATCACCCATCTGCGCCATGTTCCACGCGCGATGAAATTCGGCCGCGCCCAGAACTTTCACCGGCTTCTTCTTCGCGTCCTTCGCCCGGTCGCCGCGCGTCATCACCAGGGCCCCGCCCCCGTCGGTCACGAGGCAGCAGTCGAGCCTCCGGATGGGCTCCGCGATGAGGGGCGAGGCGAGGACATCATCAATGGTGAGCGGCTTCCTCATGAACGCCTTCGGATTCCGCTCCGCCCAGCGCCTCGCGGCGACCGCAACCTCCGCGATCTGTTCCCGCGTCGTTCCGTACTGGTGCATGTGGCGGGCGGTGATGAGGGCGAAGTCTCCGATGGGGGAGGGAAGCCCGTAGGGCGTCTGGAGCTGGTCGGTGAGGGTGGTGCGATCGGGGGCGTAGGCATCGCTTCCTCCCGAGGGGGGCAGCATGCGGCGGCTCTTCTTCGAGCGCTGGCGCGACGCGTAGCAGATGAGGGCGACGTCGCACCTCTCCGCCGCGAGCGCGACCATCCCGTGGTGGATGAAGGATTCGAACGCCGCGCCGCCCAGGTCGGTGGAGTCGGCATAGCGGGGTTCGATCCCGAGATACTCTCCCACCTGCACCGTGCCCCCTTCCCCCATGTAGTTCACGAAGAGACCGTCCACGTCGCGAAGCGAAAGGCCGGCCTCGCCGAGAGCTTCTCTCGCCGCGAGCGCCACCATCGAGAGCTCGGTCTCGGAGTGCACCTCTCCGAGGGGGCTCTCCGCGACGCCCACGATGGAAATCCCGGACTTCTTCGGATCGAACGTCATCCGCACCTCGCCATCGTTCAGAACGTGTCCATGAGCCAGGGCTTCCGCCCCGAGAAAATCGCGTCGAGCGCGGCCACCTCGGAAGCCGTCGCGTCCTCGAGCCGTCCGAGCCGAGCGGCCTCGGAAGCGGAAAGGAGTCCCGTGAAGATCCCGGAAAACGCCCCGACGTCGATACGGGCGCGCGCCCTTCCGCTTTCGAGCGCGCGGCCCGCGCCTTCGCGGACTTCGAGCCGGAGGCCGCCCTCGTTCTGGGGGAAGAGTGGATCGCGGACCTTGAGATCGACGGACGCGGTGACCGCCTGATTGTAGCCCCGGGCCGAAAGAGCTCCACGCACGTCGAGAAGGCGAGCCATCCAGACGTAGGAGTCGGGCGCGTTTCCAGCCTGCACCTCTCCCGGAACGAGGGTCGCGAGCGGGTTCTCCGGGGCGGTGGGCCAGGACGCGCGGGACACGAAGACCTTCTGCGCTCCGCAGAAGCCGAGGATCGCCCGTGCGGAGTCCGCGTCGAGATAGACGAGATCGCGGAGAAGGAGCGAGCGCTCGAAGGACTCGGGGGGCTCCTGCGTGTAGAGGAAGTAGCCGGTGATGCGATCCCCTCGGCGTACGCAGAACCGGTGCATGGGGCGCTCGGGGTACACGCGGAGGACTCGCTCGTTCCAGAACGAAAGGCTCCGATCCATGAGGCCGTTCTCGCCCCGCGCGAACTCCCGATAGCACTCCTGAACCTCGGGAAAGTCTTCGTCGGTCCAGCGCTCGATCTGGTCTCCCGGGACGGGGGGAACGTCGAGCGATGCCACGGTTGCCTTCACCCGCGTGAAGAGCCCCGCCGCCTCGTAGCCCACGCGGCGATACACGGACTGGACGGACGGATAGAGGCAGGACAGGAGAAACCCATCCTCGCGAAGGGAAGTGAGGGCGCCCTCGAGGAGCCGGGTCGAAAGGCCGAGCCCTCGAGACTCAGGCGCCACCAGCACCGAGGCGATTCCCGCCGACGGCAGGGAGCGCCCCCCGAAGAACTGCCCGAAGGGGAGGACGCGAAGTGCGGCGCGGAGGAGGCCTTCGTGGTCGAGCCCGCGCCACTCGGAGGGAGAGAACGTGCGGTAGAGAGACTGATAAGCGGGTCCGAAATTGAACGCGTGAATCAGGAGCTCGGCGAGACGATCGGAATCGGCCGGAGCGAGAGGTCGGACTTCGCTCATGGGACTACCGGTAGCAGGATATAAGAAGGATGGCGCGCGGTGTGGTGGACCACGTTCTCCGCCGCCACCGGGTCGGTCTCGTCGTAGTTGTTGCCGCCCGTGTTCAGGTTCCGCTCGTAGCGGGGGAAGCTGCTCGAGGACACCTCCAGCCGGATGCGATGGCCGGGGGCGAAGTAGTTGCTGGTCGCGTGCAGGTCGATGCGGAGCTCGTACACCTCGCCCGGCTCCATGAAGGCGGGCTTCTCCAGCGACTCGCGGTAGCGCGCGCGCAGGATCCCGTCTTCGATGTTGTAGGCCGCCCCGTCCGGGGCGACGTCGACGAGCTTCACCGTGAAGTCGGTGTCGCGGGCCGAAGAGGATACGTAGAGCACCGCTTCCATGGGGCCCGTGACCTCGACGCCGTTCGCGAAGGGCTCCGACGTGTACACGAGCACGTCGTGGCGTGTCTCGATCGCCGACTGGTCGTGCGGCCCGTCCACGATGTCCCCCGCGCCAAACGATCCGCCGAGGGTGGGCACGGGCGTCCGGGGGTCGTAGTAGAACCGGTCGAAAGACCCCTCGGCCGCGGTGGGGCCCTCCACCAGTCGTCCATCTCCGAAGCGGCTGTTGGCGCGCCCTCCACTCGCGAGGTAGAGCTTCGTCCAGCGGGTCCGCGCCAGGGGCCACTCGGACTCCTCGCGCCAACCCTTGCCCATGACGAAGATCCGGAGCTTGGGCATCCGCTCGGCCCCGTTCTCGGTCCCCCGCAGCCAGCGGTCGAACCACCTCAGGTAGATGCTCCACGCGTCGATGCGCGTGTCGCCCTGTTTTCGTTCGCCGTAGACCGTGTCCTCGGTACCTTCTTCCAGCGAGCAGTGACCACCGGGGCCCACCAGGGCGATCTGGTGCCGGCCCCGCTCGCTCGTCGCGTTCCTGGCCATGAGGTTCATGAGATCCAGGACCTCTCGTTGCCCCGGGTCGTACCAGGAGGTCACGTGGATGCTGGGGACGTCGAAGCGATCCTCGTCGTAGATCGCGCCCAGCGATCTCCACCAAGGGTCGGAAAAGGGCGTGGACAGGAAAGCCTCGTAATCGGTGGGCGGCCCCTCTGTCGCTTTCACGAGGCCGATCGTGGGCAGGCCCCAGACCGCCTTGTCGAGGTCCCGCTCGGGAGGCTCGGGGCCGGTGGTGAGCAGGTCGGCGAGCTGCAGGAGCGTCTCACGGGGGATGTCCGTGGGCAGCGGGTTGTGGTACTTGGAGGCCGCCGCGCGGAAGTATTCGAGGCCGGACCTCAGGTCGAAGACGCCGCCGCTGAACCAACCGCCCATCTGGCGTCCGCCGCCGCCGTAGGCGCCCCCGGCGGCCTGAATGATGGCCGCAGCATGGGCAGGGTGCCGCTTCGACGCAAGCTGCATCTGTGACTCTCCGAGGTACGAGCAGCCGTAGGTGCCCACCTTGCCGCTCGACCACTTCTGTTTCGAGAGCCACTCGACGGCGTCGTAACCGTCCTCCCCGTCGGCCTTGTGGATGGTGAAGGTTCCTCCGGACTCGAACTTGCCGCGGACGTCCTGGACCGCGACCACGTAGCCCTGGCCCGCGAAAACGCGCGCGTCGGAGCCCTCGCGGCGGTGCGACTTCTTGTTGTATGGCGTGCGCACGAGGACGACGGGCAGCGGCTCCTCGGCGCCCACCGGGAAGTAGAGGTCGGTCGAGAGCAGGGTCCCGTCGCGCATGGGAACGAAGACGCTGCGGTCGAGACGGATCTCGTACTTCGCCGGCGGCGGCGGGATGGGTCCGGCGGCCGCGCCCGAGGAAGCGAGCGCGAGCCCGAGAGGGGCGAGCCGGCGAACGATCGAATGACGCATCGTCTTTCAGGGAAGTTCGGCGTTCATCTATCGCTGCGACCCGACGGGGCGCTCGACCGGCGCGTCGTCCATCCGCCACTTCATCTCCAGCTTCTTTCGCCGCGGCCAGATCCGGTCGAGCGTCTCGCCTTCGTACAGCTCTCCGTTCTTCATCACGTAGAGAATCGACTCCGTGTTGCGGATGTCCGCGAGGGGGTCGCGGTCGAGCACGAGCAGATCGGCGAGCTTGCCCGGCTCCAGAGAGCCCAGGTCCCGTTGCACCCCGATGATCTCGGCCCCGAACACGGTGGCCACGCGCAGGGCGTCTTTGGGCGTCATCCCCCCGGACTGGATGAGCCACAGGTCCCAGTGAGAGCCCAGCCCCTGCAGCTCGCCATGGGATCCGATCCCCACTCTCCCCCCGGCCCGGACAATCGCCGCCAGGTCCCTGGCAATGCCCCGGAACGCGAACTCCTCTTCCATCGCCCACAAGGGCCGGCGCTTCGTCACGCTGTCTAGGACCCAGTGCGGAGTGAAGCGCCGCAGCTTCGCGTCGTCGTGGACGTTTCTGGTGCTGAAGAGATAGTGCTTCGACAAGGGGCCGCCGTCGCCCTCGATCAAGGTGGGCGTGTAGAAGGACTGCGCCCGGGTGTAGAGCTGCACGACGTCCTGGTAGAGGGGCTGGAGGGAAAGGTTGTGTTCGTGCGAGTAGCCATCTAGTACCTGCGACAGGCCCATCTTCCCCTCGGGGCCGCCCTCGGTGGTCGCGTTCATGCCGTGTTCGCGGAGGGCGATGGCCAGGAGCTGTCGCACCCTCCGATCGCCCGACAGGTACTGCTTGAAGAGAGTGGTGCGATAGAACTCCTTGTACCGTCGAACGACCGACCGCGCCGATTCGAGGTCCGTCACACCGAAGGACGAGTCCATGGATGGCCCCGTGCTGAAGATGCGGGGCCCGAGCATCTTCCCGGCCTCGATGAGGTCCCCGTCCGCGAAGATCTGGATGGAGGCGGAGGGGTCCCGAAGGGTGGTCACGCCATACGCCAGGAGCGTAAGGTACGGCCACGCCTCTCCGTCCCGCACGTGGGCGTGCACGTCCACCAGGCCGGGAATGATGGTCTTCCCCGAGACGTCGACGACCTCGGCGCCCGCCGGCACGCGAGCGGCGCCGCGAGGGCCGACCGACGCGATGCGGTTTCCCTGCACGACCACGTCGGCGTCCGTGACGATCTGGTCGCCGTTCATAATGATCGCCTTCGCCCCCCGCAGCACGATCGTCCCTTCCGGCGCCGGCCGGGGCACCTCCACCGCAGCTTCGAACGCTTCGGGGCGGTCCGCGTCGAGCCGCTGGCGAAAGAAGGTCGCGCCGCGCACCCAGGTGACAGCCTGGCCATCCGCCGTCCAGGCGAGGTGGTCCCCGCCCAGCGACGACAGCAGGCGGGCGCCGGGACTCGAGCCCTTGCCCACCACCACCGCCGGTTCGGAGCCCCCCTGCGGAAGGCTCAGGATGTAGAGCCTGTTCTGGATCTCCGCGAAGGCAAAGCGTCCGTCCGGCGAAACGCGCACGTCACTCGTTTCGGGCGGGGGAAGGGAAGGCGTTTCCACCGGGCCGGTTTCGGGCCCCGCGACCTTCACATGGGTCTTGCGGTCCGTTCCATCCAGGCGAAACGAAACGAGCCCATCGCCGCCCCTCCAGACGTAGACCCGGTCGGCTCCCTTCGCGAAATGGGGCGAGCCTCCGTCCGCGGGCGCGATGAAGTGCGAGTCGCCGCCCGAGGCCGGCAGCCACCGTAGCTCCCGCCCGGCATCCGGTTGGCTCGCGAGGCGCCAGCGAGGCGGAGCCGGCGACCACCACGATCCTCTCGCCGTCGGGCGAGAAGGCCAGGGACGAATAGTAGCCGGCGCGGCGCGAGAGCTGCTGGGGCGCGCCGCCTTCGACCGGGGCCTTCCACACGTGGCCCCCTTCCGGGCCCCAGGTGAGGAACGCGATCGAGCGGCCGTCCGGCGACCAGGCGGGCGCGAACTCGCCCGCTGCCTCTGCCTCGTTCAGCCTCCGGAGCCGACCATCGGGAAGGCCCATGACGTACACCCCGTCGAAGGCGCTGAACGCGAGGTGCCGCCCGTCGGGAGATTGCGAAGCCCAGCGGATGAGGCGCGCTTTCACGGGTCCTTCCTCCACCCGCGTTTCGGTGTACAGGCGGGGACCGAGATCCAGGGAGACGTTCGCCGTGAAGGGAACGTTCGTGACCTCTCCCGAGGCCACGTTCACGCGAGAGATCCTCCCCCCGATCGTCGTGACGATCTCTCGCCCGTCGGGGGTGAAGGCATAGCCGGGAACGAGCCCGCGGGTGGCCGCCCCCTCCTTGTCGTCGCGCGTCACCGGATAGACGAGCCATCGCTCGTCGTGCGTTTCCATCTCGCGGACGCGCAGGCCGGTGCTGGTCTCGTGACGGGAGGCGTAGACGAGCCACTTCCCGTCGGGAGAGAGGAGGGGAGCCATGGCCCCGCCCGGGGCCTCGGTCATCTGCGTGGCCGCGCCCGTCTCGCAATTCAACCGCCAGATCTGGTACGAGAGAAGGCTCAGGTTGTCCCAGAAGTTCCCCGACGTGTTTCGCCTTCGTGAGAAGTAGATCCAGCGGCCATCCGGCGACGCCGCGGCCCCGATGTTGGCATGGCCCGGAGGATCTTCGCCCGCAGCCGGTCCGGTGGTGGTGCGCCCCTGCGCCAGTTCCACTCCCGCGCCACCCTCCGTCGGATAGAGCCTGAGCGCGGGGTTGTGGAAGTAACCATAACGGGTATCGTCCATTCGCGAGGCGAGGACGTGACTGCCGTCGGGGGTCCAGCGCGGCGAGATGAAGGTGCGGCGCCCCTCCCGCGTGACCGGTCTGGGGTTCCGGCCGTCGGCATCCATGATCCAGATGTTCTCCGAACCGCTGCAGTCGCTCAGGAACACGATCTTTCCGCCGTCCGGCGAGTAGCGCGGCTCGCTCTCGAACGCCATGCCTCCGGAGACGAGCGTCGCTTGTCCGCCGGTGAAGGGCAGGGTGTACAGGTCGCCGAGAAGGTCGAAGAGGATGGTCCGGCCGTCGGGGGAGACGTCGAGCGACATCCAGGTGCCTTCATTGGTGGTGAACTCGATCTTCCGCGCCGGCTCGAGGGGCAGGGCGCTGCCTTCGCTCGTCCCTTGTGGCGGCGAGCCGGGCGCGGGGCTCGAGGACAGGGCTACGAGAGCCATGCATCCGATACGTTGCCGGGTCCGCGTCGCAGAGATCATGATCCCTCCTCAGCGCGCCGCGAGATGCGGGGCGCACAGTCCCGCGATGTGCCGGGCCATCGCCTCGACCTGGTCGTTGACGTTCGTGAGGTTGGCGAAGACCACGACCGCGATCCGGTCGCGCAGATAGCGGATGAAGAACGTCGACATCCCCGGCGCGTGGCCGCCGTGGGACACCACGACCTGACGGCGCTCTTCTCGATCGCCCAACCGAAGCCGTAAGGAGAGGGGTCTCCCCCTGCGAGCGTCCCGGGGCGGAATACTTCCTTCCAGGACTCGGGGCGCAGGACCTTGCCCGCGAGGAGGCCGGCATCCCACTTCGCGAGGTCGAGGACGCTCAGGTTCAAGGCGCCGTCCGCGGTCGCCTGCCAGGTGGGCGAGTAGTACTCCTGATTGACGAGGACCCCGTCCACGATCTCGTAGCCGGCGGCGCGGTTCGGCACGATTCCGCGGATGTCGATGACGTGCGCGGTGTCCATACCGAGTGGCCGGAACACCCGCTCCAGCAGCACGTCGCCGTAGAACTTCCCCCCGACGTGCTTCACCAGGATCCCCAGCACGACGTATCCCAGGCTGCTGTAGTGGTAGCGCTCGCCCGGCGGCGACCTCAGCGGCTCCCTGTTCGCGCCTCGCAAAATCTCCTCATCGGTGTAGTCGAGGCGGACGTTCATGCCCGATGGATAGCTGTCCGGGAGGCCCGACGTGCAGTTGAGAAGGTGGCGCACGGTTATGACTGCCACTCCGCGGGAGCATCGGAGAAGTACGCGCGGATGGACTCGTCCAGCCGGAGCCTTCGGTCTTCGACCATCAGCATCGTGGCGGTGGCGGTGAACTGCTTGCCGATGGAGCCGGACTCGAACACCGTGTCGGGATGGACGGGGACGCGGTGCTCCAGGTTCGCGTACCCGTAGCCCTGGCGCGCTTGAGCTCGCCGTCGTGAGTGATGGCGATTCGCGACCCCGGGGATCCTCACGGCTGCGAGCTGCGCGTTCACGTAATCGTCGATCTCGTCGGCGCGCGCGCCGACGGCCGCGAGGGCGAACGCGATTGCAAAGAGGGGCATCCCCATCGAGCGGTGCATGCGTCCACCTCCCTGGGCTCCCCTAATATCACATATTGTTGAACAATTGAAACGATGACCAGTCGGGTGTATGGTTTCCGGACGACGCGCTCGATTCGGGAGTCTCGCGGCCGCTTTCTTCACGCTCCTCCTCTCGTCCGCGCACGCGCAGCTCGGAGGATCCCGGGATGGGGCGCCGTATCCCGCCCGTCTCACCCTCGATCACGCCGCGATGGCCGAGCGCATCGTCCGACAGCTCGCACTTTCGCCGGGGGAAAAGGTCCTTCTCATCGCGCGCCCGGGATTACTTCGCCGAGCTCGACGACATCGCGTTCTCACAACACCGTTCTATTTCCACTGGAGGCGAGGTCGGTCCGAAGCTGGGAGGACTCTCTTTGTCTGCCCCTCTCCCGCTCCTCAAGGATCGCGCCCGGGTCTTCCCGGTGGAAGCACGAGCTGGGCGAGCGTCTGGACGCAGGCGAGAGAGTCGAAGTCCCCCCCGTTCGCGCGAACGGCGACCACCACGTTCTCGTCCGGGTAGTTGAGGAAGTACGTCGACGTTCCCTGCACTCCGCCGGAGTGTCCGAGCCAGCGTCTTCCGAAGGGGTCGCGGGAGCCGTACAGGATCAGCGCCTGATCCAGCTCTCTCTCCTCGAGCTCGTCCGGGTTCCCTCCGGGTGCCGCGTAGACGGACTTCTCGCCCGATGACGCCGCCCGGCCGGAGACGACCTTGAACCGAACCCGATAGAGCTCGTCCACCGTCTCGCGCTTCAGGATCCGTCCGTGGTTGAGGGCGACCCCCATCCGCACGAGGTCTTCCACAGAGGCGATCATCCCGCCTCCGGTGTACTTGTAGCTCACGTCTTCCGTGTGGCCATCCCGCCACGCTCCGGTCTTGGAATCGAAGCGGTAGCCGCGGCCGCGGTTCGCAACCACCCGGCCCTTGACGTCGAAGGCCGCGGTCAACATCCCCGCGGGCCGGAACACGTGCGCGCGAAGAAACTCCTCGTAGGGTTGAGAAGCCACCGCTTCGCCCACCGCCTGGATGAGGTTGGAGGCGTAGGAAGAGTACGAGTAGTGCGCGCCCGGCCGGAAGAGCAGGGGATCGTTCATGAAGATCTCGGCCGCTTCGCGGATCGAGTCGTAGTGCACGAGCGCTTTGAAGCGTTTCGGGCCGAACTCCTTTTCGGCGTCGTCCAGATAGTGCCGGTAACCGGAGGAATGCGTGAGGATGTGCTCGAGGGTGATGGGCGTGGGAGAGGATTCGCCGGGCGCGTTCCCCGCAGGAAGCCACGGTAGGTGTTTCTGGAGAGGATCGCTCCAGGCGATGCGGCCCTCTTCCCACAGCTTCATGAGGCCGAGTACGGCCATGACCTTCGAGACCGAGCCGACGTTCAGGACCGAGCCTCCGTCCATCGGTACGCGGTTCTCGATCTCGGCGTATCCGACGCCGCCGGTAAACACCATTCGGCCCGACACGGCGATCGCGGCGGCGATGCCGGGCGCGTTCGCGCGGGCGCGCTCGGTCTCGAGGAAGCGGAGGACCTCGGTCTCGAGCCCATCCGCGAGCTGCGCGCGCGAGAGCGCGGACATCGAGAGCGAGGCGATGACGAGAGCCGGGATGAGAAGATGTCGTCTCATCGGCGAAATCTATGCTCGCCCCGTCGAAGCTGCAACCTCGGGGTGCGCCTGACTGCGAGTGGGGCGGACGTGGGACGCGGAGAGGAGGCTTGTCGCTTCGGGGGGGGTCGGCGCATCACACGAACCAGGACCTCCGAGTCTCCCGTTACTTGACACGATTTGGAGAAATACACTATTGTTCAACATGGGTACAAGGAGCACTCGTCCCCGAGTTGGCGCGCATCCAGGCCTCGCCGCACGGGTCGCCGCAGCTCTGCGCCCGCTCGCCGTGGCGGCGGCATTCACGGCGTGCGGGCCGAGCGGCCCCGAAGACGCCTCTGAGGCGGCGTCTCCCTCCGTGGAGAAGGGGAGGCCGGGCGTCTCCTTCCTCCGCTTCCCCGACATCCATGGCGACTCCGTCGCGTTCAGCGCGGGGGGGGACCTGTGGATCGCTTCGGTAAGCGGCGGACCGCCGCGGCGACTGACGGAAGGCCCGGGCACCGAGTACTTCGCGAAGTTCTCGCCCGACGGCCGCCAGGTGGCCTACACCGGCCATCATCGGGGCGAGCCCCAGGTGTACGTCGTCTCCGTGGAGGGCGGCGCCCCTCGTCAGCTGACCTTCTATCCCGCTCCCGTGGATCGCGATCCTCCCGGGGACGAGAACCAGGTGATCGACTGGACGCCCGACGGCGCGCACGTCGTATTCCGCTCCCTGCGCGATTCGCACTGGGCCACTTCGGATCTCTCGGAAGCTTCGATCGGCCGCTTCTTCAAGGTCCCGGCGGCGGGAGGCCCCGCGGAGCCGCTTCCGCTCGCGGAAGGGGGAACGCTCTCCTACTCGGGCGACGGGGAGAGCATCGCCTTCACTCGCGAGGCTCTCACCTGGAACCGAGCGTGGAAGCGCTACTACGGCGGCCAGGCGCCGGACCTCTGGCTCTACGAATTCGCGGCGGACCATCTGGAAAAGCTCACGGACTGGAAGGGGGCGGATCATCACCCGATGTGGCGGGGGGATCGGATCTACTTCGTCTCCGACCGCACCGGGACCCTCAATCTGTACCGGCTCGATCTGAAGAGCCGCGAGACCGAAGCGCTCACCGACTATCGCGACCTGGACGTCCGCTGGCCGGGTTTCGGTCCCGAGGCGCTGGTGTTCGAGCGCGGCGGCCAGTTCTACCGGATGGGGTTCGATGACGAGACCGTCGAGCCCATCGCCGTGGATTTGGACCTGACTCCCCCGCCGCGCACGATCGACGCCGCGAAGGACGTCGAGTCCGTGGCGCTGTCCCCGTCGGGAAGGGAGATGGCGCTCGTCGCCCGCGGGGAGATCTTCGTCTGCGACGCGAGCGGATGTCCGTCGCCCAGGAACGCGACCCGCACGGCGGAGTACCGCGAGCGGGATGCGGCGTTTTCCCCCGATGGCCGCTGGCTGGCGTTCGTCTCGGACGAGTCGGGCCAGGACGAGGTGCACGTCATGTCGGTGAACGGGGAGGACCGGCGGGCGATCACCCGGTCGAGCCGGTTCGCTCTCCGCAAGCCGGTGTGGTCGGCCGACGGTGAGAAGATCGCGTTTCACGACTACGACCACAACCTGGAGTACGTGGAGGTCTCGAGCGGGCGGAGGGTGCGCGTCGCGCGCACGGAGCAGGGCTTGATGCGGAGCACCTCCTGGTCGCCGGATTCGCGGTACCTCGCGTACACCCTCGCCGAGCGGGCGTCGTATGCGAGGATCTACCTCTTCGATACGTCGAGTGGCGCCTCGCTGCAAGTGACCGACGGTCGGTTCAACGACTACGAAGTGGCGTTCGACCCCTCGGGGCGGTTCATGGCATTCCTGTCCGCCCGGGACTTCGAGCCCATCCAGACCACGCGTCTGGAGTGGAACTTCCTCGCCGCGGACGCGGACCGCGTTTTTCTTCTGATGCTGCGTCCCGGAGAGGGGCCTCCCCTCGGCGCGCAGCAACGGGGCACCTCCCCGGCGACCGGCGTCGATCCCGCGGGCCTCGGGAGCCGCCTGGTTGCGCTCCCGGTCGCGCGCGGCACGCTGAGCGACTTGCGGATCGCGGGGGACGTGCTCGTATACCGCCGACGGACGGAGATATCCGGCGCGGCGGCGCCGCGGGTGGGGGACGGCCCGGAGCGATCCGTGTGCGCGTTCGCGCTGTCCACACAGAAGGAAAACTGCGTCGCGGACGAGGGAGTCCGGGTGGGCGCGGGCGCGAGCCACGTCGCGCTCGCAAGCGGCGGGAGCTTCCGGCTCATCGAGGGGGCGGGCGCGCTCGAAGGGCGCGGGACGGCCCTGCGCCTGGAGTTGCGGATCGAGCCGCGCGCAGAGTGGCGACAGATGTTCCGGGAAGCCTGGCGCTGGCAGTGGAACAACCACCACTTCCGCGACGAGAAGGGCTTGCGCACGCCTCTCGGCGAGCCCGTCGACTGGCAGGGGTTACTGGACCGCTACCTTCCCCTGGTTGATACGCTCACTGATCGCGACGACCTCACCGACCTCCAGAACGAGATCGCCGGGGAGCTTCAGACCGGTCACCTGGGAGCGGGGACTGGCCGGAGAGGTGCGGACGCCCCCGGGCTCCCGCCCTCGCCGCGAACGGGAGTGCTGGGAGCAGACCTGCAACCGGACGAGGAGGGCTATTACCGGATCGAGACGATATTGCCCGGGGAGAATTGGAGCGAACGGACCCGCTCGCCGCTCACGATGCCGGGAGTGCGGGCTCGGGCAGGGGACTATCTGCACTCAATCGATGGCCGTCCGCTGCGCGCGCCCGAGGACCCGTACCGGCTTCTCGAGGGAACGCTGGGGCGAAAGGTGAAGCTGCGTCTGTCGCCGACGACGAACGCGGCGGAGGGCTGGGACGCGGAAGTCGAGCCCATCAGCTCCGCGACGGAGCACTGGCTGCGGTACCTGAGGTGGGTCGCCGTCAACCGGCGCCGCGTGGATTCCGCAACCGAGGGGCGCGTGGGCTACATCCACCTCCCGGACTGCTCCGCGGACGGCCTCTGGAGCTTCGCCCGCGAGTGGTACGGGCTCACGGAGAAACAGGGCGTGATCGTGGACGAACGCGTGAACGGGGGCGGGCTCATGGCGCCCGTGTTCCTGGAGCGCATTCGCCGCATCCCCATCGGAACGAACTTCGACAGGACGTCGGATGGAAACCACACGTATCCGATGTCGGCCTTCGCGGGGCGCACGGTGATGCTCGCCGACAAGTACGCCGGCTCCGACGGAGACAACCTGCCGTACTTCTATCAGAAGTACGAACTGGGCCCGGTCATCGGAACGCGAACCTGGGGTGGAGTCGTGGGCGGCGACCGCTTGACGCTCGTCGACGGAGGCTACGTCGCAACCGCCAACCAGGCAGTGGCGAACCTGGAGGGGCTGCCCGACCTCGAGAACGTGGGAGTGCAGCCCGACGTGCCGGTGGACAATCTTCCCCATGAAGCAGCGCGCGGGAAGGACGCGCAGCTCGACGCGGCGATCGCGGCTATCCTGGAGCGCCTGGGGAACCATCCCTAGGAACAGCCTTCGCTTCGCTTAAGATGCTTTCAAGTCGCGCAGGGGGGAGCCCTGTCTTCTAGAAATGAACCTCGTTTCCTACGGCAGGCGCATCTCGATCTCGGCGGAGTCGCGCCCCGAGGAGACGGCCCTCGTCTTCGTCGCCCGCGCCGGGTCCGAGAGGTCCGTCACCTGGCGGGAGCTGGATCGTGGCTCGAACCGCGTCGCCCGGCTCTTCGAGTCGAAAGGCGCCGGACCTGGTCGTATGGTGGCCGTCGGACTTCCGAACTCCGTCGAGCACATCCTCGCCACCATCGCGGTCTGGAAGCCGGCGGATGCGTCCTCCCGATCTCCTCCCGGCTCCCTGCCCGCGAGCGGGATCCGATGCTGGCGCTGGCCGAGCCCGCGGTGGTCGCTGCCGACTGGGCCGATGTCGTGGGCGCGGTGCGGTCGCACGAGATCGCGAGCGGAGGAGGATACGGGCCCGAGCCGCTTTCCGACCGCATCCCCCACCCGGGGGTCGCCATGGGCTCCGGTGGCTCGACGGGCCGGTCGAAGATCATCGTCGATCCGAATCCCTGCGCGCGGCCCCTCGACGGGTTTCTCGACGACATCGCGCCCTGGACGGGAATGCGGAGCTCGCAGACCCAGCTCGTCGCGGGCCCTCTTTACCACAACGGCCCCTTCGTGCTCGCATACTACGGCCTTCTCTCCGGCCAGAGGCTCGTGCTCATGGAGAAGTTCGAGGCGTCGCGCGCTCTCGAGCTCATCGAGAGGCATCGGGTCGGCTTCGCGTTCCTGGTCGCGACCTCGATGCGTCGCGTCCTCCAGGCGGAGGAGTTCGGATCGCGCGACCTATCGAGTCTCGAGTCGCTCTACCACTCCGGAGCGCCCTGTCCCCCCTGGGTGAAGCGCCGCTGGCTGGAGCGCATCGGCGCCGAGCGGGTTCACGAAGCGTATGGCTCGGCGGAGAACTCCGGCGGAACCTACATCCGGGGGGACGACTGGCTCCGGCACGAGGGAAGCGTGGGAAGGCCGTGGAGGAGCGTTATCCGCATCCTCGATCCGGAAGGCCGGGAGCTCCCCGCGGGGGACGTGGGGGAGATCTTCATGGGGTACGAGGTGCGCGCGGAGCCGACGTACCGCTACATCGGCGCCCTCCCGCGAAGTCGACGGCTGACGGCCTCGTGAGCGTGGGCGACATGGGATGGCTCGACCCCGAGGGATACCTCTACCTCGCGGATCGGCGGGCGGACCTGATCCTCTCGGGAGGCGCGAACGTGTATCCTGCCGAGGTGGAATCCGCGCTCCTCGAGCACCCGAGGGTGTCGGATGCGGTGGTGGTCGGAGTGGCGGACCCCGACTGGGGACAGCGGGTCCACGCCCTCGTCCAGCTCCGCGATCCGGCGCCTCTCGACGTCGCGGAGCTCGACCGGCACTGCCGGGTGCGTCTCGCGCCCTACAAGGTGCCCAAGTCCTACGAGCTCGTCGCCGACTTCCCGCGCGACGAGGCGGGGAAGATCCGGCGGTCGGCCATCGCCGCGGAGAGGTCCTCATGAACGGAATGATCCGCCGCGCGGGAATCGTCGGGGCGGGGACCATGGGAAGGATCACCGCCTTCCTCTTCACTCGCGCCGGCATCGACACGACGGTCCTCGGCCGCACGGAGGAAAAGCTCCGGTCTCTCACCGCAGCCGTGCGGAGCCTCCTTTCCGGGCGCGTGCCGGAAGACGCGGTCGAGCGAACGATGGCGAGACTCCAGTTGACGACCCACCTCGAGGAGTGCGCCCTTGGAGCCGAGCTCGTCCTGGAGCTGGTGCCGGAGAAATTGGAAGTGAAGCGTGAGGTCATGGCGGCGATCGGCCGCGCCGCCTCCGAGACCGCGATCGTCGCAAGCGGAGCTTCGGCGATTCCGCCCTCGTGGCTCGCCCCATCGCTTCCACGACCCAAGCGGCTCGTGTCCCTCAACTTCAGCGGGCCCGACGACCTCAAAGTGGACGTCATGGGACACCCGGGCACCGACCCAGAGGTCTTCGCCCGTGCGGTCGGGCTCGTTCGCCAGCTCGGCCTCGTTCCCATTCCGGTCTCGGGCGAGCTCGTCGGCTACACCATCAACCGGGTCTGGCGGGCGGTGAAGAAGGAGTGCTTCTTCCTCGTGGAGAGAGGCCACTCCACACCCGAGCTCATCGACCGGGGCTTCCGCGCGGAGTTCGGCGTGCCTCTCGGGCCCTTCGCGATCATGGACCGTGTCGGGCTCGACGTGATCCTCGACGTCGAGCGGGTCTATTTCCAAGCGAGCCGCGAGGAGCGCGATCGTCCTCCGAAGCTCCTCGAGGAGATGGTGGCTGCGGGGAAGCTCGGCGAGAAATCGGGCGAGGGCTTCTACCGGTATCCGGACCCGGCGTGGGCGCGCCCCGGGTTCCTGAAGGGCGAGTGAGCGGGGCGGTCTACAGGGCAGGGCTCGTGAGGTCTCTCGGCTTCATGGACCTCGTTCGGACCCCTCCCTGCCTTCTTCTGCGGCTGGGCGCTCTGGGTCAACGTGCTCTTCTCCATCCCATCCTTATTAATGTCATCTTCGTCGCTCCCGGAGGGCACGGGGAGCGGAGGGCGGTGGGGAGGGCTCGGAACCTCGACCACCCTGGTCGCGATCGTGCGCTTGTTCGTGCGCCCCGCTCGCGAAGGCGGCGATCGTGGGAATCGGCGGGAGCGTCTATCGGCTGGGCCGGCGCAAGTGCTGAAATCGATTTCGGCCGCGCTCGTGCTGAAGGGGCGGCCCCGCGCCCTTCTGCGGTGGATCCACCTCACGCTAAGCCTCGCCCTCGGCGTGCCGCTTCTCGCCATCACTCTTTCCGGCGCCGCCATCGTCTTTAGACTGGAGATCGAGGACGCGGTGAACGAGACTCCCGGTGGCGCAAGGGGATGGAGGAGAGCTGGATCGACTTCGCCGAAGCCCGCCGGCGCGCGCGCGAAGCGAGGCCGGAGGGAGATCTAAATCCTCTGGTTTCCGAACCGAGCGCGGCCTTATTACGAAGCGGCCTATGTCATCGAAGGAGAAGACTTCACCGCCTATACGCGCTTCGACGCCGCGAAGGGCGAACGGCTCGCCTACGAGCCGGTGCCCGCGCTCGAATGGCTCGAGACGCTCCACTACTCGCTCCAATAGGTTTTCATAGTTGTCTGGCGACCGGACAAGTAGTACACAAGTCCGCGGTCCCATGATCTCCCCAGGGATCCGCCGAAACGCCCTTCGAGACTGGCAAGAGTATCTGCGGGCGGAGAGCCATATCCTCACTCGCCCCCGTCTCTCCTGTTCCAGCAGGCGGCCAACCAGCCTGACGATGCCTCTCCCGCCGTCGCCGCGCGCGAGTTTTTGGCCGCCCAACCGGACAAGCCTTGGCTGCGCCGGATCAACAAGCCGCAGCGTCGCCTCTGCCTGCTCACCCTCCAGGGCCATATCGGCGACGTGAACGCGTTCGTATTCTCGCCCAACGGTCGTCATTTGGTTTCGGCTGGCTCGGACCACACCCTCCGCGTCTGGGACGTCCCGACCGCACGCGAAATCCTCGTCCTGATCGGGCACGAGGCTCCCGTGAGATTCTGCCGTTTCCTTGGGGACGGGGTGCGAATTGTCTCAGCGGCAATCGATGGAACCCTGCGAATTTGGGACTTACGCGACGGCGGCGCTCGATTCACCCTTCCAGCCCGGATCTCCGAAGCGCCCAAACCCAAGGTCGCGGTGTCAGTGGACGGGGTTCTGGTGGCGGCGCCATGCTCCGAGGATGAGAACGCCCTCTGCGTCTGGGAATCATCGACGGGTACCGAGAAGATCCGCCTTACCGGTCACGCCGGAAAGATCCTGGCTTGCGACTTCTCGCCCGATGGCCGCCGGCTTGTGACGGCTAGCGCCGATGGGACGCTGAAGGTGTGGACGCTCGACCGGGGTCGCTCGGTAGAGCTTGCCGGACACGAAGGACCGGTGATCACATGTGCTTTCTCTCCCGACGATGTCCGCATCGCTTCGGGCGGCCACGACGGCGCGGTCAAGGTGTGGCAAGCTTCGAACGGCCGTTTGCTCCATAACCTCGCCGGCCACCTCGGTGCAGTGCACCTCTGCGTCTTCTCTCCCGACGGGCGCCGTCTCGCCTCCGCCGCTGTGCCTCTTCCCAAGGAGGGAATCCTACGAACTGCTATCGAGTGGGAGCTCGAGCACAGCGCCCTCAAGCTTTGGGAGGTGGCTGGCGGCAAAGAGCTAGCAACGCTCCAGCACCGCCTAGGAGGTAACCGACAACTTGGATGCGTCGCGTCTTTTTCACGGGATGGTACCCGGATCGCCTCGGCCTGCGGGAATGTGGTGGTCCTTTGGGACGCCGCCACCGGCGCAGAAATCGCAGCATTTCCGGGCCATTCCGAAGCAGTCAACCAATGCGGTTTCTCGCCGGAAGAAGCGTTCGTCGCATCCTCATCGACCGACGGAACCGTCCGCCTATGGGATGTGCATGCCACGGCGGTCGGCGAACCGTTCTCGTACCCCATCGAGGCGCTCGAATTCTCACCTGACGGCTCCCGGATTCTCTCGTCGACCTACAAGATCTTCATGCTTTGGGACGGGTCGTCGGGCGCAAAAGTCGGACAGACGCGGGGCGAATCCTGGACGTACGCCCCGGAGGGCTCTCTTCTTGTCTCGACCGGCCGTGCCCTCGATAGGTGCGATCCCGCAACCGGGGAAAGAGTGGCTACGCTTTTCAAGCTTCCTCGCTACGGTTGCGTCGGTTGCATCGTGTCCCCCCACGGCGCGCGCTTGGTCACGTTGGGACTGGGGTCCGAAGAGACGAAGCTCTGGGACACGGAAACGTGGACGGAAATTGCCTCGGTTCCCACCGGCCGTGGGTTCCCGACGCCGGCCATCGCGCGCAGTTCGCGGATCGGTGGATCCCGGAACCCGACACCCTGTGGGACTCCTATGCCACGCGGACCGACGCCCTGCGCGAGAACGAGCAGCGGGTCGCGGCCGACCTGACCCGCCACGATCTCAAGCTCGAGCCGCCGCAGGGCCTCGACGGCGAGGAGCGCGAGAGCTGGCTCTCAGAGAAGCCCGACAGCGTGGCCATCACGTGGCGGAGAGTCGATCACGCTCGAGGGCGAGGCACTGGTTCGATGGAAGTACCAGCGCTACATGCAGGACTATCTCGCGACGGTTCAATCCATCGACGACAACGTCGGCCGCCTGCTGGCGTTCCTGGATGCCAGCGGACTGTCGCAGAACACGATGGTCATCTATACCAGCGACCAGGGCTTCTTTCTCGGCGACCACGGACTGTTCGACAAGCGCTTCATGTACGAGGAAGCGCTGCGGATGCCGTTTCTGGTTCGCTGGCCGGCCGGAATCAAGGCCGGAACGACGGGCGACGCGATCGCGATCAATGCTGACTTCGCGCCGACATTTCTGGATGCAGCGGGGCTCCCGGCGCCCGAGGATATGCAGGGCCGCAGCCTGATGCCGGTCCTCGGCGGCCGCACGCCCTCCGACTGGCGCACCTCGATGTACTACCGTTATTACCACGCTCCCGGCCATCACAATACGCGGGCGCATTACGGCGTTCGCACGCGCACGCACAAGCTGATCTACTTCTGGACGAAGGATCAATGGGAGCTGTTCGATCTCGTGAACGATCCCTTCGAGCTCCACAACCTGTACGGGCAGCCGGGTCACGAGCCGATCACCGCCGCGCTGAAATCCGAGCTCGCGCGGTTGAAAAAAGCGCTCAGAGACGACGATCGGTTCGCGGACGAGCAGCCGCCGGCCGGCGTCGACGGGACGGTGGCGGAGCTTCGGGGCAAGTAGGACGTCCGCCAGTCTGTGATCCGGGCAGCCACGTTCATCGCTTCAACCCTGCCGTCCAGTTGAGGATGAGTCGGATCGGCGTCGAAGTCGCGTCCGGCGCCCGGGGATCTCGATAACCGCGATTTCGTACATGGTGCCGGCCGCTCGACCGTGGGTCGGCACCTAGGCTTGCGCGAGTGCGTCCAAGCTTTCCGGGAGAATTTGCCCGCCGTCGATGACGATCGTCTGGCCCGTGATGTAGGCGGCTTCCTTTGACGCCAGGAACAGGGCGGCATAGCCGATATCCTCGACCGTCCCGAGCTTCTTCAACGGAATCGACGCCGCCATCGAGCGCTCGTATTCCGGTCCGAGCGCGATCAAACCTTCAGTCAGGATATTGCCGGGCATCACCGCATTGACGGTAATGCCGTACTTGGCGAGTTCGATGGCGACCGTGCGCATGAAGCCGAGCTGGCCGGCTTTGGTCGCGCCGTAATGGGCCCATCCCGGGAATCCCGTGACCGGACCCGTTATCGACGACGTGATCACGACGCGTCCCTGGTCCGATTTCTTGAGGTGCGGCAGGCAGGCCTTGATCGGAAGAAAGGTCCCTTTGAGGTTCGTCGCCATCACGTGATCCCATGAGACCGTTCTCACCGGAGCTTCCGAGATCGGCCAGGGCTCGGAGACGGTGATCGCCCAGTTCGTGGCGGAAGAGCTCGGTCTTCCGATCTCCTGGGTGAAAGTGGTGAACGACGATTCCGAAGTCACCCCGTGGGACGTGGGGGTGCACGCGAGCCGCACTACGTTCATCGCGGGAAACTCCGCCCAGAGGGCGGCGCGAAAGGCGAGAGAGAAGATCCTCCGGGCGGCGGGGTGCGGTCCCCCAGTAAGTTGACGCGACGCCGACCAACACGTAGCCGAACAGGGCGCCCGCAGTGATGCCGGCCGTGACGATGACCACGCCTTCCTTGAGGACCCGTGTCAGTAGCTGCGATGGCGTCGACCCGATCGCCACTCGTATACCGAACTCACGCGTTCGCGCGCTCACCGAGAACGCCAATACGCCCCCGACGCCGACGGCCGCGATGAGCAGCGCGATGCCGCCAAATGCCGAGAACACGAACGCGTTCAACCGCTCCGGCGTCAGCACTTCGGCGCGCACGACTCAGGGTTTCAGGTTGTAGGAGGCGGCCATCCGGCCGGCGCCGGCCTGGTACTTGCGGGCGCGGGCCAGTTCGGCGATCTGGCGGATGTGGCCGAGGTCGTGGAGCGCCCACTCATTCAACATCTGCGACATGGTGATCTCGCCATACTCCTTATGCAGGGCGAGGCGATCGCCCGCGCCAGCGGGGAGGTTGCGGAGGAACTCGATGTTGTTCTCGCGCTGCTCCTCGAAGCGATCGAAGGCATCCTCGGGGTCGGCATCGCGATAGAGGTCGAGATACATCTGCGCGTCGTCGGGCTCGAACTCGGGACGGGT
>Ga0187893_10000738_pt1 | contig 83908 bp, 85 predicted proteins | sample MA1701074metaG_FD_139574 | JGI IMG/M metagenome (GOLD analysis project Ga0187893, IMG submission 139574) | White microbial mat communities from a basaltic lava cave in the Kipuka Kanohina Cave System on the Island of Hawaii, USA - MA170107-4 metaG ... | reverse complement strand
TCGGTAGGGCCGAACTTCAGCGCCACCTCGGCGAGCGGCGGCGCGAAGAGCGCGATGACGACCGTCGCTACGGAGCCGGCGAAGAACGAGCCGATCGCCGCCATCCCGAGCGCCGGTCCCGCCCTGCCCTGCCGCGCCATCTGGTAGCCGTCGAGCGCGGTCACGACCGAGGAGGACTCGCCGGGCAGGTTCACCAGAATCGCGGTCGTCGAGCCGCCGTACTGCGCGCCGTAGTAGATGCCGGCGAGCATGATCAGGGCCGACACCGGCGGCAGCGTGAACGTCACCGGCAGCAGCATCGCGATGGTCGCGACCGGGCCGATTCCGGGCAGCACGCCGATCAGCGTACCGAGCAGCACGCCGCCGAAGCACCACAGGAGGTTCTGCCAGGAGAGCGCGACGCCGAAGCCGAGGGCGAGATTGCTGAGCAGTTCCATCGCCGCCTCCTACTCGCCCGGCCACACGGGGATCGGCAGGCCGAGCCCCTTCACGAAGACCCACACGGAGAAGATCGCGAGCACGACGTACAGAACCGAGACTTCCTTCCACTTGAACTCGAACCCGCCGAAGGCGCCAACGCCGACCAGCACCGCGACCGACAGCACGAGGCCGAGCGGCTTGAGCAGGATGCCGAAGAGGACGGTCGCGAGGACGATCAGGATCAGCGGCCGGAAGTAGAACTTCGGCACCGGCGAGCCGCTCGCGAGGAACGACTGCACCAGAATCGCGAGCCCGAGGATGGCGAGCAGCCCGCCGAGCATGGTCGGAAAGTAGGCCGGGCCCATCCGGACCGAGGTGCCCATCTGATAGTTCTGCGCCACCCACGCGAAGCCGACGCCGAACGCAATGAACATCAGCCCGGCCCAGAAATCCCTGGGTGCCTTTATTTTCATGGGGCCCTCCTCCTCTCAGGTGGCGGGCTATTCTGCCACAGCGCGTGGAAAGTCAAGCCGTGCGCGCTACCTGACAAAACCCTGACGCGGCCCGGACGCCCCGGCCCGCGCCGCGGCTGCCTCAGACGTACGTCGGCCCCTGGATCTGCTCGTTCAGCTCGCGCTGGCGGTCGAGGTACTCGACCAGGCGGGAGCTCGTGTGGCGCAGTCGCTGCGACAGCATCAGGGCGAGCTGCATCAGGATCTTCGCGCCGAGGATCGGTTGCTCCAGAATGATGCGCGCGAGGTGGTCGGCGGTCAGCACGGCGATCAGGGTCGGCTCGACGGCGACGCAGGTCGCGAACCGCGGCTCGCCGTCGATCATCGACATCTCGCCGAGGGTCTTGCCCTCGTCGACGACCGCGATCAGCCGCGGCGCGTTCCAGCGGTCCTGCTTGAACACCTCGATCCGCCCCTCGACCACGACCATCATGAAGTCGCCCGCCTCGCCCTCGCGGATGATTTCCTGGCCGGCCTGCGCGCGGTACACCTGCATGAAGTGGCCCATCAGGCGGATTTCGGCGAGGTTGAACTGCTCGAAGAGCGGCGAGCCGCCGATCATCGCGTGCATCTTGGTCGCGAACTGGGTCGCGTCGCCGGCGTGCTCGAGGTGCGGCAGGCGCTGGGTTTCGGCGAGGTCCATGGGGCGGGCGTCGGAGGCGCGTCGATCGCTCCGGCGATTATGCCCCAGCGCACGCGCCCGCCGCGGCGCCGGCCGACGGCCGGCGGGCCGGGGTAAGGGTCAGCGCGCCGGGCAGGTCGCGGCGCCCCAGTAGCGCTCGCAGAGATAGCAGCGCCCCTGGGGCAGGTACGCGGGGATGCGGTAGTAGCGGTCCCGCACCTCGGCGAGCACCCGGTCGCGGTAGGCGGCGTAGTCGAACGCCCGGCCGATCGAGAGGTAGAACTTCGCGCCGCGCACGGCGATCTCCCGGTGCTCCACCGCGCGGAAGTAGGGTTCGTACTCGCCCGGCTCGGCCGCGGACTTGCGCACGACGATGATGTCCTTGCCGTCCAGCCGGCGGAAGTCGGTGAGGATGTCGTCGTGGCGCCCGTGCGCGGAGGCCGGGCCGAACACCGGGAAGTAGTGCGTGCGCCAGCGCTCCCTCCCGTCGGCGTCCGCACCCGGCTGGGCGACGATGCCCGACTCGGCGGCGTGGTAGGAGAGCAGCACCGCCGGCGCGTAGCCGCTGGCGGCGAAGACGTACCGCCCCTCGTAGGCTTTCAGCGCGGCGAGGAGCTCGGCCGGGCGCGCGCCCATCACGATGCTGTCGTACTTGCGCAGGCCCTGCCAGGTCTCGAGCGGCAGCACGGCGACCGCAGCGACGGCGAGCACGTGCAGCGCCGAGAAGGCGCCCAGGAACCGGGCCGACGCGGCGAGCCGCGCCGGCCCGAGTGCGAGCGCCGCCGTCAGGAAGAGCGGCGGCATGAACGCGAGCACCCAGTGCAGCCCGACGCTCCGGAACGCCGCGAGCGCGAAGAACAGCGCGAGCGGCACGCCGGCGCACACCGCGAGCAGCGCCACCGCGGGATCGCGCGCCGCGGCGCGCACCGCCCCGCGCGCACGCGCGAGGTCGAAGAGGATCAGGGGGCCGGCGACGTAGGCGACGAGCGCGACGAACACGAGCGGCCGGTACCACGCGAACCCCGCTTCGCCGTGGCGGTTGTAGACGTTGAACATGAGGTTCGCCCAGCAGTGCTCGTAGTTCCAGGCGAGGTTCGCGAGCCCGAACGGCAGCGCGGCGGCGACGACGATCGCGAGCTCGAGCCACGCGCGCGCATCGCGGCGCACCGCCGCGACGTAGACGAGGTAGCTCAAGCCCAGGAGCACCGCGAAGTACTTCGACAGGAACGCGAGCCCGAGCGCGACGCCAGCCGCCGCGCACAGGGCGAGGGAGCCGCGGCGCACGGCGAGCGCGTAGGCGGCGAGCGACAGGAACGAGAAGACGAGGAGCGGGGTATCGGTGGTGACGAGGACGTTGACCACCTGGACCGGCGCGACCAGCCACGCGAGCGCCGCCCAGTCGCCGAGCGCGGCCGCGTCCGGCCGGCCGCGGGCGAGCTCGCGCACGAGCGGCCGCATCGCAATCGCGATCACGGCCGGCGCGAGAATCGCCGGCAGCCGCAGCCACACCTGCCCGTGCGCGACCTGCAGCAGCGCGGCCAGGAGCCATCCGACCATCGGCGGGTGGTCGTAGACGCCGGCGGCGGGCGCCTCGCCCCAGTAGATGAAGTACGCCTCGTCGCTCGTGACCGGCAGCCACCACGCGAGCCAGAACCGGAACGCGAGGGTGAGCGCGAGCGCGCCCCAGAAGAGGCGCCGCGGGTCGGTCGCCGCCGGCGCTCGCGCGCCCGCCTCCGCTGCGCTCAACGCGCGCGCTCCGCCGCGACGCTCAACGCGCGCGCTCCGCCGCCTCCGGCCGCTTCGCCCCCGCCCGCTTCCCGCCCCGGCGCCGCCGCACGCTCCCGGCGAGGCGCTCGAGGAGCGGCAGCGAGTCGTCGAGGCCGAGGCAGGCGTCGGTGATGCTCTTGCCGTAGGCGAGCGGCTTCCCGGGCACGAGGTCCTGGCGTCCCGCCTCGAGGTGCGACTCGATCATGACCCCGGCGATGCGCCGCTCGCCGCCGGCGAGCTGCGCGCCGATGTCGACGCCGACCTCGAGCTGGCGCCGGTAGTCCTTGCGGCTGTTCGCGTGCGAGCAGTCGATCATCAGGTGCTCGTTGACCCCCGCCGCGGCGAGCGCCTTGCCCGCCGCCGCGACGCTCGCCGCGTCGTAGTTCGGCTCCTGCCCGCCGCGGAGGATGACGTGGCAGTCGGGGTTGCCGCGCGTCTCGACGATCGCGACCTGGCCGTTCTTGTGCACCGACAGGAAATGGTGGCGCTGCTGTGCCGCCAGGATCGCGTCGACGGCGATCCGCACGTTGCCGTCGGTGCCGTTCTTGAACCCGACCGGCGCCGACAGCCCCGAGGCGAGCTCGCGGTGCACCTGGCTCTCGGTGGTGCGCGCGCCGATCGCGCCCCAGCTGATGAGATCGCCGATGTACTGCGGCGAGATCACGTCGAGGAACTCGGAGCCGGCGGGAACGCCCGCCTGGTTGATCCGCACCAGCAGGTCGCGCGCGATGCGCAGGCCCTCGTTGATGCGGAAGCTGCCGTTGAGGTACGGATCGTTGATCAGGCCTTTCCAGCCGACCGTGGTGCGCGGCTTCTCGAAATAGACGCGCATCACGATCTCGAGGTCGTCGGCGAGCCGCTCGCGCGCGGGCGCGAGGCGCCCGGCGTAGTCGACCGCTGCGACCGGATCGTGGATCGAGCACGGCCCGATGATCACGAGCAGGCGGTCGGAGCGCCCGTGCAGGATCTCCTTGATGCGCTGGCGCGTCCCGGCGATCAGCCGCTCGACCGGGGTGCCCTGGATCGGGAAGAACCGGATCAGGTGCTCCGGCGGCGGCAGCGGGACGATGTTGCCGATCCGCTCGTCGTCGGTGAGCGAGGTCCGGTCGGCGGGGACCTGGGGCGGGAAAGCGTCGGCGGTGCTCATGCGTTGCCTCGTTCGCGATGCGTCGGAAAAACAAAAACCGCCAGTCCGTGCTGCGCTGGCGGTTCCGGGGATCCCTGCGGGTCGAGCTTAACCGGGTCCCTCCGCCAGCGGCGGCGAGAAGAAAAAGAACCCGAAAGCGAAGGTGCGATGCATGGTCGGCCCGTCCGGCAGCATTCAATCACGCCGGCCCGGGATCTGGCAAGTCCGCACCGTCAGCAGCCGCTGCCTGCGGCTGCCAGCACCGGCGGGCGGATTTTGCCTCTCATGCACCGCCGCATGGGCCCGCTTTCTGCTTCTGCATACATTGAACGCCCCCGGGGCCCATGCTAGGTTCGACGCACGGCCCGGAACGGTCCCTTGCCTCGGACGTGCACGAGATGGAGGTGCGCTACATGCCGGCGACGACCAACCTGCCCGCGGTGAAGCGGAGCGCGGTGAACATCCCGATCGGCGGGTTCAAGGAGGTCTACGACTGCGAGGTCGTCGATCGCGCGCTCGCCGATCTCCCCGCCGGTGCGAGCGAAGCGCTCAAGGCCACCTACGAGAAGATGCTGAAGGCGGGCGGTACCCGCCTCACCGTCAAGCCCGCGGGCATCCCCGCAATGGCGCATCTTTACGACGCGCTGCCCAATTTCGGGGAGGTGCTCGACGACGTGAAGAAGCAGATCGCCCTCTGCGCCTCGTCGTCGGACCCGCTCGAGCTCGCGCCGATGCTGCTCCTCGGCGAGCCGGGCATCGGCAAGACCCACTTCGCGCGCAAGGTCGCCGACCTCCTCGCCACCGGCTTCGGCTTCGTGTCGATGAGCTCGCTCACCGCCGGCTGGATCCTCTCCGGGTCGTCGTCGCAGTGGAAGAACGCGAAGCCGGGCAAGGTGTTCGAGACCTTCCTCCACGGCAAGTACGCGAACCCGCTGCTGGTCGTCGACGAGATCGACAAGGCGACCGGGGACGCGCAGTACGACCCGCTCGGCGCGCTCTACGCGCTGCTCGAGTCGGACACCGCGCGCGAGTTCGTGGACGAGTTCGTCGAGATCCCGATCGACGCCTCGAACGTGTTCTGGGTCGCGACCGCGAACGACGCGGCGCGCATTCCCGACCCGATCCTCAACCGGATGAACGTCTACGCGATCGCGCCGCCGGACCTCGAGGGTGCGATCAGGATCGCGCAGGCGATCTACGGCGAGATCCGCGGCGCGCACGACTGGGGGCGGCAGTTCCCCGAGCGGCTCGGCGCCGAAGTGCTCGAACGGCTCGCGGCCGCGAGCCCGCGCGAGATGCGCCGCGCGATCCTTGCCGCGTTCGGCAACGCGAAGCTCGCCGGGCACGACGAGATCGGGGCCGACGACCTGCCGGATTCGCGGAGCGCGCGCAAGGCGCGGATCGGGTTCTAGGGGCGCGGCCCCCGCGAGGCCCGCTCGCCAGGGCGGGAACGCCCGCTCGTCAGGGCGGGAACGCCCGCTCGTCAGGGCGCCGAGAAGCCCTTCGGCTGGAACAGGGCGCGCGCTTGCGCGCCGGTGAGGAACGCCACCAGCTCCCGCGCCGCTTCCGGCGATTTCGCGCCGGGCATCGCCACCGCCGTGTAGACCGTCCACTTCTGGAGCGCGGGCGGGAGCGGGCCGACGAGCCTGACCCCCGGCACCGGCAGGATCTCGGTGATCTGGTGGACGCCGAGCTCGATCTCGCCGCGCCCGACCGGCTCCACCACGTAGCCGCCCGAGCCGAGCTTCGCCTTCGCGTTGACCGCGTCGGCAATCCCGAGCTGCTGGAGCACGCCGGCGAAGTGCTTCCCGCTCGTTCCGCGCGCCGGGTCGATGTAGACGACCGACTTCGCCGCGAGCAGCGCCTGCTTCAACGCCTCCGGGGTGGCGATATCCGGCGACGGCGCGCCGTCCCTGACCGCGACGCCGATGCCCACCTTGCCGAGCGGCGCCGCACTGCCCGCGATCGCTTTCCCCTGCTTCACGTACGCGTCGACGTTCTCCGCCGGCATGATCAGGAGGTCGTAGAGCTCGCCCGCGCCGACCCGGCGCGCGATCTCGCCGGCCGGCGCGAAAGCGATCGTCACCTTGCGCCCGGTGCGGGCCTCGAACTCCGGCAGCGCCGCCTTGAGCGGCGACTGCGCGGCGCCGCCGCTCAGCACGAGGATCTCCGCGGCAGCGACCGGAGTCGCTGCGATCATCGCCGATGCGATCGCCGCCGTCCGTTTCATCCCCGTCCCCTCCGCTATTGCGCCGGCGCCCGCGGCACCGGGACCACGATCCCCGGCGCGAGCGGGATGTCCTCCACGGCGGTGACGCGGTTGACGAAGTGGCGCGTCTCGCCGAAGCACGAGGTGGGCAGCCCCACCTTCTCGTCGTAGCGGAGCGACACGCGCTTGCCCATCGCCTGGTTGATCTGCGCGGCGACCGCGTCGTCCCAGACGGTGAAGTAGAACTTCTCGGTCGTCGCCCCGGGCATCGACACCATCGCCATCTCGCCTTCCCAGGTCTTGCAGAGCCAGCCCTTGTTCGAGAACTTCTGCACCCAGCCGGCACGCTCGCCGGTCGAGTAGTTCCAGTTCAGCACCGCCCAGAAATAGGCTGCGACCAGCGCCGCGACGGCGAGGATCGCGCCGACGACCCGCATGCTCAGCGGCCCTTGCCGCTCAGCGAGCCCCGGTTGTAGTCGGCGTCGCCCGGCAGGACGCAGCGTCCGATCCACAGGACGTGGCCCTGCGCCTCGGGCGGGCATGCGCCGGCTGCGGTCCTCGCCGCGGCGGGCGTCGCCGTCGCGGTTGCGGCGGGCGTCGCCGTCGCGGTTGCGGCGGGCGCGGCCACCGCCGGCGGCGCCGGCCTCGGCGTCGCCGCGCGCTTCGCCGGATCGGCGTATTCCCAGCGGCCGTCCGGGTACAGCAGGATGCGCTCGCCCGCCGGGGTCGTGGCTTCGATCGGCGTCTGCGCGGTGGCGCTCGCGACCATCCCGATCGCCGCGACCGCGATGATTCCCGCGCCGATCCATCTTGCAACGTTCATTCGCAGCTCCGCCGTTACAGCCGCGGCGACTATACCAGCGCGCGCCGTCGCTCGCGCGCGCGTGCGGCTATGATCGGCGCGACCCGCGCCGCCCGCCGCCACGTGCTCCAGTTCCTGTACCGACGCGCCGCCAGACTCCCGCTGCCGATCGCGCACGCGTTCGGCGCGGTCATCGGCGTCCTCGCGTGGCTCGTGCCCAACCGGTTCGCGCGCCGCACGCGGTTCCACATCGTGCGCTGCCTGCCCGAGCTCGGGCGGCTCGCGCAGGAGCGGCTCGTGTTCCGGGCGCTCGTCGAATCGGGCAAGGCCGCCGCGGAAGTCCCGGTGCTCTGGTCCGGCCCCGCGGCGCGCGTGGAGCGGCTGGTGCGCGAGGTGCGGGGCGAGGACGACTGGCAGCGCGCCCTCGCGGGCGGCAAGGGCGTGGTTGCCGCCTCGCTGCACCTCGGCGCCTGGGAGATGGCGGGCATCGAGTACGCGCGGCGGCACCCGATCGTCTCGATGTACCGGCCGCAAGGCAACAGCTGGGACGACGTCATGAAGCGCGGTCGCGAGCGCACCGGCGCGCGGCTCGTGCCGAGCGACCGCGGCGGCGTGCGCGAGCTCTTCGAGGCGCTCCGCCGCGGGGACTCGATCGGCATCCTCCCCGACCAGGACCCGCCCGAGGGCAGCGGCGCGTTCGCGCCGTTCTTCGGGATCGCGGCGCACACGCCGGTGCTCGCCCCGCGCCTCGCGCGGCGCACCGGCGCCGCCATGCTCTACGTCTTCGCCGAGCGCCTGTCCTGGGGCCGCGGCTTCGTCCTGCACGTCATCCCTGCGCCGTCCGAGGTCGCCGACGCCGACGACGCGCGCGCGTGCGCGGCGCTGAACCGCGGGCTGGAGCAGTGCATCCGCCGGTTCCCGGCGCAGTACTGGTGGGCCTACGCGCGCTACCGGCGGCGGCCGCCGGGCGAGCCGCCGGTCTACGCGTAGCGCCGAACGACGCGCGGCACCGATCGGCTCCGCACCCCGGGTCGCGGCCGACGGGTCGGCACCGGGGCCCGCTACCGGTCGACCTCGACCTTCACCCACTCGGCGACGTCGCGGCGCGCCGGGTCCGCGTACTTCACCTCCACCCGGCGGCCCTTCTGCAGGTCGGTGAAGCCGCCGGACAGGTTGGACTGCTTGAGCTTCGTGCGGTCGAGCCAGATGCGCGTCTGGTCGGTGACCCGCACCGTCTGGGGGCCCGCGGGATCGGCGATCGTCACCGTCCGCGCGGCCGCGTTCACGTCGGCGATCTCGCCGATCGAGGTGTACTTCAGCGACACGCCCGGCGACTGTCCGATCGGGATGAACTGCTCGGTCGCCTTCTGGCCGTGGGCGTGGGAGATCGCGCACATCGCGACCAGGATGCCGGCGACGCTCAACAGGGTGCGCATGGCTCGCGTCCTCCTCGGTGCAAGGTGGTCACTTCGGCTCTACGATCAGCTCCGCGCGCGCCTTCTCCTGCGCCGCGATCGCCGCGCGAATGCGCTCGTGCTGGACGAAGGCGCTGCGCGCGGCGCGCTCGGTCAGAAGCCGCGCGCGCTCGAGCTCCGCGACCGCTTCCGGATGCAGACCGCCGCCGGCGAGGACGTTGATGCTGTCCTTCGTCTCGCTCGCCGCACGGCGCAGCAACCGCTGCGCCTCCGCGTGCTTCGAGAAACCCAGCCCCTCGCTCTCGCGCAAGAGCTCGATCGACTGCCGGATGTTCTCGAGCGCGTTGATCACCCGCAGGAACGCGGCGATCGCGACCACCTGGGTAGCGTCGAGCCTGATGCCGACGCCGTTGGGGTCGGTGCTCGCGAGGAAGCGGCCGGACGGGGAATTGTTGAACGTCTGCCCGTTGAAGAACGCCACTGCGCCCTCGATCGTTTCGATCGAGTTGTTGTGGAAGAACGGTCCGGTGTCGGCGGCCTCGACGAGCGGCGGCGTGTTGAACGTGTTGTTGCCCGGGCGGCCGAAGCCGTCGTCGCGCGGCACGCGCTCGCCGGTGAGCCGCGCCGGCTGGTCGGGCAGATCCTCGACGCCGGTGTTGAAATTCGCGTTGTTGCCGGGAGCCACGTTGGCGCCGGCGTTGCGGTGGCAGACGTTGCACTTGCCGAGCCGGTCGTCGAGGAAGATCTCCTGCCCGCGCTTCGGCACCGTGCCCTTCAGCGCGAGCGGCAGCGCGAGGTCCTCCTGGCGCCCGAGCGAGAGCTGGAACGCCTCGAGCGCATCGAGCTCCGTTTCGGTGGGCAGCCGGAAGTCGACGCCGGCCACCCGGTCGAGCCGCCGCGTGAAGTGCTGGATGACCGCGCCGGTCGCGAAGGCGCGGAGCGACCCGTCGGCCGGCGCGCCATCCCCCGACCAGCCGGTGCGCGGCCCCTGGGGACTGGCGACCGACACGCGGAGCCCCAGCACGTGCGGGACGCCGCGCATGGTGAACCGGTTCTCGAGATCGTCGAAGCCGTCGAGGTTCTCGAGAATCAGCCCGAACGCGCGCATCAGCCGCGGGTTCTCGAAGTTCCGGCTCAACGCCGGGGTGAATTCGGCGACGAAGAGCGCGTCCGTCTTCGGCAGCGTGGCGATGAACGCGGCGTCGATCGTGAAGCTGCGCTCTTCCCGGTGGCAGGTGCCGCAGGTGCGGCCGTTGCCGCCGAAGGTCTCGTTGAAGAAGAGATCGCGGCCCTTCGCGACCAGCGCCGCTTGCGGGTCCGGAGGCTTGTCGGGCGGCGGCGAGATGCAGGCCGCGACGGTCAGGGCACCGCCGAGGAGTGCCGCGACGGCGGCGCTGAAGGGGTGGAGCCGGGTGAGGCGGGGTTCGCACGGCATGGACACCTCCGTCGCTGCCGAATCGCTGCGAGGGTCCGGCACGCGAACGCGCGCGCTGCGGGACCCCTCGAACAACCTCCCGCTCCCCGCCGGGGTGGCGGCTATGCTCGTGCCCGCCCGGTCCGGGCTGCCAGGAACGAACGCGGCGCCCGGTTCATGGTGCTGCCCGGCGCCGGCAATATAGCGCGCCGGCCGCCGAATGACAACGACATGGCGGGCGGCGCTGCGGCCCGGCGCTAGCCGGACGGCACCGCGCGCCGGATCCGGCTGACGCCGGCGGCCGCGAGCACTTCGGCGAGCGCCGCATGGTCGCGCGGCGCCATCACGTGCACGCCGGCGATGCCGGGCACGGCGGCGAGCTCGCCGATCAGCTCGACGCAGATGCGGCGCCCTTCACGCCTGGGGTCGGCCGAGCGCTCCAGGCGCGCGACGATCTCGTCCGGGATCAGCGTGCCCGGCAGCCTCTCGCGCATCCACAGCGCGGAGCGCGCGGACGGTACCGGCGCGACCCCGACGAGGATCGGCAGGCGCTGCGCGATCCCGAGCTCGAGCAGGCGCGCCGCGTAGCGCCGCACGACCCCGAGGTCCATGCAGAACTGGGTCTGCACGAAGTCCGCCCCGGCGTCGGCCTTGGCGATGAGCCCCTCGGGCCGCCACCCGGGCGGCGGATCGACCGGCGTATCCGCCGCACCGAGCACGAGCGGCACTTCGCCGCCGATCTCCGTGCCGGGCGGAAGCCGCCGCTCGGCGCGCATGCGGTGCGCCATCGCGAGCACCGCCGTGGTCCCGAGGTCGAACACCGGCTTCGCCTCCGGCTGGTCGCCGGCCGACGGATCGTCGCCGCGCAGGACGAGGACGTTGCGGATGCCGAGCGCGACCGCGCCGAGGAGATCGCCCTGGAGCGCGATCCGGTTGCGGTCGCGGCAGGTCATCTGCAGGATCGGCTCGATCCCGCTCCGCGCGAGAAAGTGCGCGGCGGCGAGGCTCGAGAGGTGCGCCTTCGCGGCGGCGCCGTCGGTGACGTTCACCGCGGTGGCGAGGCCCTTCAGCGACTGCGCCGCGGCGACAAACGCGGCCGGATCGGTCGAGACCGGCGGCGAGAGCTCCGCAGTGAGGACGAAGCGGCCGCGGGCCAGCGCTTCGGCGAGGGCGCTCGCCGGACCCGGCTCTGCCGGCCCCCCGCTCACTGGAGCCGCTGCGCGACCCAGTCCCTGACCGAGCCGAGCGCGGCGGGCAGCTTCGCCGGGTCGGTGCCGCCCGCCTGCGCCATGTCGGCGCGGCCGCCGCCCTTGCCGCCGACCTGCTGGGCGACGAAGTTCACGAGCTCGCCCGCCTTCACCTTCGCGGTGAGGTCGGCGGTGACGCCGGCGACCAGGCTCACCTTCGCGCCGTCGGCGGCGGCGAGCACGATCGCCGCCGAGCGCAGGCGGTCCTTCAGCCGGTCGAGCGTCTCGCGCAGGGTCTTCGCGTCGGCGCCGTCGAGCGTGGCGGCGAGCACCTTCACCCCCTTCACGTCGGCCGCGCCGTCGGCGAGGTCGTCGCCCTGCGAGGAGGCCATCTTCGACTTGAGCCGCGCGAGCTCGCGCTCGAGCGCGCGCGCGGCATCCTGCATCTGCGCGATCTTCTGCGCGAGGTCGTCCGGGCTCGACTTCAGCGCCGCCGCCGCTTCCGCGAGCTTCGCCTCGCGGTCCTGTACCCAGGCGAGCGCGCCCTCCCCGGTCACCGCCTCGACCCGGCGGATGCCGGCCGCGACGCCGCTCTCGGACACGATCTTGAAGAGGCCGATGTCGCCGGTGCGGCGCACGTGCGTGCCGCCGCAGAGCTCGGTCGAGAAGTCGCCCATGCCGAGGACGCGCACCTCGTCGCCGTACTTCTCGCCGAAGAGCGCCATCGCGCCGGCCTTGAGCGCGTCGTCGTAGCGCATGATGCGCGCGCTCACGTCGTGGTTGCGCCGGATCTCGCGGTTGACGAGCGCCTCCACCGCGCGGATCTCGTCCTCCGTCACCGGCTCGTTGTGCGAGAAGTCGAAGCGCGTCTTGTCCGCGTCCACGAGCGAGCCCTTCTGCTGCACGTGCGGCCCGAGCACCCGCCGCAGCGCGGCGTGCAGGAGGTGCGTGGCCGAGTGGTTCCACATCGTGCGCGCGCGCGCGCCGCCCTCGACCGCCGCGAGCACCTTGTCGCCGACCCGGAGCTTGCCCGTCCTGAGCGTCCCCTTGTGGCCGAAGACCTCCGGCCGGACCTTCTGCGTGTCCTCGACCGCGAACGTGCCGTTCGCGCCGGCGAGCTCGCCCCGGTCGCCCACCTGGCCGCCCGACTCGGCGTAGAACGGCGTGCGGTCGAGCACGACGACCGCGGCGTCGCCGGCGTCGAGCTCGGCTGCCGGCGCGCCCTCGACGTAGATCGCCTGCACCGTGCCTTCGAGCGTGAGCGTGTCGTAGCCGTGGAACTCGGTCGGCCGGCCGGAATACTCGACGCCCGCCTCCATCCGGAACCTCGACGCCGAGCGCGCGCGCTCGCGCTGGCGCCCCATCGCCGCCTCGAAGCCGGCGTAGTCGACGCGCACCCCGCGCTCGCGCGCGATGTCGGCGGTGAGGTCGACCGGGAAGCCGAACGTGTCGTAGAGCTGGAACACCGTCTCGCCCTCGAGCATCTTGTCCTCGCGGGTGAGCGCGCTCTCGAGCACCTTCATGCCGTTCTCGAGCGTCTCGGCGAAGCGGTCCTCCTCGGTCTTCAGGACGCTGCGCACGCGCTCGGCGTTCTTGCGCAGCTCGGGATACGCATCGCCCATGACCCGCGCGAGGTCGTCGACCAGCCGGTGGAAGAACGGGTGCTTCTGCCCGAGCTTGTAGCCGTGGCGGATCGCGCGGCGGATGATCCGCCGCAGGACGTAGCCGCGGCCCTCGTTGCCCGGAATCACGCCGTCGACCACCAGGAACGAGCAGGCGCGGATGTGGTCGGCGATCACCTTGAGCGAGTTCGACGACAGGTACTCGGTGCCGGTCTCGCGCGCGGCGGCCTTGATGAGATCCTGGAAGAGGTCGATCTCGTAGTTCGAGTGCACGCCCTGGAGCACCGCCGCGATCCGCTCGAGCCCCATGCCGGTGTCGACCGAGGGCTGCGGCAGCGGGTGCAGCCGGCCGTGCTCGTCGCGGTTGAACTGCATGAACACGAGATTCCAGATCTCGATGTAGCGGTCGCCGTCGGCCTCCTGCGTGCCGGGCGGCCCGCCCTCGACCTCGGGGCCGTGGTCGTAGAAGATCTCCGAGCACGGGCCGCAGGGGCCGGTATCGCCCATCTGCCAGAAGTTGTCGCTCTGGAACGGCGCGCCGCCCGGCTTGTCGCCGATGCGCGCGATGCGGCGCTCGGGGACGCCGATCTCCTTCGACCAGATCGAGTAGGCCTCGTCGTCGGTGTGGTAGACGGTGACCCGCAGCCGGTCGGCGGGCAGCTTGTAGACCTTGACGAGCAGCTCCCACGCGAAATGGATCGCGTCGCGCTTGAAGTAGTCGCCGAAGCTGAAGTTGCCGAGCATCTCGAAGAACGTGTGGTGGCGCGCCGTGTAGCCCACGTTCTCGAGATCGTTGTGCTTGCCGCCGGCGCGCACGCAGCGCTGCGCGGTGGTGGCGCGCTTGTACGCCCGCGCGTCCTTGCCGAGGAACGCGTCCTTGAACTGCACCATCCCGGAGTTGGTGAAGAGGAGCGTCGGGTCGCTGGCCGGCACGAGCGGGGACGAGGGCACGATCGCGTGACCGCGCTCTTCGAAGAACGTCAGGAACTTCGTCCGGATCTCGTTCGATCGCATCGAAAAAAAGCGGCGACCGCGGTCGCCGTCCCTTCAATAACTGCCTGAACGACCGGGATTTTCGCCGGAATCGGCGGGCGATGCAAACGGCCCTTCAGGCGGCCGGCGCGAGCGCTGCGGGTTCGAGCGCCCGCGTCCAGGCCGCGAGCGCCGGGGCGGCGGCGCCCGTGAGGCGCAGCTGGCGCAGCGCGATGCGCGCGGCCTGGCGGCCGATGCGGGTCGCGGGCAGCCGGTCAGGCATCGCGCCCGCCGCCACCCCGGCGACCACCGCCGCCTTTGCGGCCCGCGCTTCGCCGTCGGCGAAGCGCTCGAACACCGTCTGGAACGCCGCGTGCTCCGCGTGCGAGAACGGCTTCGGCACGCCCGCCTCGTCCTTCGCCGGATGCGGCGGATACAGCGCGAGGCCGGGCAGGGCACCGTCGGGGAGCCGGATGTTGGCCGAGCAGGCCTGGTGCGGGCGGAGCAGCCGCGGCAGCAGATGGGTGTGGGGCCCGGTCGGAGTCGCGCCGCCTTCTGGCGCGATCGGCTGGTAGACCTCGATCCGCGCGAGGCGCGAGCACGCGACCCGATGCGGGCTCGCAGCGACCAGCGCCGCGGCGAGCTCGCGCCCGGCCGCGAGGAGCGGAGTCCCGGCCGCGCGCCGCAGCGCCGCCGTGAGCGCCGGGTCCGCCGTGCGCACGCAGAATGCGAACGCGGTCGAGCCGAAGCCGAGATCGAACAGGGTCGCGGCGCGATCGCCGGGCCGCACCGCCGCACGATCGGGGCCGAGCTCGGTGATCCCGCGGCGCGCGGGCAGCTCCCCCGTTTGCGCGGGCAGCGTGAAGAGCACGCCGTGGTGCCACAGGCCGGGCTGCGCGCTCAGCACCTCGTAGGCGATCGCGCCGGGCGCTGCGCCGATCGCCGCGCCGCCCTCCAGCCGGATCGCCCCGCGGGCCGTGAGCACCCCGGTGCCGCTCACCTCGGCCGGCTCGTCGGGCGCGCGCGCGAACTCCGCGAGCACGCCGTAGGTGCCGATGCTCCAGCCGCTCGCCGGCGCGGCGAGGTGCCGGGCGGCGAGATCGAGGGCGGGGTTCACCGCGTCAGTAGATCACGCCGACGACGCTCGCCGCAATCAGGGTCGCGAGCGTGCCCGAAACGAGCGTCCGCGCGCCGAGCCGCACGATCTCCGGCCGCCGCTCGGGCGCCATCGTCGCGAGGCCGCCGATCATGATGCCGAGGCTGCCGAGGTTCGCGAACCCGCAGAGCGCGTAGACCATGACGAGCCGGCTGCGCGGCGAGAGCGCATCCGGCGGCAGCGCGGCGAGGTCGAGGTAGGCGAGGAGCTCGTTGAGGATCGTCTTCGTTCCGAGCAGTTGCCCCGCGACCTGCGCCTCGGCCCACGGGATGCCCGCGAGCCAGGCGAGCGGCGCCATGACCACGCCGAGCATCCGCTGCAACGTGAGCGCCGCGCCGCCGACCTCGGGCCCGAGCGAGAGGATCGCGTTCGCGAGGTGCACCAGGGCGACGAAGACGAGCAGCATCGCGACGATGTTGAGGAGGAGCTGCACGCCCTCCAGCGCGCCGCGGGTGATCGCGTCCATGCTGCCGGTCGCCTCCGACGGGACGAGCCGGGCATCGGTGCCGCCGGCCGCCTCGCCCGGCGCCGGCGGGACCATCACGAGCGCGACCGCGATCGCCGCCGGCGTGGCGATGATCGAAGCGATCAGGATGTGCGCGAGCGCGTCGGGCACCGCCTGCGCCAGGAACGTCGCGTAGAGCACCATCACCGTGCCGGCGATCGTCGCCATGCCGCAGCTCATCGTCACGAAGAGCTCCGAGCGGGTCATCGCGGCGATGTAGGGGCGCACGACGAGCGGCGCCTCGACCATCCCGACGAACACGTTCGCCGCGGCCGCGAGGCCGACCGCGCCGCCCACCCGCATCGTGCGCACCAGCACCCAGGAGAACCCGCGCACGAGCCACGGCAGCACGCGCCAGTAGTAGAGGAGCGCCGAGAGCGCGCTGATCACGAGCACGAGCGGCAGCGCGCGGAACGCGAGGACGAAGGAGGAAGCGAACGGCTTCTCCTCGAACGGCAGCGGCGCGCCGCCGAGGTAGCCGAACACGAACGAGGTGCCGGCCTGGGTCGCGCGGTCGAGCGCGCCGACCGCGCGGTTCAGCCACAGGAAGGCGTCGGCGAAGAGCGGCAGCTTGAGGAGGAGGAGCGCGAGCGCGAAGGTGAGCGCCATCCCGCCGAGGACGGGCCGCCACGGGACGGCGCCGCGGCGCTCCGAGGCGAGCCAGGCGAGCGCGTGCAGCGCGAAGAAGCCGCAGAGGCTCTGGAGCGCGAGCGTCACCGCGGACCGGTCCCGGCGCGACGCCCGGCCGCGCGGGCCGCCGCCCCCTCCCCGGCCACCGGCCGCCCCTCCTCGAGCGGTCTAACGGGCTGCGCCCGCGCTCGAGCGCTTCGCCGCCTGCCAGCGGTCGAGCTTCGCGCGCGCGCCGTTCGTCGCCGGGTCCATCTCGCGGTCGTGGTTCGCGCGTTTCGCCGTGAGCTCGATCACGTAGCCGCTCGGGTCGCGGAAGTAGATCGAGTCGATGAAAGCGTGGTCGGCGATCCCGCGCGCTTCGACGCCGGCCGCCTTCGCCTTCGCCATCATCGGCTCGAGCACGTCCCGCTCGACCTCGAGCGCGATGTGGAGGTCGAAGTCGTGCTGCGGCTTGAACTCGAACGGCATGTCGGGGGCCTCGAAGAACGCGAGGTAGGAGCCGTCGTCGAGCTCGTAGAACGTGTGCAGCGTGGCCGTCCTGCGGCCGGATTTGGTCGCGCCGATCTCGAGCGTGCCGGCGAGCCGCAGTCCGAGGAAATCCTCGTAGAACCGCCGCGTCTCCTCGGAGTCGCGGCAGCGGTAGGCGTTGTGGTGCAGGCCCTTGATCATGCCCGACCCCTCCGCCTAGACCGCGACGAAGGGCGTGTCCTTGAGCGAGGCGCCGAACCCGTAGATCGCCTCGTTCACCTTCGCCCAGCTCTTCAGCGCCTTCATCCTGCCCATCCAGCGTCCGACGTTCGGGTAGGCGGAGTAGTCGCAGCGGATCAGCTCGCCGAGCCCCACCATCTCCGCGCCGAGATAGTCGGCGACGGTGATGCGCTCGCCGCAGAGGTAGGCCTTGTTCGGCCCGATCAGGTTCCGGTCGAGGATCGCGAGCCAGCTGTTCGTCTTGTCCTTCGCCCAGGCGAGCGTCGCAGCCTGTGCCTCGTCGCTCCGGCGCTTGTGGTGCGGAAAGGTCTGCGAGTAGACCAGGCCGTAGGCGAACTCGCGGTACAGGTTGGTCTGGAACCAGTCGATCATCTCGTTCACGCGCGCCCGCGCGCGCAGCTCGGCCGGGTAGGCGGGCGAGCCGACCTTCTCGGCGAGGTAGCGGATGATCGTCGCGCTCTCGGTCAGGCGGAAGTCGCCGTCCTCGAGCATCGGCACCAGCGCGTTCGGGTTGAGATCGGTGTAGGGCGGCTTCAGGTGCTCGCCGGTGAAGAGGTCGACGACCCGGTACTCGAGGGCGATGTTCTCCTCGGCCGCGCACAGCATCACGATGCGGCTGGTGGTCGAAGCGGGGTGGTAGTAGAGCTTCATGCCTGGTCCTCCTTTCCGGGGGGTGGGGGTGTCGAAGAAGCCGGGTTAAGTCTACGCCAGCGCGGATCGACGAGCACCACCGAGACCTCGATCTGCCGCTCGGCGATCGCCCAGTAGGCGCGGAGCAGCCGCTCCTTTTCGGCGGGCGGCACGAGCGCGAAGCCGTGCTTCTCGTAGAAGCCGATCGCCCAGGTGGCGGCGGCCCAGGTGCCGACGAGGACCGGGCGCGTCGTCTGCGCGAGGAGATGCACGAGCAGCCGGCCGCCGATGCCCCGGCCGCGCGCCGCGGTCGCGACGTACGCGTGGCGGATCAGGGCGACGTCGCGGACGTCCTGGAGACCCATCACGCCGACGAGGGTCCCTGCTTCCTCCAGCCCCCAGAACGCGACTCCCGCCGCGAGCTCCCGCTCGAGCTCGCCGGCGCTCATGTACGGCTCGTGCCAGCGGTCGGCCGGGATGCGGCCGCGATAGGCCTCGGCCGCGTCGTTGACGATCGCGAGGATCGCCGCGAAATCGCCCTGGCCGCACTGCCGGATGGCGGGCATCGCGCGCGGTGCGCTCAGCGACCCGGCGCGCGGACGCGCTTCGTTTCGGCGAGCCGGGGCGCGAGCTGCTGGCCGGGCGGCGGCTTCGCGACGGTACCGGTCACCTGCAGCGACTGGCCGCGCGCGGGCAGCGGTCCCGCGGGAACGACGACGAGCTCGGCGCCGTCGTCGTTCAGCACGTAGGAGCGCTGGACGTTGCCCGACAGCCGGATCTCGCTCGTGCCGGCGACGACACCCTGCACCGTGACCTCGCGCCCGTCGAAACGCGCCGGCGCCGCGACGATCTCGGCGATCGGGGTGACGCCGAACGGCAGCCTGTCCGGTCCGCGGAAGTAGTACCAGGCCCCCGCCCCGGCGAGCGCCGCAAGCGCGAGGAGGACGACCCGTCGGATCCAGCGCCGGCGCTGCGCCTCGCGGGCGCTCGCCGCCCCGAGCTCGCGCCAAGCCTCCCGCGCCTCGGCGCCGTGATTCTCCGTCCCGCGCATTCGCTCTCCCTCCCCGAGGAGTGCCGCAGTCAACGCGCCACGCGCTCGCGCTTCGTCTCCGCAATTCGCGCGCCGGGCGCCTGGCCCGACGGCGACCGCCCCGCCTTCCCCGTGACCGTGTAAGTCTGCCCGCGCACCGGCAGGGACTCCTGCGGCACGACGGTGATCTCCGCGACGCCTTCCTTCAACGTGTAGAAGCGGACCGCCGCACCGCCCGCGAGGCTGAGGTCACCGGTCGAGGTGACGACGCCCTTCACCGTGACCTGCTTGCCGTCGTAGCGGGCCGGTGCGGCGACGATCGAGGGAATCGGGGTGAGCTCCGGGCCGCTCGCCAGCTGCGGCCGCAAGTCGTCCCGGAAATACCACGCCGCGCCCGCAACGCCGATCAGGAACAGGACGATCAGCCAGAAGCCGCGCGGCACGTCAGTCCTCCTCCCCGCCGCCGATCACCGCGCGGATCGCGTCGAACGAGAAGCCCCGGCCGCGCAGGAAACGCATCTGCCGCGCCTTGTCGAGCGCGTCCGCCGGTGGTGCGCCGAAGCGCCGCTGCCACGCCGCACGCGCCCGGGCGAGCTCGGTCGCGCGGGTACCCGCGATCGCGCGCGCGATCGCGCCCGCGGCAACCCCCTTCGCCCGCAGTTCGTGCTCGATCCTGGCCGCGCCGAACTTCCGCCCGAGCGAGTGCGCGCGCGCGTCGGCGTAGCGTGCGTCGGAGAGGAGCTTCTTTCCCGTCAGCTCGTCGAGGAGCGGCCCGATCTCCTCGGCGCCCCCGCCGTGGCGGGCGAGCTTCGCCGCCAGCTCGGCGCGCGTGTGCTCGCGGCGCGCGAGGAGCGCGACCGCCCGCGCCCGGAGGGTCGGCTTCGCGCGCAAGGACGGGTCAGGCCTCCGCCGCGGCGGCGGCGGCGGCGGGCGCCGGCGCCCCGATCCCCGCCTTCTCGCGGATCTTCGCCTCGATCTCGGCGGCGAGCTCCGGGTGCTCCTTCAGGTACTCGCGCGAGTTGTCCTTGCCCTGGCCGATGCGGTCCTTCTTGTAGGTGAACCACGCGCCGGACTTGTCGACCACGCCGTGCGCGACGCCGAGCTCGAGGATCTCGCCTTCGCGCGAGATGCCCTCGCCGTACATGATGTCGAACAGCGCCTCGCGGAACGGCGGCGCGACCTTGTTCTTCACCACCTTGACGCGGGTCTCGTTGCCGACCGCTTCCTCGGCCTTCTTGATGGTGCCGATGCGACGGATGTCGAGCCGCACCGAGGCGTAGAACTTGAGCGCGTTGCCGCCGGTGGTGGTCTCGGGGTTGCCGAACATGACGCCGATCTTCATCCGGATCTGGTTGATGAAGATGACGAGCGTGTTGGTGCGCTTGATGTTGCCGGTGAGCTTGCGCAGCGCCTGGCTCATGAGCCGCGCCTGCAGGCCGGGGAGCTGGTCGCCCATCTCGCCTTCGATCTCGGCCTTCGGCACCAGCGCCGCGACCGAGTCGATGACGATCAGATCGACCGACCCGGAGCGCACCAGCATGTCGGCGATCTCGAGCGCCTGCTCGCCGGTGTCGGGCTGGGAGATGAGGAGATCCTCGATGCGCACGCCGAGCTTCGCCGCGTACTGCGGGTCGAGCGCGTTCTCGGCGTCGATGAACGCAGCGGTGCCGCCCGCCTTCTGGATCTCGGCGACGACCTGCAGGGTGAGCGTCGTCTTGCCCGAGGACTCGGGGCCGTAGATCTCGACCACCCGCCCGCGCGGGAGGCCGCCGACGCCGAGCGCGAGGTCGAGCCCGATCGAGCCGGTCGAGACGACCTGCACGTCGGGCGTCGCCTGCTGGTCCATGCGCATGATCGAGCCCTTGCCGAACTGCTTTTCGATCTGGGCGAGCGCGGCCTGGAGGGCCTTGGACTTGTTTTCGTCCATCAGGTTGACGACGTTGTGGTCGGAGGGCATGGCGATTCTCCCATCAAAGGTTGTTCGGTACGAGCGATCGGGATTGTGCGGGAGGGGGTGGCTCACAGCATGAGCCACCGGCGCGGCCGCAGACCGGCGGAGCCCGGCCCTGCGGCGGGCAGGCTCACCGCCTGGGCCTGCGGGGTGCGCAGAATCCCCGGTAGCGGCTGCACGAGGGCTGCACGAGGGCTGCACGAGGGCTGCACGAGGGCTGCACGAGGGCTGCACGAGAGGAGGCGGCGCACATGACCCGGCTCAGTATACTGATTTTACGTTCAGCTGTCAGTTTTTACAGATCTCGCCGCCGCGCCGCCGCCGCCGCCGGACGGCCAGCGTGACCGCCGGGGCGCGAAGCGCAGCGGCCGCAGGCGTCGGCCCGGCGCCCCCGGCAGAGGCGCCGATCGAGTCGCGGATTCTGCGCGTGCGCGGCGAGCGCGTGCTGCTCGACGTCGAGCTCGCGCGGCTGTACGGCGTGAGCACCGGGCGCCTCAACGAGCAGATCAAGCGCAACCGCGCCCGGTTCCCGGAAGACTTCTCGTTTCGCCTTGCAAAACATGAGGTTGTCGCTTTGAGATCGCAAATTGCGATCTCAAACGCGGCGCCGGGCCGCGGCGGCAGACGGTACGCTCCGCTCGCCTTCACCGAGCACGGCGCGATCATGGCCGCCACGGTGCTCAACTCCCGACGCGCGATCGAGATGAGCCTCCATGTCGTGCGGGCGTTCGTGCGGCTGCGCCACGTCGTCGCCACCAACCGGGCCTTGACGGCAAAGCTCGTCGAGCACGAGCAGCGTCTGGGTACGCACGACCGGGCGATCGGCGAGCTCGTCCGTACCGTCCGCGACCTCGCCACCCCGCCAGCGCCCGCGGGCAGGCGGCGCATCGGGTTCATCCAGTCCGACTGATGCACCGTCCGGCGAGTCAGCGGCCGTCACACCACCCGCGCCGGCCGCTCGGCCATCCGCCCCGTCCGCTCCGCGGCCGTCTCCCGCCCGCCCCGCACCTCCTTCACCACGAACGTCGGCCGCATCTTGGTCTCCTGGTAGATCCGGCCGAGGTACTCGCCGAGGATGCCGATCGAGATCAGTTGCACCCCGCTGAAGAAGAGGATGGTGAGGATGAGGGTGGTGAAGCCGGGCGCCTCCCCCGGGGTGTAGCCGAAGATCGGGATCTCGAAGATCCGTGCGGCGAGGTAGCCGGCGGCCGCGACCATCGCGATCGCCGCGGTGGCGAGTCCGAGCCCGAAGATCAGGCTGAGCGGCGCGGTGGAGAAGTTGACGATGCCGTCGAAGGCGAGCCGCAGGAGCTTCGCGAAGCTGTACTTGGTCTCGCCCGCCGCCCGCGCGGCGCGCTCGTACGCGACCCCGGTCTGCCGGAACCCCGACCACGACCGCAAGCCCCGCACGAAGCGGTTCTTCTCCGGCAGCGCGTTCATGACGTCGACCACGCGCCGGTCCATCAGCGCGAAGTCGCCGCTGTCGAGCGGCACGTCGAGGCTCGCGAGCCGGCGGTAGAGCCGGTAGAAGAGCGCGTAGGCGAAGCGCTTCGCCACGCCCTCCTTGCGCTGCTCGCGCACCGCGTTCACGACGTCGTAGCCCTCGCGCCACTTCTCGACCAGGCGCAGGATGACCTCGGGCGGGTCCTGGAGATCGGCGTCGATCACCGCGACCGCGTCGCCGCCTGCGTACTCGAGGCCCGCGGACACCGCCGGCTGGTGGCCGAAGTTGCGGGTGAACGAGACCACTTTCACCCGCGGGTCGCGGTCGGCGAGCTCGAAGAGGAGCGCCTCGGTCCGGTCGCGGCTGCCGTCGTTCACGTAGACGATCTCGAGGTCGAACGACGCTTGCGCGCCCAGTGCCTCGACGAGCTGCCGATGGGTCAGCCCGATCACCGCCTCCTCGTTGAAGCAGGGGACGACGACGGAGACGAGAGCCTTGCGCGCAGTCATCGTGGGCGCGAGCACCAGCGCCAGGCAGTGGCGACGATGGGTTCCAGCTCGGTATAGCGCGGCGCGAAGCCGAGCAGCGCGCGGGCGCGCGCCGGGTCGGCGACGAGCACCGGCGGATCGCCCTGCCGCCGCGGCGCTTCGCGCACCGGGACCCGGCGCCCGGTCACCTGCTCCGCTGCCGCGACGACCTCCCGCACCGAAAACCCCCTGCCTGTCCCGAGGTTCACCGCGGTGGTCGCACCGCCACGCTTCAGGTAGTCGAGCGCCTGGACGTGGCCCTGCGCGAGATCGCTGACATGGACGTAGTCGCGCACGCACGTGCCGTCGGGCGTCGCGTAGTCGGTGCCGTAGACGTCGAAGTGCGGCAGCTCGCCCGCGGCGGCCATGAGCACGCGCGGGATGGCGTGCGTCTCCGGGTCATGGATCTCGCCCGTCTCGCCGTCGGGATCGCAGCCGGCGGCGTTGAAGTAGCGCAGGCTCGCCGCGCGCAGGCCGTAGGCGGCGTCGTAGTCGGCGAGCATCCGCTCGATCGCGAGCTTGGTCGCGCCGTACGGATTGATCGGGCGCTGCGGTGCGTCCTCGCCGATCGGCAGGCGCTCGGGCACGCCGTAGGTCGAGCAGGTGCTCGAGAACACGAGCGTCCTCACGTCCGCGCGTCGCATCGCCTCGAGGAGCTCGAGCGTCCCGCCGACGTTGTTCCGCCAGTAGCGCGCCGGATCCTCGACCGACTCGCCGACGTAGGCGAACGCCGCGAAGTGCATCACCCCCTCCGGGCGATGGCGGGCGAACACCTCGTCGAGTCGCGCGCCATCGGCAAGGTCGCCGACCTCGAGCGGGCCCCAGCGCACGAGCCCGCGGTGGCCGCGGCCGAGGTTGTCGTAGACGACCGGGGTGTGGCCGGCCGCGGCGAGCGCCTTGCAGGCGTGGCTGCCGACGTAGCCGGCGCCGCCGGTCACGAGGATCGCGGCCATCGCCTCATCGAAGGCACCGCCTCGTCACGGACATCGCCTCACCCGGCGGCGGCGCGCCGGGAGAGATCCGGCGTCGCCTCGCCGCTCTTCAGGAGCCGGTCGAAGTACGCCACCGTCCGCGCGAGCCCGTCCTCGAGCGCCGTGGTCGGCGTCCAGCCGAGCGTCGACTGCGCGAGCGCGATGTCCGGCTGGCGCTGCCTCGGGTCGTCCTCGGGCAGGGGGCGGTGCTCGATCTTCGAGCGCGAGCCGGTGAGCGCGATCACCCGCTCGGCGAGCGCCTGCACCGTCATCTCGGCCGGGTTGCCGAGGTTGATCGGGCCGGTCACGTCGTCCGGCGTCGCCATCAGCCGCACGAGCGCGTCGACGAGATCGTCGACGTAGCAGAACGAGCGCGTCTGGCTGCCGTCGCCGTAGATCGTGATCGGCTCCCCGCGCAGCGCCTGCACGATGAAGTTGGAGACGACGCGGCCGTCGTGGACGTGCATCCGCGGGCCGTAGGTGTTGAAGATGCGCGCGACCTTGATCGCGAGGCGGTGCTGGCGGCGGTAGTCGAAGAAGAGCGTCTCGGCGCAGCGCTTGCCCTCGTCGTAGCAGGAGCGCGGCCCGATCGGGTTCACCCGGCCCCAGTAGCCCTCGGTCTGCGGGTGCACCTCGGGGTCGCCGTACACCTCGCTCGTCGAGGCCTGCAGGATGCGCGCCCGCAGGCGCTTCGCGAGCCCGAGCATGTTGATCGCGCCGTGCACCGAGGTCTTGGTGGTCTGCACCGGGTCGAACTGGTAGTGGACCGGCGCCGCGGGGCAGGCGAGGTTGTAGATCTCGTCGACCTCGACGTAGAGCGGGAAGGTGACGTCGTGGCGGACGAGCTCGAAGTAGGGGTTGTCGAGCAGCGCGCGGATGTTGTGCTTGCCGCCGGTGTAGAAGTTGTCGGCGCAGAGCACCTCGTCGCCTGCGCCGAGCAGGCGTTCGCAGAGGTGCGAGCCGATGAACCCGGCGCCGCCGGTGACGAGGATGCGTCGCAAACGAATCGGTCCTGTGGGTGGGTTCGGGCGGGAGTGTAAGGGATTCACGCGGGAGAGCGGGCGGCTCGCGCCTCGTCGCGAGCGACGCCTGGGGTGTCTCACCGGGCGAGCCACCCTGCGGCTTATCCTCCCCTCGCGCCGGTTCGTCACGGCGCGAAGCGGCGGGAAAGGACGGCGGTGGGCAGCATCAGTCGCAGAAGGTGCTCATCGATGCCGACCTCGCCGAGCTCTACGGCGTGAGCACGAAGCGGCTCAACCAGCAGACACGGCGCAACGCCGAGCGGTTTCCGCCCGACTTCGCGTTCGAGCTGACCCGGAAGGAGAAGGCCGAGGTGGTTGCAAATTGCAACCACCTCGCGCGGACGCGCGGTTACGCGTGGAAGTTCGCGAGCCGCACCGGCACGCGCCGCGGCCCGAACGGCGTCCCGAACCGCTCGTACCGCCCCGCGAGCGCACCGCCGCATTCCATGCAGCGGCCATCCGCGGTGACGCGGTGGTTCAGGATGCGGTGCCAATCCCGCACGATCACCGCGTTGCCGCAGCCCGGGCAGAAGGTCGTCCCGCCCTCGGTATCGTGCACGTTGCCGGTGTAGACGTAGTGCAGGCCCGCGCGCAGCGCGATCGCGCGCGCGCGCGTCAGGGTCGCCGGCGGCGTGCGCGGCAGGTCGGTCATCTTGTAGTCGGGATGGAACGCGGTGAAGTGCACCGGCACGTCGGGGCCGAGCTCCTTCATGATCCACGCGCACTCGGCCTCGATCTCCTCGGCCGAGTCGTTCTTGCCGGGGATCAGGAGCGTCGTGATCTCGAACCAGACGTTCGTCTCGTGCCGGAGATACACGAGCGTGTCGAGCACCGGCTGGAGGTGCGCGCCGCAGAGCTTGAAGTAGAACTCGTCGGTGAACGCCTTCAGGTCGACGTTCGCCGCATCCATCTTGGCGTAGAACTCTTCGCGCGCGCCGGGCGAGATGTAGCCGGCGGTCACCGCCACCGTCTGCACGCCGCGCGCGCGGCAGGCATCGGCCACGTCCATCGCGTACTCGGCGAAGATCACCGGGTCGTTGTAGGTGAACGCGACCGACTTGCAGCCCATCTTCTGCGCCGCGCGCGCGATCGTCTCCGGGCTCGCCGCGTCGGCGAGCGTGTCCATCTCGCGCGACTTCGAGATGTCGTGGTTCTGGCAGAACTTGCAGGCGAGGTTGCAGCCGGCGGTGCCGAACGAGAGGATGCTCGAGCCGGGATAGAAGTGGTTGAGCGGCTTCTTCTCGACCGGGTCGACGCAGAATCCGGACGACCGGCCGTACGTCGTCAGGATCATCTGGTCGCCCTCGCGCATGCGCACGAAGCAGGCCCCGCGCTGGCCCTCGTGCAGGCGGCAGTCGCGCGGGCAGAGGTCGCACTGGATGCGCCCGTCGTCGAGCCGGTGCCACCAGCGGCCGAGGTACTTCGACTCGGCGACCGCGCTCACGTCAGTGCGCCTCGAGCGCCGATTCCTTCCACTTGCGCACCTGGTAGCGCCACACCTGGCAGCGCGTCAGGCGGGTGTCGGCCGGGATGCCGGCCTTCTGCAGGAGGCTCGCGAGGAACTGCGCGGGCCCGGGCAGCTGCTCCCAGACCTGCGGCAGGTAGGTGCCGCGCTTGTCGCCGCTCGCGAGGATCACGCCGTCGACGCCTGGACGCAAAGTGGCGAAGAGCTCGGCTTCGTCGGCGAAGAGCACCGCGGTCGGGGCCGAGAGAAGCGACACTTCCATCGCCACTTTCGCGAGATCGTCCCGCCCGAGCGGCGAGAAGCGCCGGTCGGCGAGCGCCGCCGCCGCGGCGTTGGCGACGACGTCCTCGCCGAGCGAACGCGTCGGCTGCAGGCTGCCGATGCAGCCGCGCAACTTCGCGTCCTGCGTGAGCGTCACGAACGTCGCCCGGCGCTCCTTCAGCCACGGGAGGTCCGGGATCGCCGCCTCGGGACCCGCCTGCAGCGCGTTCGCGACGCTCGTCCGGGCGAGGCCGAGGAGCGTCCGGCCATGCTCTTCGCCGAACTCGGCGCGCTTCTCCCAGAGCGCGAACGACGCGTAGCCGACGACGCGATCGCGTCCCCCCGCCGTGTCGCCGGAGTTGCGCGCGTCGAGCAGCTCCGGCGTGAGCCCCCGCCGCTTCGCGGTCTCGAGCAGGCCGACCACCGGCGTCGCGCCGCACGCCTGCACGTGGTCGATGTCGGTGCGATAGCCCACGATCGCCTGGACGGTCTTGCGGTCGATCGCGCGCGCGGTGTCGTACGGGTGGTAGTGCGAGAGGTCGGTGCTGATCACGATCAGCGTCTCCGGGCCGCCCCACAGCCGGTCGAGGACCGCCGCCACCTCGCCGCGGGTGGCCTGCCCGACCACGAGCGGCACGAGCTTGAAGCCCTTCAGCACCTGCTGCAGGAACGGGACCTGCACTTCGAGCGAATGCTCGTGCGCGTGCGTCGCCGCATTCACGGCCACCTGCGGCAGGCCCGCGAGCTCCTTTATCGCCGCGGCGTCGATCTCGACCCGCCCGAGCGGCGTCTCGAACGCCTCGGCCTCGGGCAGCGCGAGCCCGCGCACCGCCACGCGGTGGCACGGCCCGAGCAGCACGACGCGCTTCACGATGCCCATCGCCGGTCGCAGCAGCGCATAGGCGTGCGCCGCGACGTGGCCCGAATAGATGTAGCCGGCGTGCGGGACGATCAGCGCCTTGGGGAACCCCGGCGCGAGCGGCGCGTCGCGGGTCTCGTCGAGAAAACCGAGCAGCTCGCGGGCGAGCGCGATCTGGTCGCCGGGATAGAAGGTGCCGGATACGGCGGCGGGACGGGTGGTGCTCATGCCGGGGGGCGCGGCGCGAAAGCGAGCCTCGTCGTCGGGTTACCGGGGCTTCCGGGCGGACCCGGGGAATCTACTCCGGTTGGGGCGGGCGGGCGAGTGGCGGACTGCACATCCGCGTCCGACATGCCCTGGGAAGATCGCCAACGGGACGGGTGTCCCGCCGCACGCCCGCCCGGCGGACCGCCCGCCCGCGCTAGAGCCGCGTCGCCCGCCAGGGCGCCGGCGCAGCCGGCGCCGCGGCGGTGCCTTCCATCGCATCGCCGCGCGCGAAGCCTTCCAGCACGAGCGGCTTGCCCCCCGCCCCGGCCCCGGGGATCGCGAACCGCACCGCCTCACCCGTGACCTTCACGCCCTCGAGCGCGACCTCGCGGCTGCCGATCCGCGCCGAGCCGCGGGTCGCCACCGGGCTCTGCTCGAACTTCAGCCGGCCGGCGAGCTTCGCGCCGGGCGCCTCGAGCCGCCATTCGCCGCCGACCCGCGCCGGCACGACGTACAGATAGAGCACGGTGCGGGTCGTGCCGCTGATCTCGACCTTCTCGGGGAGGTCGTACTGGAGGTGCCGCTCGTGCTGCCACGGCCCGAGCGGATAGTCGTGCGACACGACCCGCGACCCGGGCCGCATCTCCGCGAAGATGCGCGGCACGAGCTGCGTGACCGTGTGCGGCAGGAGGTAGAGCGTGAGCACGGTCGCGTCGCCGATCCGGGTCTCGAAGAGGTCGCGCTGCTCGAAGCGCACGTGCCCGGCCACGCCGGCCTTCACGGCGTTGTCGTTGGCGAGCTTCACCAGCGCGGGGTCGATGTCGACGCCGTAGCCGCGCGCGCCGTAGCGCTCGGCGGCGGTGATCACGAGCCGCCCGTCGCCGGAGCCGAGGTCCATCACGAAATCGTCCTTGCTCACCTGCGCGAGCTTGAGCATGTCGTCGACGATCTTCCACGGCGTCGGCACGTACGGCCCGGCGTTCTGCTGCGCGCGGGCGCGCCGCGGGGCGGCGGCACCGAGGGCGCCGGCCGCTGCCGCCGCGGTCGCGGCGAGCGCCGCGAGCGCCCGGCGGCGGGAAAGCTTCGTCAGCGCCTCAGTTTCCACGCCAGTTTCCACGCGAGTCTCCACGCCAGTCTCCACGCCAGTCTCCACCCGAGTCTCCACCCGAGTCTCTACTCGAGCTGCCACTCGGATTTACACTCAGGTTCCTATCCGCTCCAGCACGCCCTGCAGGGCGAAGTGCACCGACTGCCGCCGCACCGCCTCGCGGTCCCCCGGAAAATGCTTCGTCGCCGCCGCGGCCGCGCCGCCGGCGAGCGCCCAGCCGAAGCACACCATCCCGACCGGCTTCGCCGCGGTTCCACCGGCCGGTCCGGCTACGCCGGTGATCGACACCGCGACCTGCGCACGGCTCGCGGCGAGCGCGCCGCGCGCCATCTCGAGCGCCGTCTCCTCGCTCACCGCCCCCGCGCGCGCGAGCGTTTCCGCGCGCACGCCGAGCATCTCCTGCTTCGCCTCGTCGGAGTAGGTCACGAACCCCCGCTCGAACCAGTCGGAGCTGCCGGCGATCGCCGTCACCGCCTGCGCGACCCAGCCGCCGGTGCACGACTCCGCGGTGGCGAGCTTGAGCCCGCGCGCCTTGAGCCGGGTGCCGGCGAGCGTCGCGAGCGTGGTGAGCGCGTCAACGGTCATGCGGCCTCATCCTATCAGCCGCTTCGCCACCGCGAGCAGGACGAGCGTGTAGAACGCCGCCACCGCGTCGTCGAGCATCACGCCGAATCCGCCCTTCACCGTCCGGTCGAGGTGGCGGATCGGCGGCGGCTTCGCGACGTCGAAGAAGCGGAATGCGAGGAACGCCGCCACCTGCCACGCGAGCGCGGGCGGCGTGAAGAGGAGCACGGCGAGGAACGCGACCACCTCGTCCCAGTTCATGCCGCCGTGGTCGGCGACGCCGAGGTCGCGGCCGGTGCGGCCGCAGGCCCAGACGCCGGCGAGGAAGAACGCCACGATCGACGCCGCGACCCATTCGGGCCGGAGCCAGTACGCGAGCACCGCGTAGAGCGGGACCGCGAGCGCCGTCCCGACGGTTCCCGGCGCGAGCGGCGAGAGCCCGGTGCCGAACCCGAGCGCGACGAAGTGCGCCGGGTGCGAGAGCAGGAAGCCGACGCCGGGCCGCGGCGCATGCGGTCCGCCGGCGTGCGCGGTCATCGGAAGTGTTCGAAGCCGCGGCGGGCGACCTCGAACGGCTTCCCGCCGGCCAGCACGCGCACCCCGGGCGGGCCGGCGACGATGCGGCCGATGCGCGTCACTGCGACGCCGGCCGCGCGGCCGGCGGCGGCGACCTCGTCGCGTTTTGCCGCCGGCGCGGTGAACGCGAGCTCGTAGTCGTCGCCGCCGCCGAGGAGGCTCTCGTCGGCGAGCCGGCGGTCGGGACACGCCGCGAGCGCGACCGGCCGCGGCAGCGCGTCGAAGTCGATCTCGGCACCTGCCTTCGACTGCTCCGCAACGTGCCCGACGTCGGCAACGAGGCCGTCGGACACGTCGATCGCCGCGGTGGCGACGCCGCGCAGCCGCCGGCCGAGCGCGACGCGCGGCTCGGGCGCCTCGAGGCGCTCGACGCACCGCGCGGCGGCCGCCGGCGGCAGCGTCACCCGGCCGGCGAGATGCGCGAGCCCGAGCGCCGCTTCGCCGGTCGCGCCCGAGAGCCACAGGTCCTCGCCCGCGCTCGCCGCGTCGCGCCGCAGCGCGTAGCCCGGCGGCAGCGTGCCGATCGCGGTGATGGTGATCGTGCGCGGGCCGCGCGTCGTGTCGCCGCCGACGAGCTCGATCCGGTGCGCGTCGGCGAGCGCGAACATTCCGGCGGCGAACGCTTCGAGCCAGGGCTCGTCGGCCGCGGGCAGCGCGAGCGCGAGCAGGAACCAGCGCGGGTCGGCGCCCAGCGCGGCGAGGTCGGAGAGGTTCACCGCGAGCGACTTGTGGCCGAGCCGGCGCGAATCGGTGCCGGCGAGGAAGTGCGTGCCCTCGAGCAGCATGTCGGTGGTGACCGCGAGCGCGAGCCCGGTCGGCGCGGCAAGGAGCGCGCAGTCGTCGCCGATCGCCGAGGGCATGCCCGGGCGCACGAAGAACCGCCGGATCAGCTCGAACTCGGAGCTCACGCGCGCTGCAACGCCTGCGCTCTAGCGCCCGCCCGCTTCCTGCGGCCGCAGGCTCGCGGCGAGCCGGTCGAGGACGCCGTTCACGTACTTGTGGCCGTCGGTGCCGCCGTAGACCTTCGCGAGCTCGATCGCCTCGTTGATGACCACGCGGAACGGGATGTCGGGCGTGTGCTTCAGCTCCCACGCGGCGAGGAGCAGGATCCCGCGCTCGACCGGCGAGAGGTGCTCGAGCTTGCGGTCGAGGAGCGGCGTGATCGCGGCCTTCAGCGCCTCGGCCTCGGCGATCGTGCCGTCGAGTACGGCGCCGAAGTACGCCGCATCCGCCTTCGCGAAATTCGCGTCCTCGGCGAGCTGGGTGCGGATGGCGGACGCATCGTGGCCGGCGAGCTGCCACTGGTAGAGGCCCTGCAGCGCGTACTCGCGGGCGCGGCGGCGGGCGCTCTTCACCGTTTCACCCGTGGTGCCGGACGATTGCGCGCGCGAGGCGCGCCATCTCCACCGCGACCTCGGCGCAGTCGCGGCCCTTCGGCGCGGCGCGCGCCTCGGCCTGCGCCTCGGTGTCGGTGGTGAGGATGCCGTTCGCGACCGGCACGCCGGCGTCGAGCTGGACCTGCATCAGTCCGGCGGCCGACTCGTTCGCCACCACCTCGAAGTGATACGTCTCGCCGCGGATCACCGCGCCGAGCGCGACGAGCGCGTCGTACTTCCCGGTGGCGGCGAGCTTCTGCAGCGCGAGCGGCGCTTCCAGCGCGCCGGCGACCGCGACGACGCCGATGTCGGCCCCGGCCACGCCCAGCTCGGCAAGGCGCGCGAGGCACGATTCCAGCTCGACCCGCCCGATCGCCTCGTTGAAGCGGCAGCGGACGATGCCGATCTTCAGGCCCGCGCCGTCGAGGGCCGCTGCGATCTCGACCATGGGCTGCCTACTTCGCCGGCGCCGTGCGCGCCGGGCTCTCGTGGCCGGTGACCTCGAGCCCCCAGCCCGCCATGCTCGGCATGCGGCGCGGCGCGGCCAGCAGCCGCATCCGGCCGACCTTCAGGTCGCGCAGGATCTGCGCGCCGATGCCGTAGGAGAGGAGCTCGCGGCGCGGGGTCTGCGCCGGCCGGTCCGCGGGAACCTGCGCCGCGACGCGTTCGATGATCTGCCCCGCGCTCGCGGTGCAGTTGAGCAGCACCGCGACGCCCTTGCCGGCGCGGTCGATCGCGGCGAGCGCCTCGTGCAGCGACCACGAATGGCCGCCGCGCGCGGTCTCGAGGAGGTCGAGCAGCGACAGCGGCTCGTGGACGCGCACCAGCGTCTCCACGGCCGGGTCGATCTCGCCGCGCACGAGCGCGAGATGGGTCTCGCCCTGGAGCTTCTCGAGGTAGGCGACCATGCGGAAGCGGCCGTGCGGGGTCGCGATCTCGCGCTCGATCACGCGCTTGATCAGGCTCTCGGTGCGGCTGCGGAACTCGATCAGGTCGGCGATCGTGCCGAGCTTCAGGCCGTGCTCGCGGGCGAACTCGAGGAGGTCGGGCAGGCGCGCCATCGTGCCGTCGTCCTTCATGACCTCGCACAGCACTGCCGCGGGGTGAAGGCCCGCGAGCCCGGCGAGATCGCAGCAGGCCTCGGTGTGGCCGGCGCGCGCGAGCACGCCGCCGGGCTGCGCGATGAGCGGGAAGACGTGCCCCGGCTGCACGAGCTCGTCCGCGCGCGCGCCCGGCGCGGCCGCGACGCGGATCGTGTGCGCGCGGTCGGCAGCCGAGATGCCGGTGGTGACGCCGCGCGCCGCCTCGATCGACACGGTGAAGTTGGTGCCGTGGACCGAGCGGTTCGTCGGGACCATCGGCGCGAGGTTGAGGCGGCGGGCGTGCGCCTCGGTGATCGGCATGCAGACCAGGCCGCGGCCGTGCTTCGCCATGAAGTTGATCTTCTCGGCGGTGACGAACTCGGCCGCGAAGACGAGGTCGCCCTCGTTCTCGCGGTCCTCGTCGTCGACGAGGATCACCATCTCGCCGGCCTTGATCGCCGCGATGATGGCGCTCGTCGGGGAGATGGCGACGGGGCTGCCCATAGCGCGCGATTGTAGCGGTTACTTGCCGGCCGGCCTGAAGTCGAACGCGTAGGTGCGCTCGTCCGAGCGCGGCACGTAGACGATGCCCCTGCGCGCCGCCCACACGTTCACCTGGTGGTAGAGCGGGATGATGCCGTGGTCGGTCATCGCCACCCCGATCGCCTCGTGCAGCACCTTCTCGCGCCTGCCGTCGTCGACGGTCGCCAGGCCCTGCGCGAGCAGGCGGTCCAGCTGCGCGTTCGAGTAGCGGCCGCGGTTCGCGGTGCCGAGACCCTTGTCGCGATCGTAGGTCGCGAGCAGCGCCTTCATCGTGCCCGCCGGCTCGCCGGTGTCGGTGCCCCAACCGACCAGCATCAGGCTGAACTCGAGCCGGTTCGCGCGCGAGAAGTAGACCGACGCCGGCATGGTCACCACCGTGGTCGTGACGCCGATCCGCTGCAGCATCTGCGCGACCGCCTGTGCGACCTTCTCGTCGTTCACGTAGCGGTCGTTCGGGCCGTGCAGGGTGAGGCCGAACCCGTCCGGCCAGCCGGCCTCGGCGAGGAGCTTCCGCGCGGCGTCGGGGTCGTACCTGGCGGGCCGGAGCGCATCGGTGTAGCCGAACATGCCCTTCGGCATGAGCTGGCCGGTCGAGGAGGCGGCACCCTCCATGACGCGGTCGACGATCGCGTCGCGGTAGATCGCCTGCGAGAGCGCCTGGCGCACGCGCGCATCGCGCAAGGGGTTGCGCTCGAGCGGCCTGCCGGCCTTGTCGGTGACCATCGGCGACTTCTCGCGGCTGCCGTCGAGGTGGAGATAGATCAGCCGGTTCGAGACCGCGCGGAAGAGCTGGAGCTCGCGGTTCGCCTTCAGCTTCGCGATGTCCGAGGTCGGCACCGCCTCGATCGCCTGCACGTCGCCGGAGAGGAGCGCGGCGACCCGCGCCGGGTCGTTGGTGATCAGCCGGAACGTCACCTTCTCCCACGGCGCCCGCGGACCCCAGAAGGCGTCGTTCCGCACGAGCTCGATCCGGTCGCCCTTCGCCCAGCGGGCGAACTTGTAGGGCCCGGTCCCGATCGCGCTCTTCCCGGTGTTGAAGTCGTCGGTCGTCGCGTTCCGGGCGGCGCGCTTCGACACGATCATCAGCGAGCCGATCTCGGCCGGGAGCAGCGGATAGGGCGTGGCGGTCCTGAGCCGCAGGGTGTACTTGTCGACGACGATCTTCTCGGTGACCGGCTTGGTGTAGACGGTGTAGGGCCCCGGCGAGTTCTTGATCGTCTCCGGCCGCTCGATCGAGAACACCACGTCCTCGGCGGTGAAGTCGGAGCCGTCGTGGAACTTGACCCCCTCGCGCAGCTTGAACTCCCAGGTGAGGTCGTCGACCGGGCGCCAGGACAGCGCGAGCCCCGGCTTCATGCGCTGGTTCTCGTCCTTCGGGATGAGCTGGCCGAAGACGTGCTCGCCGACGCTCGCGTTCGGCGTGAGGAGGTGGAAGTGCGGGTCGATCGAGGTGACGTCGGCGGCAAGCCCGATCGTGATCGACTGCGCGGGAGCCGGCGAAGCGGCCGCGGCGGCGGCGAGGCTGGCGAGGACGACGAGGATTCTCTTCACGGCTGCTCCCTCAGTGATCGATGATCCGCCCGAACCGCACCGCGGTGAGCCCGGGCTGGACGTAGCGCAGCGGCGCCGGCATGACGAGGATGCAGGCGTCGTACGGCGTCCTCACCGGCTCGCCGCCGTCGTGCGCCACCACCGTGCCGGCACGGGCGATCGTCTCCATGCCGGTGTAGCGCTCGACGAACTCGAAGCGCGGCGTCCTGATCGTCACCGCGTGCGTGACCTGGACGAAGCGCTGCGCGCTCGCGGCCGGCGCGGGATGGGCGGCGAAGAACTCCGGCGCCATGATTCCCGCCGCGCGCAGGAATGCGAGCGAGGCATCCAGCGCGAGGCGCGCGGCGGAGGCCTCACCGTGCTGGCCGCACTCGACGAGGAGCGCGTTCCTGGGGCTCGACGGCTCGCCGAAGCCGCGGTAGTCGCGCATGCGTGCGCCGCTCGCGTGGCCCGTATCGCTGATGACGAACGCCGGCAGCCCGACGCGGCGCGCGAGGTCGCGGCCCTTCGCGTGCGGGCCGGCGATCGCCAGGGGCGGGGCCGGGAGATGCATCGAATGCAGGTCGAGGAGCAGGTCGGCCGCGGCGACGGCGGGCCGCAGCGCCCGCGCCCGCGCGAGCTCCGCGCTCGTGCGGGCACTGTCGAGCTTGTCGTCGCTCCAGACGCGGTTGAAGTCCTCGTCCACCCAGCGCGTGTCGGCGGGGCGCTCGACCGAGAAGCGCGCGAAGGCGTCGACGTTCGCGAACGAGAGCGTGAGCTTCCCGCGCGCGGGGCGGGGCTCCCAGCGGAAGAGCCGGTCCACCGCGTACGCCCCGCACACCTCGTTGCCGTGCGTGAGCGCATTGACCATCGCGTGCGGGCCGGGCCGGCCGGAGTCGAACGTGTGCACGTAGTCGATCCCGGTGTTGCCGTGCCGCCAGGGCGCGATGTCGGGGATCGGGTATTCGGTCGCGTAGTGCTCGTCATCCATCGGGACGCTCTTCGTCCATGGCGGTGAGTTCGGGCGCGCGGATTTTCTCACGGACGCGGCCGCCGGACCGCCGGGACGTGACGCCGGTTACGTTCCCGCACCGCGGCACGACGGGGGTGGAGCGCGTCCTGCTTTGGATCCCGGCATCGAAATCAGGGGGGCGGTCCGACCATGGAATCCGCTGTCGCAGCACCGATTGCCAAGCAGTACACGCTCGTCTTCGTCCAGCCCGGCAAGGATTACGGCTGGCTGGTCGCCCTCGCCGGGAGCGGCCACTCGCACTTCTTCGCCGATCGCAGCCTGGCGCTCACCTACGCCAAGGCATGGGCCTCGGCGAACCGGCCGAGCAAGGTGTGCGTGAACGGCGCCGGCGAAGGCCTCGAGCACGAGTGGATCTTCCGCTAGGGGCTGACGCCCAGCGGCACTCGCCTGCCCCCGCGCGTCAGCCCGCCGCGCGGCCGTTCCTGCGCACCACCGCCAGCTTCGGCCGGCTCGCCGCGCGGAACTGCTCGTAGAGGCTCGGCTCCTCGAGCGCGAGCCGCGCCGGCTCGACGCCGCGCCGCGCGAGCCACGCGGTGAACCGCGCGAGCTCGATCTCGCTCCGCAGGTTCTCCGCCGCCCACTTCGCCACTTCCGGATCGGTGTCGTCCGTCAGCTCGACGAGCTGCGGGATCAGCTCCTGTGAGAGGTCGAGCTGGATGCGGCGCAGGAAGGTGTCGGACATGGCAGGCGAGCTTCGGTGCGGGGCCGAGCACCGAAGCTCCCACGCCGCCGCGGGCGGGTCCAGACGCTGTGACAGAAGTTTGCGAAGCGAGGTGGGCGGTTACAATCGCCCGGCCTCCGCGGCATGCGCCCCGCCCGCCCCCATGATCCTGCGCGCCCTCCTCGCACCGCTCTGCGCCGCGCTCCTCGCGGCCGCACCGGCGTGCGCCGCGGATCTGCGCATCGGGATGTCGGCCGACGTGACCTCGATCGACCCGCACTTCGTCAACATCACGCCGAACAACAACGTCGCCTGGCACCTCTTCGAGGCGCTCACGCACGTCGACGAGAACGTGCGGCTCGTGCCGGGGCTCGCCGAATCGTGGCGGCCGGTCGATTCGACGACCTGGGAGTTTCGCCTGCGCAAGGGCGCGCGGTTCAGCGACGGCGCGGAGGTCACGACCGAGGACGTCGCCTTCTCGATCGACCGGCCGGCGACGCTCACCACGAGCCCGGGCCCGTTCACGACCTTCACCCGGCCGATCATCGCGAAGGAAGTCGTCGACCGCCATACGATCCGGCTGAGGACCGCGGCGCCCTACGCGATGGTGCCGTACGACCTCAACTCGATCTTCATCGTGTCGAAGAAGGCGGCGGCCGGCGCGAGCACCGAGGACTTCAACTCGGGGAAGAGCGCGATCGGCTCGGGACCGTACAAGCTCGCGCGCTTCGCCCGCGGCGACCGGGTCGAGCTCGTGCGGAACGACTCCTACCAGGGCCCGCAGCCGGCGTGGGACCGGGTGATCCTGCGGATCGTGCCGAACGACGGGGCGCGCGTCACCGCGCTCCTCGCCGGCGATCTCGACGCGATCGAGTACGTGCCGACCGCGGATCTCAGGCGCGTGCGTTCGACGCCGCGCTTCCGCCTCGAGCAGAAGGTCTCCTGGCGGACCATCTTCTTCACCCTCGACCAGCGCCGCGCGCCTCCCGCCGGCGTGACCGACAAGGGCGGCCGGCCGCTCGATCGCAATCCCTTCGCCGACCCGCGCGTGCGCGAGGCGATGTCGAAGGCGATCAACCGCCAGGCGATCGTCGAGCGGGTCATGGACGGCGCCGCGGTGCCGGCCTCGAACCTCGTCGCCCCCGCGATCTTCGGCCACGTCGCGGGCCTCGAGCCCGAGCCCTACGACGTCGAGGGCGCGCGGAAGCTCCTCGCCGAGGCGGGTTTCCCGCAGGGCTTCGCGACGGTGCTCGCCGCGCCGAACAACCGCTACCTCAACGACGACCAGATCGCGCAGACGGTCGCGCAGCTCCTCGCGCGCATCGGCATCGAGGCGAAGGTGCACGCGCTGCCGCTCGCCGCGTACTTCCCGAAGGCGCGCAACCTCGAGTTCCCGATGGCGATGCTCGGCTGGGGCTCGTTCTCGGGCGACCTCGCGCTGCGCTCGCTCGCGCTCACCTACGACGCCGACCGCGGCCTCGGCGCATGGAACTGGGGGCGGTACGGCAACCCGGGGCTCGACCGGCTCGTCGTCCAGGCGCTCGCCACCGTCGACGAGCGCAAGCGCGAAGGAATCGCGCAGGAGGCGATGCGGCTCGCCATGGCCGACCGACCGGTGATCCTGCTCCACCACCAGGTCGCCACCTGGGCGATGCGGCGCGAGCTTCGCTACGCCGCCCGCACCGACGAGTACACGTTCGCGCACCAGTTCCGGCCGCAGTAGCGCCGCCCGTGCTCGCCTACGTCATCCGCCGCCTGCTGCAGAGCGTGGTGGTGCTCTTCGTGATGTCGCTGCTCGTCTTCGTCGGGGTGTACGCGATCGGCAACCCGGTCGACATCCTCATCAACCCGAACGCCGACCAGGAGGACATCGAGCGCGCGATCAGGGGGCTCGGCCTCGACAAGCCGCTGTGGGAGCAGTACTTCGTGTTCCTGCAGCGGGCGCTCGCGGGCGATCTCGGCCGATCGTTCGCGTACAACGTGCCGGCGCTGCAGCTCATCCTCGAGCGCATGCCGGCGACGCTCGAGCTCGCGACCGCGGCGATGCTGATCGCGATCGTGCTCGGGCTGCCGCTCGGCCTGTGGGCGGGGCTCAAGCCGGAGTCGTTCGCCGGCAAGGCGATCATGACCGGCTCGATCCTCGGCTTCTCGCTGCCGACGTTCTGGGTCGGGCTGATGCTGATCATGGTCTTCTCCGTGTACCTCGGCTGGCTCCCGTCGAACGGGCGCGGGCCGACGACCGATGTCCTCGGCGTGCCGGTGAGCTTCCTCTCCTGGGACGGCATCCGGCACCTCGTCATGCCGGCGACCAACCTCGCGCTCTTCAAGCTGTCGCTGATCATCCGGCTCACGCGCGCCGGAACGCGCGAGGCGCTGCTGCAGGACTACGTCAAGTTCGCGCGCGCCAAGGGGCTCTCCAATGCCCGCGTCGTCGGCGTGCACGTGCTCAAGAACATCCTGATCCCGATCGTGACGGTGATCGGGCTCGAGTTCGGCTCGGTGATCGCGTTCGCGATCGTCACCGAGACGGTGTTCGCCTGGCCGGGCATGGGGAAGCTCATCATCGACTCGATCAACGTGCTCGACCGGCCGGTGATCGTCGCCTACCTCCTGATCATCGTGACGCTCTTCATTTTCATCAACCTCGCGGTCGACGTCGCGTACTCGATGCTCGATCCGCGCGTGCGGCTGGCGGACGCCAAGGGATGAACCCTCCCGCCGAATCGCCCGCCGAAGGCGCCACCGAGGTCGTGCTCGCCGCTGCGGCCGCGCCCGGCGTCGCTGCCCCCACCGCCGCGGAAGAGACGCCCTTCCGCCGCATCGCCGCCGACTTCGCGGCGAGCCGGATCGCGCTGTGCGGGCTCGGCCTCTTCGCGCTCATCGTGCTCTGCGCCCTCCTCGCGCCGCTCATCTCGCCGCAGAACCCCTACGACCTCGCGCAGCTCGACGTGCTCGACGGCCGGCTCGAGCCGGGGACGCGGTCGGGCGACGGCAAGCGCGTCTTCTGGCTCGGCACCGACGACCAGGGCCGCGACATGCTCTCGGCGATCTTCTACGGCCTGCGGATCAGCATCGGCGTCGGGGTGAGCGCGACCCTGTGCGCGCTCGCGCTCGGGCTCTCGCTCGGGCTCGCGGCCGCGTTCTTCGGCGGCCGGGTCGACGCGCTGATCATGCGCGTGGTCGACATCCAGCTCTCGTTCCCGGCGATCCTGATCGCGCTCATCCTGCTCGCGGTGCTCGGCCAGGGCGTGGACAAGATCATCGTCGCGCTGGTGGCGGTGCAGTGGGCGTACTACGCGCGCACCGTGCGCTCGGCGGCGCTGGTCGAGCGCTCGAAGGAGTACATCGAGGCGGCGCGCTGCCTCGCGCTGCCGGGCGCGCGCATCGTCTTCCGCCACCTGCTGCCGAACTGCCTGCCGCCGCTGATCGTGGTGGCGACGGTGCAGGTCGCCGCCGCGATCGCGCTCGAGGCGACGCTCTCCTTCCTCGGCCTCGGGCTGCCGATCACCGAGCCCTCGCTCGGCCTCCTGATCGCGAACGGGTTCACCTACATGCTGTCGGGGAAGTACTGGATCAGCTTCTTTCCCGGCGTCGCGCTGCTCGCCACGATCGTCAGCATCAACCTCGTCGGCGACCAGCTGCGCGACGTGCTCAACCCGCGCCTGCAGCGCTGAGCGTTCCGGCGCGATGATCCCGACCGCGATGATCCCGACCCCGATGATCCCGACCCCGATGATTCCAACCCGATGATTCCAACCCGATGATTCCAACCCGATGATCCCAACCCTGGCGGTCGATCAGCTCCGCACTCATTTCTTCACCCGGCAGGGCGTGGTGAAGGCGGTCGACGGAGTGTCGTTCGACGTGCACGCGGGCAAGGTGCTCGGCCTGGTCGGCGAATCGGGATCGGGGAAATCGATGACCGGGTTCTCGATCATCGGCCTCGTCGACCCGCCGGGCCGGATCGTCGGCGGGGAGATCCGGCTGAAGGGCCGGAACCTGCGCGACCTCGCGCCGGCGGAGTGGCGCGCGGTGCGCGGCGACCGCGTGGCGATGATCTTCCAGGACCCGATGATGACGCTGAACCCGGTCCTGCGGATCGACACCCAGATGATCGAAGCGGTGCGCGCGCACGCAGCGCTCTCCGTCGAGGCGGCGCGCGAGCGCTCGCGCGAGGCGCTCGTGCGCGTGGGCATCGCCTCGCCCGACGAGCGACTCCGCGCCTATCCGCACCAGTTCTCCGGCGGGATGCGCCAGCGCGTCGCGATCGCGATCGCGCTCATCAACCGGCCCGATCTCCTGATCGCCGACGAGCCGACCACCGCGCTCGACGTGACGATCCAGGGCCAGATCCTCGCCGAGGTGCAGAAGCTCTGCCGCGAGAGCGGCACCGCGCTCCTCTGGATCACGCACGACCTCGCGGTGATCGCCGGCCTCGCCGACGAGGTGTGCGTGATGTACGCCGGCCGGATCGTCGAGCGCGGGACGGTCAACGAGGTGCTCGACGCGCCGCTGCACCCCTACACCCGCGGCCTGCTCGACTCGGTGCCGAGCCGCAACCGGCCGGGCGCGCCGCTCCGCCAGATCCCGGGCATGTCGCCTTCGCTCGCGCGTCTGCCCGAGGGCTGCGCGTTCCGGGAGCGCTGCGCGCGCGCGACCGAGACCTGCCTCTCGGAGCCGCCGCTCTATTCACTCGGCGGGCGCGAGGTCCGCTGCTTCCATCCGATCCACGCCGAGGACGAGGCGAGCGTCGAATGAGCGCAGCGCCGCTGCTCGAGCTGCGGGGCGTGTCGAAGCGCTTCGTGAGGTCGCTCGACACCGCGGCGCGGATCGCGCGCCGTCTCGGGGCGAACGTCCGCGAGGAAGTCGTGCACGCAGTCGACGGCGTCGACCTCGCGGTGCGGCAGGGCGAGGTGGTCGGCCTCGTGGGCGAATCGGGCTGCGGCAAGTCGACGCTCGGCCGGCTCGCCGCGGGACTGCACGCGCCGAGCGCGGGGACGCGCCTCTGGCGCGGCCGCGAGGTCGATTCGGCTCCGCCGGAGGAGCGGCGCCGCACCGGGCTCGCGATCCAGATGATCTTCCAGGACCCGTACGCCTCGCTCAACCCGCGCATGCGCGTCGCGGACATCGTCGGCGAGGCGCCGGTCGTGCACGGCGTCGTGCCGCGCGCGGCGCAGCGCGACTACGTCGCGGAGTGCCTCGTGCGCGTCGGCCTCGACCCGGTGCTCGCGCGCCGGTACCCGCACCAGTTCTCCGGCGGGCAGCGCGCGCGCATCGGCATCGCCCGCGCGCTCGCGGTGAGACCCGAGTTCCTGGTGTGCGACGAGGCGGTGGCCGCGCTCGACGTGTCGATCCAGGCGCAGGTGCTCAACCTCTTCCTGCGCCTGCGCGCGGAGCTCGGGCTCACCTATCTCTTCATCAGCCACGACCTCGGCGTCGTGCGCCACCTCGCCGACCGCGTCGTCATCATGTACCTCGGGCGCGTGGTCGAGGCCGCTCCGACCGCGGCGCTCTACGCCGCGCCGAACCATCCGTACACGCAGGGGCTGCTCGCCGAGGTGCCGCGCCTCGACGTTCGCCACCGGACCTTCTCCGCCGTTCGCGGCGAGATCCCCTCGCCGCTCGCGCCGCCGCCCGGCTGCCACTTCCATCCGCGCTGCCCGCACGCGATGCCGCGGTGTAAGATCGAACGGCCGTCCTTGCGCGAGATCGCGCCGGGCCGGCTCTCCGCCTGCCACCTGAACGACGCGCCCGCCGACGCCGCGCCGGCCGGCCTGAGCGAGGTCACCGCATGAACCGCGACGCGAGGCTCCCGATCACGGCCGAGACGTGGGCGATGCTCGAGCGCCTGGTCGCGTTCGACACCACCAGCCGCGAGTCGAACCTCGGCCTGATCGAGTGGGTGCGCGACTGGCTGAAGGGGTTCGGCATCGGCTCGCGGCTCACCTACGACGCGGACCGCAGGAAGGCGAACCTCTTCGCGACGATCGAGCGCGGCGCGCGTCCGGGGATCGTGCTCTCCGGCCACACCGACGTGGTGCCGGTCGACGGCCAGCCGTGGGACACCGACCCGTTCCGCGCGACGATCCGGGACGACCGCATCTATGCCCGCGGCGCCTGCGACATGAAGGGCTTCCTCGCCGCCGCGCTCGCGATGACGCCGCGCTTCCTCGCCGCGGAGCTCAGGGCGCCGGTGCACTTCGCGCTCTCCTACGACGAGGAGCTCGGCTGCATCGGCGTGCGCGGGCTGATCGAGGACCTCGTCCGCAACGGCATCCGGCCCGCGGGCTGCATCGTCGGCGAGCCGACCGCGATGCAGCCGGTGATCGCGAACAAGGGCATGCGCACGTTCCGCTGCACGGTGCGCGGGAAGGAGGCGCACTCCGCGCTCGCCCCGCACGGCGTGAACGCGATCGAGTACGCGGCGCGCCTGGTGGCTTACGTCCGCCAGGTGGCCGACCGGATGCGCGCGACCGAGCCGCGCGACCACGGCTTCGAGGTGCCTTTCACGACCCTGCAGACCGGACTCATCCGCGGCGGCACCGCGCCGAACATCGTGCCGCGCGAGTGCGAGTTCCACTTCGAATTCCGCTACCTGCCGGGCGCCGACCCGGACGCGATCGAGCGCGAGATCCGCGCCTACGCGGCCGACGTCCTCGAGCCGGAGATGAAGGCGGTCGAGCCGCAGGCCGGCTTCGAGTTCTTCACCAAGGCCGAGATTCCGGGCCTCGACACCGCCGAGTCGGATAAGGTCACCGCGCTCGCGCAGGCGCTGTCGCGCAACCGCGCCGCCAGGAAGGTCGCCTACGCCGCCGAGGCGGGCCTCTTCCAGCAGGCCGGCATCCCGTCGATCATCTGCGGCCCGGGCTCGATCGAGCAGGCGCACAAGCCGAACGAGTTCGTCACGCTCGCGGAGCTCGCCCGCTGCGAGGCGTTCCTCGAGCGGCTCGTCGGGGAATTGACAGCGCCGCAAGCGTGACCGAGGTCACGGCGGCGCCACCGCCGGCCTCGCGGCGGCGCTTCGCCTCCCGCAAGATCCGGTGGGCCGCGACCGGTTCGACCCCAAGATGTCGTGGCCCGGAAGGAGGCGTTTGGATCCGGGCATCGCAGGAACCCTGGCGACCGCCGTCTGGTGCCTGCACCGGTATTTCCTGCTCGACCGCACCCATGTCGCCCGGCGCGGCCGCACCGCCCGGCGTCGCGCCCTTGCCCTCTCCTGGTCCGCCTCCGGGGTCGTGATCGCCGGTGCGTGCGCGTGCGCGGTCACCGCGGCCGCGCTCGCCGGCGCGGCGGCCCGGGACGTTCCCGCCGCCCTGCTCTATCTCGGCGGCTGCGCGGTCGCGCTCGCCGCGCTCGGCATCGTCGAAGGCCTCACGTTCGCGTTCCGCCGGCGGCTCGCGCTCGATGGCGCGCGGCGGGAAGCCCGCCGGATGTCGGTGCGCACGCTGCTGCGGACCGCGCCGAACAGCCAGAGCCCGGTCTAGCGCCCGCTATTCGTCGGTGCCTTCCGCTGCGGCCTCGGCGTGCTTCGCGAGCTTCTCGCGGATGCGCGCGCCCTTGCCCGAGCGGTCGCGCAGGTAGTAGAGCTTCGCCCGCCGCACGTCGCCCTTGCGCTTCACCTCGACCGAGGCGATCAGCGGCGAGTAGGTCTGGAAGGTGCGCTCGACGCCCTCGCCCGAGGACACCTTGCGCACGGTGAACGAGGAGTTGATGCCGCGGTTGCGCTTGGCGATCACCACGCCCTCGTACGCCTGGACGCGCTTGCGGTCGCCTTCCTTGACGTTCACGTTCACGATCACGGTGTCGCCGGGCGCGAACGCCGGCGTTTCGCGGCCGAGCCGCTTGATCTCTTCCTGCTCGAGCTCGGTGATGAGATTCATCGTCATGCTCCCTTCGTCTCGTGCTCCCGGCGGAATTCCGCGAGGAGCGTTCGTTCGACATCGCTCAATGCCCGGGCGGCCAGGAGATCCGGCCGCCGCAGCCACGTCCTGCCGAGCGCGGCCTTCAGCCGCCAGCGCTCGATCCCTGCATGGTGCCCCGAGAGCAGCACCTCGGGCACCCGTGCGCCCTCGTACACTTCCGGCCGCGTGTAGTGCGGGCAGTCGAGCAGGGCGTCCACGAACGACTCCCGCGCCGCCGACTCCTCGCCGCCGAGCGCACCCGGCAGCTGCCGCACGATCGCGTCGATCAGCGCCATCGCGGCGAGCTCGCCGCCCGAGAGCACATAGTCGCCGACCGACAGCTCCTCGTCCACCACGCGCTCGACCAGCCGCTCGTCGACCGCCTCGTACCTGCCGCACACCAGCACCAGCCGCGCCGCCTGCGCGAGCGCGACCACCTTCGCGTGATCGAGCACCGCACCCTGCGGCGAGAGCAGGATCACGCGTCCGCGCTCGCCCGGCACCTGCGCCTGCGCCGCCCGGATCGCAGCCGCGAGCGGTTCGGCCATCATCACCATCCCCGGCCCGCCGCCGTACGGCCGGTCGTCGACCGTGCGGTGGTTGTCCGAGGTGAAGTCCCGCGGATTCCAGGTCGCGAGGCTCCACCGCCCTTCTTCCCGCGCCCGCCGCGTGATGCCGTGCTCCGCAACCGCCGCGAACATCTGCGGGAAGAGCGTCACGCAGTCGAACCGGATCATCGCCACGCTTGCCAGTCGCAGCCTTACCAGTCGAGCTTCCAGTCGACCTCGATCCGCCGCGCCGCGAGATCGACCTTCTTCACTACCGTCGCGACGAACGGCAGCAGCCGCTCGCCCTTCCCCTCGCCGACCCGCATCACGTCGTTCGCGCCGGTCGAGAACAGCTCCCGCACCTGCCCGAGCGGCTCGCCCGCCCCGTTCACCACGTCCAGGCCGACGAGGTCGGCCCAGTAGAACTCGCCCGGGGCGGCGGCGGGCAGCGCCGCGCGCGGCACCGCGAGCTCCGCCCCTTTCAGGCGGGCCGCCGCATCCCGATCGCCGCATCCCGCGAGCCTCGCCACGACGGTTGCACCGTGCACCGCAGCCTCCTCGACCGCGACCTCCCGCCATTCGTCGCGCCGGCCGATCCAGAGCCGGCGGTAGCGCGCGAGCGTGGCCGGCGCTGCGGTGAACGGCACGATCTTCACCCACCCTTTCACCCCGAAGGGCGCGGCCACGCGCCCCATCACGAGCAGGTTACTGGGCAGTGCCGGCGGCGGGCTTGGCACGCGCCTTCACGAGCCGCGCAACCGTGGGCGAGAGCTTCGCGCCCTTTCCCGTCCAGTGGGCGAGCCGCGCGCCGTCGAGGCGGAAGCTCTCGCGGTCGGCGGGCGCCTTGGGATCGTAGAAGCCGATGCGCTCGATGAACCGGCCGGTCGCCGCGAAGTGCGAATCCGCGGCGACGATGTTGTAGAACGGCCGCTTCTTGGCGCCGCCGCGAGCCAGGCGAATCACTACCATGGGAAGAATTCCGGGACCGGAAAAGGGCGCGATTCTACGCGAGTTACGCTCTGATTGGCAAGGCTTTTCAGGGCGCTAGCGCATCCCCGGGAAAGCCCCCCGCAGCGCCCGCATCATCTTCGCGAGCCCGCCCTTCTGCATCTGCTTCATCATCTTCTGCATCTCGCCGAACTGGTTGAGCAGGCGGTTCACCTCCTGCACCGGGACGCCTGACCCGGCGGCGATCCGGCGCTTGCGCGAAGCCTTGATGATCTCCGGCTTCGCGCGCTCGGCCGGGGTCATCGCGTTGATGATGCCCTCGATCCGGCGCAAGCCGCGGTCGTCGGCGAGCGCGGGCGAGCTCTGCGCGGCCTGCGCGATCTGCGCCGGCAGCTTGTCGACGAGCGAGGCGAGGCTGCCCATCTTCTTCATCTGCTGGAGCTGGCCCTTGAAGTCCTCGAGATCGAAGCCCTTGCCCTTTTTGAACTTTTCGGCGAGCTTCTGGGCGCCCGCCTCGTCGATCCCCTTGCGCGCCTCCTCGACGAGCGAAACGATGTCGCCCATGCCGAGGATGCGCGCGGCCATGCGCTCGGGGTGGAACGGCTCGATCCCGCCGAGCTTCTCGCCCACCCCGGCGAACTTGATCGGCTTCCCGGTGACGTGCCGCACCGAGAGCGCGGCGCCGCCGCGCGCGTCGCCGTCGAGCTTGGTCAGCACGACGCCGGTGAGCGGCAGCGCCTCCGCGAACGCCCGTGCCACGTTGACCGCGTCCTGGCCCTGCATCGAGTCGACGACGAACAGCGTCTCGGCCGGCGCGAGCGCGGCGTGCAGCGCCGCGATCTCCTTCATCATCGCCTCGTCGATCGCGAGGCGCCCGGCGGTGTCGATGATGAGGACGTCGTTGTAGTGGCTGCGCGCGTGCGCCACCGCGGCGCGCGCGATGTCGACCGGCTGCTCGCCGACCTGCGACGGGAAGAAATCGACTCCGGCCTGGCCGGCGAGGGTCGCGAGCTGCTCGATCGCCGCCGGCCGGTACACGTCGACCGACGCGACGAGCGGCCTCTTGCGGTGCGCCTCCTGCAGGAGCTTCGCGAGCTTGCCGACCGTCGTCGTCTTGCCCGAGCCCTGCAGGCCGGCCATCAGGATCACCGCCGGCGGCGCGACCGCGAGCTCGAGCCCGGCGCTCTCGCCGCCCATCACCGCGGTGAGCTCGCGATGCACGACGCCGACGAGCGCCTGACCGGGGGTGAGGCTGCCGATCACCTCCTCGCCGAGCGCCTTTTCCTTCACCCGCGCGACGAAGTCCTTCACCACCGGCAGCGCGACGTCGGCCTCGAGCAGCGCCATGCGCACCTCGCGCAGGGCGTCGGCGACGTTCGCCTCGGTGAGGCGCGCTTCGCCGCGGAGCTGCTTCGCGACGCGCGCGAGCCGCTGGGTGAGGTTGTCGAGCATGGCGGATGGCGGCGGCTGTGGTGGTCGCGGCGGCGGCCGCGCAGGCGGCCGCGGCGGCGCGGGGGTGGGATAATCCGCGCCGGATGGACGGAATTCTACTGCACGCGGTCGCGGCGCTCCTCTACGGCGCGCTCGCCGCGCACTTCTGGCGCACGCGCTGGCACTCGCCGCACTCGGCGGGTCTCGCGCAGTGGGAGCGGCTCGCCATCCTCGTGCCGGTCGCGCTCCACACCTTCCTCCTCTACCAGGCGCTCTTCGTCGCGCCGGAGCTGCGCTTCGGCTTCGGCCAGGCACTGTCGATCACCCTGTGGCTCGCGGTGCTCATCTACTGGGTGCAGAGCCTGTTCGTGAACCTCGAGGGCATGCAGCCGATCGTGCTCGGCGCGGCCGCCGTGTGCGTTCTCCTCCCCGGTCTCTTCCCCGGTCTCGCCGCGTCGCGCGAAGCCTCGGGCCTCGCGTTCCGCGCGCACCTCGCGCTCGCGATGCTCGCCTACGGCCTGTTCACGATCGGGGCGATGCACGCGCTCCTGATGGCGCTCGTCGAGCGGCGGCTGCACCGCGGCCGGCTGGTCGGCGCGCGGGGCGAGCACGCCGACGACCGGACCCTGCCGGGAGTGGGTCCGCTCGAGGGCCCGCTCGCGAGCCTGCCGCCGCTCCTGACGCTCGAGCGACTGCTGTTCCGGATCCTCACCCTCGGGTTCGTGCTGCTGACGCTCACTCTCCTCAGCGGTGCGATCTACTCCGAGGAGGTGTTCGGCCGCGCGCTGCGGCTCAACCACAAGACGCTGTTCGCGATCCTCTCGTGCGTGATCTTCGGCCTGCTGCTCGCGGGGCGCTGGCGCTACGGCTGGCGCGGGCGGCGGGCGCTGCGCTGGACGCTCGCCGGCTTCGTCATGCTGCTGCTCGCCTACGTCGGCAGCCGGTTCGTCATGGAAGTGATCCTCGGCCGCGGCCCCGTGTGATGTCAGTGTAATGCCCCTTGTTACGCCCCGTGTTTCGCCCGACGTGACGGCGGCGCGCGCGGGCCGGGGATATACTGGACCGGTCGCCTTCCTCCCCTCCCGGACTTGGACATCGCGTTGAAGTGGCAGCTTGCCGCGCTCGCGGCGCTGCTCGTCGTCTCGGGCTTCTTCTCGATCGCCGAGACGAGCATGATGGCGATCAACCGCTATCGCCTGCGCGCGATGGCGCGCCTCGGCGATCGCGCGGCGCAGCGCACCACCGCGCTCCTCGCGCGCACCGACCGCCTGCTCGGGGTCATCCTGCTCGGCAACAACCTGGTGAACAGCGCCGCCTCGGTGCTCGCCGGGGTCATCGCGATCGATCTTCTCGGCCAGAACCAAGTGGCGCTCTCGGTCGCCACCGTCGCGATCACGTTTCTCATCGTCGTCTTCTCCGAGATCACGCCCAAGGTCCTTGGCGCGACTTTCCCCGAGAAGATCGCCCTCCCGCTCTCCTACGTCCTCGGGCCGCTGCTGAAGCTGCTCTACCCGGCGGTGTGGTTCGTCAATCTCTTCTCGACCGCGGTCCTGCGCGTGTTCGGCGTGCGGCCGCACGCGGCCGCCGAGCCGCAGCGACTGTCGCAGGAGGAGCTGCGCTCGCTCGTGCTCGAGCACACCCACATGATCCCGAGGAAGCACGCCTCGATCCTGGTGAACCTCTTCGACCTCGACCGCATCACCGTCGAGGACGTGATGACCCCGCGCGCCCAGATCGAGGCGGTCGACCTAGACGCCCCCGGCGAGGACATCGTGCGCCACCTCTCGACGAGCTACCACACCCGCCTGCCGGTGTACCGCGGCGAGCTCGGCAACGTCGTCGGCGTCCTCCACCTGCGGCGGGCGCTGTCGCTCCTGCGCGAGGGCGAGCTCGACAAGGCGGCACTCGAGGCGCTGCTCACCGATCCCTACTTCGTGCCCGCGGAGACCCCTGCGCTCACCCAGCTCCAGTATTTCCAGGAAGCGAAGGAGCGGCTCGCGCTCGTCGTCGACGAGTACGGCGAGCTGCAGGGCCTCCTCACGCTCGAGGACATCATCGAGGAGATCATCGGCGAGTTCACCACCGCCGCCCCGGTCAAGGCGTCCGGGTTCGTCTGGGACGAGGACGGCAGCGCGCTCGTCGAGGGCGCCTCCCCGCTGCGGGAGCTCAACCGCAAGCTCGGGCTCGCGCTGCCGCTCGACGGGCCGAAGACCCTGAACGGCCTTCTCCTCGAGCACCTCCAGGACATCCCCGAGGCGGGGGTGAGCGTCAAGATCGGCGGCGTGCCGATGGAGATCGTGCAGACCCAGGACCGGGTGGTGAAAACCGTCCGCCTTTTCAAGCCTCTTCCGCAGCCGGTGGCGGAGGCCCCGGCCTGAGCTTCGCCCGGGGCCGGGAAAACCCCGGCCGAAAAGCCAAAATGCCGCTTGAACTCATTGGGTTAGGTGTGAAACTTTAGGCTTTACAAGGGCTGCGGCCGCGGGGCATCATCCCCGAGGTTCCACCCACCGGACGCGAGCCCCAAGGATCCCCCCGCGATGGCGGTCAACCCCAGCTACGGCGCGGCGATGAGCGGGCTCGCCCGGGCGCTCGTCCAGCACGGCCGGCTCGCGGAGAACGTCGCCGAGGAGTTGTCGGTCCAGGCCCGCAACCACGGCTCGGCGTTCATCGAGCAGCTCGTGGCGAGCCGCCGGATGAGCACGCTCGACGTGGCGGAGTTCGCCTCGCAGGTCTTCGGCCTGCCGCTGCTCGACCTCGATGCGCTCGACGCCGGCGCGCTGCCGCTCGACCTCGTCGACAAGAAGCTCATGCGCGAGCGCCGGGTGCTGCCCCTGCGCAAGCGCGGCAACCGGCTCGCGGTTGCCGTCTCCGACCCGTCGCACACCCAGGTGCTCGACGAGGTCAAGTTCCAGACCTCGATGTCGATCGACCCGATCGTGGTCGAGGACGACAAGCTGCGCGCGATCCTCGCCCGCGTGCTCGAGCGCGCCGAGACCTCGCTCAAGCAGCTCATCGACGAGGACCTGTCGGTCGAGTTCGGCGACGACGAGACGCAGTCGGCGGCGAGCGAGTCGGCGGCGAGCGAAGTCGACGACGCGCCGGTCGTCAAGTTCATCCAGAAAGTGATGCTGGATGCGATCAGCGACGGCGCCTCCGACATCCACTTCGAGCCCTACGAGCGCTTCTACCGCATTCGCTTTCGCATCGACGGCGAGCTGCGCGAGATCACCCAGCCGCCGCTCGTGCTGCGCGAGAAGATCGCCTCGCGCCTGAAGGTGATCTCCAAGCTCGACATCTCGGAGAAGCGCGTCCCGCAGGACGGGCGGCTCAAGCTCGTGCTGTCGAAGGACCGGGCGATCGATTTCCGGGTGTCGACCCTGCCGACCCTGCACGGCGAGAAGCTCGTGCTGCGGATCCTCGACGCCTCCGCCGCGAACCTGAACATCGACGCCCTCGGCTACGAGCCGGAACAGAAGCAGTCGATGCTGGAGGCGATCGGGCGCCCCTACGGCATGGTGCTGGTGACCGGCCCGACCGGCAGCGGCAAGACCGTCTCGCTCTACACCTGCCTCAACCTCCTCAACAAGCCGGGGACCAACATCTCCACCGCCGAGGACCCGGCCGAGATCAACCTCGCCGGGATCAACCAGGTCAACGTCAACGAAAAGGCCGGGCTCACGTTTGCCGCCGCGCTGCGGGCGTTCCTGCGCCAGGACCCGGACATCATCATGGTGGGCGAGATCCGTGACGTCGAGACCGCCGAGATCTCGGTGAAGGCGGCGCAGACCGGCCACCTCGTGCTCTCGACCCTGCACACCAACGACGCCCCGACGACGCTCACGCGGCTCGTCAACATGGGCATCCCCGCGTTCAACGTCGCCTCGAGCGTCATCCTCATCACCGCGCAGCGGCTCGCGCGCCGGCTGTGCTCGTGCAAGAAGCCCGCCGACATCCCGATCGAGGCGCTGCTCGGCGCGGGCTTCGACGAAGGCGACCTCGACGGCACCTGGCGCCCCTACGCGGCGGCCGGGTGCGACCGCTGCAAGGGCTCCGGCTACAAGGGCCGCACCGGTCTCTACCAGGTGATGCCGATCACCGACGAGATGCGGCGGGTCATCATGCGCGGCGGCAACGCGCTCGAGATCGCCGACCAGGCGCGGCTGGAGGGGGTGCGGGACCTGCGCCAGTCCGGGCTGCTCAAGGTCCGGCAGGGCGTCACCTCGCTCGAAGAGGTGATGGGCGTCACCAACGAATGAAGCTAGTGGACGCGGAGCGCGCCCGCAGGGGCGATACTCGCGGCGAAACCTGAGGAAGCGAGGCGAACGACATGGCAACGGCAGCGGGGGCACTCCGGCGCGACGCGGTCAAGGAAGTGGTCTACCAGTGGGAAGGCCGCGACAAGACCGGCAAGGTGGTCAAGGGCGAAATGCGCGCGAGCGGCCAGAACGTCGTCAACGCGACGCTCCGCCGCCAGGGCGTCAACGTCACCAAGGTGCGCAAGCAGCGGCTCGCCGGCGGCAAGAAGATCACCGAGAAGGACATCGCGCTCTTCACCCGCCAGATGGCGACGATGATGAAGGCCGGCGTCCCGCTGCTGCAGGCGTTCGACATCGTCGGCAAGGGCCACTCGAACCCGCGCGTCACCAAGCTGCTCATGGACATCCGGTCCGACGTGGAAACCGGGTCGTCGCTCGCCGCCGCGTTCCGCAAGCAGCCGCTGTACTTCGATGCCCTCTTCTGCAACCTCATCCAGGCCGGCGAGCAGGCGGGCATCCTGGAGACCTTGCTCGACCGTCTCGCGGTCTACAAGGAGAAGATGCTCGCGATCAAGTCGAAGATCAAGGCGGCGCTGTTCTACCCGGTCGCCATCATCGTGGTCGCGTTCATCATCACCGCGGTGATCATGATCTTCGTCATCCCGGCGTTCAAGCAGGTCTTCACCTCGTTCGGCGCCGACCTGCCGGCACCGACGCTGGTCGTGATGGCGATCTCGGAATTCTTCGTCCAGTACTGGTACCTGATCTTCGGCATCCTGATCGGCGGGGTCTGGGGCTTCTTCGAGCTGTGGAAGCGGTCCGAAGCGGTCCAGATCTCCATGGACCGGCTGCTCCTGCGCGTGCCGGTGTTCGGCGACCTCGTGCGCAAGTCCGTCATCGCGCGCTGGACGCGGACGCTGTCGACGATGTTCGCCGCCGGCGTGCCGCTCGTCGAGGCGCTCGACTCGGTGGGGGGCGCCTCGGGCAACTACGTGTACAGGATCGCCACCAAGCAGATCCAGCAGGAGGTGAGCACCGGCACGAGCCTCACTGCGGCGATGGCGAATGCGAACGTGTTCCCGAACATGGTGGTGCAGATGACCTCGATCGGCGAGGAATCGGGCTCGCTCGACGCGATGCTCGGCAAGGTCGCCGACTTCTTCGATCAGGAAGTCGACGACGCGGTCGAGGCGCTCTCGTCGCTGATGGAGCCGATCATCATGGTGGTGCTCGGCGTGCTGATCGGCGGGATGGTGATCGCGATGTACCTGCCGATCTTCAAGCTCGGCCAGGCGGTGTAGCGCGCGGGGCCCGCGGCCCGTGCCGCCCCCGCGGGGGCTGCAGGCGCGCGCTTCGCCTGTAGCCCCTTTTTGACGCCCCGCCTCTCCACCGCCCCCGCCCGCCCCCCGGCCGATGCCCCCCGCCGATCTCCTCGCGCATCCGCCGGCGTTCGCCGCCCTGGCCGCGCTGCTGGGGCTGGCAGTCGGCTCGTTCCTGAACGTGGTGATCCACCGCCTGCCGAAGATGATGGAGCGCGAGTGGGGCGCGCAGTGCGCCGAGCTGCGCGGCGAGCCGGCGCCGGCCGCGGCGCGCTACGACCTCGTCGCGCCGCGCTCGGCCTGCCCGGCCTGCGGGCACCGGATCACCCCACTCGAGAACGTGCCGATCGTGTCCTACCTCCGGCTGGGGGGGAAGTGCTCCGCCTGCGGGGCACGGATCGGCCTGCGCTACCCGATCGTCGAGGCGGCCACCGGCATCGTGACCGCCTACTGCGCGTTCCGCTTCGGCTTCGGCGTCGCCGCCTTCGGCGCGATGCTCTTCGCGTGGTGCATGATCGCGCTCGCCGCGATCGACATCGACACCCAGCTCCTGCCCGACTCGATCACCCTGCCGCTCCTCTGGGCCGGCCTCGCGTTCAACCTTCGCGGCACGTTCGTCGACCTCCCGTCGGCGGTGCTCGGTGCGATCGCCGGGTACCTCGTCCTCTGGAGCGTGTACTGGGCGTTCCGGCTCGCGACCGGCAAGGAGGGCATGGGGTTCGGCGATTTCAAGCTGCTCGCCGCGATCGGCGCCTGGCTCGGCTGGAAGATGCTGCCGCTCGTGATCCTCGCCTCGTCGTTCGTCGGCGCGGTGACGGGCATCGCGCTCATGATCCTCGCGCGGCGCGGGCGCGACGTGCCGATCCCGTTCGGTCCCTATCTCGCGGGCGCGGGCCTGATCGCGCTCTTCTGGGGCGATGGCGTCGTCGAGCGCTACCTCGCGCAGCTGCTGTGACCGCCGGCGCGCCCGCCCGGCCGACCGTCTGCCTCACCGGCGGCATCGGCAGCGGCAAGTCGAGCGTCGCCCGGCTCTTCGCCGCGCACGGCATCGAGGTGATCGACGCCGACGAGCTCGCCCACGCGCTCACCGGACCGGGCGGCGCGGCGATCCCCGCGATCCGGGCGGCGTTCGGCGCGAGCGCCATCGACGATCGCGGCGCGCTCGATCGCGCGCGCATGCGCGAGCTGGCGTTCGCCGATCCGTCCGCGCGCAGGCGCCTCGAGGCGATCCTGCACCCGATGATCCGCGCCGAGAGCGAGCGGCGGCGCGCGGCGGCGGCGAGCGACTACGTGATCCTCATGATCCCGCTCCTCGTCGAGTCGGGCGATCCGCGCCGGCGCTGCGACCGGGTGCTCGTGGTCGACTGCCCCGAGGCGGAGCAGCTCCGGCGGGTCATGGTCCGGAGCAACCTCGCGCGCGCCGAGGTCGAGGCGATCATGGCGGCGCAGGCGAGCCGCGCGGCGCGGCTCGCGCACGCCGACGACGTGATCGACAACGGCGGCGACCCGGACCGCCTCCCGGCGCAGGTCGATGCCCTGCACCGGCGCTACCTCGCGCTCGCCGGCGCGTAATCCATCGCACCGCGCGCCACGACGAGCGTTGTCAGGCCGGGGGATATCCGTCAGAATCGACGAGGAATTGCGCGAACAGGCGAACACGAATTGCGCGAACACGAATTGCGCGAACAGACGCGGCCCGCACGAGCGTACGAGTGATCACCTACGAGTATCCGCTGGTCGAGCGCATCCGCACGATGCTGCGCCTCGAGGATCTGTTCGAGCGCACGCGCTTCCACCTCGAGCGCACCGAGGCGCCCGAGCACCACGCGGCGCTCCTCACGATGTTCGAGATCCTCGACGTCACCGGCCGCGCCGACCTCAAGTCCGACCTGCTGCAGGAGCTCGAGCGCCAGAAGCAGGTGATGTACTCGTTCCGCGCGAGCCCCGAGATCGACCAGCAGGTGCTCGGGGCGGTGGTGCGCGACATCGAGCAGGCGCACGCCGGCCTGTACAACATGGTCGGCAAGATCGGCCAGCACCTGCGCGAGAACGAATGGCTGATGGGCATCAAGCAGCGCACCGCCATCCCGGGCGGCGTGTGCGAGTTCGACCTGCCCTCGTACCACTTCTGGCTGCACCGCGAGAGCGAGGGCCGCCTCGCCGACCTGCGCAACTGGGTCGCGCCGATGCTGCCGATCCGCGACGGCGCCGCGCTCGTGCTCAAGCTCCTGCGCGAGAGCGGCAAGCCGGCGCGGCTCACCGCGCCGCAGGGCACGTTCCAGCAGATGCTCGGCGGGCGCACCGCGCAGATGGTGCGCATCCGCCTCGCAGCCGAGGCCAACTGCGTGCCCGAGATCAGCGCCAACCGCTACGCGCTCAACGTCCGCTTCGTCACGGTCGGCGGCGCCGAGCCGCGGCCGCGGACGGTCGAGCACGACGTCGACTTCGAGCTGACGTTCTGCAACCTGTGAGGGGCGAAGCCGTGACCGCGAGCCCCCGCACGGTCAGCTGCCCCCGCTGCGGCAAGCCGGTCGCGTGGGTGCCGGCGAACGCCTTCCGGCCGTTCTGCTCGGAGCGCTGCCGGACGATCGACCTCGGCGACTGGGCGACCGAGCGGTACCGCGTCGCCGCGGTCGAGCAGGAGGAAGACGCCGGGACGCCGCCGGCGGACCCGCCGCAGTAGCGCTCGCAGGGAACTACCCGGCGGCCTCCCCCCCGGCCGCTTCCCACGCCCCCCGGATCATCGCGACGCCGTGCGCGCCGCGGCTCCAGGCGCGCTCCAGATCGTCGCGGCCGAGGCCGCCGATGGCGAATACCGGGATGGCGGCGCCGCGCGCGATGCGCCCGAAGCCGTCCCACCCGATCATCGCCGCTCCCGGATGCGTCGGCGTCGATCCGACCGGGCCGAGCACCGCGAAATCGAGCTCGAGCGCCTCGGCCCGGCGCAGCGCTTCGGCGGTGTGCACCGAGGCACCGACTCGCGCGAACGCGGGCCGCGTGCGTGCCGCCGCGAGCTGCGCGGCCGTGAGATGCACGCCGTCGGCGCCCGACTCCCGCGCGAGCGCCTCGTCGCCGTTCAGGAGCACCGTGCCGCCGGCCTCGCGTACGAGTCGCGCGACCGCATCCGCGAGGCGCGCCAGCCGCTCCCGCGGCATCGACTTCTCGCGCAGCTGGACGAGGCGGAGCCCTCCGGCGAGCCGCCGCCGGAGCGCCGCGAGGAACGCCTCCTCGCCGACTTCGCCGGCGTTCGAGATTGCGTACTCCGCCGGCAGGGCGAGTGCGCGAAAGACCGGCGCGTTCGCGGGCAGCACCGGCGCCACGCCGATCGCGTCGACCCGCTGCCAGTCGAACGCCTGGCCCTCGCGCCCGTGCGGTTCGCCGCGCCACCGGCGGACGCGGAAGAAGTGCAGCCGCACCGTGCCGTGGGGGTAGGGGTACACGCGCGTGAGCCAGGGCGCCGGGTCTTCGATTTCGACGCCGAGTTCCTCGTGCAGCTCGCGCGCGAGCGCCTGCGCCGGCGCCTCGCCCGGCTCGACCTTGCCGCCCGGGAACTCCCACCAGCCGCCGTAGACCTTGTCCGCCGGGCGCTGCGCGAGGAGGACGGTGCCGTCCGGGCGGATGAGGATCGCCGCCGCGACGTCGATCGGTTGCGTCACTTGCCGCGGGCGCGGCCGGTGCCGTTCGAGCGGCCGGCGTAGTCGCGCGCGAACTGCCACGCGACGCGCCCGCTCCGCGAACCGCGACCGAGCGCCCATTGCAGCGCCTCGGTGCGCGCGGCCTCGACGTCGGCCGGAGCGCAGCCCATCTCCCGCAGCCAGTGGGCGACGATGTCGAGGTAGCCGTCCTGGTCGAACTGGTAGAACGACACCCACAGGCCGAAGCGCTCCGAGAGCGAGATCTTCTCCTCCGAGGTCTCACCCGGATGGATCTCCTCGCCGACGCGGTGGTACTCGAGGTTCTCCTGCATGAACTCCGGCATCAGGTGGCGGCGGTTCGAGGTGGCGTAGATCAGCACGTTGTCCGAGGTCGCGGCGATCGAGCCGTCGAGCGCCACCTTGAGCGACTTGTAGCCCGGCTCGGAGGCCTCGAACGAGAGGTCGTCGCAGAAGACGATGAACCGCTCCGACCGCCCGGCCACGATGTCGATGAGGTCAGGGAGGTCGACCAGATCCTGCTTGTCGACCTCGATCAGCCGCAGGCCCTCGCGGTGGTAGCGGTTGAGGAGCGCCTTGATGAGCGAGCTCTTGCCGGTGCCGCGCGCGCCGGTGAGAAGGACGTTGTTCGCCGGCCGGCCGGCGACGAACTGGCGGGTGTTGCGCTCCACCAGCGCCTTCTGGCGGTCGACCCCCTGCAGGTCGGCGAGCCGGATCTTGTGCGGGTGCGCGACCGGCGCCAGCCGCCCGCGGCCGTCGCGCTTGCGCCAGCGGAACGCGATCGCGGCCTTCCAGTCGGGCGGCGGCGCGGGCGGCGGCAGCAGCCCTTCGATGCGGTCGACGAGCCCGTCCAGCCGTTCGATCAGCCGCTCGAAGCCGTTCCCCCGGCCGGGGCCGGCCGTCCGTGCCCGGCCCGGGCCGGCCGCGCGCACCCGGCCGGGGCCGGCCGTCCGTCCCGGGTCAGGTGCGGTATTCCGCGTTGATCTTGACGTAGTCATAGGAAAAGTCGCAGGTCCATACCGTCGTCTCCGCCGCGCCGCGGCCGAGCGCGACACGGACCTCGATCTCGTCCGGCCGCATGGCGCGCGCGCCGTCCTCCTCCCGGTAGGCGGCCGCCCGACCGCCGCGCTCGATCACCTGCACCGCGCCGAGCCAGAGATCGACGCGTCCGGTGTCGAGCTGCTCGACGCCGGCGTTGCCGATCGCCATGAGGAGCCGGCCGAGATTCGGGTCGGAGGCGAAGAACGCGGTCTTGACGAGCGGCGAGTGCGCGATCGCCTTGGCGACCCGCACCGCCTCGGGCTCGTCGCGCGCGCCGGTCACGCGCACGGTGATGAACTTGGTCGCACCCTCGCCGTCGCGCGCGATCGCCTGCGCGAGCTCGCGCGCGACCTCGACGACGGCGCGCTTCAGTGCGGCGTAGCCCGGGCCGTCGCCCGCGATCTCGCGATTGCCCGCCTTGCCGGTGGCGATCAGCACGAACGAATCGTTGGTCGAGGTGTCGCCGTCGACCGTCACGCGGTTGAACGAGGCATCGGCCGCCTCGCGCACGAGCCGCGCGAGCGCCGCCTCGCCGATCGCGGCGTCGGTCGCGAGATAGGCGAGCATCGTCGCCATGTCCGGCTGGAGCATGCCGACACCCTTCGCGATGCCGGTGACGTTCACCCGGCGGCCGTCGATCTCGGCCGCGCGCGAGGCGGCCTTCGGCACGGTGTCGGTCGTCATGATGGCCGCGGCGGCGGCGGCCCAGTTTGCCGCGCCGAGCGCGGCGACGCAGGCCGGCAGCGCGGCCTCGATCCGCTCCACCGGCAACGGCTCGAGGATCACGCCGGTGGAGAACGGCAGCACCTCTTCCGGGGCGCACCCGAGCGCGCGGGCAACCGCCTCGCAGGTCCGCTCGGCGGCGCGCAGACCGGACTCGCCGGTCCCGCAGTTTGCATTGCCGGCGTTGGTGACGAGCGCGCGGATCGCTCCGCCCGCGGCGAGTCGCCGCCGGCACACCTGCACCGGCGCCGCGGCGAAGCCGTTCCGGGCGAAGACGCCGGCGACGCGACTGCCGCGCGCGAACCGGATCAGCATGAGGTCGCGCCCGCCGCGCTTGCGGATGCCGGCTTCGGCAAAGCCGAGCTCCACGCCGTCGATGGCGGCGAGCCGGGCGGGATCGGGCGGGTTCAGATTGACGGCCATCGCGAGGGGCGTGCGCGGCGCGAGCCCGCGACCGGGCACTCGCTCGTCCGCGGTTCGGCGCTAGCTCAGCCGCCCGTGGCAGTGCTTGTACTTCTTGCCCGACCCGCAGGGGCACGGGTCGTTGCGCCCGACCTTGCCGAGCTGGCGCACGAACGGCGCGGGCTTGCGCAGGGTGGACACGTCGGCCGGCCCGCCCCGCTCGGGCTCGGCTTCCGCACCGGCGCCGACGAGCGCTTCCGACTCCTCGGGCTGCGGGTGGTTGTACTGCACGTTCTCGGGCGCGCGCGCGGCGGCCTCCAGCCGCTCGATCTCGCGCATCTGCTCCGGCGTCTTCAGCTCGACGTGGGTCAGGATCCGCGAGACCTCCAGCTTGACCGCCTCCAGCATCGCGCCGAAGAGCTCGAACGCCTCGCGCTTGTACTCCTGCTTCGGATTCTTCTGCGCGTAACCGCGCAGGTGGATGCCCTGGCGAAGGTGGTCGAGCGCGGCGAGGTGCTCGCGCCAGTGGCGGTCGAGCACCTGCAGCAGGACCCAGCGCTCGGTGTGGGCGACCGCCTCCGCGGGCACGTCGGCCATGCGCGCCGCGTAGCTCGCGTCCGAGGCTTCGATGATTCGCTCGAGCAGCGCCTCCTCGCCCAGGTTCGGCTCCTCCTCGAGCCACTGCTTCGCCGGGATGCGCAGCCCGAGCGTGGCGTGCAGCTCGCGCTCGAGCCCCTCCACGTCCCACTGCTCCTCGACGCTCTCCGGCGGCACGTGCACGCGGAAGACGTCGGTGACGACGCCGTCGCGCAGGCTCTTCACCATCTCGGCGAGGCCCTGGTTCTCGAGGATCTGGTTGCGCAGCTCGTAGACGTTCTTGCGCTGGTCGTTCGCGACGTTGTCGAACTCGAGCAGCTGCTTGCGGATGTCGAAGTTGTGCGCCTCGACCTTGCGCTGCGCGCTCTCGATCGAGCGGGTGACGAGCGTATGCTCGATCGGCTCGCCCTCGGGCATCTTGAGCCGCTCCATGATGCCCTTGATCCGCTCGCCGGCGAAGATCCGCAGCAGCGGATCGTCGAGCCCGAGGTAGAACCGCGACGAGCCGGGATCGCCCTGGCGCCCGGAGCGGCCGCGCAGCTGGTTGTCGATGCGCCGCGACTCGTGACGCTCGGTGCCGATGATGTGCAGGCCGCCCGCGTCGACGACCTCGCCGTGGAGCCTGCGCCACTCCTCGCGCAGCCCTGCGATCCGGGCCGCCTTCTCCTCCTCGCCGAGGGCGGGGTCGGCCTTCACCACGTCGACCTGCTTCTCGACGTTGCCGCCGAGCACGATGTCGGTGCCGCGGCCGGCCATGTTGGTCGCGATCGTGACCATCTTCGGCCGCCCGGCCTGGGCGATGATCTGCGCTTCGTAGGCATGCTGCTTGGCGTTCAGCACCTGGTGCTCGAGCCCCGCCTTCTGCAGCATCGCCGCGAGCCGCTCGGAGTTCTCGATCGAGGTCGTGCCGACGAGCACCGGCTGAGCGCGCTCGAAGCAGTCCTTGATGTCGGCGAGCACCGCGGTGAACTTCTCGTCCTCGGTCTTGTAGACCTGGTCGAGGCGGTCCGCGCGGACCATCGGCATGTGGGTCGGGACGACCACCACCTCCAGGTTGTAGATCTCCTGGAACTCGTACGCCTCGGTGTCGGCGGTCCCGGTCATGCCGGCGAGCTTGCCGTAGAGCCGGAAATAGTTCTGGAAGGTGATCGAGGCGAGCGTCTGGTTCTCGCTCTGGATGTCGGCCCGCTCCTTCGCCTCGAGCGCCTGGTGCAGCCCGTCCGACCAGCGCCGCCCGGGCATCAGGCGGCCGGTGAACTCGTCGACGATGATGACCTCGTTCGCCTGCACGACGTAGTGGCGGTCGCGGAAGAAGAGGTTGTGCGCGCGCAGCGCCTGGTAGAGGTGGTGGTTGAGGTTGACGTGCGCCGGCTCGTAGAGGCTCGCCCCCTCGGGCAGCAGGCCCGCGTGCGCGAGGAACTGCTCGGCGTTCTCGTGCCCGCCCTCCGAGAGCAGCACCGTGTGGTTCTTCTCGTCGACGAAGAAATCGCCCGGGCCGTCGGGCGTCGCCTGGCGCTTCAGCAGCGGCGCGACCGCGTCCATCTTGAGGTACACGTCGGTGCGGTCCTCGGCCTGCCCGGAGATGATGAGCGGCGTGCGCGCCTCGTCGATCAGGATCGAGTCGACCTCGTCGACGATCGCGTAGTGGAGCGGGCGCTGGAACCGCTCCTCGGTCCGCATCGCCATGTTGTCGCGCAGGTAATCGAAGCCGAACTCGTTGTTGGTGCCGTAGGTGATGTCGGCGGCGTAGGCGGCGTGCTTCTCCTCGTGCGGCATCTGCGAAAGAATCACGCCGACGGTCATGCCGAGGAACTGGTAGATCCGGCCCATCCACGCGGCGTCGCGGCTCGCGAGGTAGTCGTTGACCGTGACGATGTGGACGCCCTTGCCGGCGAGCGCGTTCAGGTAGGCGGGCAGCGTCGCGACCAGCGTCTTGCCCTCGCCGGTGCGCATCTCGGCGATCTTGCCGTGGTGCAGGACCATGCCACCGAGGAGCTGCACGTCGAAGTGCCGCATGTCGAGCGTGCGCTTCGCCGCCTCGCGCACGACGGCGAACGCCTCCGCGAGCAGATCCTCCACGGTCTCGCCCCCGGCGAGGCGCTCCCGGAACGCCGGGGTCTTCGCGGCGAGCGCGGCGTCGGCGAGCGCGGCCATCTCGGGCTCGAGCGCGTTGATGCGCGCGACGGTCTTCGAGTAGGACTTGAGCAGGCGGTCGTTGCGGCTGCCGAAGACCGCCCTTAGGAGCCGGGGAAACATCGCGTGGAGGTCGGGGGACGAGCGGAAAAACCGCTAGTCTATCATGCGTCTAGCGCCATTCCCTCGAGAAAGGGCGCCGTCTTGCGCGCGCGATCGGCTGATCGCGCCCCGCGCGCGGGAAGCCCGACCCCTAGCGCGCGCCCGCGGCGAGAGTCGTGCCGCCGCGCAGGAAGCGCGCCGGGTTCTGCGCCACGCCCCGGTGCCGCACTTCGAAGTGAAGGTGGGAGCCGGTGGAGCGGCCGGTACTGCCGACCTCGGCGATCTTCTCCCCGCTCCGCACGAGCTGGCCGATCCGCACGAGAATCGTGGATGCGTGCGCGTAGCGGGTGAGGAGCTCGCCACCGTGATCGATCTCGACCATCTTGCCGTAGGCGGGGTGGTTCTCCGCGGTGACCACCACCCCTGCGGCCGCCGCCAGGATCGGCGTGCCGGTCTCGGCGATGAAGTCGATCCCCTCGTGCAGCGCCATCTGGCCGGTGATCGGATCGATCCGCCAGCCGAAGCCCGACGCATTCCAGGACCCGAACGTCACCGGCAGCGTGGCCGGCGTCAGCTTCTGCTTGACCCGCACGTCGAGGAGCTGCGACTCGAGCACGCCGTAGTAGTCCGAGCGCGTCTCGGTCTGGCGCGCGAGGAGGTCGAGCTGGCGGCTGAAATCGCCGAGCGAGAGATCCTGCATCGGCACCGGCCCGATCGCCGCGCCGCCGCGCCCCGGGAGCTCGCCGAACCGGAAGTCGCCCGGCCGGACGCCGGCCGCGGTCGAGAGCCGCTCGCCGAGCGCGTCGAGGCGCATGAGCTGGGCCTGCATCTCGCCGAGCTTGACCGCCATGACGGTGAGGTTCTGCCGCAGGAAGTCCCGGGTGCGGGCGCTCTCTTCCTGCTGCGCGGACGCGACGAGCGACTGCAGGAACGGGAGCTTCAGCTCGGCCGCGTGGCGCACGCCGAGGTAGGAGATCAGGAAGGCGAGGAGGACGAGCCCCCCCACGACGGCGGCGGCGCCGAGCGCGAGGCTCCGGACCGAGAATTCGAGCGACCTGGCCTTGGCCAGCCGGTCGGATACGACAATAATGTGCATGCTCTCCCCTCTCGGGCCCTTGCGGGCCGGGTCATGCAGGCCAAGCGAATCGGCGATTACCTGGATCGTGGTGAAGACACCAGCCGGCTGGTGCCCCAGGCCGCCTCGCTCCTCGCCGTCCGCCAGCATCTTTCCGGTTTGCTGCCGGACAACCTTCGGCGATCGTGCGTGATCGCGAACTACAAGCAGGGAGTCGTTGTTATTGTGGCCGGAAACAACGCCGTGGCGGCGAAGCTCCGATACTACGAACCCTCGATCATCGAGACCTTGGGTCAGTGCGGTCTGAAAGCTACCGGAATCAGGGTGGATGTGCAAGGCGCGCGGAGTTTCCCGCTGCAAGTCCCTGAGAAAAAAGCCCTCTCGCTCTCGCCCGCCGCGGCCGACGCGCTCGCGCGCCTCGGCCGCCGGCTGCCGGAAAGCCGCCTCAAGCAGGCCGTGGGCGCACTCGTGAAAAAATCACGCTAGCGGGCGGGTGCCGCGCCGCACGGCGGCCGCGCGCGGACTTTCAGGAGGCGAGCGCGAAGGCCTTGGCGAGGCCGGCCGGCGCCTCGTCGGCGCGCTCGAAGCTCGCGAGCTCCCAGGCGTCGGCCTGCGCGAGCGTCGCGCGCAGGAGCTGGTTGTTCAGCGCGTGGCCCGACTTGTGCGCGCTGAACGAGCCGATCAGCGGGTGCCCGACGAGGTAGAGATCGCCGATCGCGTCGAGCACCTTGTGCTTCACGAACTCGTCGGCGTAGCGCAGGCCGTCGGAGTTGAGCACGCGGTACTCGTCGAGCACCACCGCGTTGTCGAGGCTGCCGCCGAGCGCGAGCCCGGCGTTGCGCAGCGTCTCGACGTCCTGCGCGAATCCGAAGGTGCGCGCGCGCGCGACCTCTTTCGTGTACGGCGTCTCGGCGAAGTCGATCGTGAGCGACTGGGTCGAGCGCTCGAACACCGGATGGTCGAAGACGATCGAGAACGAGACCCGGAACCCGTCGTAGGGCTCGAACCGCGCCCACTTGTCGCCGTCGCGGACCTCGACCGGGCGGCGGATGCGGAAGAAGCGCTTCGGCGCGCGCTGCTCCTCGATCCCGGCCGACTGCAGCAGGAACACGAACGGCCCGGCGCTGCCGTCCATGATCGGCACCTCGGGCCCGGTCAGGTCGACGTACAGGTTGTCGATCCCGAGTCCGGCGAGCGCGGACATCAGGTGCTCGACGGTCGCGACCTTCGCGCCACCGCCTTCGAGCGCGCTGCAGAGGCGCGTGTCGGTCACTGCGCGCGCCTCGGCCCGGATGTCGACCGGGCGCTCGAGGTCGATGCGGCGAAAGACGATGCCGGTGTCGGCCTGCGCAGGCCGCAGCGTCATCGCCACCTTCCGCCCGGTGTGAAGCCCGACCCCCGTCGACTTGATCGCCCGTTTAACGGTGCGCTGGCGAAGCATGTTTGTTGTTTTCGGCCAAAGGGTTGGAGGGTAACACGGCGCGCCGCCCCGAGGCCAGCCTCGCGCTCGTCTTTAGGAGGCACCGCCCAGGCGCGCGCGCGCCGGCGAGCCGCCTCGTTACCGCGACACCGGTCCCGCCGCAGCTCAGTCCGCCTGCTTGCGCAGGAAGGCGGGGATGTCGTACTTGTCGACCCCGCTCGCCGACAGCGCCTCGATCGTCGAGCTGCGGTTTTTGCGGAACACCGCCGGGGCGGCGTCGAGCGCGCCGTAGTCGACCACCTGGATGCCGGCGTTGTCGGTCCCGGTCCGCTGGACCACGAGCTGCGGCTTCTGGTTGCGCACCACCTCGCGGTTGCCGAGGCCGGTCGCGACCACCGTCACGCGCAGGTCGTCGCCCATCGTCTCCTCGTAGACCGCGCCGAAGATGATGTGGGCGTCGTCCGCGGCGAAGCTCTTGATGGTGCGCATCACCTCGTGCACCTCGCGCATCTTGAGTCCGTCGCTCGCGGTGATGTTCACCACCACGCCGCGCGCGCCGGCGAGGTTGATGCCCTCGAGCAGCGGGCTCGCGACCGCCTGCTCGGCGGCGACGCGTGCGCGGTCGATGCCCGCGGCGTGCGCCGAGCCCATCATCGCCATGCCCATCTCGGCCATCACCGTGCGCACGTCCTCGAAGTCGACGTTGACGAGGCCGGGCGAGTTGATGATCTCGGAGATCCCGGCGACCGCGTTGTAGAGCACGTCGTCGGCGGCGCGGAACGCGTCCTTCATCGACACGTCCTCGCCGAGGACGTCGATCAGCTTCTCGTTCAGGATCACGATCAGCGAGTCGACGTGCTCGCCGAGCTCGTCGATGCCGCTCTCGGCGATCCGCATCCGCTTGCCCTCGAATGCGAACGGCTTGGACACCACCGCGACGGTGAGGATGCCCATCTCGCGCGCGATCTCCGCCACCACCGGCGCCGCACCGGTGCCGGTGCCGCCGCCCATGCCGGCGGTGATGAAGCACATGTGCGCGCCGGCGAGCCCCTCGCGGATCGCCTCGCGCTGCTCGAGCGCCGCGGCGCGCCCGGCTTCCGGCTTCGCGCCCGCGCCGAGGCCGGTCGAACCGAGCTGGAGCTGGTGCTTCGCCAGGCAGCGCGAGAGCGCCTGCGCGTCGGTGTTCGCCGAGATGAACTCCACGCCGGTGACGCCGTTGCGGATCATGTGGTCGACCGCGTTGCCGCCCGCGCCGCCCACGCCGACCACCTTGATGACCGTGCCGATGGCCTCTTTGCTGTCTACGATCTCGAACATGCCTGACCTCCTTGCCTGTGACGATTCGTTGCGGACTTGTGGGTCGCGATTCGCTGCCGACCTAGAAATTGCGTTGAAACCATTCGCGCATCCGGCGCAGGGTCGCGCCGAAGCTTCCCGTCTGGCGCGCGAGGATCCCGCGCTCCACCTGCGACCTGCCTTCCGCGAGCAGCCCCATCGCGGTCGCGTAGCGCGGGCTCTGCACCACGTCGGCGAGCCCGCCCGCGTAGCGCGGGACGCCGAGCCGCACCGGCATGTGGAAGATCTCCTCGCCGAGCTCGACCATGCCCTGCATCACCGCCGAGCCGCCGGTGAGCACGATTCCGGAGGAGAGCAGCTCCTCGAAGCCCGACTGGCGCAGCACCTGCTGCACCAGCGTGTAGAGCTCCTCCACGCGCGGCTCGATCACCTCGGCGAGCGTCTGCCGCGAGAGCTCGCGCGGCGGCCGGTCGCCGAGGCCGGGCACCTCGATCCGCTCGTCCGGGTCGGCGCCCGCGCGCAGCGCGCAGCCGTGGCGGATCTTCACCAGCTCCGCTTCGGGCGTCGGCGTGCGCAGCGCCATCGCGATGTCGTTGGTGATCTGGTCGCCGGCGATCGGGATCACCGCGGTGTGGCGGATCGCCCCCTCGCGGAAGATCGCGATGTCGGTCGTGCCACCGCCGATGTCGACGAGCGCGACGCCAAGCTCCTTCTCGTCCTCCGACAGCACCGCGATCGACGAGGCGAGCGGCTGCAGCACGAGGTCGGCGACCTCGAGCCCGCAGCGGCGCACGCACTTCACGATGTTCTGCGCCGCGCTCACCGCGCCGGTGACGATGTGCACCTTCACCTCCAGGCGCACGCCCGACATGCCGAGCGGCTCGCGGATGCCGTCCTGGCCGTCGATCAGGAACTCCTGGGTGAGGATGTGCAGCACCTGCTGGTCGGTGGGGATCGGCATCGCGCGCGCGGTCTCGATCGCGCGGTCGATGTCGAGCGGGGTCACTTCCCGGTCCTTCACCGCCACCATCCCGGTGGAGTTGAAGCTGCGGATGTGGCTGCCCGCGATGCCGGCGTAGACGCGCTGGATCTTGCAGTCGGCCATCAGCTCGGCCTCTTCGAGCGCGCGCTGGATCGCGTTCACGGTGGCCTCGATGTTCACCACCACGCCCTTCTTGAGCCCGCGTGACTCGTGGGTGCCCATGCCGATCACCTCGAGCCGGCCGTCGAGCGTCAGGTCGGCGACGAGCGCGACCACCTTCGAGGTGCCGACGTCCAGGCCGACGATGAGGTTGCGCGGGTCGCGCCGCGGGCGCGCGCCGTACGGCGCCCGCGTTGCCGGGGGCTCGGCGCGGACCGGCGCATCGGTGTCGAACAGGTGCTCGACGGTGTCGGGGGTGATCGGACCGGCGAAGGAGAGCTGTTTTTTCATGGGGTACCTCGTGGTTCTAGGTGCGCTTGGGTGCGCTTGCGCGACGGCGCGGCCTCGGGCGGCGCACCGGGCAAGCGGATTGCGAAACCGTTGGGATAGCGGAGGTCGACGTGCACGACCCGCCGGTCGAGCTGCGCGGCGGCGCGTGGATACGCGGCGACGAACCGCGCGAGCCGCTCCTCGAGTGCGGGGCGCGCCTGGTCGCGGCCGAGCTCGAGCACGAGCCCGTTCGCGAGCCGCGCCTGCCACGCGTAGCGCGCCGAGAGCGTCACCTGCACCGGCTCGGTGCCGAGCGGCGCGACGAGCTCGCGGATCGCGAGGTAGCGGCGCGCGACTTCGCGCTCGGTGCCGGCGGGCCCCCCCAGGAGCGGGAGCGGCGCATCCGAGCTCGCGTCGACGAGCTCGCCATGGGTGTTGACGAGGCGCCCGTCCGCCCAGCGGGCGAGCGCCCGGTGCTCCTCGAACCGCACGACGATGCGGTCGGGCCATTCGCGCCGCGCCTCGACCTGGCGCACCCAGGGCAGCCGTGCGAGCTCGCGCCGGACGTCGGCGAGCGCGAGGCCGAAGAAGTTGCCCGCGACCCGTCCCTCGAGCGCCGCGGTCACGTCGTCGGCGTCGACGTGCGCCGGGCGACCCTCCACGAAGACCGTCCGGATCGGCAGCAGCGGGGTCCGCGCGGCGGCCTGCGCGACCGCCCAGACGACGAGCCCCGCCGCGGCGAGGTAGAGCAGATCCGCGACCGCGTTCAGGAAGCGCGCGTTATCCCACACGGCGTGCTCCTTCCATCACGGCCGCCGACTCGAGGATGCGCACGCAGAGGGCCTCGAAGGAGACGCCGGCATGGCGTGCCGCCATCGGGACGAGCGAGTGGTCGGTCATCCCCGGCGAGGTGTTCACCTCGAGGAAATGCGGCCGGCCGGCGCGATCGAGCATCAGGTCGACGCGGCCCCAGCCGCGGCAGCCGAGCACGTCGAACGCCCGCAGCGCCGCCGCCCGCACCGCGCGCTCGGCCTCGTCGGCGAGTCCGCAGGGCAGGATGTAGCGCGTGTCGTCGGCGACGTACTTCGCGTCGTAGTCGTAGAAGTCGCGCGGCGTCTCGAGCCGGATCAGCGGCAGCGCCTCGCGGCCGAGGATTCCCCCCGTCAGCTCGACGCCGTCGACGAACTGCTCGGCGATCACCAGCGGGTCGTAGTTCGCGGCGAGCGCGTAGGCCTCGTCGAGCGACTCCGCGCGGCGCACCTTGGTCATGCCGATCGACGAGCCCTCGTTCGCCGGCTTCACCATGATCGGGAGGCCGAGCCGCGCCGCCACCGCGCGGAAGTCCGCGCCGGCGTCGAGCAGCTCGTAGCGCGGGGTCGGGACGCCGGCCGCCTGCCAGACGAGCTTCGTGCGCCACTTGTCCATCGCGAGCGCGCTCGCCATCACGCCCGAGCCGGTGTAGGGGATGCCGAGGAGCTCGAGCGCGCCCTGGATGGTCCCGTCCTCGCCGTAGCGGCCGTGGAGCGCGATGAAGACGCGGTCGAAGCGCTCCGCGATCAGCGCCTCGAGCCCGCGTTCGCGCGGATCGAACGGATGCGCGTCGACGCCGGCGCCGCGGAGCGCCCCGAGCACCATGCCGCCGCTCTTGAGCGAGACCTCGCGCTCGGCGGACTTGCCGCCCAAGAGCACCGCCACTTTCCCGAAGCGCCCGCTCATGGGACTACCCTCGCGCTCGCGCGCTCGGGCTTCGCCCCTGGGACGGCCCGGCGGGCTCATAGCGCCCCCACCGCCGCGCCGATGATCCGCACCTCGGGCACGAGGTCGATCCCGAACCGGGTGCGCACCGCGCGGCGCGCGTGCTCGATCAGCGCCTCGATGTCGGCGGCGTGCGCGGCGCCGTCCGGGTTGACGATGAAGTTCGCGTGCTTCTCCGAGATCCGCGCGTGGCCGATCGCGTAGCCCTTCAGGCCGCAGGCCTCGACCAGGCGCGCGGCGTGGTCGCCCGGCGGGTTGCGGAACACCGAGCCCGCGTTCGGGAGGTTGAGCGGCTGGGTGGCGATCCGGCGCGCAAGCAGCTCCTTGATGCGCGCGCGCGCCTTCTCGCCGTCGCCGCGCGGGAAGCGGAACCAGGCGGCGGTGAACCACTCCTCCTCCGGGATCGACAGGGCGCGCGGCGGGAGCGTGGTGCCCGCGGTGCCCTTGAGGACGCAACTGCGGTAGCCGATCGCGTAGTCCGCGGGCTTGCGCGCGCGCACGCGGCCCGAGCGCCCGATCGTGTCGGCGCGGGCGACGTACGACCAGGTCTCGCCGCCGTAGCAGCCGGCGTTCATCGCGAGCGCGCCGCCGACGGTGCCCGGCACGCCGGCGAGGAACTCCGCGCCCTCGAACCCGTGGGTCGCCGCGAACCGGGCGACCTTCGGCGCCGCGACGCCGGCGGCCGCAAACACGAGGTCGCCATCGGGGTGGCCTTCGCGGCGGACCTCGGCGCGGGTGTCGTGCAGGAGCACCACCGTCCCGTCGTAGCCGCCGTCGCGCACGAGGAGGTTCGAGCCGAGCCCGACGAAACACACCGGCTCCTGCGGCGGCAGCATCGGCAGGAACGCCTGCAGGTCGGCGAGGTCCTTCGGCACGTACGCGCGCGCGGCGCGCCCGCCGGCACGCCAGCTCACGTGCTTCGCCATCGGCTCGTCCTCGCGCAGGCTGCCGCGGAGCTGCGTGACGTCGAGCTGGAGCGACTCGGTCATGTCCACGCCTCGCGCCTTCAGCTTCCCGCCGCGTGCGCGAGCTCGGCCGCCACGCCGCCGATCGAGCCCGCGCCCATGGTGACGACCACGTCGCCGTCGCGCACGACCTGGCGGATCGCCGCCGGCAGGTCGGCGACCGCTTCGACGAACACCGGCTCGACCCGGCCGGCAACGCGCACGGCGCGCGCGAGCGCGCGGCCGTCGGCGGCGACGATCGCCGGCTCGCCCGCGGGATAGACCTCCGCGAGCACCAGCGCGTCCACCGTCGACAGCACCCGCACGAAATCCTCGAAGAGGTCGCGGGTGCGGGTGTAGCGGTGCGGCTGGAACGCGAGCACGATGCGCCGCCCGGGGAACGCGCCGCGCGCCGCCTCGAGCGTCGCCGCCATCTCGGCCGGGTGATGGCCGTAGTCGTCCACGAGGGTGAACGAGCCGCCGCCGGCGAGCGCCACCTCGCCGTGCCGCTGGAAGCGGCGCCCGACGCCGCGGAACTCCGCGAGCGCCTTGCGAATCGCCGCGTCGGCGACGCCGAGCTCGGTGCCCACGGCGATCGCCGCGAGCGCGTTCAGGACGTTGTGCCGGCCCGGCAGATTCAGCCGCACGTCGAGGGCGCCCGCCGCGCCGTCCCGAACCACGCGGAAGCACATTTCGCCGTTGCACGGCTCCACCCCCTCCGCGCGCACCATCGCCTCCGGCGCGAAGCCGTAGGTCACGACGGGCTTCGACACGAGCGGCAGGACCTCGCGCACGTGCGGATCGTCCGCGCACAGGATCGCGGCGCCGTAGAACGGCAGGTTCTGCAGGAACCGCACGAATGCCGCTTTCAGCCGGGCGAAGTCGTGCTCGTAGGTCTCCATGTGGTCGGCGTCGATGTTGGTCACGACCGCCATCACCGGCAGGAGATGCAGGAACGAGGCGTCCGACTCGTCCGCCTCGACCACGATGAAGTCGCCGGCGCCGAGGCGCGCATTCGACGCCGCGGCGGTCAGCCGCCCGCCGATCACGAACGTCGGGTCGAGCCCGCCCTCGGCGAGCACGCTCGCCACGAGGCTCGTGGTGGTGGTCTTGCCGTGGGTGCCGGCCACCGCGATGCCCTGCCTGAGGCGCATCAGCTCGGCGAGCATCAGCGCGCGCGGCACCACCGGGATGCGGCGCTCGCGCGCGGCGATCACCTCCGGGTTGTCGGGCTTCACCGCGGTCGAGACCACCACCGCGTCGGCGTCGGCGACGTGCCGCCCCGAGTGCCCGATCGCGATCGCGGCGCCGAGCTGCGCCAGGCGCTCGGTCGCGCCGCTCGGCGCGAGATCCGAGCCGGACACCCGGTAGCCGAGGGTGACGAGCACCTCGGCGATGCCGCTCATCCCGGATCCGCCGATGCCCACGAAGTGGACGCGCTTGACCTTGTGCTTCACCGGGCCAGCTCCACGCACGCGTCCGCCACCGCGCGCGTCGCATCGGGCTTCCCGAGCGCGCGCGCCTTCTCCGCCATCCCGCGCAGCTGCTCGCGCGTGAGCGCGCCGAGCGCGCGGGCGAGCCCCTCGGGGGTCAGCTCACGCTGCTGGATGACGATCGCGGCGCCGGCTTCGGCGAGAAGGCGCGCGTTCGTCGTCTGGTGGTCGTCGACCGCGTACGGGAACGGCACCAGGATCGATGCGACGCCGGCGGCGGCGAGTTCGGCCACGGTCGTCGCGCCGGCGCGGCAGATCGCCACATCGGCCGCCGCGTAGGCCCGCGCCATGTCGTCGATGAACGGCCGCAGGTCCGCCTCGACGCCGGCGGCGGCGTAGCCCGCACGCAGTGCGTCGAGGTGCTTCGCGCCGGACTGGTGCACTACCCGGGGCCGCGTGTCGGCGGGAAGCAGCGCGAGCGCCTGCGGCACGCGCTCGTTCAGCGCGGCAGCGCCGAGGCTCCCGCCGACGACGAGCACGCGCAGGGGCCCGGTGCGCCCGGCGAAGCGCTCCGCCGGCGGCGCGACGCGGGTGATCGCCGCGCGCACCGGATTGCCGGCGAGCTCGGACTTCGGCAGCGCGCCCGGGAACGCGACGAGGATCCGGTCGGCGACGCCGGCGAGCACGCGGTTCGCGAGGCCGGGAATCGAGTTCTGCTCGTGGATCGCGAGCGGGCGGCCGAGGAGCGCCGCCATCATCCCGCCGGGAAAGGCGGCGTAGCCGCCCATGCCGAGCACGACGTCGGGCCGGTGCGCGCGCAGCGCGCGCAGCGCCTGCCAGAACGCGACCAGCAGGTTGAGCGGCAGGAGCAGCTTGGCGGCGAGGCCCTTGCCGCGCACCCCGCCGAACCGGATCGCGGCGAGCTCGTAGCCCTGCTGCGGCACGAGCGTCGTCTCCATGCCGCCGCGCGCGCCGAGCCACACCACGCGCCAGCCGCGCGCGCGGAGGTCGTCGGCCACCGCGAGCGCCGGGAAGACGTGGCCGCCGGTGCCGCCCGCCATGATCATGATCGTCCGAGCCACTCGTCCAGTTCGCCCCAGGTGACGCGCATGTCGGCCTCGCAGGTGATCGCGAGCGCCTCGGCCGGCGGCTCCGCGCCGACGCCCTCTTCCGCCTCGTCGGCGCGCTCGGCCGCGACGACCTCGATGTCGGCTTCCTCCGCGATCGCGGAGGCGCCGGCGAGCGGCTCCTCGAGCGCGATGTGCGTGGTCGCGTCGGTCGACAGGACGCGGGACTCGAGCTGGATCACGTTCGACTGCGCGGTGCGGCTCATACGGGCTGCCCCCTCATCAGTTGCCGGTTTTCCCAGTCCACTCTCAGGAGGAGCGCCGCCGCCACGCAGCTCGTGACGAGCGCGCTCCCGCCGAAGCTCATGAACGGCAGCGTGAGCCCCTTGGTCGGGAGCACGCCCATGTTCACGCCCATGTTGATGAACGCCTGCACGCCGAGCCACACCGCGACGCCCTGCGCCACGAGCGCGCCGTAGGGCCGGTCGAGGTCCGCGGCGCGGCGGCCGATCGAGAGCGCGCGCAGGGCGAGCCACGCGAACGCCATTACGACGAGCGCGACGCCGGCGAAGCCGAGCTCCTCGGCGATGACCGCGAGCAGGAAGTCGGTATGCGCCTCCGGCAGGTAGTGGAGCTTCTCGACGCTCGCGCCGAGGCCCACGCCGAACCACTCGCCGCGGCCGAAGGCGATCAGCGCGTGCGAGAGCTGGTAGCCGCGGCCGAACGCGTCGGCCCACGGGTCCATGAAGCCGAAGATCCGCTGCACGCGGTAGGGCGAGGAGATCACCAGCACCGCGAACCCGATCGCGGCGAGCACCGCGAGCGCGGCGAACCAGCGCCCGTTCATGCCGGCGAGGAAGAGGATCGCCATCGCGACCGCGCAGATCACGACGAACGCGCCGAAGTCGGGCTCGCGGAGCAGCAGCCACCCGACCACCAGCATCACGCCGAGCATCGGCAGGAGGCCGCGCCGGAAGCTGTGCAGCAGGGCGTGCTTCCGCACCGCATAGTCGGCGGCGTAGAGCACGACCGCGACCTTCATCAGCTCGGACGGCTGGAGGTTCACCGGCCCGAGCGGCAGCCAGCGCCGCGCGCCGTTCACCTCGCGGCCGACCCCGGGTACGAGCACGAGGGCGAGGAGCGCGACGCCCGCCACGAACAGCCACGGCGCCGCGCGCTGCCAGACGCGCATCGGCACCTGGAAGGCGGCAGCCGCGGCGGCGATGCCGGCGGCGACGAACGCGGCGTGGCGCGCGAGGTAGTACGCGCTCGCGCCCCCGGTCGCGCGCGCGCTCTCGGCGGTGGCGATCGACGCCGAGTAGACCATTACCAGCCCGAGCGCGAGCAGGAGCCCGACGCTCCAGACGATGCCGGCGTCGTACTCGGGGAGCGCCGCGGCGCGGCGCGGGAGCTCAAGCCGGGCGAGCATGGGCGAGCTCCCTGACCGCGGCGCAGAACGCCTCGCCGCGCTGGTGGTAGTTGGCGAACATGTCGAAGCTCGCGCACGCCGGCGAGAGCAGCACCACGTCGCCCGGCTGCGCCGAGCCGAACGCGCGCGCGACGGCGTCCGCCATGTTCCCGGCGCGCTCGAGCGGGGTGCCGGTCGGCGCGAGCACCCGCTCGATCGCCGGCGCGTCGCGTCCGATCAGCACCACCGCGCGCGCGTGGCCGGCGACGGCCTGAGCGAGCGGCGCGAAGTCCTGCTGCTTGCCGTCGCCGCCGGCGATCAGCACGACCTTGCCGCCGCTGCCGTTCAGCTGGCGTCCGAAGCCGTCGAGCGCGGCGACCGTCGAGCCGACGTTGGTGCCCTTGGAGTCGTCGTAGAAGACGACCCCGCCCACCTCCTCGACCCGCTCGACGCGATGCGGCAGGCCGGCAAAGGAACGGAGCGCGTCGAGGAGCGGCGCGAGCGCGAGGCCGAGCGAGCGGCAGAGGGCGAGCGCCGCGAGCGCGTTGGCGGCGTTGTGCAGCCCGGCAATGCGCAGGTCGCGGACCGGCAGGAGCGGCGTGCCGCCCAACGCGAGCCAGTGCTCGCCGAACACCTTGAGCAGGCCGAAGTCCTCGTGCGCGGGCGCCGGGTCGAGCCCGAACGTGACCACGCGCCGCCCGGCGCGGCGCATCGCCATCGTGGCGGGGTCATCGCGGTTCAGGATCTGCGCACCGTCGCCGGCGAAGACGCGCTCTTTCGCGGCCGCGTAGGCGGCGAGATCCGGGTAGCGGTCGAGATGGTCGGCCGAGACGTTGAGCACGGTCGCGGCGGCCGGAAGGAGCGACGACGTCGTCTCGAGCTGGAAGCTCGAGAGCTCGAGCATCCAGACGGCGGGAAGCGCCGCGCCCCGATCGAGCCGCGCGCCCAGCGCGTCGAGGACCGCAGGCGAAATGTTGCCGGCGACCTCGCAGTCGAGGCCCGCCGCACGGCCCATCGCGCCGGCGAGCGCGGTGACCGTGCTCTTGCCGTTGGTGCCGGTGATCGCGACGACGCGCGCGCCGCCCTGCGCGGCGAGAAAGCGCGCGAAGAGCTCGACGTCGCCCGCCACCTCGAGCCCGCGCGCGCGCGCAGTCCGCAGGATCGGCTCGGCGAGCGCGACGCCCGGGCTGGCGGCGACGAGATCGACCCCGTCGAGCAGCGCCTCGGTGAACGCCCCCGTCGCCACCTCCGCCTGCGGCATCGCCGCGCGGAGCGCGTGCAGCGCCGGCGGCGCCGCGCGCGTGTCGGCGGCACGCACCGTGCCGCCGCGGCGCGCGATCCAGCGCGCCAGCGAGAGCCCGGTCTCCCCGAGGCCCAGCACCAGCACTTTTCGTCCGCTCAGGTCCATGGCCCTAGCGCAGCTTCAGGGTGGAGAGACCGAAGAGGACCAGCACCACGGTGATGATCCAGAACCGCACCACGACCTGCGTCTCCTTCCAGCCGCCGAGCTCGTAGTGGTGGTGGAGCGGCGCCATGCGGAAGATCCGCTTGCCGCCGGTCAGCTTGAAGTAGATGACCTGCACCATCACCGAGAGCGTCTCGGCGACGAAGACGCCGCCCATGATGAACAGCACGATCTCCTGCCGGGCGATCACCGCGATCGTGCCGAGCGCGGCGCCGAGGGCGAGCGCGCCGACGTCGCCCATGAACACCTCGGCCGGGTAGGCGTTGAACCAGAGGAAGCCGAGCCCCGCGCCGACGATCGCGCCGCACACCACGGCGAGCTCGCTCGCCCCGGGGATGTAGGGAAAGAGCAGGTACTTCGCGTGCACCGCGTTGCCGGCGACGTAGACGAAGATTCCGAGCGCACCGCCGATCATCACCGCCGGCAGGATCGCGAGGCCGTCGAGGCCGTCGGTGAGGTTCACCGCGTTCGACGTGCCGACGATCACGAAGTACGCGAGCACGATGAACCCGACCACGCCGAGCGGATACGCGACGTTCTTGAAGAACGGCACGATCAGGTCGGCCTTGCCCGGGAGGTCCATCGCGAACCCGCTCGACACCCACTGGGTGAAGAGCGCCCAGCCCTGCGCCGGGGTCGCCGTCGGCACCGCGAACGCGAGGTAGACCGCGGCGACGAGCCCGATCACCGACTGCCAGAAGTACTTCTCGCGCGCCGAGAGCCCCTTCGGGTTGCGGTGGACGACCTTGCGGTAGTCGTCGACCCAGCCGATCGCACCGAACCCGAGCGTCACCGCGAGCACGACCCACACGAAGCGGTTGGTCCAGTCCGCCCACAGCGCCGTGGTGACCGCGATCGAGACGAGGATGAGCGCCCCGCCCATCGTCGGCGTCCCGGTTTTGGCGAGGTGGGTCTGCGGCCCGTCGTCGCGCACCGCCTGGCCGATCCGGTACGCGGCGAGCTTGCGGATCATCGCCGGCCCGGCGAGGAACGAGATCACCAGCGCGGTGAGCGCGGCGAGCACCGCGCGCAGCGTGATGTAGTTGAAGACGTTGAACGCGCGGATGTCCTGCGCGAGCGCCTGGGCCAGCTCTAGCAGCATGCGGCGGCCTCCGCGACGAGGTGCTCGACCACCCGCTCCATCCGCATGAAGCGCGAGCCCTTGACGAGCATCGTCCCCTTGAGCGCAGTGAGCCCCTGGGCGCGCGCGATCACCGCCTCGACCGAGTCGAAGTGCTCGCCGCCGGCGCCGAACGCGCGCGCCGCCGCGCGGCCGAGCGGCCCGACGGTGAGCAGGCGATCGACGCCCGAGTCCTTGGCGTAGCGGCCGAGCTCGGCGTGGAAGCTCTCGGCGTCGCGCCCGAGCTCGCCCATGTCGCCGAGGATCAGCACCCGCGGCCGCTCGCTCGCGGCGAGCACGTCGACCGCGGCGCGCGCCGAGTCGGGATTCGCGTTGTACGTGTCGTCGATCACCAGCACGCCGTTGCGGCCGGCCCTGAACTGGAGCCGCCCCTTCACCGCGCGGAACGACGCGAGGCCGCGCGCGACCGCCTCGAGGCTCGCGCCGGCGGCGAGCGCGGCGGCGGTCGCGGCGAGCGCGTTCCGCACGCTGTGCACCCCCGGCATCCGCACCGTGACGGCCGCGCGCGCCCCGTCGGCTGCGAACTCGATCTCGGTGGCGGCCGCGCCGAGCCGGTAGCTCGCGCGCACGTCGGCCTCGGGCGCGAGGCCGAACGAGCGCACCCGGCGTTTCCCGGCGATGCCCGCCCAGTAGGCGAAGTACGGGTCGTCGCGGTTGAGCACCGCGACGCCGTCGTCCGGGAGCGCACGCAGCAGCGCGGCGTGCTCGGCCGCGACTTCCTCGACGCTCTTCATGAACTCCTGGTGCTCGCGCTGCGCGTTGTTGACGAGCGCGATCGTCGGGCGTGCGATGCCGGCGAGGTAGCCCGTCTCGCCGGGGTGGTTCATCCCGATCTCGAGCGCCGCGACCGCGTGCTCCGGCCCGAGGCGGAGCGCGGTCAGCGGCAGGCCGACGTCGTTGTTGAGGTTGCCGAGCGTCGCGAGCACCTGGCGCTCGCCGAAGTGCGCGCGCAGAGCGCTCGCCAGCATCTCCTTCACCGTGGTCTTGCCGTTCGAGCCGACGATCCCGATCACCGGCACGTCGAAGCGGCCGCGCCAGTGCTTCGCGAGCGCACCGAGCGCGAGGCGCGAATCGCCGACGGCGAGGAGCGCCATTCCGCCGGCCTCGCCCGCATGACCGCCGACGCGCTCGACCATCGCCGCGGCGGCGCCGCTCTCGCGCGCCGCGCCGACGTACTCGTGTCCGTCGAACCGCTCGCCGCGGAGCGCCACGAAGAGCGACCCGGCCGCGATCGTGCGGCTGTCGGTGGAGACCGAGTTGAAACGCGCATCGGCCCCGATCACGCGCGCACCGAGCGCCGCCGCCGCTTCGGAGAGGAGCATCATGGCCGCCACCCCGCGAGCGCCGCGCGGACCTCGTCCGCGTCGGAGAACGGCAGGCGGCGGCCGGCGATCTCCTGGTACGGCTCGTGCCCCTTGCCGGCGACCAGCACGACGTCGCCCGCGCGCGCGGCGGCGATCGCGGCGGCAATCGCTTCGCGCCGCTCGACCCGGACTTCGTGCGCAACGGTCACGCCGGACCGGATCTCGTCGATGATCGCGGCCGGCGCCTCGCCGCGCGGGTTGTCGCTCGTGAGCCAGACGAACGCGGCGTGGCGCGAGGCGGCGCGGCCCATCAGCGGACGCTTGCCGCGGTCGCGGTCGCCGCCGCAGCCGAACACGCACATCAGCCGCCCGCCGTGGACGAGCTCGCCGAGCGCCGCGAGCGCCTGCTCGAGCGCGTCCGGCGTGTGCGCGTAGTCGACGACCACGAGCGGCTGTCCGCCGCCGCCGAGACGCTGCATCCGGCCCGGCGGCGGCTCGAGCCCGGCTGCTGCCCGCGCCGCGCGGTCGGGGGGAAAACCCGCGGCGAAGAGCACGCCCATTACCCCCAGCAGGTTCGCGGCGTTGAAGCGGCCGACGAGCCCGCTCGCCACGCGCGCGCGGCCGTCGCTCGACTCGAGCAGGAAGCGAAGCCCCGTCCCGGCCAGCGCGACCTCGCGCGCCTCGAGCCAGCGCTCGAGGCCGCTCGATTCGGCGGCCCCGGGCCGCAGGCTGTAGCCGATGCGCTCGACGCCGCTGCCCGCGAGCTCGCGCGCGATCCGCTCGCCGAGCGCGTCGTCGAGATTCAGCACCGCGTGCACGAGCCCCGGCGAGCGGAAGAGCGCGAGCTTCGCCTGCGCGTAGCGCTCCATGTCACCGTGGTAGTCGAGGTGGTCGCGCGAGAGGTTGGTGAAGAGCGCGCAGGCGAACTTCACGCCGTTCGTGCGGCCCTGGTCGATCCCGATCGAGGACGCTTCCACCGCAACGGCTCGCGCGCCCTCGGCGGCGAACCGCGCCAGGGCGCGCTGGAGGACGACGGCGTCGGGGGTGGTGTGGACGCATTCCTCGTTCGGGTCCGCCAGGCCTGCGCCAGCGGGGCGACCGGGCGCCCCGGCGGGATAGCCGATCCCGAGCGTGCCGACGACCGCAGTCCTGCGGCCTTCGTCCGCGAGCGCCTGCGCGATCCACTGGCTGCACGAGGTCTTGCCGTTGGTGCCGGTGACCCCGACGATCCAGAGCCGGTCCGACGGCCGGCCGTAGACTTCCGCGGCGAGCGGGCCGGCGCGCCCCTTCAGTCCACTCGCGGCGACGTTCGGCAGCGCGAGCTCGTCCGGCCACGCGAAACCTCCGCGCTCCCAGACGACCGCTGCCGCGCCGCGCGCGGCCGCGTCGCCGACGAAGCGCCGCCCATCCGCCCGCTCGCCGGGATAGGCGAGGAAGACGTCGCCGCGCGCGACCGCGCGGCTGTCCGCCGCGAGCGAGCGCGGCCGCACGCCCCGCTGTGCGAGCTCGGTCAGAATCCGTTCGACTTCCCTGTCCACGGGGAACTCATCTCCTGTTCCCTCCCCCGCCGGTGAAGCAGGGGCGCGCCCCGCGCCCCCGCGCGACTTCCGGACCGCGGCCGCCGTGCGCGCGCTCCCGTTCGCTCATACGCTTTCCCGCACTTCCAGCGCCGGCGGCGGCGCTTCGATCGGCTTCATCGGCGCGTCCGGCGCGGCGCCGAGGATGCGCAAGCTTCCGGCCATCACCTGCGCGAAGATCGGCGCGGCGACGACGCCGCCGAAGTGCTTCCCCGCCGAGGGCTCGTCGATCATCACGGCGATGACCAGGCGCGGCCGCGAGGCCGGCGCGAACCCGACGAACGACGCGTGGTACCGGTCGGCCGCGTAGCCGCCGCTCTCCGGCTTGTGCGCGGTGCCGGTCTTGCCGGCCACGCGATAGCCCATGATCCGCGCGCGCGGCGCGGTGCCGCCGGGCTGCACCGCGAGCTCGAGCATGTGGCGCACGCGCTCCGCGGTCTGCTTCGACACGATGGGCTTGCCGGCTGGCAGCGCGTCGACGCGCAGGAGCGAGAGCGGCACGAGGTCGCCGTCGCGCGCGAACACGGTGTAGGCGCGCGCGAGCTGCACCAGGCTCACCGCGATGCCGTGGCCGTAGGACATGGTCGCCTGCTCGACCGGCCGCCAGGTCTTGTACGGGCGCACCCTGCCGACCGCCTCGCCGGGGAAGCCGAGCCGCGGCGCGGCGCCGAAGCCGACGCCGTCGAAGAGGTCCCACATCGTCTCGGGCGCGAGGCCGAGCGCGATCTTCGCCACGCCGACGTTGGACGATTTCTGGATCACCTGCTCGACGGTGAGCAGCTTCTCCGGGTGGGCGTCGCGGATCGTCGCCGCGCCGATCGTGAGCGAGCCCGGCGCGACCGGGATCGTGGTGTAGGGCGACACCCGGCCGGTCTCGAGCGCGATCGCGACGGTGAACGGCTTGAGCGTCGAGCCCGGCTCGAACGCGTCGGTGACCGCACGGTTGCGCAGCTGCCCGCCGGCAAGGCGCGCACGGTTGTTCGGGTTGTAGGAGGGCAGGTTCGCGAGCGCGAGCACTTCGCCGGTCGCGACGTCGACCACCACGATGCCGCCGCCTTTCGCGCGGTGCGCCTCGACCGCGCGCTTCAGCTCGGTGTAGGCGAGGTTCTGGATGCGGGCATCGAGCGCGAGCACGACGTCGGCGCCGTCGCGCGACTCGCGTGCGCCCGCCATGTCCTCGACGATCCGGCCGAGGCGGTCCCTGATCACGCGCCGGCTGCCGGCGCGGCCGGCGAGCCGCGCCTCGAAGGCGAGCTCGATGCCCTCCTGGCCGGCGCCGTCGACGTCGGTGAAGCCGAGCACGTGCGCCATCGTTTCGCCCGCCGGGTAGTAGCGGCGGTATTCGCTCCCCTGATGGACCCCGGCGAGCCGCAGCCGCGCGACGCGGTCGGCGGTCTCCGGCGGCACCTGCCGACGGAGGTAGACGAAGTCGCGCGAGGTGTCGCCGAGCCTGCGGGCGAGCTCGGCGCGCGGCACCTCGATCGCCTGCGCGAGCCGGTCGAGGTCGCGGGTGGAGAGCGCGGCGTCCTCCGGGATCGCCCAGATGGATTTGACCGGGGTCGACACCGCGAGTGCCTCGCCGTTGCGGTCGAGGATGCGGCCGCGGTTCCCGGGGACCTCCAGCGTGCGGCTGTAGCGGGACTCGCCCTTCGCCTGGAGGAAGTCCCGGTTCCAGCCCTGCAGGTACACCGCGCGGCCGACGAGCGTGCCGAAGGCGCCGGCGAGCAGGATGACCATGAGGCGCGAGCGCCATGGCGGGAAGGTCGGGGCGAGCACCGGCGAGTCGGCGAACTTCATCGGGCCGCGAGCTCCGGCGCGTGCGGCGTCTCGAGCACCTGCAGCCGGCTCGGCTCGGGCGCGTCCATGCGCAGGCGCTGGCGCGCGAGCCGCTCGACCCGCGCGTGCATCGCCCAGGTGCTTTGCTCGAGCTGGAGCTGGCCGTACTCGACCTCGAGCGCCTTGGTGCGTGCCTGCTCGCGCTCGAGCTCGGCGAAGAGCTTGCGCGCGTGGTGCTGCGAGGTGACGAGGCCGACCGCGCACGCCGCGAGCAGCCCGAGGAGGACGAGGGCGAGGCGGATCACGCGGGCTTCTCGGCGACGCGCAGGATGGCGCTGCGCGCGCGCGGGTTGGCGGTCACTTCGGCGGCGGCCGGGCGGGCCGGCTTGCCGACGATGGTGAGCCGCGGTTGTGGCATTTCCGTGGCTTTCACGGGCAGGCGCTCGGGCAGTTGCGGGCGCGCCTCGTCGCGGAGGAAGCGCTTCACGATCCGGTCCTCGAGCGAGTGGAAGCTGATCACCGCGAGCCGGCCGCCCGGAGCGAGCGCGTCGCGCGCCTGCGGCAGCGCTAGCGACAATTCCGCAAGCTCCTGATTGACGTGAATCCGTACAGCCTGGAAGGTACGCGTCGCCGGGTCCTGGCCCCGCTCACGCGTCCGGACGGCCGCAGCCACGACACCGGCAAGCTCGACTGTGGTGCGTAGCCCCCCTCGCGCCCGAGCAGCAACAATCGCCTTTGCAATCGGGCCAGCAAACCGTTCTTCGCCATAACTCCTGATCACTCCCCTCAGCTCCGCCTCAGCCGCCCGCGCGAGCCAGTCGGCCGCGCTCTCCCCTTGCGTCGGGTCCATGCGCATGTCGAGCGGGGCCGCCGCGCGAAAGCTGAATCCCCGGGCGGCCGTCTCGAGTTGCGGCGCGGAAACGCCGAGGTCGAGCAGCACGCCGTCCACCGGTCCGAGTCCCGAGTCCGCGAGCACCTGCGCGAGTTCCGCGAAGCGCGCATGCCGGATCGCGAAGCGCGGATCGCCGATCGAAGCCGCGGCCGCAACCGCTTCCGGATCGCGATCGAGTGCAAGGAGCCGCCCTTGCGGTCCGAGGCGCGCGAGGATCGCCCGCGAGTGCCCGCCCCGGCCGAAGGTCGCGTCGACGTAGGCGCCGTCCGGACGGATGCGGAGCGCCGCGACCGCCTCCGCGAGAAGGACGCTCCGGTGCGCGCTCGCGGTCAAGGCCCGTCACAGCGAGAAGTTCTCGGTGCCGGGCGGTGGGGTCGTGCCCGCCATCGCGAGCGCGTCGGCGAGCTTCTGCTCCCACACGCCCGAATCCCAGACTTCGAAGTGGCTCCCTTGCCCGACGAGCACGACCGTCTTCTTGAGGTCGGCGAACTTGCGCAAGCTGGGCGAGACGAGGATCCGGCCGGAGCCGTCGAGCTCGAGCTCCTCGGCGAAGCCCACCACGAGGCGCTGCCACCAGCGCGCCTGCTCGTTGAAGCTCGAGAGCGTGGCGACCCGGGCGCCGATCGGCGTGAACGCGTCGCGGGGATAGAGCAGCAGGCAGCGGTCGGGGTGCGCGGTGAGAACGACGCCGCCCCCACCCGGAGTGAGCGCTTCCCTATGGCGCGTCGGTACGGCGAGCCGACCCTTCGCGTCGAGACTGAGCTCGGTCGCTCCCTGGAACACCCAACCCCCTCGAGGTGGTGCATGTGGTCGGAAAATCGGGCGGAAATACCCCTTTTCCCCACAAAACTACACTCTTTGCCACTGTAGAGAAAGAATCCGGGAGGGTCAAGGCGGAATGCGTGATTTTTTTAACCGCGACAAAGACTTAAGCGCGGTTGGCCCCGGAAGGGCCTCCGGGCGAGACTTCCCTAAAATTCATATAGATAGCGCGAGAACTGGGTGCAGTTTCTGAGGATTGTGACGGATCGGTGACACGGCAGGGAGCTCGCGCTGCCGCGCGGGGGAGAACGATCCTTGCCGCCACGAGCCGCTCATCTGTACACTTGAACTGTACAGACGAAAAACCCGACGAAGAACGCGCATGAAGAAGGACGTCAAGGTCACCGAGCTGCGGCAGAACCTGCCGGGCTACCTCGCCCGGGTGCGCCGCGGCGAGCGGATCCGGGTCACCTCCCGCGGCCGGGTCGTCGCGGAGCTCGCGCCGCCCGCGGCGGGGCCCGACGAGATCGCGGCCGCGCGCGCGCGCCTGCGCGCGAGCGTGCGCCGCTACGACCGCCCGCTCGAGCCGGTGATCGATCCGGGCGAGTGGGACATGAACCGGTGATCGTCCTCGACACCCACGCGCTCGTCTGGTGGGTATCGGGGTCCGGGCGGCTGTCCGCGCGCGCGAAACGGGCGCTCAACGAGGCCCTGCGCGAGGGGCCGGCGTTCGCCTCGACGATCTCGGTGCTCGAGATCGCGACCGCCGTGCGGCGCGGGCGGCTCGTCCTCGCCTCCCCGCTCGGCGAGTGGCTCGCCGATCTCCGCACGCTGCCGGAGCTGCGCTTCGAGCCGGTGAGCGTCGAGATCGCCGAGCTCGCGGGCAGCTTCGGCGATTCGACCCCCGGCGATCCCGCCGATCGCGTCATCGTCGCGACCGCGCGCACGCTCGGCGCGAAGCTCGTCACCGCGGACGAGGCGCTGCGCGCCTCGCCGCAGGTTCCGGCGGTGTGGTAATCCGCGCCGCGATCAGACGCGCTCGATCACGAGCGCGATCCCCTGCCCCACGCCGATGCACATCGTACACAGGCCGTAGCGGCCCTTGATGCGCTCGAGCTGATTCAGCGCGGTGGTCACGAGCCGCGCCCCGGAGGCGCCGAGCGGATGGCCGATCGCGATCGCGCCGCCGTTCGGATTCACGTACGCGGCGTCGTCGGGCAGCCCGAGGTCGCGCGTGACCGCGAGACCCTGCGCGGCAAACGCCTCGTTCAGCTCGATCACCTCCATCTGGCCGACCTTCAGCCCGAGCCGCGCGAGCAGCTTCTTCGACGCCGGCGCCGGGCCGAAGCCCATGATGCGCGGCGCGACGCCCGCGGTGGCGGCGCCGAGCACCCGCGCGCGGATCCTGAGGCCGTGCTTTTTCGCCGCCGCTTCGGAGGCGAGGATCAAGGCGCAGGCGCCGTCGTTCACGCCGGACGCGTTGCCCGCCGTCACCGTGCCGTCCGGTTTCACCACGCCCTTCAGCTTCGCGAGGGTCTCCAGCGTCGTGTCGGGCCGCGGATGCTCGTCGGTGTCGAAGACTTTCGGGTCGCCTTTGCGCTGCGGCAGCGTCACCGGGACGAGCTCGGCCTTGAAGAACCCGGCCTTGTGCGCCGCCGCCCAGCGGCTCTGGCTGCGGAGCGCGAACGCGTCCTGGTCGGCGCGCGCGACCTTGAAATCCGCCGCGACGTTCTCGGCGGTCTCGGGCATCGAGTCGATGCCGTACTTCTCCTTCATCAGCGGATTGACGAATCGCCACCCGATGGTGGTGTCCTCGATCTTCGCGACGCGGGAGAACGCGCTGTCGGCCTTGCCCATCACGAACGGCGCGCGGGTCATGCTCTCGACCCCGCCGGCGATCACGAGGTCCGCCTCGCCCGCCTTGATCGCGCGCGCCGCGATGCCGACCGCGTCGAGGCTCGAGCCGCACAGGCGGTTCACGGTGCTGGCCGGGACCTCCTTCGGCAGCCCGGCGAGGAGCAGCGCCATGCGCCCGACGTTGCGGTTGTCCTCGCCGGCCTGGTTCGCGCAGCCGTAGACGACGTCGTCGACCGCCGCCCAGTCGACCTCCCTGTTCCGCTCCATGAGCGCCTTCAGCGGCAGCGCCGCGAGGTCGTCGGTCCGGACCGCGGCGAGCGTGCCGCCGTAGCGGCCGAAAGGCGTGCGGATCGCGTCGCAGATG